>Ga0181858_1000828_pt1 | contig 15055 bp, 16 predicted proteins | sample NewIslPassag4_SG_FD_130749 | JGI IMG/M metagenome (GOLD analysis project Ga0181858, IMG submission 130749) | Feedstock adapted compost microbial communities from Newby Island compost facility, Milpitas, CA, USA - Passage 4_SG | ecosystem: Engineered > Solid waste > Feedstock > Composting ...
GCGCTGGCTGGTCGATCAGGGCTTCGCGGCGGGCGAAGCGCCTCGGCTGGGCCAGGGGCCCGCCCCCCCCCCGGCGGCCCCCCCCCTTCTTGCGGGGGCGGCCCTCCCCCCGCCCCCTTTTGTCTCCTCGCGGGGGGGGGGGCGGCCCCTGGCCCCGGCCGGTGCGCTCCCCCCGCCGCGAAGCCCTGATCGACCAGCCAGCGCAGCAGCGCGCCGAACGTCAGCACCGTGCCGGCCGCGACCGTCAGCGAGATGGCGGCGAGCGCGACGCGGCCGCGATAGGGCCGCACGAAAGCGAACAGCCGCCGCAGCACGCCGAAGTTTCGGCTGGCGGGCCGGGTCGATGCGTCGGCGGGTTTCGGTGCCACGTGGAATCGTCAGTCGAACGTGATGGGCGCCCCCCCGTGGGGGGCGCGCGCCCCCCCCCAAAAGCCCCCCTGTCGGCGATGCGCCGTCGCGCGTCGACCGCCATTCGCCCGCCGCGGCATCGTAGGCGTAATGCGAAGCGCCCGAGACCGGCGACGACATCCAGATCTGGCGGTTCGGTGCGTGCTTGTTGATGACGTATTGCCGCCCGTCCGCGAGCTCGAGCGTCAGGATGCCGCCGCGCAGCTCCGCATCCAGGTCGTCGACGTCCGCCTCGATGCGCTCGAACAGGTGCTGCAGCATTCGATCGGCCATCGTTTCGAAGGCGCTCTCGTTCATGGCTCAGGCTGAATCGTTGCCGGATTTCTCCCCGGCTGCGTCGCGAAACGGGCGCGAGGGGAAGCTTCGAAAGACCCTATACACGCCCGGCACGGCCCCAACAAGGACCTGCCCCGCCCTCGAAAGGCTTGATCGGCCATGGTCCCGGCGCTATAAGCCCGCGTTCCCGCGGGCCGGCTCGGCCTTGGCCTGCGCGTGCAGGAGAGATCGCCATGAAGGAAGGTATTCATCCCGACTACCACGAGATCACCGTGGTGATGACCGACGGGACGAGCTTCAAGACACGGTCGACCTGGGGCAAGCCGGGCGATACCCTGCGCCTCGACATCGATCCCAAGACGCATCCGGCCTGGACCGGCCAGCACCGCATCGTCGACTCGGGCGGTCAGGTGGCCAAGTTCAACAAGAAGTTCCAGAACCTCGGCCTCAAGAAATAGGCGCGGGGTTCCGGCCGGAACCGAAAGGGCGCCCGCCGGGGCGCCCTTTTCGTTTGCGACCGACGGCCCGCCGGACCGCCGGTCCGACCCCGGCCGGGCCGTCAGTTGGCCGCGGCCCGGCGGACGAGCTCGTCGAGCCGGGTCACGCGCACGTAAAGCGCGCGACTCTGGGCCAGCAGTTCGCGCAGACGCGGCGGCAGCTCGGCTTGCGTTTCGGTCTCGAGCAGACAGACGTCGTCGTCGCTCAAGGCGTACATCCGTGCCGCCGCCTCCTGGCTGATCTCGCCGGCGTGAACGGCCCGCTGCGCCAGAAGCCAAGCCATGATGTGGCTCAGCCGTGCCGTAAGGCGCAGCGCCTCGCAGCTCACCCTGAGGCGGCCCATGGGGCTGAGCGACGGGTGCCGGGCCGGCTGCGCATAGGTTATGTAGTCGCGCGCGGCGATCAGCAGCGCCATCGCCTCGTTGTATGTCCGGTCGAAGAACTGTGTCGTCACGGCTGCTCCCTGCGGGCCGCCAGTGTCCGCTCAAACCGGCCTCCCCGGCAATGGTAAAGGTTGGTTAACGACTTTCGACCGGCCGGCCGGCGACGTCGTCTACCCCCTTGAAACAAGCCCGGCCGTACCTATCTCCGAAAGTGCCAAGGGTGCCTGATGGGGCCCGGCGGCAAACCCCGAAACTGGAATCCGGCCGTTGCGGCGGGTTCCGAACCCCATGTTGCTCGCAAGGAGGATATGGACATGACCACGTTCGATTTCTCGCCCCTGTTCCGGTCCACGATCGGTTTCGACCGGTTGAGCCGTCTGATGGATGCGGCCCTCCGCAATGACGAGGCGGCCGGCTATCCCCCGTACAACATCGAGAAGCGTGGCGAGAACGCCTATCGGATCACGATGGCGGTTGCCGGCTTCGGGCCCGACGATCTCAACATCACGACCCAGGAGAACCAGCTGATCGTGTCGGGCAAGATGAAGAACGGCGACGAGAACGTCCGCTATCTCTATCGCGGCATCGCCGGTCGCGCGTTCGAGCGTCGGTTCCAGCTCGCCGACTTCATCAAGGTGACGGGTGCGGAGCTCGTCAACGGCCTGCTGCACATCGATCTCGTCCGCGAGGTGCCCGAGGCGATGAAGCCGCGCACCATCAAGATCGAGGTCGCGAAGCCGACCGAGACCATCGAGGCCAAGGCGGCCTGAGGCGCCGGCCTCAACCGAACAGGGGCCGTCGGAGCATGACCGCTCCGGCGGCTCTTTGTTTTTCGGTGCGGCGCTAGACCCTGATCTTCTCGAGCGCGGCGCGGATCTTTTGCGGAATCGGAACCGGTCGCTGGCTGGCGCGGTCGACGAAGACGTGCACGAAGTGGCCGTAGGCGCGTGCGGCCTCGTCGTTCGCGCCGAACAGCCCGATCTCGTAGCGGACCGACGAGTTGCCGAGATGTCCGACGCGCAGGCCCGCATGCACGTCCTCGGGAAACGCGAAGGACCGCTTGAACCGGCACATCGTCTCGACCGCGATGCCGATGACCGCGTCGTTGTGCGGGTCGAGTCCGCCCGCGTCGATCAGGTAGCGATTTATGACCGTGTCGAAGTAGCTGTAGTAGACCACGTTGTTGACGTGGCCGTAGATGTCGTTGTCCTTCCAGCGCGTGGGAATGACGGCGAAGTGGCGATAGCGATCGCGCGTCTCTTCGCCGCGCCCGGCCGCACCGCTCATCACACGATCTCCGCGAGCGCGTCGAGCGTGCGGTCCGGCTGCTCGACCATCATCATGTGTCCGGCGCCCGGAATGACCACGACGCGCGCCGATGCGAACTTCTGCGCAAGCTCACGCGCGCCCTTGACCGACGTCATGCGGTCGATCGCGCCGGCGACGATGAGCACCGGGCACGTCACTTTGCCCGCCGCTTCCGCGGCCGTCTGATACGCATCGCACGCGCCGAGATCGACGCCCAGCAGGCCATTCTCGGCACGCTCCAAGAGGCGGATCCCCGCCCCCATCATCCACTGTCCCGGCGCCCGGGCGCCGCCGAAATGCGCGCGGCGGCCGAAGCCCCAGGACGCGACGAGATCGATCGCGCTGTGCTCGCCCGCACGCGCGGCCTCGAGCAGATCGGGGTGGACCGGCATGCGTGCGGCCGCCCCGAGCAGGCCGAGCGCCCAGATGCGCAACGGCGCGCGCGCCGCCGCCTCGAGCGACACCAGCGCCCCCATGCTGTGGCCGACGACGGCGGCCTTGTCGAGCCCGGCCGCATCGAGGAAGCGGAGCAGCCACTCGGCCATCTCGCCGATTGACGTCAGCGCCGGCCCCTCGGACCGGCCGTGGCCGGGCAGATCGATGGCGAGGACGTTGCGGCCGTGATGCGCGAAGAACCGCGTCTGCAGCATCCACACCGTGTGATCCATGCCGGCACCGTGCACGAAGATCACGGTCGGCATTTCGGGTTTGGGCGGCCGCCCGCCCGTCGCCGCAAAGACGCGCTTGCCGTCGACCGAGAACTCCACGGGCGCCCCCGCTCCTCCTGTCGCCTCAGGCCTTCTGCGACGCGCGGAGCGCCTGGCCCAGATCGTCGATCAGGTCGTCCGCATCCTCGAGGCCGACCGACAGACGGATCATCTCCTCGCCGATGCCGGCGGCCTTGAGCGCCTCGGCATCCATCTGCTGGTGCGTCGTGCTCGCCGGATGGATGACGAGCGATTTCGCGTCGCCGACATTGGCGAGATGCGAGAAAATGCGCAGACTTTCGATGAAGCGGCGGCCCGCGGCGCGCCCGCCGCGGATGCCGAAGCTCACGATCGATCCGCAGCCGTTCGGCATCAGCCGCGTGGCGAGCGCGTGATCCGGATGCGTCGGCAGCTCGGGATAGTTGACCCATTCGACTTCCTGCGCGGCGTTCAGGAACGCGACGACCTTCCGCGTGTTCTCGACGTGGCGCTGCATCCGCATCGACAGCGTCTCGACGCCCTGCAGGATGTAGAACGCGTTGGTGGGGCTCACGCACGCCCCGAAATCGCGCAGACCCTCGGCGCGGGCGCGCATGATGAACGCCATCGGCCCGAACTCCTCGGCGAAGTCGAGACCGTGATAGCCGGCATAGGGTTCGGTCAGGGTCGGAAACTTGCCCGAGCGCTCCCAGTCGAACTTACCGCCGTCGACCAGCACGCCGCCGATCGCAACGCCGTGCCCGCCCAGCCACTTGGTCGCCGAATGCATGACGAGATCGGCGCCGTGCTCGATGGGTCGCAGCAGGTAAGGTGTCGCGAAGGTGTTGTCGATCAGCAGCGGCACCCCGGCCGCGTGCGCGATCTCCGCGACCGCGGCGATGTCCATCACCTCGAGTCCGGGATTGCCCAGCGTCTCGCCGAAGACAAGTCGCGTCTCGGGACGCAGCGCCGCCTTGAAGGCGTTCGGATCGCGGGGATTGACGAAGGTCGTCGTGATCCCGAATCGCGGCAGCGTATGGGCGAGAAGATTGTGCGAGCCGCCGTAGATCGAGGCCGATGCGACGATGTGGCCGCCCTGCCCCATCAACGTCGCGATGGCGAGATGGAGTGCGGCCTGCCCGCTCGCCGTGCAGATGGCGCCGACGCCGCCCTCGAGCGCGGCGATGCGCTCCTCGAGCACGGCGACGGTCGGATTGGAGATGCGGCTGTAGATGTGGCCGGCCCGCTCGAGATTGAACAGCGCGGCGGCGTGGTCGGTGTCCTGGAAGACGTACGACGTCGTCTGATAGATCGGCACCGCCCGCGCGCCGAAAACGGGGTCGGGATGCTGACCCGCATGCAGCCCGAGCGTATCGAACCGGAGGAATTTGGGATCGGCCATTCGGGATAATCGGGCGTGACGGCCGACGTTAACGCAAAAAATGTCGGCCGCTCAACACCGACGCAACCGTCCATGTTGAGCGGCCCGATCGTGCCGCACTTCCCTGTTCAACTCGTGCGTGTCCACACTCTTACAAACTCGACCGTTGTCCGTCAAGCGAACAGCCTGGACCGGTCCAGCGGCCGGCCGACGAGACGGCCCCCTGCGCCCCTCGGGCGCCGGAATCGGGAGGTCGGCCGCACCGCCGAACCCGTCGCCAGGGCCGAAACAAGAACCGAAAAAAGAATGGGCTGCCGATTGGAGCAGCCCGGGAGTTGAACAGGGAGGCGTCAATGACACCGGACAGCGGGGTCCGGCGTAGCCCGTCCGAACGCATCGGACGAACCGTGACAGCCTCAACCATAACGAGAAAACCGTTAAGACATGGTTAATGCTGCCCGGCGCGGCTGCGGCGGCCGGTTCGGGTGAACAGGTCCGCCTACTGCGCTGTCCAGCCGCCGTCGATGGACAGCGCCGCGCCGCGGATCTGCGCCGCCGCATCCGAGCACAGGAACACGACCATGGCGCCGATCTGCTCCGGCGTGACGGCTTCGCCCGACGGCATCTTTTCGGACAAGAGCTTCTCCTTCGCCTTCGCGACCGGGAGCCCCTCGCGCTCGGCCAGCGCGTCGATCTGCTTCTGCACGAGCGGCGTCAGCACCCAGCCGGGGCAGATCGCATTGCAGGTGATGCCCGTCGTCGCCGTCTCCAGCGCCACGACCTTGGTCAGGCCGACGACGCCGTGCTTCGCCGCCACATAGGCGGCCTTGTTGACCGACGCGACGAGGCCGTGGGCCGAGGCGATGTTGACGATGCGGCCCCAGTTGTTCCGCTTCATGTGCGGCAATGCCGCGCGCGTCGCATGAAAGACCGACGACAGGTTGACCGCGATCACCTGGTCCCACTTCTCGGGCGGAAATTCGTCGACGGGTGCGACATGCTGGATGCCGGCATTGTTGACCAGCACGTCGATGCGTCCGAAACGGGCGACCGTCGCCTCGACCATGCGCGTGATCTCGGCCGGTTTCGTCATGTCGGCGCCGTCATAGACGACCTCGACGCCGTGCTCGCGCGCGATTTCGTCGCGCAGCCTGTCGATCGCGCTCGCCTCGCCGAAGCCGTTGAGGACGATCTTCGCCTTTTCGCGCGCAAGCGCGCGGGCGATGGCGAGACCGATCCCGCTGGTCGAGCCGGTGACGATCGCAACCCTGTCGTTCAGCATGCTCTGCCCCCGATTTGCGTGACGTTGGCCGGGCCTTGGGCCGCCCGCGATCGCGTTTGAGAGCGCCGGCGCGGCACCGGGAAATTCCGCACGCGACCGCATTTCGCTGTAGACCACAACGGACCGCGACGCGCAACCGGCCTTGCATGTGGGAAGCACGACGGCAGCTCGACGGCGAACACGGTGGCACCGCGCCGCCGTCGACCGCGCGGTACGACGTGCCTATGATGTGCGGGCCTTGCCCCGCCCGGGGATCCCGGGCGCGACGCACGTTCATGTGCGTGCCTCGAGGAAGCGCACGGACCGCTACGGTGCCGCGACGGGGGGCGCCGATCGTCGCGGACGGGTTGGACGGCGGGGCACCGTACATCGAGCTGCAGCAAGGAAGCGAGCAAGGACGAGTGTGCACGATGGAACGATTCGGCGGCAAACAACTTACCGAGCGCGTTGAAGACGTCCGGCTGCTGACCGGACAGGGGCGCTACGTCGACGATCTCAGAATCGACGGGGCGCTCCACGTCGTGTTCGTGCGGTCGACCTACGCCCACGCCAGGCTGCGCGGCATCGACGCCGAGGCGGCGCGCGCCATGCCGGGCGTGCGCGCGATCTGGACCGGCGCCGATCTCGCAAACGATGGCGTCGAACCGTTGCCCGTGCCCGCGCTCTTCAAGCGCCCCGACGGTACGCCGATGGCAACCGCCCCGCGGCGTGCCTTGGCACTCGAGCGCGTCCGCTATGTGGGCGAGCCGGTCGTCGCCGTCGTGGCGGAGAGCCGGGCACAAGCTCTCGACGCCGCCGAAGCGATCGTCATCGATTACGAGGAGCTTCCCGCCGTCGTCGACGTGCGCGAGGCGACGGCCGCGGGCGCGCCAGTGCTGTGGCCGGAAGCGCCCGACAACGTCGCCGCCGAGGCGCGTCATGGCGACGCCGAGGCGACGGCGCGCGCCTTCGCGTCGGCCGCGCACGTCGTGCGGCTCGAACTCGTCAATCAGCGTCTCGTGGCAAGTCCGATGGAGCCGCGCAACACCGTGGCGGTGTTCGACCGCGAGAGCGGCCGGCTCACGCTCCATGCCTCGGCGCAGAATCCGACAGCCCTGAAGCAGGTCCTGAGTCAGAACATTCTGCATCTGCCGCCGGAGAAGGTCCGCGTGGTCGTCCGCGACATCGGCGGCGGCTTCGGCATGCGGGCCCATCTCACGCCCGAGGACGCGGTCGTCGCCTATGCGGCCCTGAAACTCGCATGCGCGGTGCGCTGGCGCGCCGACCGCAGCGAGGATTTCCAGAGCGCGGTGCAGGGCCGCGACCAGTTCTCGCGCGCCGAGCTCGCCCTCGATGCAGAGGGGCGCATTCTCGCGCTCAGGGTCGATACGCTCGCCAATGCCGGTGCCTATCTCGCACCGCCCACCGCGCCGATACCGCTCGCCCTCAGTCCGAAGGTCATCACCGGCGCCTATGCTATTCCGGTCGCCGACATCCGCGTACGCCTCGTGCTCACCAACACGGCGACCGTCTCGGCCTATCGCGGCGCGGGGCGTCCGGAAGCGATCTACCTCATCGAACGGCTGATGGATGCGGCGGCGGCGAAGCTGGGGCTCGATCCCGCTGAGATACGCCGGCGCAATCTGATACCGGCCTCGGTCATGCCCTACAGGAACGCGACCGGCGAGACCTATGACACGGGCAACTTCGTCCATTTCCTGGAGCGGGCGCTCGAAGCCGCCGACTGGAACGGTTTCCCGGCGCGGCGTGCGGCGGCGGCCGCGCGGGGACGGCTGCTCGGGCGCGGGCTCTCCTATTACATCGAATGGACCGGGGCGAATGCGCTGAACGAGACGGTCGAGGTGATCGTCGAGGCGGATGGACGCGTCGTCGTCCATTCCGCGACGCAGGCCATGGGCCAGGGCCTCGAGACGGCGTACACGCAGCTCGTGGCGGAACGGCTCGGCATCGCGCCCGACCGGATCGCGATCGTACAGGGCGATACCGACCTCGTTCAGGGCTTCGGCAGCATGGGTTCGCGCTCGCTCTACATCGGCGGCTCGGCCATCGTCGCCGGCGCCGACCGGTTGATCGAGCATGCCAAGACTCTCGCGGCGGACGCGCTCGAAGCCGCGGCCGCGGACATCGAGTTCGCGGACGGACGTTTCACCATCGTCGGCACCGACCGCTCGATCGGCCTGTTCGAGCTCGCCGCGCGTCAGGCCGAACGGCGCCTCGCGATCACGATGAAGAATGCCGTCACCGGCCCGAGCTGGCCGAACGGCTGTCACGTCTGCGAGGTCGAGATCGACCCCGAGACCGGCGTGGCACGGATCGTGCGCTACACGACCTGCGACGACGTCGGGCGGGCCATCAACCGGACGCTCGTCGCCGGCCAGCTGCACGGCGGCATCGCGCAGGGCGTCGGCCAGGCGCTCTACGAAAACGCGGTGTACGACCGCCAGACGGGCCAGCTCGTCACCGGGTCATACATGGATTACACGCTGCCGCGCGCCGACGATCTGCCGAGCTTCGCGATCAACATCGACGAATCGGTGCCCTCGACCACGAACCTGCTCGGCGCCAAGGGCGCAGGCGAATCCGGAACGGTGGGCTCGATTCCGGCGGTGATGAACGCGGTCATCGACGCGCTCCGGCCGCTCGGCATCGATCATCTCGACATGCCGGCGACGCCGCACGCGATCTGGCAGGCGATACGCAAGGCGAAGCACGGCGGGGCCGCCCGCGCCTGAACATTTGCCAAAGGGCGGCCGGATCGCGCACACTGGCGCCATGGATCGCACACAGGCGATCATCGTCGTGCTGGTGTTCTACGTGGCGCCGCTGCTGCACGTGGCGTTCGCGCCGGGCGCCGGCAGCTTGCGCCCGCCGCCCGGCTCGCGCTGCCCGATGGGACCGCGCCTCGGCTGGATCGTGATGGTGCTGATGCTCGGCCCCGTCGGCTGGCTGATGTTCATGGCGCGACGGCGCCGGCACGCGCCGTCGAACGCGCCGGCGGCACCGGCGGCAAGCAATGATCGGGCAGCGCCCCGCGACCACGCCTCCCTGGGCGTGCCGAAGCGGGGCTAGACGAAAACACGGGCGGCCGGACGGTTCGCCGGCCGCTGCTTTTCGGAGCTACTTCTTGAAGAGCGCATCGGCCCCCGCCCGATGCGCCTGTTTGGCCGCGATGGCGGCGCGGGCACGCTCGATCTCGGCCTCGAGCTGGGCGATGTATTCGTTCAGCTCTTCCACCGAATAGGGCGTCAGATCCTTGGGCTTCGACGGCTTCTTGCGCGGATCGAGGTCTTCGAGGTCCATTTTTTTCGTTCTCCTGCTCGTCTTGTCAGTTTGGACGGGCTCCTTTAGACCTGCAACCCTCGCTCAGGATTTCTGCAACGTGCAGGTGACGACATGGCCAACGCTCTGCCCGCGACGATGAAGGTGATCGAGCTCAAGGCGCCCGGCGGACCCGAGAATCTCGTGCTCGGGACGCGACCCGTGCCCCAGCCGCAGGCGGGCGAGGGGCTGATCAAGGTCGAGGCGGCCGCGATCAACCGTCCCGACGTCCTGCAGCGCCAGGGCAAGTATCCGCCGCCGCCCGGCGCACCCGACACGCTCGGCCTCGACGTGGCCGGCACCGTCGTCGCCGCGGCTCCCGACGTGACTTGGCCCCAGGTCGGCGAGCGCGTCTGCGCGCTGGTGGCGGGCGGCGGCTATGCGGAGTACGCCGTGGCGCCGGCGCCGCAATGCCTGCCCGTTCCGCGCGGCCTGTCGATGGTCGAGGCGGCCTCGCTGCCCGAGACGTTCTTTACCGTCTGGACCAACGTGTTCGATCGCGCGCGCCTGCAGCCGGGCGAGAGCTTCCTCGTCCATGGCGGCGCGAGCGGCATCGGCGTGGCGGCGATCCAGATGGCGAAGGCCTGGGGGGCGCGCGTGTTCGCGACCGCCGGCACGCCGGAGAAGTGCAAGGCGTGCGAAGAACTCGGCGCCGAGCGCGCGATCAACTACAAGACCGAGGATTTCGTCGCCGTCATCAAGGAGGCGACGCAGGGTGCCGGGGTGGACGTGATCCTCGACATGGTCGGCGGCGACTACACGCCGCGCAACATCCAGGCGCTGCGCGACGACGGCCGCATCGTTCAGATCGCCTTCCTCCGCGGCCACAAGGTCGAGGTCGATCTCAACGCGCTGATGCGCCGCCGGCTGACGCTCACCGGCTCGACGCTGCGCCCGCGCCCCGTCGCGGTGAAGGGACAGATTGCGGCCGCGCTTCGCGAGAAGATCTGGCCGCTGATCGAGGCCGGCCGGATCCGCCCGGTGATCCACGCGACCTTTCCGCTGGCCCAGGCGGCCGAGGCGCACCGCGTCATGGACGCCGATCAGCACATCGGAAAAATCGTGCTCCAGGTCGTTTGACCCGGCCCCGGTCCGGCCTATATAAAGGCGCAAATCCGACAATTCGCCGTGGATCGTCCGATCTCCTGGTTGTTGCGGGAGTATGGAGGCGATCTTGTGCTGGAGGTTTAGATGCCCCTTCCGCTGATGCCCAAGGCAACCGCCGTCTGGCTGGTGGAGAACACGTCCCTTTCGTTCGAGCAGATCGCCGAGTTCTGCGGCATGCACCCGCTCGAGGTCCAGGGCATTGCCGACGGCGAGGTCGCGGTGGGCATCGTCGGGCTCGATCCCATCGCCAACGGCCAGCTCACGCGCGAGGAGATCGAGCGCTGCGAGAAGGACCCGACCGCGCGCCTCAAGCTGGCCGAGCGCGCGCTGCCGCTGACGCAGCACAAGGGGGCGCGCTATACGCCGGTGTCGAAGCGGCAGGACAAGCCGAACGCGATCGCGTGGCTCCTCCGCCATCATCCGGAGCTGAGCGACGCCCAGATCGGGCGCCTCGTCGGCACCACCAAGGCGACGATCCAGAAGGTGCGGGACCGCACCCACTGGGACATTCAAAACATCAAGCCGCAGAACCCGGTCGTGCTCGGCCTGTGCAGTCAGCAGGACCTCGACGACGCCATTGCCCGCGCGCAGCGCGCGGCCGAGCGCGCCCGGCTGAACGCGGAGCGGGCCAAGCGCCGCGCCGAAAAAGCGCAGCCGGCCGAAGCGGAGACGGCCGAGGCCGGTGCGGCGGCGGAAGCGGCGCCGGAAACGGACGAGGGTCAGCCGGCGCAATGAGCGCGCGCCGGCCCCGCCGGGCAGATGCGATGCGCGCGCCCGGCCGCTATTTGACCGGTACCGTGTAGTTGAGCGCGAGACGGCCGCCGTCCGGATAAAGGATCTGGCCGGTCATGTAGGACGAGTCGTCGCTCGCCAGGAACACGGCGACGGACGCGATCTCCTCGACCTCGCCCAGGCGCCCCAACGGCGTGCGGCTCAGGATCTTGCGGCGCGCCTCGTCGCTTTCCATCACCGCGCGCTTGGCAAGCTCGGTTGCGATCGTGCCCGGCCCGATCGCGTTGACGCGGATGCCCTTGTCCGCGAGCGACAGCGCCATGACCTTGGTCAGCTGGTTCACGCCGCCCTTGGAGGTGACGTAGGGCACCTGGTTCGGAATCGCGAGCACCGCGTTGCAGGACGACATGTTGACGATCGCGTAGCCGCCGCGCGAGGTGGGTGGCCCCTGCTTCACCATCTGGCGTGCCGCCGCCTGGCCGACCAGGAACACGCCCTTCAGGTTCACGCGCAGGACCCGGTCGAAATCCTGCTCGGTGATGTCGAGGAAGTCCGCCGTGTGGATGATCCCGGCGTTGCTGACGCAGATGTCCAGCCGTCCGAAATGCTCGACGGTGCCGGCGACGAGGGCGTTGACCGCCGCGCTGTCGCCGACGTCGCAGGCAATGAACCGGGCATTGTCGCCGAGCTTCTTCGCCTCCGCCTCGCCGCGCGCGGCGTCGATATCGCTGAGGACCACCTTGGCGCCTTCCCTGACGAAGGCTTGTGCGCAGGCGAGTCCGATTCCGCCGGCAGCGCCGGTCACGATGGCGACTTTGTCCTTGAGGCGCATCACACGTCCCGCAACGTTAGGATTCATCCATGAGATCGCGTCCGTCGCCGAAGGCGGCGACGGGACGAAGGCCCGTGACGATATCCCGGGCGCTTCTGCCGTCGCGCGCGGCCGGCGGCTGCGTCACTCTTTTGCTGCGAATCGCGTCCCTCGGCAAGCGCAAGCGGCGGGATCTCTCGTCCCGCCGCTTGCGCGGCAAAACGACGGCGGCCGCCCATCAGGCCGTCATCAGCTTGCCCGCCTTTGCATAGCCCGCTTTCTGCAGCGCCTCGGTGATCTCGTCGAGGATCGCCGGATCGTCGATCGTCGCCGGCGACTTGAACGGCTGCGAGTCCGCGATGCGCTGCATCGTGCCGCGCAGGATCTTGCCCGAGCGCGTCTTGGGCAGGCGGTTGACCACGATCGCCTGCTTGAACGCGGCGACCGGGCCGATGCGCTCGCGCACCAGCTGCACGACTTCCTTCACGATCTCGTCGTGCGGCCGGTTGACGCCGGCCTTGAGCACGATGAAGCCCAGCGGCAGCTGGCCCTTGAGTTCGTCCGCCACGCCGATCACCGCGCATTCGGCAACGTCGGGATGCGAGGCAAGGACCTCCTCCATCGCGCCGGTCGACAGCCGGTGGCCGGCGACGTTGATGACGTCGTCGACGCGCGTCATGACGAACACGTAGCCGTCCTCGTCGATGTAGCCGGCGTCTCCGGTCTTGTAGTAGCCGGGATACTCGGCAAGGTAGGACTGCCGGAACCGTTCGTCGGCGTTCCACAGCGTCGGGAACGTGCCCGGCGGCAGCGGCAGGCGGCAGCACAGCGCGCCGATCTCGCCCGGCTTCATCTCGTGCCCGTCGGTGCCGAGCACGCGGACGTCCCAGCCCGGCGCCGGCTTCGTCGCCGAGCCGTACTTCACGGGCAGACGCTCGATCCCCAGGCAGTTCGCGACGATCGCCCAGCCGGTTTCGGTCTGCCACCAGTGATCGATCACCGGCACGTTGAGGTTCGTCTCCGCCCATTTGAGCGTATCGGGATCGGAGCGTTCGCCGGCGAGGAACAGCGCCTTGAAGCTCGACAGGTCGTATTTCTTGATGAGATCGCCCTTCGGGTCCTCGCGCTTGATGGCGCGGAACGCGGTGGGCGCGGTGAACAGCGTCTTGACCTTGTGCTGCGAGATGACGCGCCAGAACGCGCCGGCATCGGGCGTGCCGACCGGCTTGCCCTCGTAGAGAATCGTCGTGCAGCCGTGCAGCAGCGGTCCGTAGATGATGTAGGAATGCCCGACGACCCAGCCGACGTCGGATGCCGCCCAGTAGACGTCGCCGGGTGCCACGTCATAGATGGCGTGCATCGAGTATTTGAGCGCGACGGCATGGCCGCCGTTGTCGCGCACGACGCCCTTGGGCTGACCGGTCGTGCCCGAGGTGTAGAGGATGTAGAGCGGATCCGTCGCCTTCACCGGCACGCAGTCGACCGGTTTCGCGTTCGCCATCGCGTCGTTCCAGTCGACGTCGCGGCCCGGCACCATGTCCGCCTTCGCCATCGGGCGCTGCAGGATTACGCAGCGCTCGGGCTTGTGGCGGGCGAGCTGGATCGCCGCATCCAGGAGCGGCATGTACGGAATCACCTTCTGCACCTCGATTCCGCACGAGGCCGAGACGACGACCTTGGCGCCCGAGTCGTCGATGCGCGCGGCCAGCTCGTTCGCCGCGAAGCCGCCGAACACCACCGAATGCACCGCGCCGATGCGCGCGCAGGCAAGCATCGCGATCGCCGCCTCGGGCACCATCGGCATGTAGATGATGACGCGATCGCCCTTGGCGACGCCGAGATTGGTGAGCGCGCCGGCGAAGCGCGCGACGAGGTCGCGGAACTCGCGGAAGCTGAAGCTCCTGACCGTGTTCGTGACCGGGCTGTCGTAGATCAGCGCCGGGGCGTCGCCGCGGCCGGCGTCGATGTGGCGGTCGAGCGCGTTGTAGCAGGTATTGAGCTCGCCGCCCGTGAACCAGCGGTAGAACGGCTTGTTCGAGTCGTCGAGGACGCGGTCCCACTTGCGGAACCACGTGATGTCGGCCGCGACCTCGCCCCAGAAGCCTTCCGGGTCCTTGAGCGAGCGGGCATGGATCTCGGCATAGCGGCTGGGCATGACCTCCCTCGTAACATGTTGTTTTGCCCGCGAGTCTGCCTGTAAACCCCCTGTCTTGGGAAGCCCGAACGTGGCAGATTACGGACCCGTTCGACAGGGGGCGCATGTCATGGCGAAGCGGACGAGCAGGAACGTGAAAAAAGCAACCGGAACCAGGAAGCCGGCGCGCGGCGCCACGGCTGCCCGGCTGAAGGCGGCCCGGCCGCAGAAGACGGCGAAGCCGGCCGCCCGGCCGAAGACAGCGGCGAAGAAGGCCGTGAGGCCGGCGACGGCGCTGCGGCGCACGGGCACGGCCGCCCGCGGGCGGATCACCCCCTACGACGTCGATCTCGACAGGAATCCCGCCAATTACGAGCCGCTGTCGCCGATCTCGTTCCTGGCGCGCGCGGCGGCCATCTTTCCGCGGCACGTCGCCCAGATCCACGGGACCATCCGCCGCACCTGGGCCGAGACGCATCTGCGCTGCCGCCGCCTCGCCTCGGCGCTGGCGCGGCGCGGCATCGGCCGCGGCGACACGGTCGCCCTGATGGCCCCGAACATCCCCGCCGCCTACGAGGCCGCCTTCGGCGTGCCGATGGCCGGCGCCGTGCTCAACGCGCTCAACATCCGCCTCGATGCCGAGGCGATCGCCTTCATGCTGGACCACGGCGAGTCGAAAGCGATCCTGACCGATACCGAGTTCGCGCCGGTCATCCGCAAGGCGCTGTCGA
>Ga0181858_1000829_pt1 | contig 15054 bp, 11 predicted proteins | sample NewIslPassag4_SG_FD_130749 | JGI IMG/M metagenome (GOLD analysis project Ga0181858, IMG submission 130749) | Feedstock adapted compost microbial communities from Newby Island compost facility, Milpitas, CA, USA - Passage 4_SG | ecosystem: Engineered > Solid waste > Feedstock > Composting ...
GGTCCTCTTGCCCGCCGGGCCCCCGTTCGTTTGGAACGTTCCCGCCCATTTCAACGCCCTTGTGCAATCGCCGGAAGACTATTATCAGCGCTATATGATCAGCACGCTGATCCGCTTCTTGCGCCTTGTCTTTCTGGGAATGGCGCTGCTTTTGCCTTCGGTGTACGTGGCAATTCTGACCTATCATCAGGAAATGATTCCGACCACGCTTCTCATCAGCATCGCCCAATCCCGGGAAGAAATCCCGTTTCCGGCGCTCATCGAGGTGCTGCTGATGGAAATCACCTTTGAAATCTTGCGGGAAGCGGGGATTCGCCTGCCGAAACAGATCGGTTCGGCGGTCAGCATCGTCGGCGCCCTCGTGATCGGCCAAGCCGCGGTGTCCGCGGGCCTTGTCTCCGCGCCGATGGTCATGGTGGTCGCGGCCACGGGCATCGCTTCCTTCGCCATCCCCCGCTACAACACGGCCATCGCCATCCGGATGCTGCGCTTTCCGATCATTTTGCTGGCGGGGTCGCTGGGGCTGCTCGGCGTCATGCTGGGGCTGATTGCGATCATCGTCCATCTGGCCTCCATCCGTTCCTTCGGGTATCCGTATCTGGAACCGATCAGCCCGGTCAAAAGAGATTATCTGAAAGATTTGCTGTTCCGGGCGCCATGGCGGACCATGCGGAAGCGGCCCCGCCATGTCCCGCCGGGCTCGTACAAGCCGCCGTCTGCCGGAAATTAACCGGATGAGCCGTGAGAAGCCTGACAGGAGGTGCCGGAACCGATGGTTGAGAAAGGCCGAATTTCCGCGTTCCAGCTGGCCGTCATCATGCATTCCACCGTGCTGGCCACGGCCGTGCTGCTCTTGCCTGCCATTACGGCGAAATACGCGCAGCAAGATTTGTGGATGTCCCCCCTCTGGGCGGCTCCGGGGGGCGCCCTCGCCATCTGGCTGGCGGTGAAGCTCAACCGGATGTATCCCAAGGAAAGCATTGTGGAATACAGCGAAAGCATCCTGGGAAAATTCGCGGGCAAAATCATCGGGCTTGTCTACCTGTTATTTCTGTTTTACGCCAACGGCCTGATCGTCCGGGAATACGCCGAATTTCTCGTGGGCTCCTTCCTTCCCCGGACCCCGATGATCGTCGTCACCGGCAGCATGGTGCTGGTGGCCGCATACGCCGTGTATCACGGCATTGAAACGATCGCCAGAACCGCGCTCGTCATTGTGCCGGGCGTGTTTTTGCTCCACGTTTTTGGAGCGCTCCTGATCCTGAACGATCTGAATCTGGAAGAACTTACCCCGATGTTTGAAAAGGGCGTGTTTCCGTCCCTGCTCGGGGCCATCAGCCCGATCACCTACCTGGGCCAGTTTATTTATATAACCTTTATGCTCCCGTTCGTGCGGGACCAGGGAAGCAGCCTGAAATGGGGCATGTGGTCGCTGGCCAGCGTCCTGTTCATCATGCTGCTGTCCACCTTCACGACGATGATGCTGTTTGGGGATTTGACCAGCCGGCTCATTTACCCGGTCATGATCAGTTCCCGCTACATCAGCATCGCCGATTTCCTGGAGCACGTGGAATCGCTGACCATGGCCATCTGGGTGGGGAAAACGTTCATCAAGATCACCGCGTTCTACTACTTCTTGGTGGTTGGCACCGCCCAATGGCTGAAACTGTCCGATTATCGGCCCATCGTGCTGCCGATGGGAATCATCGTCGTCCTTTCCGGCGTATGGATCGCGCCCAATTTACAGCTTTTGATGCACTATATGGGCACATCCGTCGTTTTCAGCGCCTTGGTCGTCCATTTTGTCATCCCCGCGTTTTTGCTGATCGCCGCCAAGATTCGCAAAGGCTTCGCATGAAGGAAGGGAAGCGCCGTGAGAACGAAGTTGCGAACGCTGCTTTTGTCCGCATGGTGCCTGGCGGCTCTCACGCTGTCGGGATGCTGGGACCGGATCGAGGTGAATGACCTGGCGATCATCCGGGCCGTGGCGATCGACCATGCGCCGAATGATCACATTGAAATGACCGTGCTTGTTATCGTCCCGACGCAGGACGGCGCCGGAAGGTCCATGGCCGGAACGGAAGGGGGGACCAAAGCCCCCACCGAACAGCAGCAGGTCGTGGTCCAGTCCGCGAAAGGACGGACCCTGGCGGAAGCCCTCTCCTTCCTTCAGCTGCAGTTTCCGCGCCGCCTGTTCTGGGGGCATACCGAAGTGATCCTCATCGGCGAAGAACTGGCCCGCCAGGATATACGGCCCCAGTTCGACTACATCCTGCGCCATCCCCAGCTCCGCATCCGTGCCCGCGTGTTTGTAACCGAAGGCCGGGCGAAGGAAGTGCTGTTCGTGAAACCTTTGCTGGAACGGGACATCGCCGAATCGCTGAAAGAAGGCGCGGTCATCAATGAAGGGCTCGACGTCACGACCAAGGATTTCGCGCAAATGCTGATCGGCGAATCCGATGCCGCCCTTTTGCCCTATGTCAACATGATGTCCGCGCCTGCCGGCGGCGGCGCGTCGCAAACCGTGGTCTATATAGACGGGGCGGCTGTTTTCAAGAACGGAAAAATGATCGGCACCCTGGACCAAAAGGAGACCAGGGGGGTGCTCTGGGTAAGAAACGAAATGAAAAGGGCGACGATCACGGTCAAGCCTGACGAGCAAGAAAATTTCATCTCCATGTTCCTTCTGCGTACCGAAACCCGGTTAAAACCAAAAATATCCGGCGGCCAATGGCAAGTCCGCCTGCAGACGGAATTGGACCTGGACGTGTACGAGAATACCACCAATTTGGAAATCACGCCGGAAATCACCCGCAAGATCGAACAGGCCACCAACGCCGAAGTGGAGCGAAGGGTGGAAGAAGCCCTGGCAAAAGCGCAAAAAGAGATGAAAGCGGACATTTTCGGCTTCGCCACGGCGTTTCACCGCGCCTATCCGTCCGTCTGGCGGAAAAACAAAGAAAAATGGGACGAGATTTTCCCGAAGGTGCAAGTCACCTACGACATCCGGGCCAAGGTGAAGCGCCCGGGCCTTATCAAGCAGCCCGCGCTGATTCCGCCGGACGAAATCCACAAAAGCACGGATCAGCAGAAGGAGCGCGGCTGACATACATCAAGCGGACGGAAAGGATGTGCCGCCATGAAATGGGGACCGCTTCTGACGATATTTGTCGCCGCAGTTGCCGTCTTCTTGTTCCAATGGCCCCGCATCCCGCCGGCCCAAAAAAGGGAAAGGGCCGCCTTCGTCGGCCTTACGCTGCTCGGCTGGCTGCTCGGAAGCTATATCACGCTTTATCCGGACACCCCGGGACCGGGCCATTGGATGGACATGCTGTTCAAACCGCTGAGCAAGATGCTGGACAAAGTCAGCGAGGTGGTGATCGCCGACTGAAAGCAAAAAGCCCGCTTGATGCGGGCATTTTGCTAATTTAAGGAGCTGCTGACGGAATGCACCCGTTCATGCCGCGTTTGCCTGACGAGCAGAACACCGACAACGCCCGCCAGCGAAAACGCCACGGGGACGACAAACGCATAATGATAGCCGAGGCCGGCCGCTTCCGGCGGGAACAGATCCAGCACGTTTCCGAACAGCATCGGCAGCAGGATCGCGCTGACGAAGCCGCCCGTGTTGGCAAACCCCGTCGCCACCCCCACCACATCGGCGGGAAAGGAAGGACGAAGCAGCGCAAACGTCAGCGAACTGGCGCCGAGCCCCGCGCCTGTCAATACAATGAACAGGACCACCAGCGGGTAAGACGGACTGGTGCCGGACAGAAACCAGCACAGCCAGCTCATAAGCACGAGCCCGTGCACCACCGTATAGACGAGCTTGAGCTTTCCGGTTCTGGAAGCGATCCAGCTCACGGTGGGCGCGGCCGCCAAAGACCCGATCAGGCTGTACATCATGAGCCGGCTGGCCTCAAGCCGCGTCATGCCAAAAACTTCAATCGCATAGGGCACGCCCCACGAACCGATGAACCCCGTGTAAGTGCCGACGAGGCCGAAATGGCACAAAAACAGAGCCCATGCCTGGCGGGAGGATGCAAGGGAAAGCAGCGTTTTCCACACGCTGACGCGCGTCTTGGAAGCATCATCCGGGCCGGTCTTTTCCGGCGGAAATCTTTTTTGGGGATGCCGGATCAGCACGCCGTACAAAAACAGCGACATGACGGCCAAAACGGCGCCGGTCACCAGAAAAGGCGTTCTCCAGCCCGCATAGGCAATCCACATGGCAAAAGGCAAGGAAGCGTATATTGCGCCCACGCTTCCCAATATGGCCGTCCATCCCAGCAGCTTCACAAACTCTTTGGCCGCGAACCATTGCGTAAAGATCAAAACCAGATTGACAAAAATCATCGAATCGCCGATTCCGACCAGCATCCGGCCCAGCATGAGCCCGTATGCATCGCCGGCCAGGCTGTAGATCATGGTCCCCACGCCGGCCAGAAGCGTGCCCGCAATCAGGAAGCGGTTGGGGCCAAACCGGTCGGATATGAGGCCGGAAGGAATCTGCAGTCCAGCGTAAGCAAAAAACTGGATGCTGAGCGTCAAACCGATGACGGAAGCGGAAACGCCAAAGTCCCGCATCAATTGATCCGTTATAAGTCCCGGGGCCGATCTTTGGCCGATGACGAGAAAATACGCAAACATGACGACGCCAAAGACGACCCACCGATAGCCGCTTTCTTGTCTGTTCATCGTTTTCATCCCGAAAGTTCAGGACCGGCAGCTTATTTGCCGGTCCAGCCGTATATCTCCATAGTCGTTCTGCCTTTTTTCAGCTCTTCCCGAATGCGGCGCTCATCCTCTTCCCGTTTTTCGGCCGCATCCAGCACCTCCGCAATCTCTTCGCACGGAATGACGACCACACCGTCGCCGTCCCCCACCACCAGATCGCCCGGATGAATGACGATGTCCGCGATCTTGATCGGATGGTTGACGGTTCCGCCGCCGTTTTTGGAAGTGCCGCGGATGCACAGCCCCCGGGCAAAGACGGAAAAACCGCTCTCCACGATTTCTTTACCGTCCCGTACGCAGCCGTCGATGACAAGACCTTGAATATTGCGCACTTGGGCCGCCACCGTCATGATGTCGCCCCAATACCCGTGCTCGTAGGCGCCGGATACTTCCGCCACGATCACATCTCCCGGCTTTGCAATGCGCAGCGCTTCATGCAGCATGATGTTGTCCCCGGGCGGCGAGCTGACGGTCACGGCAGGACCGCAGATTCGCATGGCGGGATCGAGGGGTTTGATCATGGACGGCAGCGCGCCTCTTTTTTTGGCGGCTTCATGCAGCGTTGCCGCGGAAAACTTGGCCGCCCTCTCCTGCAGCTTCAGGTCGGGGCGCTCAATTTCGGCAATGATGGTTTGCATGGTTCGATCTCCATCTTTCTTTATGAATGATATCGATTTCCAACATGATCATACCGCCTGGGGAACATATTTGCAATTTGCTTTTTTTGCTTTATGTCCGGCCTGTCCGCCAGTCTAAACGATTCCGCGTCCGCATAAGGTGATGGAGGAAAAAAAGTGCGGATTTTAAGAGGGTGGTGAGAAATCGCGATGACCGACGCTTTCGTCGCGCGGTCACTGGATGAAATCCGATTCTGGTCGCGGATAATGAAAGAGCATTCGCTGTTTTTGCGGCTGGGCTTCAGGGCCGAGGATACGCAGCTTATTCAGGAGGCCAACCGGTTTTACGCGCTGTTCGAATCCATCGAGCAAAGGGCCCACGCCTTCGCCTTGAACACGGATCCCCAAGTCATCCGGAATTTCAACCAGGAAGTGCAAAACGCGGCCGCGCACATTTGGGCTTATAAACGAAAGGTGCTGGGCCTGATTCTGTCATGCCGGCTGCCCGGCGCCAACAACTTCCCGCTGCTCGTCGACCACATCAGCCGGGAAGCCGACTATTTCTGCAGACGGCTGGCGGATCTGAACGCGGGCCGGCTGGATCCTTTGCCGGACGCCATCATCAACGAGAACGTGTTTTTCCTTCGCATCATGGCGGACCATGCCAAATTCATCAGCCATCTCCTGGATCCTTCGGAGCGGAAGCTCATCGATATGGCCAACGAGTTCAGCCACGACTTTGACAAGCTGCTGTACCAGGCCCGGGATTTGGAGTCGATGCGCCCCGAATCCCAGACCGTGCCCCTGCTCGGCCAGTTCCTCGACCAGAACCGGGTGTCCGTCAAAGCCCTGCGCGATTTCAAACTCACCGCCCGGGAACTCATCGCCGCCTGCAAAATCAAAAGCATCATCCATCCGCTACTTGCCGATCACGTCTACCGCGAAGCCGACCGTTTCCTGCAGATCATCGACATGTTTGAGCGTCATTTGACGGGAAATCCCGTGAACATGCGGGACTTGCGGGAACATGCGTAAAAAAATCCGCCTGGTCTTCGGAACCGGGCGGAATTTTTTTTAGATTTCCGATCGGACAAACGATGCGGCCAGCGCCATGGCGCCGCGGGCGGCCGCCGTATCCGCCAGCGCATTCAGCATCACGAAATCGTGGATCGTGCCCTGCATGCGCGCCTGGGCCACGCGCACGCCCGCCTGCCGCAGCTTGGCCGCATACGCCTCGCCTTCATCGCGCAATACGTCCGCTTCACCGGTGATGATCAGCGCGGGCGGCAGGCCTTTGAGCTGCTCAAGCTCCGCGCGCAGCGGAGAAGCGATGATCTCCGCCCGCTGCCTGGGTTCCGGCGCGTATTGGTCCCAGAACCATTTCATCACATCGCGGCGCAAATAGTAATTTTCGGCGAATTGTCGATACGAAGGCGTGTCAAAGGACGCGTCGGTGACCGGATAAAACAGCAGCTGCCTGGCGATGCGCGGTCCGCCGCGCTCCTTGGCCAGAATCGCTGCGGCCGCGGCCAGATTCCCGCCGGCGCTGTCGCCGGCCACGATGATCTTGTCCGTGTCCAGGCCATACTTGCCGCCGTCCTCGGCCACCCATTTCAGCGCCGCGTAATATTCTTCGAGGGCCGTCGGATATTTGGCTTCCGGCGACAGGCTGTAGTTGACGAAAACGACCGCCGCGTTCGCCCGGACCGCCAGTTCGCGAACCAGCCGTTCGTGGGTGCGGAAATTGCCCAGCACCCAGCCGCCGCCGTGGGCATAGACGATCGCAGGCAAATCCCCCCTGGCGTCCTTGGGCCGCACGACGGTTAACGACACCCGTCCCGAAGGGCCGCCCCGGATCACCATTTGCTCAATGGCAGCGGGCGGCATGGAGACGGGCCCGGCCTGGAGCTTGTCCAGCTCTTCGCGCGCTTTTTGCGGGCCCAGTTCGTAAAGATAGGGCGAATTGGCGGTCTGTTCCGCCATTTTGCGGGCTTCGGGTTCCAGCACGACCGCGCCGGCCGAGCGGGCATCCGAAACGGACGGTTCGGCGGCCGTCTTATTGCCAAGCAAAGATGCCGCCATTAGCGCCGTTATGACCAAAAAAGCAAGAGCTTTGCGTTTCCGCCGCATGGGTGCCATCATCCTTTGCCGCATCATTTTTCTGTGTTAAGGTTGCGCACCAATTTCCGGCTTATGCGGTGAAAAGCAAAGCTCTTTCGGCGTTTCGCGATTATTATCCTTTTACAAAAACGGTCTTGATGGCCGTGAAAAATTCGATGGCCGCCTCGCCCTGCTCCCGCGAATGGGAGCTGGACATCTTCATGCCGCCGAAGGGCGCCTGCAGCTCGACGCCGGCGCTTTCCGCATTGATGCGGACGAGCCCCGCTTCAATGTCCTGGATGAAAGCCAGCATGCTGCCAATGTCTTTCGTAAAGATGGACGCGCTCAGGCCGTATTCGGTATCGTTGGCAAGCTCCAGGGCTTCCTCCAGCGTTTTGACGCGCACCAGCGCCACCACGGGGCCGAAAATTTCCTCGCGGGCAATGGTCATCTCCCGCGTCACGTTTTCGAAAATCGCCGGCGCGACGAAAAACCCGTCGCCGAAGTCCGCGCCTTCCAGCCTCTGGCCGCCGTAAATGAGCGAAGCCCCTTCGGCGATGCCCTTTTCGACATAGTGCAGCGTCTTGGCCAGCTGCTGCTCGCTGGCGCAAGGCCCCATCCACGTGTCCGCGTTCATGCCGTCGCCGATTTTGATTTGTTTGGTGCGTTCAATCAGCTTTTCCTTGAACGCCTCGTACACGCCCTCCTGCACAAACACGCGGCTGGTGGCGGTGCATTTTTGTCCCGCCGTGCGATAGGCGCCGCTGACGGTGGCTTCGACGGCCTGATCCAGGTCCGCGTCGTTCAGCACGATGACGGGATTTTTGCCGCCCATCTCGAGCTGATATTTGGCGCCGCGGGCCACCGCCTTTTGCGCGATCCTTTTGCCCACCTGGTTGGAACCGGTGAAAGTGATGCCCTGCACATCGGGATGATCCACGATCGCCTCTCCGATGACCGATCCGCTGCCGGTGACCATGTTGACGACGCCGGCCGGAATGCCCGCGTCCGCCAGGCACTCGATCACCTTCGCCGCCGTCACGGCCGCTTCCTGCGCCGGCTTGAACACGACCGCATTGCCGTAAACGAGCGCCGGCGCCATTTTCCAGACCGGAATCGCCACCGGGAAGTTCCACGGCGTAATCACGCCCACGACGCCGAGCGGCACCCGGGTCGTGAACATCAGACCGTTGCTGTCCGAGGAAGGAATCACTTGGCCCACCTTGCGCATGCCTTCCCCCGCATAATACCTCAGGATCGCGACGCCCCGCGCGGTCTCCCCTTTGGCTTCCGCGAAAGTTTTTCCCATCTCCCGCGTGAGGGTTTCGGCGATTTCCTCCAGCCGTCTTTCCATGATATCCGCCGCCTTGTAGAGGTATTCGCCCCTGGCCGGACCGGACAATTTGCGCCAGGCTTTTTGCGCCGCTTTCGCGGCGGCCACGGCCCGGTTCAAGTCTTCCGGGCCGGATTTTTGCACGTACCCGACCACCTCGCGCCGGCGGGCGGGATTGATGCTGGCTTCCGTCTCGCCGGTTGATGCCGGCACCCACTGCCCGTCAATGTAGTTCAAATACGTTTTTCCGCTTTCAAAACCGGACGCGCCCATGCTTACAAGCTCCTTTCTTCCCCATGTTTTTTATTGCGGCGACCCTGCCCGGTCTCCGGACCCGCTTTTTGCGGCCCTGGCCCGGATTTCCGAAATCGTCGCCATGACCGAGATGCGCTCGGGATCGCAAACCACTTCAATGAGCGCGGGTTTCCCCGCGGCAACCGCTTGCATCGCTTCCCGCAAAAGCGGCACAAACTGACGGTCCGATGCGGCCCGCGCGGCGTAAAATCCGAACGCCTCAGCCAGGCGCACAAAATCGGGGTTTGTCAGGTCGGTGCCGATGATGCGGTACGGATGATGTTTTTCCTGGTGCATGCGAATGGTGCCGTACATGTTGTTGTTCAGCACGATTGTTAGCACCGGCGCCCGGTAATGGACGGCCGTCGCCATCTCCGGCATCGTCATCATAAATCCGCCGTCCCCGGCGATGCAGACGCTCAGCCGGTCCGGGTGCACCAGTTTTGCCGCTATGGCGGAAGGCAGGCCGTAACCCATGGCGCCAGAAATGGGCCCGACGTACATGCGCTTTCCGGTGAACTGGTAATAGCAGTGCAGCCAGGCGGCGAAGTTGCCGGCGTCGCTGGTGATGATCGCATCGTCCGGCAGTTCGCGCTGCAACGCCGCCATGATTTGCCTGACGTCCACGCTGCTGTCGTCGGGCGCCCAGTCAATCCGGGTCGCTTGCTCGTAAGCGCCTCTTCGCTCCTTCGCCCATTCGCGCCACGTTTCCGGACGGATTGCGGAGGAATCTGCCGCAAGAAGCGATTGCAAAGCCTCCTTCGCATCGGCGCAAATGCCCAGATGGGGCTGATAAACCTGGCCGATGGTCGCCGGATCAATGTCGATGTGGATGATGGTTTGCTCCGGCGAAACAATGGTATACCCTTGCGTGGTCACTTCCGAAAAACGGGTGCCGATGGCGATGATCGTATCGGCCTGGCGGAAAGTTTCCACAATGCCCGGGAACGTCGCCAGGCCCAGATGCCCGGCGAACAGAGGGTGGTCGTTCGTCAGCACGTTGTGCCTGCGAAAAGATGCGATGACGGGAATGTTCCATTTTTCCGCCAACGTGCGGAAAGCTTCCGTGCCGCCGGAAGCCAGCACCCCACCCCCGGCGAGAAACAGCGGCCTGCGCGCTTGTGACAGGAGGCGAAGCGCTTCGGAAATTTCCGCCTCCGAAGGTTTCGGCGCCGTTTTGCCGGCAACGGGACCGAAGCGCATGGCCGCGCTTTGCGCCAGAATGTCCGCCGGCAGCGAGACCGCAACGGGGCCCGGGCGGCCCGACTTGGCGATGCGAAAAGCCCGCTGCACCAGCTCGGGCATGCGCCGGACGTCCGTGATTTCCACCGTCCATTTGCACAGATGGCCCAGCCACTGATCCAAATCCGCTTCCTGAAAACCTTCGCGGCCGCGGAACTTGCTGTCCACCTGTCCGATGAACACCACCAAGGGCGTCGAATCCTGTTGGGCGGTATGAACGCCGATGGACAGGTTGGCGGCGCCCACCGCCCTCGTGGCCATCGCCACGCCAGGCTTTCCGGTCAGCTTCCCGTACGCTTCGGCCATAAAGGCGGCGGCGCCTTCGTGCCTCGCCGACACCAGCCGGATTCCCGGCTCGTCATAAAGCGCGTCCAGGAGCGCCAGATAGCTTTCGCCGGGAACGCAAAACACGTGATCGATGCCTTCCATTTTGAAAATTTCCACGATGGCCTGAGCGCCTGTCATGATTTGTTCCACGACTCTTTCCTCCCCCGGATCGTTCGTGTGTCAGTCATTTGGTTTCCCCGTATCCAGCCACTCGGCCTTCTCCAGCGTTCGCAAAAGCAGGGAAGCCAGCTCCGCCCGCGTGATCGTCCGGCCGGGCTGCAGGGTGTTGTCGGGATACCCGCTCATCATGCCGGCGCGCACGGCCTTGGCCAGATAACCCGCTGCCCAATCGGGGATGGCGCTGCGGTCGGCAAATCCGGCCAGATCCGCCTCGTTGCCCGGCAGCGGGCTTGCGGCGAGCTTTTCCGCGGCGCGCACGAGCATCACGGCCGCTTCCGCCCGCGTGATCGGGCCGCCGGGCCTGAACGTTCCGTCCGCATAGCCGGACACGAGACCAAAGCCGGACGCGGCGCCGACTTCGCCGCGATACCAGGCGTCCTGGGGCACATCCCGGAACGACTGGCCGGCCGTCTCCGGCAGCAAGCCCAGACCGCGGGCAATCATGGCCGTCGCCTCCGCCCGGGTCACCGAACGGTTCGGATCGAAACGCCCTGCGCCGGTGCCGGATACGATCAGCTTGGAATGCAAGGTGCGGACGGCGGATGCGGCCCAATGATCCTTCATGTCGGCAAATTCCGCATCCCGCGTAATTACCGTATATGTTCCGGGCCGGTTGTGCAGGACAATGGCATGGTTGCCCGCAAAAATCGTCGGCACCGGCCTGAGTCCCGCATCCGTCAGCACGGCGGCGGTGGCCGCGGCGGGGTCCGGCCCGTAAGGCAAGGTGATGACTTGCGGCACGAAAGCGTCACCGAAAGACGTGACGGGAATCGTCATGCCGCCGCCAAGGTCAACGGACAGCGAATAGGTGACGCCCGCCGGCTCCGTCAGGATTTCGGCCGAAGCGCTTTGCGCGCTTTGCCGGACGAGCCGCGCTTCGCCTTCGGAAGCCGTGCGGATCTGCAGCAAGATTTGCAGATCGCCCGCCGATTCCCGGAATCTCTCCAGCCAGACGGGAGGAATCAGTTCATCCGGTTCATTGAAGGTGATGCTGCCCCTCCCGGTCATCACGTGCAAAGAGACGTTCCTGTCCATCAGATCCAGGAGTAGCGGCCCCGCCATGCGCAGGTCCAGCTCATCCGCCCAATCGGAAAAGTCGAGGACGGCCTGTTCACCCGCGTCCCCATCGGGCAGATCCGGTTCGAGAACCTCCCGCAAGGCTTCGAATTCGCTTATTGTGCCAATCTCCACCGAGGCGCGCTTCCCGCCGGATGTTTCCGTGATTTGCGCCTGTTCCGGAATCGCAGGATACGATGGTGCCGTCTTCGTGACAGGGTTCACGACCAGGGTAAACGTCCGCTCGGTTTCTTCTTCCCCGTCCGTGAACGTCAGCCGGATCGGATATGTTCCGGGCGCCGCATCTTCGCCGATTGTGAACGAGATGACGTGGGCGGGCGCGCCCTCCAGCGTTTGCACATCCATCTCCACGCCGGAAGGCAGATCGCCGGCCTGAAGCTTGGCGGGGCCGGAAGCGCCCAATGCGGCGGCGAGCACCTGGAACTTTCGGGAAGGCAGCGTGCTGATGCGGTCGGTCGTCATGGCGATGGTCAGGGGCATGGCCTCCAAACGGGACTTGGCGCCGCCCGCAGCCTCTCCCGCCTCGATGAACGCCGTCAGCGCCCGGGCATAAGCGTTCTGATAAAATCCGAGCGCCAGGGCAGGGTTCTCGGCGGCGGCTTCACGCCCCATCAGATAAAACTCCATCGCCGCTTCCACGCCGGGCGCATGGGATGCATCCAGTATGGCCGCCGCGGCCGCGGTTTCACCAATGCCCAGCGTAAATTGCCGCCACGAGGCCTTGATTTCATCCATGCGCGCTTCCGTCAGGCCGGCGGGATTGCCCGGCTCGGGTGCGAATTTGTCAGCCATGGCCAGGCTTTCCTTAAGCGCGCCGTAAATGGCGGCGGCACGGTCCGAGGGGATGAAAGAAGTTTCGGTTCCCGTACTTGTCCCCGCGCCGGTACCGGCGCCGGTGCCCGAACCGGTTCCGTCACCCGGACCGGTCGCGCCCGTTCCCGAGCCCGATCCCGTACCGGTTTGGGGATTGCAGCGGTTATCCTGGATCACAGATGTCTTGCTTTCGAAGTAAATTTTCGCGCCGCCATCCTTGCCCTGGGAGTTCAATGTAAATCCTCCGTTCGGCGGAAAGAGGATGGGATGGGTTCCCAGATCATCATTGCCGTCGATGGCGACAATTATGGATACACCCGCACCCACGAGGGCCCCGGCAACCATTCCGGCCACCCCTGCGCCCGAGCCAACAACCATGGCTTTCGCTGCTATATCCGCAAGCATACCCCCCAATGAGGAAGCCGCGATTCCCGCTCCGGTCGTGTACCAGTCCACATCGACCTCGATCAGTCTTGACACACCGGTCAGCGCATCCCGCGGAGAGCATTCCGAATGTTGCCAGAGAACATCGTCTATCACCCAATCCGGAGCGTATTTGCGCGCAACAATGATGCTGCCATCCGGCCTCCTATGGTAGGTCTCTTGATAATAGTTATAATCATCCTTTTCATACGAGACCGTGTTTTCACCGTGTTTCGGAAATGGCGATGCGGCATATGGAGACAAACCGGACATATCCAGCCAATGGGTAACGTGCAGCGTCAGCAGCAGTTCCGAATTGGCGTCCAGCCCGTCATTCTGACTGGATGTGAGCCGGAGAGTTCCGATTTTGGCCGAGACATTTATCGCGGGCAATCCCGGCGGATCAAGGTGCGCCGACACGTTTCCCGGCGCAAGGGGAAAAAGCAGGACCAGCGCCAGCAGCAAAGCCAGCGCTTTCTTCAGGCTCCGGCTCCGGCGCGGCAGGCGTGTTCCCTCCAATTTGCATACCCCATTTCATCCGAAACTCGGAAACATTAAATACTAATTCTTGATAGCCGTAACATTTTCCTTTGCCGTTTCTGCAAAATTCAGCCTCCGTCATGACAAAAAGACAGGTACTGTCCCGCCTGCGGAAAAAAAACCCGGCCGGCATCTTGCGCGGCCAAGTCTTTTACTTGTTAGGATTCATGCTTCTTGCAATTTTCATTAGAATCTTTTCGTTGTCCTGAAAAAATTGCTCGGAGACTTTGGCATAAAAATGAAACTCTATCGGCGGATCCGTTTCCGAAATGTACACCATTTCAAAATGAACAACCCCGTTTTCCTTGCCTGCGAGCAATGTGCTTGGGGCTCCATTATCAAGGGTGGCGGGTTGTCGTTTTATGTTTTCATCTTGAATAAGAAACGCGTCGGAGATTTCGGGATCGTAAATGGCGGCATAAGCCCTGATATCCGCGTCCGGATTTCCTATGTATAACTGAATGCCGTCCCCATTATCGGATTCCATTCCAATGGGCCAATCGGAAGGGTATTGAATGGAAAATCCGTATCGGGTGTTCGTGTACGTCTCCCAATTCTTCTCCGGATGATGATCTGTTGCGCAGCCCGAGAAAAGTACAGCTGACAGAAGCGCTCCCCAATAAATCAGTCTTTTTTTCATTGATCCTCTAACTCCCGAAGAAAGAAGATATAATCGGTGGAGACGCCCCTCAAGCCGGCTTGATGGAGCATCGCCGTCACTTTGCCCGGTGTCAGGTGCCATGGTTGACCATGTGCGGCAAAAGATCGGACAGTCGGTTTTCAAAAGGCTCGCCGTCCGTGCTGCGATAAGAAATGATGCGGGAAAAGCCTGGCCCGCCAGGGGAAGTCCCGAACGTCCGATGAAGCGCCATAAGGCGGTTGAGCGCTTCATCAGGATGGGCAAAAACCGTCCGCCCCTTCGACACACATCGCTAGTTTATATCACATCCGGACCGATAACTGTAAACCATTTTACAACAACATCCCGGGAAAGCTTTATAATGGAAAAGATGAGCAACAATGTCCTAAAAAAAACCAAACCAGGAGGTTCCTATGGATCTGGATCTGATCGCATTGTCCGAGTCAATTGCGGCCAGGAAAATTTCCCCCGTGGAACTCGTTCGGCAAACCCTGGATAAAATCAAGCGAGAGAACGCCACCTACAATGCTTTCATCACGATTTGCGAGGAAGAGGCCATGGCGGCAGCGCGCCAGGCGGAAGAGGATATCTCCAAAGGGAACGTGAAAAGCCCGCTGCACGGCATCCCGGTGGCCGTGAAGGACGTCATTTTCACCAAAGGCATCCGCACCACGATGGGCTCGAAAGTGTACGAAAACCACGTTCCGGATACTGACGCGGCGGTCGTCGAA
>Ga0181858_1000838_pt1 | contig 14991 bp, 10 predicted proteins | sample NewIslPassag4_SG_FD_130749 | JGI IMG/M metagenome (GOLD analysis project Ga0181858, IMG submission 130749) | Feedstock adapted compost microbial communities from Newby Island compost facility, Milpitas, CA, USA - Passage 4_SG | ecosystem: Engineered > Solid waste > Feedstock > Composting ...
ATGGTGAAGCCGGGAGAGAGGAGTGTCGGCAACTGGAAGGTGAGTGACTTGCCAGCTCCCGTCGGGAGCAAGCCAATGACACTCTCCCTGCGGAGGGCGCGTTCGATGATGTCGATCTGCCCCTCGCGGAAAGATGGCTTGCGGAAAAGAAGCCGTAAGAAATACTCGAGATGCTCGAGTTTCTGACGAGGTTCGGGAATTGGTCGCGGAGCCGACCATGTTGGCCGCATTTCACCAGCCAGGCGATGCGCTGTGCGGATGATGTATCCGCCGGTCGCGCAATCGACGAGGCTCGCGAAGGGGTCATCGCCATAGGATTGCGTCCACCGCGCTCGAACAGCAATGTCGAGAATGAGGCAGGCATCGCGGCTGGTCAGCCGCTCAGGAGGCACGGCGCCCAAGTGAATACGGGTTTTCAGCGCGGGCGGGAACGACTCGTCTAGCCTTTCTACATCCATGAATTCGTGATGGGGGAGCACGGAAAGCTCGATGTGTGGATCAAACTGAACATCATAGAGACCACACAGGTGATGAATGAGCTCGACGAGATCTAGAACCGCGAGGCGGGCGCACGGAACGTCCCGCTCTATCACGGCAATTCGCCAAGTCGTGTCGCGGAGATCGAGATGGCCATGCAGCAAGCCAAGGATGATGCCGAGTTGAACGCGCGCAATAGCATGAGGGACCAATCCCAAACGAGCCGAGGTTGCCGCTAGCGGTCCGTGTCGATCCGAATGATTGAAGGAATTCGCTCGAGCAAGGAGCGGATCGGATTCAATAACGTGCCGAAGGAATTCTGACTCTGTGGGTAATGCCTCTGGGGTTAATTTCTCCGGGAGGTCTTTCGTGCGGATGCGTCGAACTTGCCATCCGTAGTTCTTCAAGAGATTATCGCGTCGTTCGTCGAGGAGCCTCTGCGGGGCCTCGTCATGCTGAGGGCCGTCAAGCTCTATGTTTAGTCGATAATGGGCGGTTTCGACGGCGAAGTCCACGCGTTGATACAGGGAAAGAACCGCCTGATCCCCGATACGTTTGGCGATTCGCTTCCATCCTGAAATCTGCTGTGGAAGCGTCGTTTCCGCGACCATCGTCGAAAGCGGGCGCTGCGGCTCGATCCAACCCCACGCATCGCCGAGCGCGGGCATGAGAAACTCGTTGAACAGTTGGAACTCCCCACCTTCAAAGGGCAGATCGGGGGCTGGCTGGAGGCGCTGATCAACGGGGAGGAGGGCGGCCAGAATCCAGTCCGTCCAGCGGGCATTAGCATTCGTCGGCCGGATATGGTAGTCAAGGTGCGGGTCGGTTCGCGTGACTCTCTTCAGCTCAGCCGATGATTCGGCCTCCTGCACGAGCGTGTTTTCGACCCAGGGCGAGCTCAGCGTCGGTTGACCACGCCTCAGCAGGCCGAGCGCAAGCTCGGCAATGAATCGTGTATCTGGACGCGGCGTACGGCGGCTACCTAGGGATCGAACCGCGACAGCGCTTAGCGTTCGCTGTAGCTGCTCAAATAGCGTCGACGTGGTATCCGGGCTAGCGCTCGCGTCTTCGAACAATGAAGCAATGCTCGCCAGCTGGCCGCCAACGCCATAAATTGCCCATGGCGACTTCATCGTATGACTGACGCTCATCTTGCTTGACCGAGTTGTTCTGTTGCTGTGATTATTGCTGCTGTCGAGTGATTACGTCCTCACCAATATACTGGTTGTAACAATTATCAGGCCAGCGATGGTGGTATCCGTAGCACCCAGAAGTACCAGAGCGCCTAGCGGCCAAAGTATGAGACGGTTAGTGCGCTCGGTCGAGTTTGTCTTCCTTGTGTCAGGATGGCATGCGGCGACCCGGCACCGAGCCTTGTGCCTAATGCAGGTTGTGCCCTGCTCGGCGGGAGAGTGTCTCTGAGTAACAGATCAGCGTGACGTGACGGATTCGTCCCGGACCAGCGCGCGGGCGTGCCGATTGTGCTCCGCGATCAGCGCGGGGAGATCTACGCCGAGCAGCTCGCCGTCGCGGACGCGCACGCGCCCGTTGATCACGCTCAGAGTCACGTTCTGTGGCTGGCAGAAGACGAGCGCGGCCAGGGGATCGTGCACGGCGCCGCCCGCGAAGGTCAGCGCGTCCAGCCGGTAGCCGATCAGGTCGGCGGCCATGCCCGGCGCGAGGCAGCCGATGTCGTCCCGTCCGAGCACGGCGGCGCCGCCACGCGTGGCCAGGCGCAACGCCTCGGTCGCGGTGAGGGCGGCGGGACCGTTCGCCACCCGCTGGAGCAGCATCGCCTGCCGGGCCTCCGCCAGCAGGTGGCTGCCGTCGTTGGAGGCCGAGCCGTCCACGCCGAGACCGACGCGGCAGCCGGCATCGAGCCAGACGCGCACCGGCGCGATGCCCGAGGCAAGGCGCATGTTCGAGGTCGGGCAGTGGGCGATGCCCGTCCGCTGCGCGCCGAGCCGCTGGATTTCCGGCGGGTGCGCGTGCACCAGGTGGGCATGCCAGACGTCCGACCCGACCCAGCCAAGCTCCTCCGCCAGCTCGACGGGCGTCTTGCCGAACATGCTCTGGCAATACGCCTCCTCGTCCTCCGTCTCCGCGAGGTGCGTGTGCGCCTGCACGCCGTAGGCGCGGGCAAGGGCGATGCTCTCCCGCATTAGGTCCGGCGAGACGGAGAAGGGCGAGCAGGGAGCGACGACGATGCGCAGCATCGCGTAGCGCGAGGGATCGTGGTACGTCTCGATCGCCCGGCGCGTATCGCGGAGGATCGCGTCCTCGTCTTCGACGACGGAGTCCGGCGGCAGTCCGCCTCGCGATTCCCCGACCGACATCGAGCCGCGCGCGGCGTGGAACCGGATACCCGTCTCCCGCGCTGCCTCGATCTGATCATCAATGCGGGCGCCATTCGGCCAGAGGTAGGTATGGTCGCTGGCGGTGGTGCAGCCGGAGAGCATCAGCTCGGCAATGGCGAGGCGCGTGCTGACGCGGACCGCCTCCGGCGTCAGGCGTGCCCAGATCGGATAGAGCGTCCGAAGCCAGTCGAAGAGCGTGGCGTTCTGCGCGGCGGGAACGGCGCGGGTCAAGGTCTGGGTGAAGTGATGATGGGTGTTGACGAGACCGGGCAGGATCACCATGCCGCGGGCGTCAATGATCTCGTCCGCTTCGGCAGGGAGCTGATCGCTCGGTCCAACCGCCTGGATCACGCCTTCGACGATGTAGACCCCGCCATCGGGGATACGGGTATCGGCGTCGTCCATCGTCACGAGCAGCGACGCGTTTCGGACCAGCACTGTGCGCGAGCTCACCGGCATTCTCCTCTGGCTCTCCGGGTGGCGCGGGCGCGCCAGGAACTCGGTCACGATCCTCGATGGCGAAAAACGATACCAAAGCGTGCGGGCCCGTTACGGGGCCGGGTGACACCTGATCTTGCCCACCAGCATCGCGCAGAAGCTGGCTATCCGTTGCGCTCGCGGGGACATTCGGCATTCGCGCTCACTGTCGGCGTGTGGACGCCTGGGAGGGGTATGGTCGTCCCGGGTAGAATTCCGGGAACCGGTCGGGGGTCGTGGCGGCCGGGGGACCATACGCATTGAGCCGGCAGGAGAGTGCGATGGCGACGCGAGTGGGTGAGGCGAACCTGAGAATTCAGAATCAGTGGCAGGAGCCCGCGCACTCCGGCGCCGAGGCGGCTATGCGCCTGCGCCGGTACGAGCGGCCGCGCGAGGAGGTGATGACCGCGTGTGAGCCATGCTCCGAGGCGGTCATCCCCTATGAGGCGGCCGAGCAGGCAATCGCGGCTTCCCACCTCTCCCCGGGCGCGCGGGACCTGCTGCGAGGGCTGCTGCGCGTCGGCTGCGTTCGGGTCTTCCCGGGCGGCGGAGTCGGCATCGAGTATGGCAGCCTGCTGAAGACGGCGGCCCGGCCGGACTACATCGCGGCGCATATTCAGGAGGCCGCGGCGCACCTGCGAGAGCGCCGGGTCGATATGCTGATGGTGCCGGGGATGTCCGGCTATCCGGTCGGCTCGATGTATGCCATCGTTGCCGGAATCCCGGCCGTATTGTTGAAGAAGACGAAGCTGCAGCCGGACGGGAACTACCCGCCCGGCTCATTTGTCATTCCCTCCTATACCGGCGAAGGCGATGTCGTGATGAGCGCCGACCTCGAGGCGGTCCAGGACATCGTCGACACGATCTTGGCGCCGCAGATTGCCGCTCAGCGTGAAGCGCCGAGTGTGACCTTGACGATCCGCGTCGCCGGGGCGGATGACATCATTGACAAGGCGACGATGAGCCAGGCGGTGGGGGAGAGCGCGCTGCTCGTCGCGGAGGCAGCGATCGAGGCGCACGTGGCGCGGTACCGCGCGGAAACGGGTGATACGCGCCCGATCACGTCGCGCGTCGAGGTGGCGGCGATGGTGACGCCGCTCATCAAAGGCTACAACCGGCCCCAGGAGCTCTTGCGGCGTCTCTTCGGAACTGAGCCGTTCTCCGGGCTCAACATCACCAGCGTCTATCTGGAGCCGAACGCGATCGGGGTCGAAGGGATCGGCGTCCTCGCCTTCGCGAATCCGCACGGGAGCCGCCGCGAGGGGCGACCGGCTCACTAACGCCGCTCAACCATTTATCGGCGTCCGCGCGTGGCAGCGCGGGCAAGCGCTGCCATTCATAATCCTTGCTAAGTGAATGCCTCTTTAGGCTCGGGCGCTTGGTCTTGTTCGCCGCGCTGAATACTGGCAGAAGCGATCCTCCACTTCGGCGGCTGGACTCGCATGCTCCGGCCTGGTACGAGGCATGCACAGAAAGGGGCTGGGCTGCGCTCTGGCTGAGTGGCGAGGAGGCGGGACATGAAGGTGCGAGGCGTCGACGTCGTGGCGGCGGCGAAGACGACGTTTCGAGAGTTCCGCGAGGATGACCTGCAAGGGATGGCGGCTCAGGTCGCCTATAACGTTATCTTCGCGGTCGTTCCCCTCCTGATCTTCCTCACCGCGCTCTCCGGCTTTATCGCCCGTTCCTTCGGCGCCGACGACGCCATGGACTCGATCATGAATTGGCTGGTTGACCACCTGCCGCAGGACGCGGCCGAAGCGCTGCGGGAGCCGATCGAGAGCGTGGTGCGGAGCGACGCGAGCGATGTGCTCTCCATCGGCGCTGTCACGGCGCTCTGGGGCGGGAAGCGGGCGATCTCCGCGATGATGAAGGGGCTCAATGCCTCCTTCAATGTCCGCGAGGGGCGCTCCTGGCTGCGCCAGCAGGCCGTCGCGGTGGCGCTGACCGTCGCGCTGGGCGTGGCGCTCACGCTCGCCTCCAGCATCTTCCTCATGGGGGAGCAGATCGGACAGGCACTCGCCTCGCTGCTCGGGTGGGGCGACACCTGGCCGACGATATGGGCGATCATCCGCTGGCCGCTGATCGCTCTGCTCCTGGTCGTTGGATTGGCCGTGTTCTACTGGGCGGCGCCGAACGCCGCGATGCCGTTCCGATGGATATCCCCTGGGTCGGTGCTGGCCGTTATCCTGTGGGCCCTAGCGACGTACGGTCTCGGCATCTACTTCCGTGTCTTCGGCGGCTATGAGGCGTACGGCGCGCTTGGCGGCGTGCTGGCGTTCATCTTCTGGATCTACGTCATGAGCCTCATCCTGCTGCTCGGCGGCGAGCTCAACGCGGTCATTTACCGACAGACGCAAGCGGTCATCCCGACCAAAGCGAGCGGCTCGCGAAAGCAACGCAAAGCAGCCGAGGGACGCCCAGAGGAGCTGGCGGGCAGCCAGGCAGAAGCCCAAGCCGCCACGCGGCAGTCATCCCGGTCAGCCACGCCGTCGCTCTGGATACGCGCCCTCTTCTGGCTGACGCTGCTTTTCAGTCGGAGGCTGCTCCGCTTATTCGGAGCGGCTGGAGGCGACTGACTCATCGCACTGGCAAGGAGAACGCCATGAACACCCCGACCGTGCCCCAGCCAGAGGATCCCCAAGAGAAGGCGGGAGAGCCTCAGAAGGTCTCGCTGCATGAGGAGATCCTCGAGCCGGTAACGCGCGAAACCGAGCTGGGCCGGGTGCGCATCCACAAGCGGGTCGAGACTGTGCCGGTGCAGGCCGAAGGCGAGGTCAGCCGGGACGAGATCAGCGTCGAGCGCGTTCCGATCGACCGGCAGGTCGAAACTCCGCCGCCGGTGCGGCAGGAGGGGGACACGCTGATCATCCCGGTCGTCGAAGAGGTGCTCGTTGTCGAGAAGCGCCTGATCGTGCGAGAGGAGATCCGCGTCACTCGTCGTCGCGTCAGCGAGCGCGTGCCCGTCCAAGAGACGGTGCGGCGAGAGGTCGTCGACATCGAGATGCCAGAAACGGCGGGCGGCGCCGAGGGAGCTGGCGAGTAGCCTGGAGCTGGCTCCCTCGACGCGTTGCCGCTCGCTTCACGGGATCAGATTACGTGGACGTAGCCGTCCGCGACGAAGGGGCAAGTGCCGCCCGAGAAGTCAATGGTGAGCTGATGCGTGCGGACCAGCCCGCCGATGATCTGCGCCGCTTCCTCTGGCGGTAACCCTGGCTGCGCGGTGTTCACGTCCTGCGCGATGACAAAGTACTGCCAGAGCCCTCGCGCCGCGTTCTCGAGTACATCGAAGAGGAAGTAGCCGGTGTAGGTCCCGTCGTTGGGCTTTTCGTCGGGCGGAATGCCGTCGTCCTGCATCATAATCGTCTCGAATTGGCCGTTCGGCCCGACGAGGAAGCATTGGACGAACAGATCGCCGCCGCTCAGCATCTTCTCGTTCTCGTCGAAGAACCGCGCTTTGACGACCCACGGCTCCCGCAGGTACAGCCGCGCCACATCCGGGGCTTCGATCTCATAGTACGAGAGGACGTGCTCGTTCACGTTCGTCTCGCTGACGGAGTAGGTGTAGGAGTTGCCGGTCGTGACACGGGTGTAGGTCCAATCGGCCTGGACCTTGAAGGGACGGCCCAGCGCGACCGGCTCGATGTAGGTGAGCGTCGCTTTCAAGTGCTCGGCAGTCGTCACCTCGCCCGGCGCTGGCGGGGTGTTGTCCTGACCGCGGCGGATCGGGTCGCGAGCATCGCTCAGGGCCGCGGTGGTCGCGGCGGCTGCCGCGGCGGCGACCAATCCCGCTGCCACATAGCTGGATCCGCCTCCTCCGGCCCGCACTCCGCAACAGTCGCCGACCGGGCTGCCGGTTTCGGTGCTACCGCCGCCGACGGTAATGGTGCCACTGCCGCCCTCGGCTTCGGCAATTGCGGCGGCGACGAGCAGAATGACTGCGAGAACACAGAGGACGACCTTCCACCAAGGGTCTTGGAATGGAAGATCGCTGTACTGCCCATCGAATGGCGGGGTCGGGGTGATCGCCACCTCGAGGTCGTGGAGCAGGTAGCCGGGCATGCAGAAGGGAAAGTCGGGTCGGTGGTCAGTGAAGTAACGAGCCACCTGCTCGATGAGATTACGCTCGCCAGATTGAGCCCGAACGAGGTCCGGCTTCTTCGGGGTCGGGCAACACGCGCCCTTCGGCCCGACGAGATCGAGGAGCCCGACGGTAATCGCCCCTTCTGGCGTTGTGGCGGTAAAGGTCGTAGTCGTGGGGTCGAATGCGATGCTGGTGACGAAGATCTTCTTGATGGTCCGGTTACGGCCGGTGGCATCTTCCTCGATGAAGCTGACGTAGTGGACGCCGGCCGGAGCGCCGCTGAAATCGGCTTCCCAGGAGAGGGTACGAGTCGCGCCCGCCTCAAAATTCGACACGGTATAGGTGCGCGGCGTCACGACGATGCCGGGATGGGAGACGCTCTCGACGTAGATGCTCGCTGAAGCGATCTGCGCGGAGCCGACGTTCTTGAATTGCGCGTTGATGCGCTGCTTGCCAAGCGTTGACACGAAGATGCCATCCGGCAGCGCCAGACCGGTAATGATGTCGGTCGCGAATGGCCGATTGGGAACGGTGATGGACGCCATCGTTATCGCCCCTCCGCGGAAATTGCCAGGACGCTCAGTCCGCCGACGATCTGCCCGTCCGCCTCTTGCGAGACGTGGATCAGCGCGCCGCCGCCCTCAATCCGGCCGACTAGGCTGAACCCGGTTCGCCCGCCAGGTTGCAGCTCGAACTTCGGGGCCTCGGGTCTGGCCTGGGCGATCGACTCCGGTTCGGGGCAGGTGGCCTCGACGAAGCCGAACTCGGCGAGCTTGCCCTGCGGCGGCAGCCGGAAGTCCCGCCCGAGCGTGGGAACGAGCGGCTTGACCTGCTCGACCTCTCCCGGCTCGGCGAAGACTCGGTAGACGCGCGGCTGGCGGGTAGGGTTATGGACTTCGAAGGCAAAGTGAAAGAATCCTTTCACCGCCATCACCACGCTCAAATTGCGCTGGGCGACGTGGCGATCGGTTGGCACATTGAACGCCGGTCCCGGGGGTAGCGGATCGGAGGGGTGAAAGACCTCGGCCAGAATGCACTCGTGGCCGTCGTTGATCCAGCCCACCTGCCAAGGAGCCAGGCAGAGCACGTCCTCAACCTGCCCGCCGTTGAGCGTGACATTCGCGCTGCCGACGAATGTCGCGGTGGTGCGGTCGAAGCCGACGGCAGGGTTCGCCCAATAGAACCTGACGGTCGCGTTGTCGACGCGCGTCCTGCCGTTGTTGCGAACACGCGCCCAGAGAAATGCCGTTTGTCCGGCGATGGGCGTGCCCGGCGGTCCGGTGGGGTCAGGGCCGGGCACCACCCAAACATCTGGACTGAGCCACCAGGGATTGCCGTCCTGAATCTCGAGCTCGACTGCCATGTTGGTTCCCTCCAGCGCGCGCTCGGCAAAGCCGATTCGCGCGAGCCGGCGAACAGCGAGTTCCCTCGCGCTGTCGTGCGCTGGGGCGCGGGCAGCGCGACACATGAGAGTGACCGGGCCCAGTCGGGCTCATCCTAGTGCGGAGTGGGAAGCGCGTGTCCTGCGAAACGAGGAAGTGCGCAATAGGCAGCTAGTCATAGCCCTTTCGCATGGAATGATGAGTACGAGTAAGGGTAGTGGCGCGCCCAACCATTGCCCGGATTTTCCGGACGGATCAGCGTGGCGGTAGGAGGCAATCTCTGTCGCTGCTCGCGAACGCGAAACCTCTCGAATCAGTTCAAATTGGGACTAGTCGACCGGGTTTCAGGGCTCTATGATGATGGCACGCTCTTCTGCCCGCGTGTGATTTGGGGGCGGTATGGCCGAGGAGACAATCCGGGCGCACGCCAACGGCGTGGTGACCGCGGCCGAGCGGAGCGACCGGATCCCACTACCGCGTTCGCCGCTCCCCTCGATGCTTACCTCTTTGGTCGGCCGCGAGCGCGAGGTCTCGCAGCTCGTGTCGTTGCTGGCCCGGTCGGACATCCGCCTCGTCACGCTGACCGGGCCCGGGGCATCGGGAAGACGCGGCTCGCGCTGGAAGCGGCGCGTCGGGTCGCCGACGACTTCGTCGATGGCGTCGCGTTCGTGCCGCTGGCCGCAATTCGAAACCCGGCGCTCGTCATCCCGACGATCGCGCAGACATTCAATCTCGCGGAGAGCAGCGACCGCTCGCTGCTGCAGAGCGTCGTTGGCGCGCTGCACGACCGGCAAATCCTGCTGCTGCTGGACAATCTCGAGCAGATCATCGAGGCCGGGCCAGATATCGCGACACTGTTGACGCAGTGCCCTGGACTCACCGTGCTGGCTACCAGCCGGCAGGTCTTGCGCCTCTCGGGCGAGTACGAGTTCCCGGTGCCGCCGCTCGCGCTGCCCACGCCGCGCCGTGCCATCGCGCTCGATGATCTCGCGGGCAGCGAGGCCGTGCGGCTCTTCATCGAGCGCGCGCAGGCGGTTCGGCCGGGATTCACGCTCGATCTCTCGAACGCGGCGACGATTGCCGAGATCGTGCGCTCGCTCGATGGACTGCCGCTCGCGATTGAGCTGGCGGCCGCGCGGCTACGCCACCTCCCGCCGCAAGCATTGCTCGATCGCCTTGGGCATCGGCTTCCGCTCTTGCGCGAAGGGCCGCGCGATGCCCCGGTTCGCCTCCAGACGATGCACGACGCGATCGCCTGGAGCTACGACTTGCTGACTCCTGAGGAGCAAGCCCTCTTCCGCCGGCTGGCCGTCTTCGCCGGTGGCTTCACCCTGGAAGCTGCCGAGGCCGTGGCCGGGCAGCTGGATGGGGCTGCGGCGGAAGGCGGACGCGCTCACGTCTCCCTCTCCATCCTCGATGGGTTGACTGCCCTTCTGGACAAGAGTCTGATCCGGCCGTTGGACCGCGGTGGGGAGCCGCGCTACCTGATGCTGGAGACGATTCGGGAATACGGCGTCGAGCAGCTGGTGGCGAGTGGGGAAGAGGCGGCGGCTCGGGCGGCGCACGCTCGCTACTTCCTGGATTTCGCGGAGCGATTCTTCCCGAGCGCCTTCATGCCGGCGACGCCTGCCGAGTTGCAGCAGATCGAAGCCGACCACGACAACTTGCGGGCGGCCCTGAGCTGGTTCCAGAAGACCGGCGACGCGGAGGGGCAGCTGCGCCTGACGGGGGCGCTGCTTGACCTCTGGTTCTACCGAGGCCACCTCAGCGAAGGGATCGGCTGGTGTGACCAGGCGCTCGCTCTGGTGACGGATGAGGCTCCGCCCGACATCCACGCGCGGGCGCTAGGATGCAGCGGCGCGCTCGCTCTTCTGCGGCACGACACCGAGCGCGCGATTGCGCACCTGTCGGCCAGTGCCGATTGCTGGCGCGCGGCCGGACACGCGCGGAACGAGGCGGCGGCTCGGAGCTTCCTGGGCGGCGTCTTTCTCGGGCGCGGCGAGTATGACCGGGCGGCCGAGCTGTTCGAAGAGACGCTGCCGCGCTTCCTGGAGATCGGCGACGAGATCTGGACCGCTCACGCTCTCTTCCATCTCGGCGCGATCGCCTTCGCCCGGCGGGATCGTGCCCGCGCTGAAGCACTTCTCCGCGAGGCGGCAGAGCGCTATGACGCCGCTGGGGACTGGCTCGATGCGATCGATCCTCTGCGCTACCTCGGGCTTCTCGCGGGGCTGACGGGCGACTACACGCGAGCCGCGTCTTACCTCGCGGAAACGCTGCGCCGGCTGCGTGAGCGCGCAAGTCGGGCGGCGTTCGTCACCGGTATCGTCGATGCGGCGACGCTGACCGCGGCGACTGGCGGCGGGGAGACCTCGGCGCGACTCTTCGGCGCGGCGGCCGCGTTGCAAGAGTCGGAGGGGGTGGCGCTCTCGCTTCCCGCGCGGGCAGTGTCAGAGGAGGCAGAAGCCAGGACGCGCGATCAGCTCGGCAAGGATGCCTTCGCGGAGGCCTGCATGGCCGGCAGAGCGCTCTCCCTCGAGGATGCGCTGGCGCTGGCGGACGAGGCGCTGGCGACGATCGGCGCCGGCACGCCGCAGATCACTGCTGGCGCGCAGCTCCTGACCGACCGTGAGCTGGACGTCCTCCGCCTCCTCGCCGCCGGCAAGACGAACCCGGAGATCGCCGAGGCGCTCTTCATCTCTCGCGGCACGGTCCGCACCCACGTCTCGAATATCCTCGCCAAGCTCGGTGTCAACACGCGGCGGGAAGCCGCCGAGGTCGCCCGCCGCGACGGGCTGCTGTAACCGCTCGCTGACACTTCCTCGCCGAGATACGTAGTACGTCACCTCCTACGTCACCTCCATAGGCGGATGACGTATCCGCGCCGGCTCCGCAAATCTGTCAGAGTGTCAGATGCGTGCCTTCAGACCGTCCGGCAGGATGTGCACCGTGCTCGTCATGCCCGGCACTCGACCGGCCACCAGTTATGGCGCCTACGCTGGTGACCGGCTTCAGCCAGTGTGAGAGCCGCTTAGTCGTGTTGTCGGCCAATAAGCGGGGCCGGCGCCCGAATCGGATTGACTGCCTATCGTTCGTGGTTCGTCACGTCGGGAGGTAATTGATGACGGTCGTGATTGAGAACGATGCCGCGACGCGCCGTGATGCGCTGATCGAGCATCTGCTGCAGGCTACGTTTGGCGTTTGGGACATCTTCACCGTCTATCTCGGCGATCAGCTGGGTCTCTATCGCAAGCTGGCCGACCTGGGCTCGGCGACTTCGATTGAGCTGGCGGCCGCCACTGGTCTCGTGGAGCGCTATGTCCGCGAGTGGCTGGAGCAGCAGACGATTTCCGGCATCCTCGAGGTCGAGAATCCCGAGGCTTCCCCGACTGAGCGCCGCTTCAGCATTCCCGCGGGCCACGATGAGGTGCTGCTCGAGCACGACAGCCTGAACTATCTAGCTCCGCTCCCGCAGATCGTCGTCGGCGCGGTTGGCCCGATCCACGCCGTCCTCGAGGCGTTCCGCAAGGGCGGTGGCGTTCCCTATGAGGACTATGGCGCTGACCTGCGGCACGGTCAGGCCGGAATGAATCGCAATCTCTTCCTCTCGCAGCTTGGCAGCGAGTACATCCCGGCCATGCCAGACGTCCATGCCCGGCTCCTCGATGCGTCGCGGCCGGCTCGGATCGCCGACTTCGGCTGCGGTCTCGGGTGGTCGAGCATCGGGATGGCGAAGGCCTATCCGAACATTCGCGTTGACGGCTTCGATCTCGACGCCGACTCGGTAAAGGAAGCGCAGGCGAACGTGCTTGCGGCCGGGCTCGAGGACCGCGTCCAGATCCAGCTGCGCGACGCCGCCGATCCGGAGCTGGCCGGTCGCTACGACCTGGTGACCGCCTTCGAGTGCGTCCACGACATGAGCGACCCGATCGGAGCGCTGCGGACGATGCGCCGGCTGGCCACAGACGGCGGCACGGTCCTGATCATGGACGAGCGCGTCGGCGAGCGCTTCACGGGCGAGACGGACGACGTCGAGCGGTTCATGTATGGCTTCAGCGTACTGCACTGCCTGCCGGTCGGGATGGCGGATCAGCCATCGGCTGGGACCGGCACGGTGATGCGGCCGCCGACCCTGCGTCGCTACGCCGAGGAGGCTGGCTTCAGCTCCATCGAGATCCTGCCGGTGGAGAATTACTTCTTCAACTTCTATCGCCTCAACCCGTAATGAAGATCGGCCGTGGCTCGGCATGGTGCTGAACGCCGGCCGAGCCACGGCTCCTACGTGGAACATAAGTGGAGGAATGGATCGTGGATCGGAAGCTTATTGATCGGACCCCGTTGATCGCAATCGCCGCGCTGCTGGCGACCTTCCTGGTGAGCATCGCCCCCTCGGCCGCCACGCCGCCTGCCGGGACGCCAACCGCTGCCACGAGTGGCAAGTCCGCGTCCGAGGTGTTGGCCCAAATTACGGATGAAGAAGGTGTGCTGCGGTTTGACGTCGCGGAGGACGGGACCCGCTTCCTCTTTGCACCGGAGCCGGTGTTCGAGGATGGCATGCCGGCCTACGGCAATCCCTTCATCACGCAGGGGTACATCTACCCGGCCGGGACGTTGACCGAGTCGAATGGCGTGCTCCCGGATGGCTCGCCGGAGTTCCCCGACCTTGTTCTCGGTGAGTGGACGTGCCGTGGCTGGTTTGTCGGCGAGGGAGCGCACGCGACGACGGGTGCGTGGGTGATCACGACGCAGGTCTACAACTTCGGCTCGGAAGTCGGTGACGTCATGTTGATCGCGGAAGGCTACGAGGTCGCCGATATCGGGATCCCGAGCGAGCGCGCGATCACCGGTGGTACCGGCCCGTTCTCCATCGCGCGAGGCGAGGGGACGCAGACGCTGCTCGGCTACAACCCGACCATGGGCGTCAATCTGACCATGGAATTCGCCCCAACCAACTAATCAGCTCGCGAGTGAGCTCGTTGCGCCCCGTGTCCCCGTCTCGCCCAGCGCGAGGCGGGGACACCGTTGGGTGGGGGGCAGGGGCTGGGAGTTAGGGGCGGGGGCGAGTGGGATGGTCCGGATGATTTCTGGCGCCTGCCTTCAGTTCGCAACAGCTTTCAATGTTGGCAAGCGGCGGCCCCGGAGAGGCGGAAACTCCGGGGCCGCTAAGTGCACGAGATTTCAGCAAGGCGCGCTGCTCCGCGGTCACCGTGTTGGAGTCCGGCTCCGCCGCGCAAAGGAGCGCGGAGACCGCGTCGACGAATGACGGGGCGGTCAGGCGCGCCGGCCGGTGAGGGCGCCGACGACGAAGGTCACGACGAGCGCACCGATGACAGCAACGATCAGGCTTCCGATGTTGAATCCGATCTCAAAGCCGTCGCCCGCGACCAAGCTATAGAGAAAGCCGCCGACGATCGCGCCAACGATCCCCAAGACGATGTTCATTATCCAGCCTTGCTGCTCGTTCGTTCCCGCGATAAGGCTGGCGATCCAACCAGCAAGTGCACCGAAAATCAACCAGGTGATCAGGCCCATCGTAGCCCACCCTCCGTCATCGAACCGTCTGCACAGCCATCGCTGGCAACCGTTATTGACACTAACAAGATTCGTGCCAACTCGATGGGGTAGGCCGGCAGGGACGGCACACACGGAGCCGCGATGACTTGCCCGTGTCTCTCAGCTGAGCGCAGCCGATTGGGGCTAGAACGGACCTTCCTCGACCAGGCGAGGCTGCGCGCCGCCGCGCTGCTGCTGAATCTGCGCGCGCATGGCCAATAGGCGGAAGACTTCGCTGATGTCCGCCGCGGTCAGCAGACCGGCGAGCCGTCCATCCATCATGATGATCGGCAGCGCGCGGCTGTTGGCGCTCGCCATCCGCGATTGCACCTCGATGATCGGCTCATCCGGGCGCGCTGTCGGGAAATCGCTGTGCATCACCGAGGCAATGGCGGCGCCGGTCCCGCTCTGCATGCCGCGCAGAATGTCGTCGAATGTGAGCAGTCCGACGACTCGACCGTAGTCATCCACGACTGGGAAGTCGGACTGCGCGGTCGTCAGCGTCAGCTCGATCGCGCGGGAGAGCGGCTCGTCGGGACGCACGGTCTGCGGCTGGGGGGTCATCGCGTCGCGGGCCGTCGCGCGGCCGAGGATGCTGCGCGCGGCGGCCCGGGGGCCCTCCTGCCCCCCCCCGCTCCCGCCGAAGACGGGGGGGGAGCAGGGG
>Ga0181858_1000840_pt1 | contig 14971 bp, 17 predicted proteins | sample NewIslPassag4_SG_FD_130749 | JGI IMG/M metagenome (GOLD analysis project Ga0181858, IMG submission 130749) | Feedstock adapted compost microbial communities from Newby Island compost facility, Milpitas, CA, USA - Passage 4_SG | ecosystem: Engineered > Solid waste > Feedstock > Composting ...
GCGTGGATGAATGCCTTTTCCGGATGAAGGAAATTTGAGAATAGCGGCGCGCCCCGGTGGCAAAATAACGAACGGCAAGAAACCACAGGAAGGAGTCGATGCCGAAAATGCCCCAACAGACGCAAACGGCGGGGACGGCGCAGCAGCCTGTGTATCCCGTGCCGCCGGACGTCGTGACGACCAAGGACCATCTGTATTTGAAAGACCAGTTGTCGTGGGAACTGATGGCGATGAAGAAATGCCGCCACTTCGCGCAGGAATGCACCGATCCCGAGATCGCCCGGGCGATCGACGAGGCGGGCCGGATGCACCAGCGGCATTACGAGCTGCTCTTGAAGCACTTGAAATCGTAAGGAGGGGATGGGGATGACCATGCAGTCGGGCCAGACCGTGATCCAGAATCCGAAACCGCCGAACGAACCGCAGGTGAAAGGACCCGAGATGAACGACCGGGACCGGCTGAACGACGTGCTGGCGCTGGAAAAATATTTGACCGACAGCTTCAACGTCGCCGCCCGGGAAGCGAGCCACCGGAAGCTGCACCGGGACATCATGACGGTGCTGAACGAGACCCACGAATGCCAGTACCGGCTGTTCGAGCTGATGTTCCGCAAGGGGCACTACAAGCTGGAAGCGGAAGAGAAGCAGAAACTGGACCAGAGCTTCAAGCAGTTCGACGGCTACCGCTCCCAGTTCCCCTACGCGAACGCGCCGCTGCAATAAGCGGCCGTTGGGACGCAAACGAAAGCCCGGCCTTCACCCGGCCGGGCTTTATTCTTCCTTCTCCTTCAGCCATTCCCTCGCCCGATTGATCGCGCTCCACCGGTCGGAAACCATCAGCTTCTGGTAAATGTGGTTGATGTGCGTCTTGAGCGTGCCGACGGTGATGTGGAGCTGCTGCGCGATCAGCCGGTTCGGCATGCCGGTCATCATCATTTCCAGCACCTGCCTTTCCTTCGGCGTCAGGATGCCGGCGCCGCCGCGGTCTTCCGCAGGCTCCGCCTCGCCGCCGCCGGGCGCTTCCTTCCGAAACCGTTCGAGGACGCGCCTTGCGCAGGCCGCGTGCTTGCGCTTTTCCTCCTTCGCCATCCATTCGAGCAGGCGGCGCATCTCCTTCCCTTCATCCGCGAACGGCTGGAAGGTGCCGTTCCTTTCCGCTTCCGCGAGCGCTTCTTCCAGCGCGTCCAAAGCCTCCGCGGTCTTTCCTTGCCGCATCCTAAGGAGCGCCCGGATCCGGCGCGCTTCCTGCAGTTCGCCGAAGCGCCGCTGTTCCCGGGCCAATCGTTCGATCCGCTCGAGGCCCTTTTCCGCCGGCTCCCCCATGTCCATGGCGATATGCGCGCGCACGGCCGTCAGCGCGGTGAACAGGTCCGCCGGCTGGATTTCCTCCTCTTCCAAAGAACCCGCGAACCGCTGCAGCCACTCCCGAACCGCGGGATCCGGTTCCTTCCCCGCCCCGTCGGCGAGAAGAAACCGGATTTGCTGGGTATGGATGAGATCCGCCCAATAGGCGAGCCCCCACCGGGCCAGCTGCGAACGGGTTTCTTCGAGAAGGCGGCCGGCTTCTTCATGCCGTCCCTGGGCGCGGTACACGACGGCGAGCGCCGCGGCGGCCGGCGCCAGCAGTTTGCCGCTCCGATGTCGCCGCGCGATTTTCCACCCTTCCATTACGGCTTGTTCCGCTTGCGCAAATTCCCCCCGTTCGTAAAGCAGTTCTCCGTAACCGACATGGAAAAACCCCGCGAACACGTAAGGATCGTCGTTATGCCAAAGCTCGAGCATCGTCCGGAAAAACTTTTCCAGCTCGGCCGCATCCGGGCTGATGATGTGGAAAGCGTACAGGATGCGCATTTCCCCGGAATTGATCTCGATTCTTTGCAGCAGCACGCCTCCGGAAGCGTATTTGACGCATTCCCGCATGTACGCGATCGCCGCGTCGGCGTCGTAGCGGAAATCGACGGCATGCAGCGCCTTGATCAGATACAAAATGGAGAGAAACGTCCGCTCTTCTTCGCCTTCCGGCTCCTTGCCGTCCGAAAGGAAAAGTTCCTCCGCCCGCGCGATCCAGCGGTCGGTTTCCGGGTCGTTGGCGGCCGTCATAAAAAACACTTGCGCCAAAAACAGGTCGGGCCTTTGCTCCAGAACCTCCCGCGGAATCGACCGCATCCAGCGGTACAGCTGCTCCCACTGCTTTTCCAGCATCGACGGCAGCAATTCGCCGATCACGTCCAGCGCTTCGTTCGTATGGCCGCCGGCGAGGTAATGCTCCACCGCATGTTCCGGAAAGCCGTTTTTTCTGGACCATTCCGCGGCTCTCCGCCGCAGTTCGGGAATCAGGCCGGCGTCCCGGCGCTCCAGTTCGAGGCGCAGAAATTCGGAAAACAGGTGATGATACCGGTACCAGACCCCCTTGCGGTCGAGGGACACCAAAAACAGATTGGCTTTCTCCAGCCGCTCCAGCGTCCGGCTCCCTCCCGGCTCGCCGGTCACCGCTTCGCAATACGGCGCGCAAAGCATGTCCAAAATGGAGGTGTGCCGCAGGAACCGCTGGTCCTCCTGCGGAAGCTTGCGGTACACTTCCTCGAACAGGTAATCGGAAAGCTTGATGTTCCGGTCCGCGATGAGATGCAGCGACGGCCCTTCGTCCCCCTTCCGGTACGACAGAAGGGCGAGCTTCATGCCCGTAATCCACCCTTCGGTCCGCTCCTGCAAAAGCCGCGCATACGATTCCGGGATTTCCTCATGCATCATCCTGCAAAAATCCATGCCTTCCTGCGGGGTGAAGTTCAGCTGGTCGCCCGAGATGTAAAGGAGGTGGCCGGAAGCTTTGAAGCGGGCCAGCGGAAGCGGCGGTTCCGTGCGCGACGAGAGGACGCAGTGCACATGGAGGGGCATGCGTTCCAAAAAGTAGACGAAAGACCGGTGCAGTTCGTCGCTCGCAATCATGTGGTAATCGTCCAGCAAGATGATGAGCGGCCTTTCGTCCGACTGCAGTTCATTGATCAGCTGGACCAGGAGCAGCTGGATCGTTCCCGTGCCGGCGCTCTCGAACGCCTGGGCCAGCCGCCGCATTAACCGGTCGCGCTTTCGGTCGACGGCGGCTATCAGATGCCCCCAAAACCGAATGACGTCGTTGTCGTACTCGTCCAGCGAGACCCAGGCGACGTCGACGTCCAGCGTTTTCGCCCATTGGCCGAGCAGCGTCGACTTTCCCGATCCGGCGGGAGCGCAGACCAGCGTCAGCTTGAAACGCAGACTTTCGTCGAGAAGACTTGTCAACCGGTGCCGCGGAACCAGTTTGTCGTGCGTTTCCGGAATATGCAGCTTGGTGGAGATGACTAACGGAGCATGTCTCATCCGTTTTCAGAACCCCTTGAATTTGTTCAAGAAAGTCCTTTTTCCTTCTCAATTCGACATTTCCGCCCGTTTTCCTCTCTCAAGCGCCTGCGCCCAATATCCCATTTCTTCATGATCCTCGGGCGGAAAATTCGACAATTCCCATTCCTTGGAACCCATTTCGGACATTTGTGAGAAAGTAAAAAAGAACTATGATCATGAAAAAACAGCCGGAAAACGCGCGGTTCTCCGGCGTATATTTATTTCCTATGCCGAAGCGTCCCCCGAAGATTCATGGATATGCCCCGGCGGCCGCGACACGCTGCTGAGGATCGCCTGCTCCTTCGCGATGTAAATCTTTTCCGGGATCCGTTTCGAATGCTCCATGAGCCACAGGTGCGTCAGCGTGTTCTCCCGGAAGTCGGCTTCGGCGTACATGTCGATGCGGCCTTCCCGCCGCAGCTGGTCCGCCTGCTCAAACTCGCGAAGGTTTCCTTTCTGATAAACCGCGAACGTCTTGCCGCCGTTCTGCTTCAGAATCGAAAACGCCGGCACGTCGCTCGGTCCGTCCGCGATGTAGATCATATGCTCGAAGGGCACACGCCGCAGCGAGCGGTCCATCGCCGAGTTCACGTCGATCTGGGGATACTTGTTCGCGCCTTTGTTGATTTCGAAAATGGCCCGCGTTTTCGACGTGTTGTCGATCGCGTACGCGATCTGCGCGATTTCCGGCTCACCGCCGTCCTCCTCCGCGGCCGCCGATCCGCCCAATCCGCTCAAAATCGGCCGCTCGATAAATTCGCAGCCCCAGATCCCGTCCACGTACGGCGCGATCGCCGAGCCGCGGATCATCTCGGCGAGTCCGGTGCTGACGATGTAGTGCTCCACGGTGATGTTGTATTTCCGGTACCGTTCGTCCTGCTCGATCGCGGTTTTCAGCTTCGTGAAAAATTCCGGCAGGCCGTCGCGGAACGCCAGTTCCTTGCCGAGCTCGAACAGCAGCCGGTTGTTCAGCCCCTTGAAGATCCCCTGCCGCACGCACGTCAGCAGATGGTTCAGATACATCGTATCCTTGTTCACGCGCATGTTCGGGTACCATTCCCGGTACCGGTCCGCCAGCGCGTTCACCTCGTCCCAGAACCGCCGCTCCTCCACGCCGTATTTCCGGAAAATGGGCGCCTGCATGTTTCCGTTGATCAGCGTCTTGTCGAAATCCCAGATGAGCGCGATCACATTCTGCTCGAAGGGCTGGACCGTCACCGCGCGTTCGCCTCCCGTGAACTTGGCTGATCATAAAGCTTCGACGGAGGCGGCGCGAAATCCTCCGGGGGAAGCGGACGCGGCGTCAGCCGAGATTCCGGCTCGCCCGGAACTTTTTCCATTGAAAATAAATGAAGCACCCGAGGCAGAACCCGCTCAGCGCCGCGACGACGGCCACCGTCAGCATGCCGAGGAACACGTACCCGGCGGCCGCCGCTCCCGCGAGGAACGAAACGAGCGCCGCCGCCAGCATCAGGATCGCCAGCAGATTGTTGAACCGCAGCAGCTCGCGGCTCTCGGTCCGCTCGGAGGGCGGCAGGAGCGGCGCGAACAGCCGCACGAACAGGTTGTAGCGGACGCCCGCGTACCGGCCGACCAGCTGCACGGCCAGAGGGATCAAAAGCAGCCACGGCTGCCGGAAGGCGACGACCGCAATCACGCTCAGCAAAAGGCCGATCTGGTTGCCCCGCACCCAGTGCAGCGGGATTTCGTCCTCGCATGGATAGGACGTGTTATTCATAAGGGTTCAACTCCTGTTTGGGGAATTGAACCTATTATAACATATTTCCTACTATTCCGGTATGATTAAATAACCGCGTAAAAACACAACCTAATCCCGACAACCTCGCGACGAAGGAGGCCGTCCGTGAAACGATTCGAGCCGGATCTGGTGTTCTTTGAGCCCGACGCCCTGGATTACCCGCTCGGGAGGCGGCTCCACGAACGCTTCAAGGCGCTCGGGACTCCGATCCGCATGACCGCGTCGCACAACCGGGTTACGGGCATCCCCGGGGACACCGAAACCGAAAAATACCGCAACGCGAAGCGCACGCTCGTCGTCGGCGTCCGCAAAACCCTCGAATTCGACACGTCCAAGCCGTCGGCCGAATACGCCATTCCGCTGACGACCGGCTGCGCGGGGCATTGCCATTACTGCTACCTGCAGACCACGATGAGCGCAAAGCCTTACGTCCGGATTTACGTCAACCTCGACGAAATCCTGGCGCGCGCGGCGCGGTACATCGAGGAACGCAAGCCGGAGATCACACGGTTCGAAGCCGCCTGCACGGGAGACCCCGTCTCCCTGGAGCACATGACCGGCGCGTTGGGCAAATACATCGAGTTTATGGCGGACCAGCCGTACGGCCGGCTCCGCTTCGTCACCAAATTCGCCGACGTCGATTCGCTGCTCCCGCTGCGCCACGGCGGCCACACGCGCATCCGCTTCTCGGTCAATGCCGACGACGTGGTCCGCCAGTTCGAGCCGGCCACTTCCTCCTTGGACGAGCGCATCGACGCGGCGGGCCGCGTCGCCGAAGCCGGCTACCCGCTCGGGTTCATCATCGCGCCGATCATCAAGTACGACGGCTGGCGGGAAGGATACCGGCGGCTCCTCGAAAAGCTGCACGACCGCCTGAAGGACGTTCCGCTGAACGACCTCACCTTCGAGCTCATTCAGCACCGGTTCACCAAAACCGCCAAAAACACGATTCTGAGGCGCTACCCGAAGACAAAGCTGGAGATGGACGAAAACGAACGGCGCGTCAAATGGGGGCGGTACGGCAAATTCAAGTACGTCTTCCCGGAGGAAACCGTGGAGCAATTCCGGGAACTGTTCGAAAACGGCATCCGCGCCTTCTTCCCGCAGGCCGAAATCGCCTATTTCGTCTGAAGCCCCTTCCACAGCTTCGTCAGCGTCCCGCCGCGGATTTCCCGAAGGACCGCCGCGATCCAGTTCCGCTCCGCCTCCATCATCGCGATCGCGTATTCCGTCTCGATCAGGAACAGCCGGTCCACGCCGGAATCCGCCGCGGCTTTCAGCGAGGCGCGCTCCTCCTGCAGCAGCCGGTCCGTCTCCCGCAGCCGCTCTTCCAGCAGCCGCCCCGCCTCTTCCGGCGCGAGGTGCCCCAGGAACGACAGGCCGGCCGCAAACTGCGGATATTCCTTTACCGGTTTGGCGATCAGCGATCGAAGCCAATCGTGAAACAGCGCTTTTCCCTTTTCCGTCGGGGCGTAGACCGTCCGCTCCGGATGCCGCCCCTCCCGCTCCGTGGCGACCGGCTCGATCCAGCCGCCGCCGTGGAGCGATTTGATCGTCGCATAGAGCGAGCCCGTATTCAGTTTGATCGTATCGGCCATCCGGCGCTCCCGCATCGTGGTGCCGATTTCGTACGGGTGCATCGGCCTCTCGTTCAGCAGGGACAGCACCGCGAGCGCCAAGGGGTTCGCCGGTTTCCGCTCAGCCACAGGCAAGCCTCCTTTTCACACCCCCATTATAGCACCGCTTGCCTCCAATCGATGCGGAAATCGTGCAGCCATGCGAGGGACTGCTTTCCCGCCTGCTTCAGGAAAAAGGGCAGCATCAGATCGCGGAAAAACACCTGCACCGGATTCGTCGCGTGCTTGCGGGCGCCGATCTGCCGCGAGTATTTTACGACGCGCTCCACCCGCTCCTTGCGCAGATTTTGAAAACGGCGGAACGCTTCCTCCAAATCCGGAATGTCCCGCACGCACCGGGCCAGCTCCATCGCGTCCTCCAGCGCCAGCGACGCGCCCTGCCCGGCGTTCGGGGACGTCGCGTGCACCGCATCGCCGATCAGCACGACCGGGCCCTCATGCCACTTCGGCAGCGGCGGCATGTCGTAAATCGGATACAACAGCAGATCCCCTTCCGTCTCCCGCACGATGTCCGGCACCGGAGCCATGTCGTCCATGTACAATTCGCAAATGCGCCTGCGCCACTCCGCCTGCGGAATCGACATCAGCTCCCGCCGCGTCGGCCGGCCCGGATACTCGAGGTTGCCGAACCAGTAAATTTCGCCGGACCGGCTGACCGTGTATCCGAAGAACGCCTTTTTCCCGAAAACGAGATGCTGCGCGCCCGGCACGTGCGGCACGTTCTTCCGCAAGTATCCTCCGAAGCTGATCAGGCCCGTATAGTCCGGGGCGGGCGCGTCCGGCAGGATGCATTTTCGGGTTTGCGAATGGATGCCGTCGCATCCGACGGCGAAATCCCCCGCAGCCGAACTCCCGTCCTGAAAACGCGCCTCGACCGTCTTCGTCCCCGCGTCGGTCCGCAGCGATTCCAGCCGCTTGCCGAACTCGATCCGGATGCCTTGGCGCAGCGCCTCCTCGCGCAGCGCCCGATGCAGCTCGTGCCGCTTCACCGTATACCCTTCCGGCTCGCCGGACGGCGCCCCCATCGCTCCGAGCAGCTTTCCCTTGCCGTTCGTCATCCGCATCGACCGCATCGCAATGCCGCAGCTGCGGATGTGCCCGTCGATCCCGAGCTCCCCGAGCACATGCATGCCGTTGCGGGCGACGTTCAAAAACAGCCCCGACTCGGCTTCGCCGGGTTCCGCCGCCTCGTAAACGACCGCCTCCACGCCCGCCCTTTTCAGAAAAAGCGCGGCCGCCGGCCCCGCAATCCCGCATCCGATAATGATCGCTTTTCTTTTCTTCATGTTCCGGTTCTCCTTTCACCGTACGGTTTCCCGCCGATCATAAATATAGTTTAATTAAACTAGTTTAACTAAACTATATAGGCAAACAAAAAAACAGTCAAGGACGGAAAACGTCCCCGACTGCGGAAGGCCTCGAACTCAGCCGAATTTTTCGGGAAATTGCTCGACGATCCCTTTCGTCAACAGGTCCGCCAATCGAATCATATGGATCTCATTCTTGTCGGTCGCCGCGATGTCCGCTTTCCAGTCTCCCTTGAGACAGCTGACGACGATTTCCGTGATGAGCTTCAGATGCGTGTACCACATCTCCTGCAGCGTTTTGAACGGCCAGTTCGGATTCGCATCGCTTAAGAAGCGGGAGATGTCGTCGGCGTTTCGATGCCAATCTTTCTGCAGCCGGTCCACCTCCGCCCGGTTGCCCGCCTTGGCGGCTTCGACAATGCTCCCGGCGATTTTGATGTGCGTTTTCAGCAGTTCCGCCAGCCGGTTGCCCATCGCCTCCCCATAATAGGGCTTGAAGAGATTGCCGATGTCCTGCTGATTCTGCAACAGCCGATCCAATACGGCCTTCTGATCCGCGCGATTGGAAATGGCGCTGACGATGTACGCCCTCGTCCAAATCGTGTGGTCGATCCAGACCTTCTGCATATCGGCCTTTAACTGCACCGTTTTGGGACTGAGGCATGCGGGTCCTTCCCTCCCGCTCCCCCCCGCCTGCGCGGAGACGCCCGCCAGCAGCGCGGACGCGGCGGCCGACAAGAGGAAGAGCCGCGCCAGCCGTTTTATGTTTTTCACAACATCCGCTCCTTTTTCGTTTCGATGTCGTATCTGACGAATCACCCATAGTTTGTTTAGGAAATTCGTTTCTATTCCCCGTAGGCCGACGAACAAGCGCTTTTTCCCGCCGGGAATACACTCTCTTTAGTGGAGAGGAGGGATGGCCATGAAATTATTCCGGGCGTTTCTGAGAGGAAGGAACGAAGTGCCCCCGGTGAAAACGCTCGCCGCCGGCCATGCCGTTTTTCAGCCGAACAAGGCCGGCGACCGGCTGCTGTTCACCCTGGTGGTCCGCAATATCCGCCGAGTGACGCAAGCGCACATTCATCTGGGGCGGAAAGGGACGAACGGTCCCATCGCCGCCTGCCTGTTCGGTCCGTCGAAATTCGGCATCACCGTCAGAAAAGGCGTGGTGAAGTGCGTGCTGCGGAACAGCGACCTGGTCGGACCGCTGAAAGGCAAAACCATCCGCGATCTGATCCGGGAAATCGAAAAGGGCAACGCTTATGTGAACGTGCGCACCAATCTGCATCCGAACGGGGAAATTCGCGGCCAAATTTGCAAATAAAACGCAACACGGAAGGGACGTCCGCATCCGGCGTCCCTTCCGTGTGCAAAAAATACAGTTCATGTTGCCGGAATTGGCCGATCCCCGCGCGCGAAATGCATTTCATACAGTTCATAATGAGGATTTCAGAAGATTTCGAGCCAATACGGCGAATTATGCTTCAGAAAATACAGTTGGTGTTTCGAAATTGGGCCGATTCCATGGAATGAACGGCATCATTTACATTTCACGTCCTGCAGCCGCCGTTCCGCTCCGCGTACCCTCAAGCGGAATCCGATAGGCCGTGATCCGCTTGATTTTCGCGTTCCCCGCGCTGGCGAACCGGTACACGTCGCAAAACGCGATGTTCCGCCCGGCCGTCCTGATGATGCCGTTGGCGGCGCCGACGTTCCCGTGCGTAATGATGTTGTCGATGCGCACTTCCAGCCACATCTCCGCCTCCGCCGCGGCGCCGATCCGACCCAGCGCCTCCTCGATGCCCCGGAACTCTCCGACCCCCACGAGATCGCAGACGGCATCCGCCGCAAAAAAATCGCGGAGCTTGTCCCGGTCGCCGCGCGCCAAAGCCGTCAGGCAGTCCCGTATGACGATCTTTTTCGGCGCGTTCCCGCAATCTTCGGCGCAAACGATCCGAACCTCAACGTTTTCCATGCCGATGCTTCCCTCCTCACCCGCATCGTGCCGCACCGGGGCGCAGTCCTACTCCTCCCCGAACAGCTCCCGCAGCATCTTGTCCTTATGATTCAGAAACTGTTTCATGACAATGTAATGACTCGTCTCTTCCAGCCGCCGCGTCTCGATGCCGTCCGGCGCGAGATGATAGATGACCGCATCCGGATACGCCATGAGAATCGGCGAATGCGTCGCGACGATGAATTGCGACCGCGTCTTCACGAGTTCGTGCATCCGCGCCAGCATCGCCATCTGCCGCACCGGCGACAGCGCCGCCTCGGGCTCGTCCAGAATGTAGAGGCCTTCGCCGCCGAACCGGTGCATGAACGCCGCGAAGAACGACTCGCCGTGGGACTGTTCGTGCAGCGACCTCCCGCCGTATGAACGGCGCAGGCGCGGTCCGAAAGAGGGCTCGCTGTCGAGCGCGTCGATCTCCGTCGCCAGATTGTAGTAACTTTCCGCCCGGAAAAAGAACCCGTCCCGCGGGCGCCGCGTCCCTCTCACCAGCGTGATGTATTCGTGCAGCGCCGAATGGGTTTCCCGGGTGGCGAAACGGAAGTTGATCGATCCGCCCTCCGGGTTGAACCCCCAGGCGACGGCGACGGCCTCGATCAGTGTGGATTTGCCGACGCCGTTTTCGCCGATGAGGTAGGTCACCTTCGGGTGGAAATCGAGCGTGTGCAAGTTCCGCAGGACCGGAAGATTGAACGGGTATTCCGGCTCCTCCGGGAACCGCTCCCGATTCAGCCGGATCTGTTTCAGGTAAATTTCCGACAGGCTCAGCGCTCCCCCACCTCTTTCCCTTCGCCGTTACGCAAGCCGGCCGATCTTCCGCCGTACCCGCTTCAGGAACGGCGCCGCCATCCCCCTCGCCTTGCGGGCGCCTTCGCGCAAAATCCGATCGACGGTTTCCGGCGCCGCCATGTATTCATTATACTTTTCCCGCGGCCCTTTCAGGAAATCGTTCATCGCGCGGAACAGCTCATCCTTCGCCTCGCCCCAGCCGATGCCGCTCCGGTATCGCGAGCGCAGCGCCTCGACCTGGTCCGGCGGGGCGAACTCCTTGTACAGCGTGAAGATCGCCGACGCGTCGGGATCCTTCGGCGCCTCGGGCGGCGAGGAGTCCGTTTTCATTTTCATGATCAGCCTCCTCAGTTCCTCCTCGTCCGCAAACAGCGGGATCGTATTGTTGCAGCTCTTGCTCATCTTCCGCCCGTCCAGCCCCGGAATCACCGCCGTTTCCTCATCCACGACATACCGGGGCAGCTTGAACGTCTCCCCAAATTGCCGGTTGAATTCTTCCGCGATGTCCCGGGCCATCTCCACATGCTGCACCTGGTCCTTCCCCACGGGAACCTTGTCCGTCCGAAAAAGCAGGATGTCCGCCGCCAACAGGATGGGATAGGCCGGATGTGCCGGAGGTGTTCGAGCTGAGCTGGATCCTTGCCTGCGTGACGCCCAAGGGGCTCATCTGCGGGGCGGTCACGGCAAGTTGAGTCGGCCGGCAAGATCCGCGGGAACGTCCGTCGCCGTGAAGCGAAGGCGGTAATCGCCGCGCAGAATCGTCAGCTCGTCTTCGCCTGCGGAGAGAAGGGTTTCATCCTCCGTCAGTTCGCGCACGCGGGCAAGCATCTCGCGGCCGCCGACGCCGAAACTGACCGTCATGCGCGGCGGCAGCGCGTACATCCCGATCGGAATCCAGCGCCGCCGCTTCGAGGCGATGACGTTGTGCGCCGTTCCGCCGATGGCGAAAGTGAAGTCGTCGTACACCTTCGCCAGTTTCATGCCGAATTTCCGAACCCACCATGCGCGGAATTCGGGGACATTTTCGACGGGGAAACCGACTTCGCGCATGTACATGATCTTCAGCGGGCCGTTATGCGGCAGCACATCCTCGCGCACGTAACGATGGGCGATCACTTCCAGCAGATGGCCGTCGCCGTCGCGAAAATACGCGTTGCCCCCTTCGCCGAAATCGTCGATTTCGCGGCCGTCCGGCCAGCGCAAAATCGGGATGCCCGCTTCCTCTTTCAAAAAAGCGGCCGCAGCGGTGAACGCCGAATAAGGCACCTCGAATGCGAAATGAGCCGGCGCCACCGGTTCGTACGCCTCCGTGAACGTCAATGTCGTGAAACCCGTCACCTGCAGGCGAATTTCCGTTTCCGACTCCAAAGCGACGGGAAGCCCCAGGAGCCCATGGTAAAATTGCCGAACTCCCTGCAGCGAGACGGTATTCAGCCGAAGGTCGGCGAAATGAGTGATCACGAAAACGCACCTTCCCTCGCATATCCGCGAAGGCGCCGGGTCAATTCCAGGAAACAGCGGAGCGCGCTGTGGACGCGGTCCAGGACGGCGTTTTCCGGCAAATATGCCGACGGTTCCGCTTCGAACAGCATGCGCTGCCCCCCGCCGACGGAAATCCACTCCGGGCAGTTGACGCCGTGCAGATTCCGCACGATCGCCTGCAGCTGCTGCAGCGAGCTCACGCCGACGGGACCGCCCGCCGAAGTCGCGCTGAGGACCGGCTTGCCGCCGAAATGCTCCTTGCCGAGATGGTCGAGCGCGTTTTTCAGCACGCCCGAGATGCTCCCGTGGTATTCCGGCGACGCGAGCACGATTCCGTCGGCGGCGGCGGCAAGCCGCTTCAGCTCCGCCAGGCCGGCGTGATCTTCCTGCGGATCGTCGGGGCTGAAGAAGGGCAGCGGGGTTTGATGCAGGTCGAACAAGTCGGCCTGCACGCCCTGCTGACGAAGAACGGCGACGATATATTTCGCCAGCCTGGTGCTGGTCGATCCGCGGCGGTTGGAACCTGCGATCGCGACTATGTTCATTTCCATCCACTCCCCTTGCCTCGCCTGCATCCATCCTAGCAGAATCTACGGTGTCCCGGCGTCGGCGGACAGGAGGATCTTGACGCGAAAAAACGTCCGGCGAACGGCCGGACGCTTCTCCGACTTAAGGCTGAGCGTCGAGCCCGTGCTTCACCGCCAAAATGGCGGCTTGGGTGCGGTCCGACAGGCCCAGTTTTTCGAGAATACGGCTGACGTGCGTTTTCACCGTCTTTTCGGTGATGTAAAGCGCATCGGCAATCTCCTTGTTCGAGCGGCCGGAGGCGATGAGGCGCAGCACATCCCGTTCCCGCGCCGTCAGTTCGTCGAACGGCGTTTTGTTCCGCTCCGGGGCGGAGCTCTCGGGGTTGGCGATTTGCTCCACCAGCAGCCCGGCCGCCTCGGGATGCAGTTCCACTTTCCCCGCGTGCACCCGGCGAACGACCTCCGCGAGCTCATCCGGCTCAATGTCTTTCAACAGATAGCCTCTGGCTCCGGCTTTGAGGGCGGGCAGGACGTGATCCTGATCGGAAAACGACGTCAGCACGATGACCTTGACGCCGGGATGGGACGCCTTGAGCCGCCGGGTCGCCTCGATGCCGTCCAGCACCGGCATGTGCAGGTCCATCAGCACGATGTCCGGCTCAAGCTCCGCCGCGCGCTCCAACACTTCATGCCCCGTCGCCGCTTCGCCGACCAGCTCAAAGTCCGGCTGCATCTTCAGAAAAAGCTGCAGACCTCTCCGGACGATCGCGTGATCGTCCGCAAGCAGCAGGCGGATTTTCGTCATGGCGCTCCTCCTTTTCCTTCCGGCAGCGGGATCGCCGCTTCGACCAGCGTGCCCCGGCCTTCGGCGCTTGCGACGCGCAGCTCGCCGCCGAGCGCCAAAGCGCGTTCGCGCATCGTAAACAGTCCGAGCGGCATTTCGCCGCGGTTTGCGGGTCCCGGCCGCATCCCGACCCCCGAGTCGGAGATTCGCAGCACGGCCGCCTCTCCGTCCAGACGCAGTTCGACGTCCGCTTCACCCGTTTGCGCATGCTTCGCCACGTTGTTCAGCGCTTCCTGGCCGATTCGCCACAGCGTTTCCTCCGCCTGCCGCGGCAGTTCGCGCACGCCGTGCACCCGTGACGTGATCTTGAGGCCGAGCTTGCGCCCGTACTCGCTCAGCGCCGTCACCAGCCCCGCCTCCAGCCCCGCCGGCCGCAGCTGCATGATCAGCGCGCGCATTTCCTTCAGCGCATCGCGCGCAAGCGACTGCATATCGCGAACGGCCGCCAGGACGGCGTCCGTCTCGCCGCGCTGCAGCTGCCGCTCCGCCCCTTTCGCCGTCATCGACAGGGAAAACAGCATTTGGCAAACGGAGTCGTGCAAATCGCGGGCGAGCCGGTTCCGCTCTTCGAGCCGCGCCAGTTCGCGGCGCTGCTCCTCGAGCTGCGCGCTCTCGAAGGCGGCGTCGATATGCTCGGCGATCGCTTCGAGCACCTCCCCGTCCGCCTGTCCCGGCTCTACGGGCTCGGCGCACCCGATCACCAGCGCTCCGGCGGGCCAGGCGGCCGCCTGGAGCGGAACCGCCAGCACCGCATGCAGCGGCGGGATCAGGCCGCGCAGCTCGGGATGCTCCGCCAAGCATGCGGCTTCGCCGCCCGCCGCCGCGACCCGCTTCCGTTCCGTAACGCAGCCGTTCAGCCAGGGAATCGGCCCGAATTCGATCGGCGCCGCAGAGCAAATCGTCTGCCCGCCGGCACGGACGGCGCTGCAGACGAATCCGTTCCCGGTTTTGCGGAAAACGGCGGCGAAGGGCCAAGGAAAATATTGGCCCATCAACGTCAGCGCGCAGACCGGGACCGGAGCTTCCGCCGCCGACGCGCCCAGATCGCGGCTGAACTCGCCCAGCTTCGCAAACAGTTCCGCCCGCCGCTGCTCCGCGGCGTAAAGCCGCGCGCGTTCCACCGCGCTGCCGATCTGGAAGGCGACGGACTGCAGCAGCGCCAGTTCTTCCCCATGGAAATGCTTCTTTCAGGGAGCGGCCCCATTGAGCACGCCGAGCCGCTTCTCCCCTGCCATCA
>Ga0181858_1000843_pt1 | contig 14953 bp, 17 predicted proteins | sample NewIslPassag4_SG_FD_130749 | JGI IMG/M metagenome (GOLD analysis project Ga0181858, IMG submission 130749) | Feedstock adapted compost microbial communities from Newby Island compost facility, Milpitas, CA, USA - Passage 4_SG | ecosystem: Engineered > Solid waste > Feedstock > Composting ...
CCGTCCCCTACAGGCGGCAGCCGGCTCCGGGATACGCGCGGGACAAGCGGGAAACCGGCACGCAGAACCACGAGGGCATCGCCGCAATCCGGCCGGCCGTCGAGTTCATCGCGGGTCTCGGCACCGGGCGGAATCTGGCCGAACGCATCCGCTCCGGGTTCGCCGCCATCGAGGCGCACGAACATCGGCTGGCCGCGCGGATGCGCCGTGCGCTCGGGGACATCCGGGGAATCCGGCTGTACCAGGCGCCGGAAACGGTGGCCAAGACGCCGACGATCGCCTTCCGCGCCGAAGGGTGGGATCCGCACGAGTTTTGCCGCCGCATGTGCGACGAGTACGGGGTGTTTGTGGCCGACGGGGACTTTTACGCTTCCACCCTGGCGGCGAAGCTGGGCATCCTGGAAAGCGGCGGCTGGATCCGCGCGGGATTGGCGCCGTACAATACGGAGGAGGAAATCGAGCGCTTCCTCGAAGGCGTCCGGCGGCTGATGGGGCAGTAAGGCTGGAAAGGGCAGCAAAAAGGCGGGAAGCGGCGGGGAGGTTGCATAAGCCAAACCCGGCTCGCCCTCCGCGTCTAACGGAGGGCTTTCTGCCGGCAACCCGCCTAGCCGATGAGGAGCAGGGAGAGATAGAGCCCGAGGAGGGCCGCGAAGAGGACCGGAATCGTCAGCGCGATTCCGGTCTTGATGTATGTGCCCCAGGAGATGCGCACTCCTTTGCGGACGAGCACGTGGAGCCAGACGAGGGTCGCCAGCGACCCGATCGGCGTCATCTTGGGGCCGAGATCGCAGCCGATGATGTTGGCGTAGATGAGCGCTTCGCGGGAGACGTCGCGAAGGCCGATGTCGGCGACGGCGAGCGTGTCGATCATGACCGCCGGCAGGTTGTTCATCGTCGAGGAGAGGAAGGCGGCCAAATACCCCATGATCAGGACCGCGGCGAACAGCCCGTGCCCGGCGGCCTCCGCGATCAGACGGGACAGCATCCCGGTCAGGCCGGCGTTCCCGAGTCCGTACACGACGACATACATGCCGACAGAGAAGAAGACGATGTTCCACGGCGCGCCCCTTAGAACGGCTCCCGTGCGGACCGCTCCGCTCGAGCGGGCCGCCCAGACGAATCCCGCCGCCGCGCCCCCCGCGACGACGCAGACGGGAAAGCGGACAAAGCCGCTCGCGAGATACCCGGCGAGGAGCAGGGCGAGCACGAGCCAGGCCAGGCGGAACAGCCGGACATCCCGGATCGCCCCGCGCAGTTCCCGCACCCGGGACACGTCGTAGGCCTTCGGCAGGTGTTTGCGGAAATGGAGCCGCAGCACAAGGATCGACGCCCCGAGGGAGAACAGGTTGGGCAGCGCCATGCGGAGGGCGTATTCACCGAATCCGACGCCGAAAAAGTCGGCGGACATGATGTTGACCAGGTTGCTGACGATGAGGGGGATGGAGGTCGTGTCCGCGATGAATCCGCAGGCGATCACGAAGGCAAACACGGTCCGTTCCCCCAATTGGAGATGCCGGACCATCGCGAGGACGATCGGCGTCAGGATGAGGGCGGTTCCGTCATTGGTGAACAGCGCGGTGACGACGGCCCCGAGCAGGCAGACGAAAACGAACATGCGGATGCCGCCGCCTTTGGCGATCCGGGCCATGTGCAGCGCCGCCCATTCGAACATGCCGATTTCGTCCAGGATCAGGGAAATGATGATGACGGCGACCAGGGTGAGGGTCGCGTTCCACGTCATGTCGACAACGGACACGATGTCGGCGAGATCGACGATGCCCGCAAGGAACGCCAGCGCGGCGCCGCCGCAGACGGACCAGGCGATGTTCAGACCGCGCGGCTGCCAGATGACGAGGACGAGCGTTGCAAAGAAAATGACGGCCGCAGCCGCCTGTTGCCATTCCATATGAATCGGTTTCTCCCCGTCCGCGCGCCACGCCCGGGTGGACGGACGCGCCATGCCGAATCAAACGCATGTTTATACGAAAATCATTATATGACGCGCGCCCGTCCTTGAAAACTAGAAAGAGAATTCTGAAAAATTTTGCCGCACATGGCCCGCCGGTCCATTCCGTCATGGGGCCTCTGCGCCAAATCCGTCAGCCGTCATCGGAGACAAACCGTTCCCGAATCTCGGGGGAGGGAATCATGCAGGAGCCGCTTCGGCCGAACCACCGGTACCGGTTCGCGGCAATCCACCGGTAGAAGGCGTCGCGCAGCCGTTTCGGCACGAACCCGAGCGCCGCGGCCAGCTTCCAGGGCCCGTCCAGCCGGCGGGCGATGCGCAGCACCGCGTCCGATTCCGTGTAGATCCGGCCGTTTTCCAGGAGGATGATGGAGGCGGGAGGATCCGTCAGCTCGACCGGTCCCTTCCCCGTCTCGCCGATCAGCCTTCGCGCCGTTTCGGACTGGAGAGGCGCAAACCGGAAACGGCCCTTCCGGTCGCGGCGGATGATGAACCGCACGCTGCGGCTGCACAGATGGCATACCCCGTCAAACAAAACCAGCGCGCGCTCGTCCCCGCCCATGTCCGCATCGCCTCCGCCCTCTGGTGACCGTCCGCTTCTCCGGGCCCGGAGCCCGCTTACGGTCATTGTACCAAAAAAGCCGGGGAACCAAAACGGCAAGGCGGAAACGGGGTTCTTTTCCCCGCTCCGCCTTGTCCGCTTTCTTGATTCGGCCGACCCGGCAATCGCCCCGCCGCTTTCCGATTCCGGCAATCCGGCATGCACCCGGATCTCGGGCAAGCATCCGGATCAGGCAAGCATCCGGATCAGGCGAGCAGGGAAATGACCAGCAGCTCGTACAGGACGAGAGGCAGGATCACTTCATTGTAGTAAAACGGGTAGTAGGGGGCGAAAAACTGCCGGGTCATGGGCGGGTAGGAGACGGCCAGATACAGGATGCCGTTCTCCACGTTGGCAATCCGTCCCGTCAGGATCTGGCCATCCAGGTTTTCCACCTGGACATAGCGGTTGATGTGCTGCTTGCACACCTTGCCCAGGTTTTCCCGGATCGCCTTCAGGTTTTCGACCGCCTTGTTGTCCGCCCGGTACAGCACGTTGGCGTTGGCCTGCACGGTGGCATATTCGCTCATTTTTTCCCAGCCTTTCCGTTTGAATGTGTGATCGTCGTGGGGTTATTTCATCATATGCCCAGGGCCCGTATACGGTGCGGCATGATGTTCATTGATGTCTGAATTATCGGAGCGCGGCTCCAATGCGCCTTGGAATGGATGGAGGGAAATCGCAGCAGAAGGGGATATGAAAGCGATCAATTGACGCATCAAAAAGGAATGTGGTATAAAATTGGTATGACAGCTTGACAGCTAGATAGCTCGATAGCTAGATAGAAACGCAAATTGTTGGATAAAGGTGAGATGGATGAGCTTTACGGTCATTGACAGGAACAGATTGGCCTTTCAGGTGTCTCAACAGATCATCGACCTGATCCAAAAAGGGGTGTATGCTCCGGGGGACCGTCTTCCTTCGGAAAGGGAATTGGCCGAAAAGATGGGCGTCAGCAGGGGGTCGGTCCGGGAAGCCTTGAGCACACTTCAGGCAGCGGGGATCGTGGTGACGAAAACCGGTGCCGGAACGTTTGTGAACGATCGCCCCCTTTCGAAAAAGGCGGAAATGAAAGCTTTGGCCAATGCCCTGAGCGACGAGAGTCCGATTGATATCCTGGAAGTGCGGGAAGCCATTGAGACCAAGGCCGCATGGCTGGCAGCCGAAAACCGTACGGATGAGGATATCGAAAACATGCGCCGGGCTTTGGAGGAACAGCGTAACATCATAGAACAACAAGGAGATCCCAGACCGGCGGATATGGCTTTTCATCTTGCGGTAGCGCAGGCCACCCACAATTCCGTGCTGATCGAAATCATGAAAGTGATTCAGTCGCTCATGCAGCGAACATTCTGGGAATTGTTGATGAACAATCTGGCCCGCAAGGTGCAGCATGATGAGGACTCCAGACTGCAATACATCAAGGAGCATGAGGAGATCCTGCGTGCGATCGTCGAACAGAATGCGGAACAGGCCCAAAAGTTGATGTTTGATCATATCACCAATGTCACCAACAATATTTCCAAACTGACATTATCGAGCTGAACGAGAGGAAGTGTTCTTTTGATTATCAAATCCATCAACGCAATTGGCCTGAAATACCGATTCGCACTGGAGCAGGCGTATGGGATGTCGCGCGGCTTGTCTTATGAACGGGGCTGTACCCTGGTGATCGTGGAAACGGACGAGGGCATCACGGGAGTGGGGGAAGCATGGGGCGCGAGCACCCACATGGTTGAACAGGTCAAATCATTTTCCCACCTGTTTATTGGAAGAAATCCTTTCGATCGCGAAGTCATCCTGAACCAAGCGTATTGTTCATTTTATCATCTGGGGCAGTCGGGCCCACACATCGCGGCGTTGAGCGGTATCGATCAAGCCTTGTGGGATATAGCGGGAAAAGCAACGGGGCAGCCGATCTATCGTTTACTGGGGGGGCAATCCAGAACGAAAATCATGGCTTACGCCTCTACCGGATATATCACGCCATCGCTCAAGCCGGATGATCTGCGTCTCCAGATCGAAAAAGCCGTGGAACTTGGTTTTCGGGCGCTGAAAATCAAAATTGGCCTCGGTCCCAGGGAGGATCGCGAAAGGGTTCGGCTGGTCAGGGAGATTGCCGGGGACGTGCTGCTCATGTTTGACGCCAATGGGAATTACACCAGGGAAAGCGCCCTGAAATGCGCTGACCCTGAAATGCGCTGAAATGATTGAAGAATTTGACATTCACTGGTTCGAGGTGAGGAAGAATGTCTATTTCCATGACGGCAGGAAAATGACGGCGGAGGACGTCAAGTACAGTTACGATATTCTGCGCGATCCGAATTTCGGGAGCAACGGCGCCGGAGATTTCGGTTCGGTGGAAGACATTGTGGTGGTCGATGAATACACTGTCAAGTTTGTCCTGAAAGAGCCTTTTTCCACTTTGCTTGCGGCTGTAGGCGGACGGTATGGCGGCGTGGTGCCCAAGGGCATTTACGACGAGGGAGATTTGAGAAACAGGGTTGTGGGAACTGGGCCTTACATGCTGGTTGACTGGAAGCCAAAGAACAGGAATTGAAGAAATTCGACCAGTATTGGGACCAGGAAATTGGCTTGCTGGACAAAATCACGATCCGCATCGTTCCTGATGAGAACAGTCTCGTGTCAGGTTTGAGATCGGGCCAGATCGATCTCGGATTCCTTGGCGACCCGAAAGATTATTTCGTCCTGAAGGATGATCCCAAGCTCGAGGTGATCCGAAAACCCGCTTTGAGGTGGACAACCTTTGAGCTGATGAGTGACGTGGAACCGACGAATGATGTTCGCGTGCGGCAGGCGATTGCCAAGGCCATCGACAAAACGGAAATCATGGAAGCGGCCACCGGCGGGGTTGGCACGGTCATCGGTACGATGCCGAGTTCGTTTGGCAAATGGGTGGTGCCCACAGGAGAGTTGCCCAATCAGCAGCGTGATCTGGAGGGAGCGAAGCAGTTGCTCGTCCAGGCAGGATATGACAAAGGCTTGACACTGCCGCTAAGAATTATCGATAAGTTCACATGGATGAGACCGGCTGCGGAAGTCATTGCTTCCAATCTGAGTGAAATCGGAATTACGGTCAAAATCGAAACGGTCGATCTTGGTGTATGGCAAACGGACTGGCGGGAGTATAAGACGCCCAATACCTTAAATGAGTGGGGAGGTTTCACGGATCCCGACCTGCTGTATTACAGGCATTTCCACAACCGTCCGAAGGGTGGCGACTGGAGACGCTGGAACAGCGAGGAGGCCAGCGCGCTTCTGGACAAGGGTCGTGCCGAAAGCAACCCGGAAAAACGGCTTGAAATTTACAAGGATTTCCAACAATTGATGGCTGAGGAAGTGCCCAGCATCCCACTGTTCTCTCCTGACAGCGTCGTCGTATTCCAGAAGGATGTCGTGAACGGATACCTGCACCATCCCTCGGATTGGTGGTACGGCCTCCTCTACGCCTCTGTCAACAAATAATCGGACCCCCAACAGGAAGGCAAGCTTGGCGTCTCGCCTGGGCGCCGAGCCTGCCTTCCTGAAACTTCTCGTTAATTCATCCATTGGCCGGAGGTGGTTGGTGCTTGTCCGTTTATATTTTGAAAAGGATAGCCGCGATGATGCCGACTTTGCTTGGAGTCACGATAGCGGTCTTTCTGTTGCTCAAGTTGTTGCCCGGAACGGTGGTCGAACAAATGCTTGGCTCGGAGGGCGACGAAGAAGCGGCAGAAGCGTTGCGCCAATTTTTCGGACTGGACCGGCCTCTTCATGAACAATATTTGAGCTGGTTGAAAGACATAATTGTCGGAGATTTTGGCGTATCCTGGCGGACCGGGCAGGAAATCCTGCCCACTTTGCTGGAGGCTTTCGCCGTAACAGGGGAACTGGCCGTGTTTGCCGTTCTCGTCAGCGCCATGATCGGGATTCCGTTGGGCCTTGTGGCCGCGCTGAGGCCATATGGAATCCTGGATCATTTGCTGCGAATTTTTTCTCTGGCCGGTGTCTCCGTCCCCGTGTTCTTTCAGGGAACCGTGCTTATTGTGCTATTTTCTCTGTTTTCCCCTTGGAAGCCGCCGGTCGGCAGGGATCTTCTTGCGCGGGTCATTTGGGGCAGTCAGGCGTCGCTCGGCATATCCGTCAGCGCCATGCTGCTGGCTCTGTTGGTCGGGAGCACCGCCGGCCTGTTATCCGGCTACTTCGGCGGATATCTGGATATGGTGAGCGGCCGGATTGTCGATGTACTGTACAGCTTTCCTTCCCAAATTTTGGGCATTTTTGTGGCGGGCATTCTGGGACCCGGCATTTTCAACGTCATATTGGCCATCGCCATTGTGTTTACTCCGGTGTTTTTCCGAACGATGCGGAGCGGCGTAATTAAGGAAAAAGAGCGCGAGTATGTCGAGGCGGCCCGTTCCCTCGGATTGGGCCACAGACGCATCATGTTTGTTCATATTTTGAGAAATTCCATGATTCCTGTCACGGTGCAATTTACGGTGGGGTTGGCTGTAGCCATCCAGTTGGAAGCCGCACTGGGATTTCTCGGCCTTGGCGTGCAGCCTCCAGCCGCTTCCTGGGGAAGCATCTTGAATGACGGGGTCAAGTATATTATGACCGCCCCCTGGATCTCCATCATGCCCGGCCTGTTTATGGTGCTGGCGGTGTTTACGTTCAATTTGCTGGGCGATGGCATTCGGGATTGGCTGGACCCCCATTCCGAACATTGATATAAACTTGAACCTTAGCGGCCTGGTGATAAAGATGAAGATTACAAAAGTGGAAGCCATACCGTTTCGGATACCATACGGAAAATTGCTGAGCTGGGCCACCGGAAGCGCGGATGCCGCCGAACACGTGCTGGTGAGAATCCATACCGATGAAGGGATTGTGGGGCTGGCCGAATCCATTCCTCGGCCCACAATCTACGGAGAGTCCCAGGTATCCGTTTGTCATGCCGTCCTCAACTGGTTCGCCCCTATTTTGGAAGGGGCAAGTCCTTTTGACATCAACCGGATACATCGGGAAATGAGCCAATATTTTGCAAACCATACCGCAAAGGCGGCCATTGACATGGCCTTGTATGATATCCAGGCAAAAGCGGCCGGATTGCCATTGTGCCGTTTTTTGGGCGGAGAATACTCGGAAAGCGGCATCCCCGTCACCTGGATGGTCCATCTGGATGACCTGGGAAGCATGGTCCGGCAGGTTCAGGAAAAATTTGAGCAGGGTTATCGGAGCTTCAAGCTGAAGGGCGGAACGGACGCCGCCAAGGATGTCCTGCTCGTGCGGACCATCCGACGGGAATTGGGAGAAGAACCACTGTTGTATATTGACGCCAATCAGGGTTACTCGCCTCCGGAGGCGGCTTATGTGGCGAAGCAATGCCTGGAATTTGGCGTGACGATCCTGGAAGAACCGATCCGGAAAGAACTATACGCCGCGAGGAAGGATTTCAAGCAGCGCCAATTGAACGGATGCGGAGAGATCCAGGTACTTGGCGATGACAGTGTGTATACGCCCTTTGACGTCATGCGGGAGCTGCAGGAAAGAACCATCGACCTGATCAGCCTGAAAACGGCCCGAACAGGGGTGACGGACAGCCGCAAAATCGCCGCCATCGCCGAACAGTTTGGCGCCGGTCTCCTGATCGGCACGCAAGGGGATTCGGCCATCGGCACGATGCTGAGCGCGCAAATTGCCATGGGCCTGGGGGTATTGAAATATCCGGCGGAGCTCAGCTTTTTTACGATTTTGCCGGGTGATCTGCTGGAGCATCCTCCCGTGGTCAGGGACGGCCGTCTGGTCATTCCTTGCTTGCCGGGAAGCGGAGTTGAATTGAATGATCGGGCTTTTGCCAGGTACAGGCAAGATCGGTAGCGGAGCGTGTCGGAATTGAGGAACGCGACAGGCGAAAGGCAGGGAGAACATGGGCGAAATTCAGTCCAGGATCCTTGAGGTCAAAAATCTTCATATGATTTTTCGTACACCCAAAGGGGATGTGCATGCCGTCGCAGGGGTCAGTTTTCATGTCAACCACAACGAAGTGCTGGGCATCATCGGTGAGAGCGGCAGTGGAAAAAGTGTCACTTCCCTCTCTATCATGCGGCTTATCCATAAGAAAAAAACAAGAATCAGTCCGGAAAGTGAGATCCTGTTCAACGGCAGGAACCTGCTGGCGCTGACGGACCAGGAAATGCGGGCCATTCGCGGCAAGGAGATCGCGATGGTGTTTCAGGATCCGCTGACGTGTTGAACATCGGGACGCAGCTCCGGGAGGTATTGAGGCTTCACCGTAACCTGAGCGGCGAGCAGTTGGAAGAAGAAATGATCCGTATGCTGACGCTGGTAGGCATATCTTCTCCCGAAACTCGGCTGAAGCAGTACCCCCATCAATTGTCCGGCGGAATGCGTCAGAGAATCATGATCGCGATGGCGCTGTCCTGCCATCCGAAGCTGCTCATTGCCGATGAGCCGACAACCGCCCTGGACGTCACCATCCAGGCGCAAATTCTGAAACTGCTTGCGGATCTGAAAGAACGGCTGCAGTTTTCCGTGATCCTGATTTCCCATGATATGGGCGTCATCGCGGAGATGGCGGACCGCGTTGTGGTCATGTATTCCGGCCAAATCGTGGAGTCGGGACCCGTGAAGGAGATCTTCAGGCAGCCCCGGCACCCCTATACGCAAGGCCTGTTGAAATCCATTCCGCAATTGGACCGGAATGAAGCCCAGTTGTATGCAATCCGGGGTTCCATCCCGAACCCGCATAACCGCCCCGGAGGCTGCGCTTTCCATCCGCGGTGCGAGCATGCGAAGGAAATCTGCACCAGACTTTCTCCCCCGATGCTGAATCTGAACGATCAGCACACGGTGAACTGTTGGCTGTATCAAGGGGAGGAAGATGGCGATGAGTGAAGTGGCTGTGCGGCGGCGGGAAATTTTGTTGGAAGTGACGGGATTGAAAAAATATTATCCCATTACCGGCGGCCTGTTTTCCGGAACGATCGGTTGGGTGAAATCGCTCGACAACGTTTCATTCAACATTTATAAAGGCGAGACCCTCGGCATCGTCGGTGAGTCCGGCTGTGGCAAAAGCACGTTGGGAAGAACGCTGTTGCGCCTTGTGGAACCAACGGGGGGAAAGGTCCTGTTTGACGGTCGGAATGTGTACGAATTGCGGGGAGAAGAACTTCGCCGTTTTCGCAGGAAAATGCAGATGATCTTTCAGGATCCGTATTCGTCGTTGAACCCGCGCATGAAGATTCGTGCGATTCTGGATGAACCGCTGCGCGTTCATCAAATCGGCTCCAGGGAGGAGCGGGAACACCGCGTAACCGAACTGCTGCATCTGGTGGGGTTGGATGAGAGCCATCTGGACCGGTATCCGCACGAACTTTCCGGCGGGCAGAGGCAAAGAATCGGAATCGCCAGGGCATTGCTGCTCAGGCCGGATTTTATTGTGTGCGACGAAGCGGTGTCTGCGCTTGATGTGTCCGTGCAATCGCAGATTATCAATTTGCTGGGGGATCTGCAGCGGCAGTTCGGCTTGACGTATATGTTCATCTCGCACAATTTGAGTGTGGTCAAACATATCAGCGACCGGATTGCCGTAATGTATTTGGGCGAACTGGTGGAGCTGGCCGACAAGGAAACGTTGTTCAACAATCCCCTCCATCCATACACCGGCGCATTGTTGTCCGCCGTGCCGTTGGCCAATCCGGACAGAAAGCTGCGCCACCGCGTCGTGTTGGCGGGAGATGTGCCCAACCCGGCCAAGCCCCCGTCCGGTTGCCGGTTTCATACCCGCTGCCCGTTTGCCCAAGACGTTTGTGCGAAGGAAAAACCGGAATTGCGGAAAGTATGCGCAAGTCATCCGGACATGGACACTTCGCAAAGCGGAAATGGAGCCCAAGAAGTTTCCGAACATTATGTCGCCTGCCACTTCGCCGGCGAATTGAAAATTGACGGAATCAAGCAAATCATTTCGCAGACAGGGTGAGGATGCGCATGAATGTGTTTGTGATCGGGGGAGACGGCTATCTGGGCGCCCACATTTGCCGGAAATTTGTCCGGGAAGGCCATCGGGTCACCGTCTTTGGACCGGTGATGCAGGAGCCTGCGGCTCAGGATCTTGCCGCCGAAGTGCAGCGGATGGAAGGGGACATCACGGATGCCCCCAGCCTGTACCAGGCGATGATGAAGGCTAAACCGGATCGGGTGATCCATCTTGCTGCCTTTGGCGCCGGGAAGGACGGATTGGCCAAATCGGCGCAAAGATCTCCGAAAAAAGCGATAGACGTCAATATCACGGGATTTTACCATGTACTGGAAGCGGTGGGGACACTGGAGATACCCCGCATGATCTGGTCGGGGTCGACGACCGTTTTCGGGCATGCGAAGGATTACCCGGAAGAAAGGGTCAAGGAAGACGCGAAGGTGTCGCCGACCACGATCTACGGCTCCACGAAAATGATGAACGAACTGATGGCGCGCATCTACCGGGAACAGTATGGATTGGACATTGTCTGCCTACGTCTGCCTTTGATTTACGGTCCTGGTAAATGGTACAAAGGGGCGGCCGCCGCCATCGTGGACCTGTTTGAGCAAAGCGTTTCGGAACAAGAGACCATCATTCGCTGTGGAAACGAACCGCTGGATCTCATGTATGTGGAAGATATGGCGGATGCCTTCCATCTGGCGGCGGTTGCGGAAGGGAAACCGGATGATGTCTATCATGTGGTCAGTCATACGGCTTCCGTTCCAGAGTTGGCGAAAATCGTCAAGCGGCTCATTCCCGGTTACCGTCTGAAGCTGGCGATCGGCGAATCCGCAATGATTTATCCTTTGATCGACGCGTCAAAGATTGAGAAGGATCTGGGATTTGTTCCCCGATATTCGGTTGAAGACGCGAGCAAACATTATCTGGAGCATGTCTGGGGGAAACCATTATGAATGAACAAAACAGGATCGAACAAAGATTGAAGCAGTTGGGCTATGAGCTGCCGGAACCGGCAAAGCCCGCCTTCGAATATATTCCCGTCGTGATTCATCAGGGAGTCGCCTATGTCAGCGGGCAGCTGCCGAAGGTGGACGGGGAAGTTCGATTGACCGGCAAAGTGGGCGACACAGTCAGCCTGGAGGAAGCGAGGGAACAGGCCCGCATTTGCATCCTTCAGGGGCTCAGCTGCCTGAAACAGGGATCGGCTCTTTGGACCGCATTGAGAGAATTTTGAAGGTAACCGGTTTTGTGAACTCGGCCCCCGATTTTTATCAGCAGCCGAAAGTGATCGACGCCGCTTCCGAACTGCTCATCCAGCTGTTCGGCGAGCAGGGAAGGCATGCCCGCTCGGCTGTCGGAGCGGTCAGTTTGCCAAGAAACACACCGGTGTCGCGGGGGGCCAAATATCAGTTGGAGATGGGCGGCAAAAACCCTGTCATTGTCCTGAATGACGCGGATCTGGACCTGGCCGTCGAAGCCACCATCAGCGGCGGATATCGTTCGACCGGACAAAAATGCACCGCCACGAGCCGGGTGTTTGTGCAGGAAGGGGTCTACGAAGCTTTCAAGGAAAAACTTCTGGCCAAGACGAAACAAATCAAAATCGGCAACGGAATGAACGCCGATACTTGGATGGGACCCTGCGCCAGCGAACAGCAGCTGGTAAGCACCATGTATTATATCAATAAGGGGATCGAGGAAGGGGCTACGCTGCTATGCGGAGGAAAAAGGCTGGAAGGAGAGGAGTGGAAGGACGGGTTCTTTATTGAACCGACAATTTTTGAACATGTGACGCCGAATATGACGATTGCCCGGGAAGAGATCTTTGGCCCGGTGCTGGCGCTGATTCCCTTCAAGACGCTGGAGGAAGCCCTGGAGCTGGCCAACGATTCCGAATACGGGTTGAGCGCCTCGATCTTTACCCGGGATATCGGCAGCATGCTGTCGTTCATTCAGGACATCGAAGCGGGTCTTGTCCGCGTCAATGCGGAAAGCGCCGGGGTGGAACCTCAGGCTCCTTTCGGAGGCATGAAAAGGTCCAGTTCCCATTCGCGGGAACAGGGAGAAGCCGCCATCGAATTTTTCACATCGATCAAAACGGTTTTTGTCAAAGGATAGACCCCGGAAGCCCATTTCTCATTCAGTCCATCATCAAGACTCACAACAGTCTCAATACGCAATTTGGTATGATCCGGATGATTTTCTCGGAGCCGGACTGCCTCATTTTTGTCCGCCTAACGGTTTCGGCCATTCAGAAATCGCCCCCGCCGCTTCTCCAGTCAGGCAATCACCTGGTCTTGCTTGCACCCGGATCTCCGTAAAGCATCCGGATTTTCGGGTGAAAAGAAGCGTGGTTGCAAATACGGAGAGAAATTGTATAATATTTCCAAACGGATCGGGAATTCGGATCAAGACGATTGCAGGCGAAGCACGCCCGAATCTTCCTCACGGCGAAAGGCCGGAGCGGGGATTTCGGGCGTTTTTTTCGGATAAGGAGGGATCATCATGGGCTTCGCGGAAGAGCACGAGAAATGGCTGCAGGGCCACCTGGCCAAACGGATGGGAGAGCGGAGGGACGCGCTGCGGCGGGGCCACGGTTACGGAAACCGGCTGTTTCTCGAGACGGTGTGGTGGGACCTGATGGGCCATTTCCACGGCCTGCATCCGGAATACGAGGTGCTGGACTGGCGGGGGCGTTCGTATTTCGTGGACTTTCTGTGGAAGGCGGGAGGGGACGGGATTGTCATCGAAATCATGGACTTCGGCTCGCATGGCCTCGACCGGACGAAGTTCCGCATGGATCGAAACCGCGCCCTGTATCTGCAGTCGCTGGGATTCCGGTATGTGGAAATCGCCCTGGACGAGCTGAAGGAAAATCCCGCTTTCATCCGGGCCATGCTGAGAAGCATCCTGGCGCCCCATATGACCCTATCCATGGACCGGAGCGGCCGGGTCCGGCACGAATACGGCAAGGTGGAGAGGGAGCTCATGCGCTACGCGGTCCGGAACAACCGGCAGCTCCGGCCGGCCAAGGCGGCGAGGGAACTGGGGCTGCACCGGCAGACGGTGGCAAAGCACTGCCGGAGGCTCGTGGAGAAGGGGAAGTTCCGGGCCGTGCCTTCGGGGAAAACCGGCAAGGTTTTCCGGTATGAGTATCTCGGTCCTTCGTGGATCGAAATTTGAGGCGGGCGCCCGTTTTTGGTCGAAATTTCGTCTTCCTTTTTTTTGAGGGAGGGGCGGGATCGGAATTTGGTCGAAAAATCGACCAAACGTTGGGGTTCGTCCGACCGGATCGGCGGGTTTTGGTCGAAGTTTCGACGAAAATTGAAAAATCGTCCGTTTTCCGCGGAAAAATGGATGAAAATTCGACCAAAAGATGAACCGGCCGCTCTGTTGCGAGCAGGGGCAAAATGGGGTAGTATGGGGTCAGGGTTCGGACCCATAAGAAGAAACAAGGAAACAGAAAAACAAGGATAAAACAAGGAAAAGGAATGATTGCCGTGGAATGGCTCATCGTTCTCGGGATCGTGGTCATCGTGCTGATCTATGGCATTGCGACGTACAACACCCTGGTCAAAATGCGGAACTGGGTGAAGGAAGCGTGGAGCCAGATCGACGTCCAGCTCAAAAGGCGCCACGACCTGATTCCCAACCTGGTGGAGACGGTCAAGGGGTACGCGAAGCATGAGCAGGAGACGCTGGAAAAGGTCATCCGCATGCGGAACATGCTTGTGAGCGGCACGCCCGACGAGCGGCTGGCGGCGGACCGGGAACTGGAGGGAGCGCTCAGGTCGATTTTCGCCCTGGCCGAATCGTATCCGGACCTCAAGGCCAACCAGAATTTCCTGCGCCTGCAGGAGGAGCTGGCCAACACCGAGAACAAGGTCGCCTATTCCCGCCAGCTGTACAACAAGTCGGTGGCGGATTACAACACGAAACGGGAGCAGTTTCCGTCCAACCTGATCGCCAACCTGTTCGGCTTCCGGGAGGAGCAGCTGCTCACCATTCCGGAGGCGGAAAAGGAAGTACCGATCGTAAAATTTTAAAAAATTAGGCCGGCCGGGGGAGAGGAATGCTGTACCGTCAAATTGAACAAAACAAGCGTCGCACCGTGCTGCTCGTGATCCTGTTCTGCGCGATCGTGCTCGCGGTCGGGGCGGCCGCAAGCTATGCCGGTGCGGGGGAAATCTACAGCGGCTTGGTCCTGGCGGCGGTCCTGCTCGCGTTGTACGTGCCGGCCACCTATTTGTCGGCCGCGCGGCAGGTGCTCGGCATGTCGGGAGCGGTGCCGGCGAACCGGGGGCAATATCCCCAGCTGAACAAAATCGTGGAGGGGCTCTGGATTCCGGCGCGGCTGCCGAAGCCGAAAACCTTCATCGAGAAA
>Ga0181858_1000849_pt1 | contig 14888 bp, 13 predicted proteins | sample NewIslPassag4_SG_FD_130749 | JGI IMG/M metagenome (GOLD analysis project Ga0181858, IMG submission 130749) | Feedstock adapted compost microbial communities from Newby Island compost facility, Milpitas, CA, USA - Passage 4_SG | ecosystem: Engineered > Solid waste > Feedstock > Composting ...
GAAAGGGGTGCTCCGGATTTGGAAGAAAGAAAACGGGACGATCCCGTATCCCGCGCCGCCGAACTCATCAAAGACGCCTCGAGCATGGTGCTCATTTCCGGCGCCGGGCTGTCCGTGGATTCCGGCCTGAAGGACTTCCGTTCCAAAAGCGGCTGGTGGCGCAACATCGATCCCCGCACCGTCGCGACGGTGGAGGCGCTGGAGAAGAGCTACGATCTTTTCCATGAATTCTATTCCGCCCGCATCATGCAGCTCAAAGAGGTGGTCCCCCATCGGGGCTACTACATTCTCGCGGAGTGGGAGAAGCGGGGCCCGCTGGCCTGCGTGTGCCCCCAGAATGTGGACCGCCTGCACCACATGGCCGGCAGCCGGAACGTGTACGAACTGCACGGCACCATCCGCGAGTTCCGCTGCCACGCGTGCGGGGCGCCGCACACGGAGGAGGCTTTTTTGCAGAAACAGAGGTGTTCCTGCGGCGGAAAGCTGCGGCCCAACGTGGTGCTGTTCGGCGAATCCCTGCCCATGGATGCCTGGAACCGGTCCCTGGACGCCATCCGCCGGGCCGATCTGGTGCTCGTGATCGGAACGAGCCTGCAGGTGGCGCCGGTGAACCAGCTGCCTTTTCTGACCCGGGGGAAGCTTGTGCTCATCAACGCGGAAGAAACCGGCTACGAGGACCGGTTCGACGTCTTCGTCAAGGGAAGGGCGCTGGACAGCCTCACGGCGATCGAGGAGCGTCTGCAAGCGATGTGAGACAGTTCCGGGGCGGACCTCGGGGCCTTTCGGTTTCCAAAGAGAGATTCGCGAGCCGGGTTGGATTGCGGAATGTGCGCGGGAGGCGGAAGGAAGGAAACAAATGGCGGATATCGAATTTTTTTGTCTGGAAGGTGTTTTTCGAAAGGATGAAGCCTGGTGGATTACTCGAAGAAGGAAAGCTGGACCGTCGGGCTTCTGGAGAGGGTGCTGGAGCATTGCGGGGCTCTGGCTCCGGAAGCGCGGGGGGACTTCGGGAAGCTCTGGCAGGCGAAGCTCGACTGTGAAGCCAGGATGGGCATCCGGATTCGCCCGTGGAGAGAGATCATGACCAGGGAAGAGCTGGACGAGGAAGGCCTGGTCTACGCCAGGGCCACGCTGGAGATCGAGGGGCTGACGCTGGCGCCGGAGGAGGAAGCGCTGATTCGCCGGCGTTTGCGGGGCGAGATTGCGCACGAAGAGTTTTTGCGGCTGGCGAAGGAGCTGGCCGTTTCGCAATCCCGGCAATCGGACGGTTTCATCCGTTCGGAAGAGCTTGACGCGGTTCTCGGGCAAGCCGCGCGTACCGCGAGGGAAGAGGCTTTTGCCGCCGGATTGCCTGTGAGCTATATCCGGAATGGCAAGCTGCTCAGGGAATATGCGGACGGCACCGTCGAAGAGGTCGTTCATGATGCGTAAGCCCCATATGATTGTTTTTGCCGGTGTCAACGGCGCCGGGAAATCGACGCTGACCCGCCGTCTGGCCGACCGGCTGTCGGAACGGGATTTTGCGGTCATCGATCCGGACGCCATCGCGCGGGAAATGAGCCCTTCCGATCCGAAAAAAGCCGTTTTCGCGGCGGGCAGGGAAGCCCTTCGCCTCGTGGACGCGGCCATCGCCTCGGGGAGAAACTTTACCGTGGAAACCACGCTGAGCGGCGGCAACGCCCTTCGCCAGATGCGCAGGGCCCGTGAAGCGGGCTTTCATGTGACGCTGTTTTACATAGCACTGGCAAGTCCGGAGCTGAACATCGAACGGGTCAGGCTGCGCGTCCGGCTGGGCGGGCATTTCATTCCGGAGGAGACCATTCGCCAACGCTTCACGACTTCTTTCGAAAATTTGCCGAAGGCGATGCGCCTGGCCCATGACGTTTTTCTTCTTGACAACACGGAAAGCTATGCAAAGCTGGTTGAAATCAGGCAGGGCCGGGTGGTGTTCCAGGAACCGGATCTGCCCGGCTGGGCCGGCAAGGCGCTTCTGGAATGGAATCCGGAATTTGAGCCGGTCACGCGGAAAACCCAGTCCGGCCATTACTACCGGGGGACCAACGTGCTGATCAACCATGCGGACCTTAAGGACCAGATGGCGCTGGATCGCTTCGAAAGCACTGTCGTCTCCTTTAGGATCGCGGAACTCTACGGCAGGGGCGTCACCGGCAGCCTGGATTTCGAACACCTCAAAGCCATTCACCGCCATATCTTTCAGGACGTGTATCCGTTCGCCGGCGAGATCCGGCAGGTGAACATCTCGAAGGGCTTTCCTTTCGCCCGGTTCCAATTCATCGTCCCGGAAGGCCAGCGTCTCATGAGGGAGCTGGCGGCCGAGAATCACCTGAAGGGGCTGGACATGGACCGGTTTGCAAGAAGGGCCGCCCATTACATGGCCGAGCTCAACGTGCTGCATCCCTTCCGGGAAGGGAACGGCCGGTCGCTCCGGGAATTCATGCGTCAGCTTGCCCTGAACGCCGGCTACGATCTTGATTTCACCCTTGTGCCAAGCCGCAAGGTCTTCGAAGCGAGCGTGGCGTCCACCGCCGATCCGGAGCCGCTGGCGCAAGTTCTGCGGGAGTGTCTTCATCCTTTGCCGCGGCCACCTTGACGCCTGCAAGCAAACGCTTAACGTTCGCCAGTCCGATCCCGCGGATGCATGCATTTTCCTGATAAAAGTTCGCGCGCCGGGCGGCAGTGATTTTGTTCCCGGAGGGGAAGCCGAAATCGTGAAGCCGGGGTATGCTTCTGCAACAGATTGTGGTATACTGGTGGCAGAGATTGAGGAAAATGCAAGGAGCCATGTCGGCCCATGGCTCCCGCGCAATAGCCGCTCTTGGGGCGGAAGGCTTGAATATGTCAAGAAGCACGGAATAGACCGCGAACCTTGACCAGGGCGGTCTATTTCCGTTTATGGGACATTACCAGCACGATGAGCGTGGCGAACGCAATCATCAGGGACAATGTCTGGTAAACGTCCTTAGGCATCCCTCCCTTCACAGGAGGTAGCCGACCGCCCTACCAAGCCTGTACTATTGCGAGTAGATTATACCATAGCCCAGGACGAAATGGGAACATATGTTTGTATTTTCATATTGGAATTTGTGGTGACCCATGGACACGAAAAAGCCGGAAGCGGATCAATTGAAAAGCGGAGACCGGATCGTCGTCACCGTCAAACGGCTGGGGATCAACGGCGAAGGCGTCGGCTATTACCGGCGCAAGGCGGTGTTTGTGCCCGGAGCGTTGCCGGGCGAGGTGGTCAGGGCCAGGGTGGTCCGGCCGCAGCCGAAGCATATCGAAGCGAAGCTGCTCGAGGTCGAGAAGCGGTCGCCGCACCGCACAGAGCCTGTGTGTCCCGTGTATGAGCAATGCGGTGGCTGCCAGCTCCAGCATATGGACATCGCGGGGCAGCTCGAAGGCAAGACGGAGATCGTTCGCGAATCCTTCGCCCGCTACGCCGGGATCGAGCAGCCGCCCATCCGTCCCATGGCCGGCATGGCCGAGCCGTGGGGATACCGCCACAAGGCGCAACTGCAGGCGGGCGTCCTGCGCGGACACACGGTGCTCGGCCTGTATTCGCCGGCCAGCCGCAGGCTGGTCGACATTGCCGGCTGCCCGGTTCAGCACCCGGACATCAACCGGGCCGCCGGCGTCATCCGCGACATCATAGAAGAGCTGGGCATCCCGCCGTACCGGGAAAAACCGAAGGAGGGCCTCCTCCGCACCGTGGCGATTCGCAGAAGCTCGCATAGCGGCGAGCTGCAGGTCACCTTCGTTCTGGCGGAGGACCGCCTGCCGCAAGCGAAACGGCTGATCGAGGCGATCACCGCCAGGTTGCCGGAAGTGGTCCAGATCGCCGTCAACATCCAGCCCAGGAACACGCCTTTGGTGTTCGGGGAACACACCCGCGTGCTGTGGGGCAAACCGTACATCGAAGAGCGGCTGGGAAACCTCTCGTTTCGCCTGTCGCCCCGGGCTTTTTTTCAGATCAATCCGGCCCAGGCGGAGGTGCTGTACGACTATGCCAAAGAAGCTGCGGCTTTGACCGGTGTCGAGCTTGTGGTCGACGCTTACTGCGGTACGGGAACGATTGCCTTGTGGCTGGCTCCGCAGGCGGCCGAGGTGCGCGGCATCGAGGAAGTGGCTGAAGCCGTCCGGGACGCGCGGGAAAATGCGGCTTACAACGGCATCCGGAACGTTCGCTTCTATCAGGGGAAAGCCGAGGTCCTGCTGCCCGCCTGGGTCAGGGAAGGCTACCGTCCCGATGTCATCGTGGCCGACCCGCCCCGTACAGGTTGCGACCGGAAATTTTTGTCCGCCGTCCTTCGGGTCCGGCCCAGGCGCTTCGTCTACGTCTCCTGCAATCCCGCCACGCTGGCCAAGGACTGCAAGGTGCTCCTGGACGGCGGCTACGCGCTGGAGTGGATCCAGCCGGTGGACATGTTTCCCCAGACGGCGCATGTAGAGTCGGTTTGTCTGTTGATTCATGAGGGCAGCCGTTGAAAACTTCTGAAGCTGGGCGGAAGATACCATCAACTCTATACCGGCGTGGTGGAACTGAAGTAGAAAGTGAAGAAGCGGCGGGGGCCATTGATGATGAAGATGGAGAATGCGTTTGTTCTCAGAATCCTGAATCAGCGTTTTTTGACGGATGATTTGACCGAACCCCGGGAGAAAGGAAATGGCAATCCGGCAGAGTGTGTCGAATCGGCCGAGGCATAGCCTGGACTCCATGAATAGCGGAGTCCTTTTTTTATAATTTGAATCCTTGATTTTTGTTATTTCGGGTGTCTACTCTGAGGAGAAAGAGTTGAGACTATCGGCCAACCTGAATCGAATACATAAGCAGGACAGGCAAAGGAAGGATCGCGTTGGAGGACGATATCCGGCTGATTCGGAGGTTGCAGCGAACCGGCGACAGGGAGGCCGCCGACCGGCTCGTCCGAAAATACTTTGACGAGATTTACAGGTATGTGTTCAGGCAAACCTCCGACAAGGACACCGCCATGAACCTGACGCAGCATATCTTCATTGCCATGCTGCAATCGATCGGAACCTATGACGGAAGAAAAGGGAGTTTCCGGAACTGGCTGTATCGCATCGCCACCAACAAAACCATCGATTATTACCGCGGCCGGTCGGCGGAACGGAAGCATGTCCTCAGCATGGACGGGATGGATATCCCGGATGAGACCGAATTCACAAGCCGGATCGAAAGAAAGGCGTTGCTGGCCCGGGTGCAAAGTTACGTCGGCTCGCTGGAAATGAGCCTGCAGCAGATTTTCAGGCTGAAGTTTTTCGGCGAATACACCTTCGGGCAGATCGCGGCGATGCTGGGCTTGCCGGAATCCACCGTCAAATCCAGGTACTATCGCATGTTGAAAACGCTCAGGGAGGAGTTCGGGGATGAATATGATTGAGCCGTCCCGGGAGGAGAAGGAACGGGCCATCGCTTTGATTTTGGACAAGGGGCTCACGAAGCCCAAGAGCATCTGGCGGCTTCTTCATGAAATGTACCGCGCGCTGGGCCTAAGGCATCTCTTTCTCAATACGTCGCTGCCGATTCTCGTTTCGATGGCGCTGATGGCCGTGTTCATTTTATGGAATCCGTTGCCGTACGACCAGTACAAAAACGCCATCCTGTTCGCCGCGGCTCCCCTCTTTTTCGTATTCGCCGTGCTGCTGACCGAAACGGCGGAACGGATGAACGCCCTGTTTGAATTGAAAATGACCTGCAAATATACCATCCAGCAGATTGCCGCTTTCCGCGTACTATGTTTCTCGCTGACGGGAACGGTGCTGTGCACGCTGGCCATTCTGTTCAGCGGGTTTCCCGATGCATACGGCGTTCTCCGGGCGCTGGCCTGTTCCCTGTGCGCGTTGTACCTGTTCTCGTTCATCAGCCTGTCGTTCATGCGGCATTTCCAATCGAAATGGCTCCGCCCGGTTCCCGTATTGCTGTGGATGGCCGCGGGTCCGTGTCCGATTCTGGTTTTCGGAAAACAGTGGGAGCTGTTTCTGTCCCGGGTGCCTGTCGCGGCAACCGTGACGATTGCCGTGCTTGCACTGGCCCTTTTTCTGCGGGAAATCAAAATGCTTGCCAATGCACAAAGAAGAGTGGTGCACGGTTATGCTGGCTGTTAATCATGTGACGAAAAAATACGGGACGTTTACCGCCCTGGAGGATATCACGATCGAGTTCCACAGCGGTGTCTATGGCTTGCTTGCGCCCAACGGCAGCGGCAAGACCACCCTGATCAAAATGCTGGCCACCCTGCTCTTTCCGACAAGCGGCGAAATTCTGTGGGAAGGGATGGACATCATCAAGCTCGGCGAACGGTACCGTGAGGTCATCGGCTATTTGCCGCAGGAGTTTGGCTATTACAAACATCAATCTCCCCGGCAGTTTCTCCACTATCTGGCCGCGCTCAAGGGGATCGACCGCGCGGTTGCCAGGCGCAAGGTGCCGGAACTGCTGGAACTCGTATCGCTTGGCGATGTGATAGATACGAAAATGCGGAAGTTCTCGGGCGGCATGGTCCAGCGGGTGGGCATCGCGCAAGCCATGCTCAATGATCCCAGGATCCTAATATTGGACGAACCGACGGCCGGGCTCGATCCGAAGGAACGGGTGCGCTTCCGCAATTTGATATCCGAGCTGTCCAGGGACAGAATCGTCATTCTCTCGACGCACATTGTTTCCGACATCGAAACGATCGCCAACCGCGTGATCATGTTCAAGGATCGCAAGCTGTTCTGCAATGATTCTCCCGCGAACATCTGCCGGACACTCAGCGGCAATGTCTATGAAACCTGGGAAATTGAATCCGTCACCGTGCCGTATTTCCCGCTGACGCAGAGGCAGGAGAACGGCCGCACGCTGGTCCGGTTTGTCTGCGAATCCGGATGCCCGGAATCGGCCCGGCCGGGGGAGCCCACTCTGGAAGACGTGTTCTTGTACGTTTACCGGGATCAGGTGATGTGATGTTCATTTATTGGCTGGAGCTCAGGAAGCTGCTCTCATCGGCCGCGGCATGGGGGTTTCTTGCCGTCTGCCTGCTGTTCAATCTGTTCATCATCGGCAATTCCGGTAACGGGTATGCGGATTATATCGGCGCCGTTTCCAAAGAAACCGGGGTTGTCCTCGGGGAATCCTTCCGTGACCGGCTCTCATTCCTGACGACGGACGGCGGCCGGGAAGCGCAATATCTGGAATGGCTCAAGCTTGAAACGCACGGCGTGACCGATGTGTTTGAAGGATACGAGACCGGGTATATCGGTGAACGATATATCGCCGCCGCGGGGGCGACGGGTTATTTCGCGCAGGCGATGCGGGACAAGTACGCGGCGCTTCAGAAGGTCGTCGACGGGAAGGCGAAACGCGACGAAAGTCTTTCTCTTTATTTTGCCGGAGCCACTTATGCGCGCCATCAGTTGCTGTTTAAGTCGCTGACGGGATGGCTGACTACCGAGGGAGCGCTCATTGCGGCGCTTGTGGCTTTGCTTTCGGCCGGATACGAGCAGATCTGCCAGACCGGGGATGTCGTGTATTCCACCCGGAAAGGCCGCCGGATCATGCTTCCCAAGCTGGCGGCCTCCCTGACCGCGGGGCTGGGCGCCTACGCGATTCTTGCGCTGCTTACGCTCGCCCTGTATTTCGGGATGAACGAATACGGGGAAGTATGGCGAAGCAATGTATCGAGCCTGTTCAATTACCGGGTGGATTGGATCGCGGGAGCGAGGCCTTTCGTGACCTGGCACAGCTTCAGCGTGCTCACGTATCTGCTGGCTGTGCTCGGAGTCGGGGCGGGGGGGGTGTTGTGTTTCTCGCTGATGGCCTTCGGCATCGGAATGTGGGTGCGCAACAGCTACATCGCTTTTCTGCTGTTCCTCGCGGCCAACGCGGCCATGGTCGCCGTTCCGGGCCTGATGCCCCAGACCTGGACGGCCGGGATGGCGGTCCGATATTTTTCCATGCTGACCTCTGTATGGCTGTGGCTGAAACACGCCTTGTGGTTTACCGACGGAGATATGGACATTCTCTGGGCGCATTTTGAAACCTTGGGGCTCGGTGTATCCCTTGCGGCGCTGACCGCCTTCTGCGTGCTTGCGGGAATCCGTTTCGGAAAGAGGGATCTGACATGAGGATTGTCCTTCACGAGATGCGAAAGATCTGGAATCTCAAGATCGTTTTGGTGCTTACGCTGCTGTGCGCTTTGTACTATTCGATTTTTCTGAGATTTTACATCGAATATTTTCCCGGCGGTCATTCGAAGACCGAAGAGGTGGAGTACGGCATCGAGTTGATCAAGCGCTACGGTCCGACGCTGGAAGAGGACGAATATGCCGAGTTTGTTCGGGAAACCCGCGAAAAATTGAAAGCCGAAATGGAGGCGCACATCCGCAGCAACCCCGTATTTGCCGCCGCCGGCATCTACTCCTTCGAGGATTATGAGCGGGTACATGCCAAATATGACCGGACGGAAGCCGAAGAAAAAGCCGTTTGGACATTGCTGAGGGAAGAAGGCGATTTTGTCCGTTTCAAGCTGCAGGCCCTGGAATTCATCGAAGAAAGGTATCACGACTATACCGAATTCACGCTGCCAAGATTGATGTCCGAAGCCGCAAACGGGTGGGAAAAGGACCGTTTTGCCGCCATTAAGGAAAACGAAGAATACCGGAACATCATGGTGTGGTGGGTGTACGACAACACCCTGGATTACGCCCTGCGCCTGGCCGTATTGGCGGTGCTGGCCGTATTGGCGCTGGTCTCGCCGCTCGTGGTGAGCGACCGCGCAAGGAAGGTTCATCTGCTGCAATATTCCGCGAAGGAGGGACGGCGGATTTTGCGGAAGCAGCTCGTGGCGGTTCTGCTCTCGGCTTTTCTGCTCACCACCCTTTTGCTCGCCGTATTCGGGGCGATTTACGGCACGAACGGGACATGGCCATTCTGGAACAGCGGCCTGACCTCTTTTCTGAACCATATCACTTTCTGGTTTGATATCACCTACGGGCAGTATGTTCTTCTGTATGTCGGGTTTCTTTATGTCCTCTGTCTGGGCGCGGCCGCCCTGGCTTTCGTCCTCTCGAGGTTCAGCCGGAATCTGGTCACCCTGATTCTGAAGCTGATTCCCTTGTTCACCGTGCTAGTGGCAATCTGCCACCTGGTTTTCATTAATCCTTTCGGTTTCGAAAATGCCCTTTACATCATGACGGGGGTTCCGGGCATGGAGCCCGTGGTTTGCGGCCTGGTCTTCATCGCCGGCGTGGCATCCGCCCTTTGGCTCATTCGAAGGGAAAAAAGGCGGACGTGATGAGCGCCGTGTAAAGCTGACAACGCGGCGCTGAACAGGATCGCGAATGGGTCCCCGGCACACCCGTCTCTCAGTTGGCCGCCACGGCGGCTTTTTGCCATTGGCCGTTGCGTTGATCATCCGCGGGCGGTTCGATAGCATGAAGGAGAAAGTGTTCCTGAGCGGTTGAATGCCGGAGAGTACGGGAATCCTGCATTATCAAATCACGGCGCGAGGGCATGGCAGCGATGAGTCAAGATCGCCTGAATCGAAGAACATATGGCGAGGGCCGTCCGAATCGCGGAGCGGCGCAGCGCGACGGTCTTCCGGTACAGGTTGGACAGTTCGTGGAATGCGAGATTGAGGGATTGACCCATGAAGGCGAAGGGGTAGGCCGCGTGGAAGGCTATGCCCTTTTTGTGCCCGGGGCTTTGCCGGGGGAGCGGGTGCGGGCCGAAGTGGTCAGCACCGGCAAATCCTACGGCCGCGCGCGATTGCTTCAAGTGCTCAGGGCGAGCGGGGAACGCGTGCAGCCGTCCTGTCCGATCTACGAATCTTGCGGCGGATGCCAGTTGCAGCATCTGGACTATGCGGCGCAGCTGCGCTGGAAAAGGCGGTTCGTCGTAGACAGTCTCGTGCGGATCGGCAAGCTGAAGGGGGCGGGCGAAGGCGCGGGCGACTCTGCCGGTGTCGTCGTGCATCCGGTGATCGGCATGGACCGGCCCTGGCGTTACCGCAACAAGGCGCAGGTGGCGATCGGAGCGGGGCCGACGGGGTTGATCGGCGGGTTTTATGAGCAGGGGAGCCACGACATTGTGGAGATGAAAGCCTGCCTGATTCAGCACAAGGAGAACGAAGAGATGGTCCGGGCGGTAAAGGAAGCCGCGAACCTGCTCGGCATTTCCGCCTATGACCGGAAAACGGGCCGCGGCCTGCTCCGCCATGTGGTCGTTCGCCACGCGGCGGCGACGGGCGAGCGGATGGTGGTCCTTGTGACGAACGGGCACGATATCCCTCACGTCCAGGAATGGATTCACCTCATCCGCGAGCGAGTGCCGGGTGTGACGAGCATTTGCCAGAATGTCAACACGTCCCGCACGCCGGTGGTATTTGGGGAGTATACCCGCACGCTGTGGGGCGAAGACGTCATATACGACGAAATCGCCGGCATCCGGTTCGCCATTTCGCCGAGGTCGTTTTTCCAGGTGAATCCCGTGCAGACGGAGGTGCTTTATCGCAAGGCGGTGGAGTATGCCGGGCTGACCGGGGAAGAGACGGTCATCGACGCCCATTGCGGCATTGGCACGATCACGCTGCTGATGGCGCGGCATGCTCGGAAAGCGTACGGCGTGGACATCGTTCCCGAAGCGATCGAGGACGCGCGGCGCAACGCCGCGATCAACGGTATCCGCAACGCGGAATTCGCCGTCGGCGCCGCGGAGAAGGTTCTGCCCCGCTGGAAAGCCCAAGGCATCCAGCCTGACGTCATTGTCGTCGATCCGCCGCGCAAAGGCTGCGACGCTTCGCTGATCGCCACGATGCTGGAGCTTAAGCCCCGGCGCATCGTCTACGTCTCCTGCAACCCTGCCACCCTGGCCCGGGACCTGCGGCTGCTTGAAGACGGCGGTTACCGAACGGTGGAAGTCCAGCCGGTGGACATGTTCCCGCATACGGGACATGTGGAGTGCGTCTGCTCATTGATTTACAAGGATTCTTGAAGGCCATCGGTACAACGATTAAGAATCCGGTCATGATTTCCAGCGAATAGCGAATCAAGGGAGAACCGTGATGACGCATCCAAAATCCCGGACGCACGGCATGCTGTTTCTGACCGGCGCCTTCGTGCTGGCCGGAACATCCACCGTCGCGGCCAAATTTGTCACGGATCGCCTGGGGACATTTACCATTACCGCCATCAGCCTGTTCTTTGCGCTTCTCCTTCTCGTTCCGCTTGATCCGGATGGCTTCCGCGCGCGATTGGGTTTCCCTGTTCTTCCAGGCATTGTTAGGCATTGCGCTGTTCCGCATGTTTCTATTGTTTGGACTGGAACATACAACCGCCGCGGAGGCAGGCATTCTGATCGGAACAACGCCGGCGATCACAGCCGTTCTGGCTTGGCTGCTTTTGAAAGAAACCATGCGTGCAAACCACATCTTCGGCATCGCAAGCACGGTTGCGGGGGTTCTTCTGATTCAGAATCTCTTCATGCCCGGGCTCACCTTCCTGCCGGACCACCTCATCGGCAATCTTCTTGTGCTGTGTGCCGCGGCATGCGAATCCCTGTTCAATGTCAGTTCCCGCTTTGCCGTGGTCAGCGCACGGTCGGCCGAGCAGCATGTGATGCCGTCCATTTCCAGAACGGCGATCGTGTGCTTGATCGCCCTGATGCTTTGCATCGTTCCGGCCTGCCTTGAGCGGCCAGCCGGCTCGCTTGCGGCGCTGGGATGGCGGGAATGGCTGACGCTGATCTGGTACGGCGTTTTTGTTACCGCGGTATCGTATCTGCTTTGGTACAAGGGGATCAGTCGACGTATGGCCTCCACCGCCGCGGCTTTTTCGGGCATGATGCCGTTTACGTCGATGGTGTTGGCCGTGCTGATCCTGGGGGAACAGGCGTCCGTACTGCAGTGGTGCGGGGGATTGCTGGTCATTTTCGGCATGGTGCTGATCGGGCGGGCAAAAGAATGAAATCCCGGGAACGTCGATTCGGGATCGTCCCCGGGATTTCGGCCGGATGGGTCAGGCTGTTGTAATCGGACTGCTTCAGGATATAGACGGGACTTGGCGTGATGGTGATGGTCGCTTCGTTGTTGGCAATGCGTCGTTTATCGAATAATTTACGTGCGGGAAATCGCCGAGTTCGTCGGATACCAGGACCAGTTTTGCTTCAGCCGCGTGTTCAAAAACACGGTTGGGATGACACCGGCCGAATTCCGCGCTTCCGCGGCGGAAAGTCCTGTTTTCGAGGAGACCACCGAGAAAGGAGAAAATCAACATGCCAAAAATCGTTCCGCATTTGTAGTATGACAAGGAAGCAAAAGAAGCCGCCGAATTTTACACCAGCCTTTTTGAATCGTCAAAACCCGTGTATACCCATGTGATCAAAAACCCTCCTCCTTATGATGATGCTGAGGTCGTGGGTTTTGAATTGGCCGGGCAGCCGTTCATCGCGATCAGCGCAGGTCCTTATTTCAAGTTAAACCCGGCCATATCGCTTCGCTTATGGTCGCCTGCTCGACCGCCGGGGAAGTGGACAAACTGTGGGAGGCGTTGTCCGAGGGGGGAACGGAACTGATGGCCCTCGGGGAATACCCCTTCAGCAAACGGTACGCCTGGGTTCAGGACCGTTACGGCTTGTCCTGGCAGTTAATGCTGACGGAGGGAGGACCGGAAGTGCAAAAGATCACGCCGTGCCTGCTCTTCTCCGGCGATGCCTGCGGGAAAGCCGAGGAAGCCGTCAAGTACTATGCAGAGGTGTTCGAAAACGCGGAAATCGGAAGGATCAGCAGATACGGGGAAGGCGAAGCCGCAACCCCGAAGGCAAAGGTGAAACATGCGGCCTTCAAGCTGGAAGGTTTGGCTTTTGCCGCAATGGACAACGGCCAGGATGCGGATTACACGTTCAACGAGGCGTTTTCGCTCATTATCAACTGCAGGGATCAGCAGGAGATCGATTACTTCTGGGAGAAGCTCTCGGCGGTCCCCGAGGCGGAAAGCTGCGGATGGTGCAAGGACCAATTCGGAGTTTCCTGGCAGGTATTGCCTTCAAACTGGAAAGAAATCAGTTTCGGCGGATCCGCGGAACAACAGCAGAGAGTGAACAAGGCTATGCTTGCGATGAAAAAGATTGATCTGGAGGTCCTGGAGAAGGCAAGGCTTGGGATTTCCGACCGGTAAATGGCACCTGGGTGGCCGGAAGTAACCGATGGCTTGCCGGCGATAACCGTTTACAACCGGCCCAAAGTCTTTTACAATTGTTTTCAGTCGTTTAAACAGATTGGTCGTTCAGGAAGACTATGAAAAAAGTGTTGCCGGATAAGTCGGGCTTTGCTGTGAAACCGCATCCATGGCATTTGCGCGCAGGGCCATCGTGAAAATCGCCGGAACTTTGCGGATGGTGAAAGGACTTGGGTTTGAAGCTGAGTCTGGTCGGCGAGGAAATGTCGGCAATGTCTGGCGTTCGTTCCATCTTGAAGGATATTGCCGAGCATGCCGCACGCCAATCGTTGATCAATTTGAGCGCGGGCAACCCGCTGGTCTTGCCCGAAGTGGAACATCTTTGGCGGAAGCATCTGTCTGAGCTGATGGAAGACGCAGCCTTCGGGGAAATCATCGGCAGATACGGTTCGAGTCAAGGGTACGAGCCCTTTATCGAAACGGTCGTCGAGATGATCAACCGGAATTACAATTGGGGAATTACAGCGAAAAACGTGCTTGTTACCGCCGGAAGCCAGTCGCTTTATTTCATGGCGGTCAACGCCTTTACCGGCATGGACAAGGACGGCAGACCCCGTCGGTTGGTTCTTCCGTTATGTCCGGATTATACGGGGTATCAAGGGGTCTCGTTTTGGAAGAAGACGGTCGTTTCCTTCAAGCCGGTCGTGGACGTACTGGGCGAGCACAGATTCAAGCACCGGCTGGATCTGGATCGTCTGACGATCGACGGGATGACGGGCGCGGTTCTCTTCTCCCGTCCGTGCAATCCGAGCGGGAATGTGATGACCGAGCGGGAAGTTCTCGAACTCATCCATCGTTCCAGGTCCCGTGACGTTCCTGTCATCATCGATTCCGCCTATGCGCCGCCGTTTCCCAACCTGTCGTTTATCGAAATGCGGCCGATCTGGGGGGACAATGTCATTCATTGTCTCAGCCTGTCGAAAGCGGGTCTTCCCGGGGAACGCATCGGCGTGGCCATCGCCCACGAGCGATACATCAGGATTCTCGAGTCGTTCCAGGCCAATATGAATATCCACCCGTCGAGGCTGGGGCAGGCCATCGCCGCAAGGGCGATTCGCAGCGGCGAACTGGAAGCCGTCGCGGCGAAGGTGATCCGCCCGTTCTATGAGAAGAAGTTCCGCGTGCTGGAAGCGGCGCTGGATCAATGCATGCCGGACGTCCCGTGGTATCTGCATGTCGGAGAAGGCTCCATTTTCGCCTGGGTTTGGTTCGACCGCCTGCCGATCCGCGACCTGGAGCTCTATCAGCTTCTGAAAAAGGAAGGGCTGATTGTCGTTCCCGGATTTTCGTTTTTCCAGGGGTTGCGGGAAGCGTGGGACCACACGAACCAGTGCATCCGCATCAGCCTCACGGCGAGCGATGAGGAAATCGAGCAAGGGGTGCGGATCCTGGCGAAAGTGTTGCGGGAAATCTACCGGTGACGCGGCGCCGGCCCGCGAAGCGGGCGGGCGTCGTGTTCGGACAAATGGTGGATATTTGTTTTGATGGAGCGCCGGCCGGGGCGCTCCAAATGCTTGTACGCCCAGCATGGGCGTCATCTCTACGGTGAAAGTCCGGAATGGGGGCTGGCGAGCGCCTACCATTAGCCAAAGGCAAGGGTGCCTGCCGCGAGGCGGGATCTGAAGGAAGCCGGA
>Ga0181858_1000852_pt1 | contig 14862 bp, 17 predicted proteins | sample NewIslPassag4_SG_FD_130749 | JGI IMG/M metagenome (GOLD analysis project Ga0181858, IMG submission 130749) | Feedstock adapted compost microbial communities from Newby Island compost facility, Milpitas, CA, USA - Passage 4_SG | ecosystem: Engineered > Solid waste > Feedstock > Composting ...
CGGGCAAAGCCGCGTGCAATTGCACAGCACCGCTGACAAGCCGACGCCCGATCTGGCCGGCGGCAAGGAAATCAACGTGCGCGAGCCCCAATCGCTGACGCTGGCGGAGCTGAGGCAGAAGTACAGAAGCACCTTCGTGCTTAACGCGCCAAGCTCCAAAAAAGAAGTGGCGCTTACCTTCGACGACGCGCCGGACGGCAATTTTACGCCGAAAATTCTGGATGTGCTGAAGCGGGAAGGCGTAAAGGCGACCTTTTTTGTCGTGGGCAACCGGATTGAAGCCCATCCCGACATCATGCGCCGCATCGTGGCGGAAGGCCACGCCATAGGCAACCACTCCTATAATCACGCCAATCTGCCCAAGCTTTCGGATGCCGAATTCCGCGAGCAGATTCGCAAAACGGATGAACTGATCCGCCACTACACGGGATATGTGCCCACCATCGTGCGCCCGCCTTACGGAAACATCAGCGAGGAGCAGATCAAGTGGCTGAAAAGCCAAAACAAAATTATCGTGAACTGGAACGTGGACTCGCTGGATTGGAAAAACCTGGACGCCAAAACGGTGGAAGCCAACGTCCTCGCCCACGTGTTTCCGGGTTCCATCATCCTGCAGCATAGCGGCGGCGGAACCGGCGAAGATCTGACCGGCACCGTCGAGGCGCTGCCGAACATCATCAAAAAACTCAGGGAAAGCGGCCTGAAAATGGTCACAATCCCTGAGCTTCTGGACCGCCCGATTCCATGACGGGCGGTTTTGTCTTTATGGAATCCGGTTCAGCGTCTTGCTGAGAAGATCCCCGCTGACGGCTCCTTCGAAAATTTCCCGGATGATGCCGTCGGAATCTATCACATATGTGGTGGGATACGCTTTAATCCGGTACGTATCGGCCGCCTTCCCCTTCTCATCCAGCACGATCGGAAAAGTAAGCCGGTAAGACTCTGCAAATTGGCACACGGCGGCGGAACTTTTCTCGGTATGGGTCAAATTTACGCCGAGCACCACCGTATCCGCCGCGTGTTGCCGGGAAACTTTTTCCATATGCGGCATCTCCGCTTTGCAAGGCGGACACCAGCTGGCCCAAAAGTTCAGAACCACCTTTTTGCCTTTTAGGCCGGAAAGCGTTACAGGCTCACCTTTCAAATCGGGAAGCGCAAAATCCGGCGCGGCCATGCCTTTTTTCGTGCCCGTTTCCGTTATGTGGCCGCCTGGTTTTGAATCGGGGACGGCCATTTTGTTCACCTGGCCGTAAATGCCCCAACCCGCAAGCAAAAGCACCACAAGGATGGCCGCTTTGTTACCCGCGGGCTGCCGTTTGAGAAGGAATGTCCATGCGGCTGCGCCCTGAAGGGCCAGAAATAGCGCATAAACACAAATCCGATCCGGAAATTGCGCCATCAGAAAAAGAAAATACGCTCCGCTGCCGGCTACCCACCCCGTCACCGCCAATTCCAGGGTTAATACGTGGGAAATGCCTTCTTTACGGGTGCGGCGCCACAAATAAAGGATAGCCAGCGCCGCCCCCAGGAGCGCGCCGCGCCATCCGCCGTCGTAGTACATAAGGGTCCACGGGTGACGAACCACGGTCTGGAAATCAAAAATCGCGATGCTGAACTTCCAGGCCATCATTCCCAAAACAATGGCATTTGCGAATATGTCCCGGATTTTGGGGTCGGCATTGCGCCTTTTGGTCCCATATGCCATTGCCGCATATCCCAAAATGGCGGACAAAAGCAATGCGACCATGTCCGCATTCAGCATGAATGGCCCCAGTTGAATGATTCCCATGAAACGAGGCGCTCCTATTCGCCGATCTGCCCGGCAGTTTCCGACTTGCCGAATCCATACGTGCGGATTTTGTCCAGCAGGTACGCCAGGCCATTCGCTTTGAACATAAGCAGATCTGTGCCCTCCATTTCATGAACTTCTTTTGAAAGATTATACCATTTTGTCGGACCTCAAAATAAACAATGTTTCGACAAATGGCAGACTTGCGATAATTTGATACAATGGATAAGACCACACCGATTAAGGAGGTTAAAATGACACGGTTGCCAATGTATCTGGACAACGTACAAGGGTCTATCTGGTTGACCGAGGACGAAAAGGAAAATCTGAAAATCAGCTACCGGATTCATCAGGTGCTGTTTGAGGAAACAAGCCCATTCCAGCATGTGATGGTGGTGGATTCCCACACTTTCGGCCGCATGCTGGTGCTGGACGGCATCGTGCAGACGACGACGCTGGACGGCTTCATTTACAATGAGATGATTTCCCACATGCCGCTGTCGATTCACCCGAACCCCCGCCACGTGCTGATTATCGGCGGCGGAGACTGCGGCGCCGCCCAGGAAGCGGTCAAGTACGAAAGCGTGGAGCAAGTGGATCTTGTGGAAATCGACGAAGCGGTAGTCCGCGCCTGCAAAGCGTTCATGCCGGAAATCTCCGGCGGTCCGGATTCGGATCCCCGCATCCATTTTCACTATTGCGACGGCGTCGAATTCGCCAAACGTTACAAGAATAAATACGACGTCGTCATCGTGGATTCATCCGATCCGATCGGCCCTGCCGTGCAATTGTTCGAGACGAGCTTCTACCAAAGCCTTTACGATATTCTTAAAGACGACGGCCTGATGGTGTGCCAAAGCCAATCGCCCATTCTCCATCAGGATATTATGGTTCAATCTTACAAGCGAATCAGCGGCTTGTTTCCCCATGTCAAAATGTATACAGCGGTGGTTCCGACGTATCCGGGGGGCCTTTGGAGCTTCACCATCGGCTCCAAACGGGAGATCCCTAAGCCGGAACAGATCCGTTTCGATAAACAGGCCAAATATGTCAATGAAGGCGTGCTTCGCAGCGCTTTCGCGCTTCCCGCATTCGTGGAAAAATTGTTGGGCCGGGCCCAATGAAGGCCCGATGATCATTAAAGAAGCCTGTCCGGCGGCAGGCTTCTTTATTATTGCGAACTTTTATTTTTCCAGGATCAGCTGGGCCTTTCTTTCCGGGCCGGGTTCAATGAGCTGCAAAAGCTCGTTGGACGGGCCGGTGAAGAAAATGTTTTTGCCGCCGTCCAGGTTCCGGTTCGGCTGATCGGAATTGAATTTGACTCCGGCTTTCTTCAGGCGGTCGATGGCTTCTTCGATATTGTCCACCGTGAACGCGATATGGTTGACAATCCCGCGCTCGGAATATGCCGGCACGGGTGCCAGTTCGCGGATCAGCTCGATCTCGAAGCTCGGCTGGTTCGGGTGGTAAATGAACGCGATTTCCCTGTTGTTGACCTCGCCTCTTGAGCGCAGCACAAAATCGAAATGCTTGCAGTAAAAATCGAGGGATTCGTCTATGTTGTTCACGATAATGGCGGTGTGTTCGACCTTTCTGATCATATGGACGCTCCTTTGGAAGAGTGTTGAAATCGCCAGTATTATGCGGGATGGGGCCGGGAAAAGTCAAGTTTGCAAGTAAGCGCCTCGCTTCAGTGGATGCGGAATTTCCTGATAAGCCCCTGAAGCTGTTCCGCCATCCGCCCCAGCTCGGCAGCGGAAGCCGCCACCTGTTCCATCGCGGCCGTCTGCTCTTCGGCGGCGCTGGCCACGTTTTGCGAGTTGGCCGTCGATTGCTGCGAAATGGAGGAAATGTGCTCCATCATTCGCACGATTTTTTGGGTTTCCTCATGAACCTGACGGATAATGCCGGCGATGGCCTCGAACTGGGCGATCATATCGGTGATCGTACCGGTAATCTCGTCGAACGCCCGGCCCGTTTCCCGCACCCGCCGCATTCCGTCCTGCACAACCTTCATGCTCTGATCCATGCTGGCGACGGCTTTTTTCGCTTCCTCCTGCACTTCCGCGATCAGCTTTTCGATATGGCTGGCCGATTCCGCCGACTGCACCGACAGCTTTCTTACCTCGTCGGCCACCACGGCGAAACCGCGGCCATGTTCGCCCGCGTGGGCCGCCTCAATTTCCGCGTTAAGGGCCAGCAGATTCGTCTGGCTGGCAATGTCGGTGATGACCCTCACGATCTCGCCGATTTCCTGGGATTTGGCGCCCAAGGCGTCGATGACTTCCGTGGCCTCGCTGGCCGCCTTGTGCACCTGGTCCATCTGGGAAATGGCCATGGCCACGATATTGGTGCCGGTTTGGGCTTTCACATTGGCCGAGTGCGAGAAGTCGGTCAGATTCTGAATAAGCTGGGCCGCATGATTCATATTGGATGAAATGTCCGTCACCACGTCATTGGCTTTGGACACTTCGTTCATCTGGTTTTGGGCGCCTTCCGCCACTTCCAGAATGGATGCTGAAATCTGTTCGGTCACCTTGCTGGTCTGATCCGCGCTGGCCGCCAGCTCTTCGGAGGCGCTGGCGAGCTGCTCGGATGAAACCTGCACCTGCTCGATGATGTTCCGCAGGTCATCCTGCAGCTTGTTCACCGAACGGATGAGCTTGCCGGCTTCATCATTTTCGCCGGGTTTGATCTTTTGGCCGGACAAATCGCCCATGGCCATGGCGCTAAGGAATACGGACGCGGCCTCGACCCTTTTCACAATCGGACGGCTGAACAGGAAATTCAAAAGCAGCGCAGCGGCAAGGATGATCAGCGCCTGCCAGAAAATCTCGATGGCGATGTCGCGTTTTAACTCCTGAATCCGCGCGCCGGAGTCCGGCGCTCCCACATAAAACATGCCGACGATGTTGCCCGCCTCATCTTTCAGCGGCATGTAAGCGGTTTGATATGTATGGTCGACCACGACAGCCTGTCCCAAATACATCTGCCCCTCGATGAGCACCTTCTGTTTGACGTTTTCCGCCGCTTGGGTGCCCACCGCCCGCTGGCCGTCCTTCGTCAGCACGTTGGTGGCAATCCGCGTGTCGCCCAGAAAGATCGTGGCCGTGTTGCCGCGGGTAAGCTGTCCGATCAGATCGACAATTTCAAAATTGTTGTTCATCAGCGTCTCGCCCTTGTACAGATTGCCGCCTTCCGCTCTCCAGGGACCGGGATATTTCAAATCTATAATTTCCAGACCGGTATAAAGGTCCGATTGCGCCTTGACCAAAGCTTCCCCTTCAATGACTCTGGTCACCATCCGGGTTTCTTGATAACCCAGCACAGCATAAGAGCCGATCAGGATGATGCTGGCGTGAATAATCAGTTTCGTCCGAATGGACAGCGAATTAATCCGGGATACGATGCGTTTGATGGCGCTCATCAAGACTCCCCACCTTATGCAATATATTCCATTGTAACACGGAATATATCACGTGTCGGCAGGTTTTTTATAAAATTCGACATTACATGACAATTTTCATGCTCATTTTTTGTTCTTTTGTACAATCATTTATTTAATTATTTTAACTATTAACGATACAAATTTATATTATATTTAAGGACCTGTCCCCGTTTCCGAAACGATCCAAAATATGCCGTATTTTTTCAAATAAAAAACATTGATCTCATCTTTCGTGACTATCTTCTAATGGCCAGATCCGGCGAAAGAAAAGAAATGAACCAAACGGCGACCACAAAAAGAAGGGCGAATCGGATCCCTTTCTTCTTTCTCATCTTCATACCCCGTTATGATCGTTTTCTCTGAAAGACTCATTGGCTTTGTGAAACGCGATATTATTTAGCTGATCCCTGATTTCATGCAAAATGAACGAATCCTTGATAGCATTTTTGACAGCGTAATAAATAACAAAATAAAAAATCAAAAGCCCCAATACCCAAACGAATAACGACGCGCCCAAAGCACCCATCAATCTCACCTTCTTGTTTAAAATTTCATATACCTAATATCCAATACGGCTTATCGTGATATTAAGTTTAAACCAGCAAAGCAAATTGCCGGCAAATGCAAAATTGTGCAAAAATATAGGCAATAAATATTATGCCTCTAAAGGAGGAATGGACCTTGTCCCTGCTCAGCGGATTGTTTGGAAACTATTCGGAGGTGTCTGTCCAGGACCTGCAAAAACAGTATGGCGATTATCTGCTGCCTGACGAAAAGATCGTGATGGGGTTCAAATTGATTCGGGACTCCTTCATCATTACGGACGAACGTTTGATTCTCATAGACCATCAGGGCGTAACGGGCAAGAAAACCCGGGTGGCCTCCATCAACCTGAACTCGATTTACGATGTGACCATGGAAACCGCCGGGGCGGGTTTTGATGACAGTGAAATCACGATTCATTACATAACATCGCCCTACTATAAAGCAAACAATATTCAGACGGCCAGCTACAAATTCGAGTTTGGCAAGAAGTTCAACGTGAAACCGGTTTACCTGGCTTTGCTCGCGGTGGCCCGCGAAAACAACAAACGTCTGAACGGATGAACGGGCCGCTTTGACGTTGAAGAATCCACCTGCAATCACGATCCGCATGCGGGCTTCATTTTTCCGAAATCCGTTCCGTCAGCATCGGTTCGTACATCATGATCGCGTGATTTTCGGTCACATACTCATCGTCAATGAGCTCACCGTCCGGCGCATACACTTTTCTGCGGATGACATTGTGCCTGATGTAACCTCCCCAATCTTCGTGCGTGATCCAGTGCTCCTTTTCATAGACTTCGTATTTTCTTATTGGCGGGGCGGCGGACCTCCATTCTCCCACCAGGTGCGTATTCGTCAAATGAACGATGAGCTGGTACGTTTGATCCGTTTCATTATGGATTTGCAAGTCCAAATAGTTGTAGGCGCAGGTCGCTCCGCTGCCGAACGGCTGCTCCCGGTTAGCGTCCGGAAACACGTCATAGCTGTGCCGGTACCTTTCGGTAACGGTCAACGGCGTGTGCAAGGTCATCCAGTAGATGAGGTTGGATAGCTGGCACAGGCCCCCTCCCACGCCGGCCGTGACCTTGCCGTAAAACAGCACCATCCCTTCAACGTAACCTTTTCTTCGCGTCGGATTTCCGATCAAGCGCCAGTAGGAAAAGGTTTCGCCGGGTCTGACGATGACCCCGTTAAGCTTTTGGGAAGCGATTCGCAGATTTTTGACCTTGTTGTGTTGCAGCCACATGTCCACATTTTTCAGTTGGCGCAGCAACGGGGTTTTATGGGTGAAAACGACGTAGGGCAGCATTGTATTCTCTTTAAGAAGCGCATATTTCCTGCCGCCCAAATACCATTCGAAGTATCGCCTCAGCCGATAGTATTTTTTGCCCAGATAAATTCTCAACGGACTTCTTTTCACCGGCTTCAATGAAGACAACGTTTTTGACTCCCTTAACTGGTAATCAGGTGTTTGAACCTAATATTCTTGCTTCATTTGCGACAGATGAAGATGCAGTTCTTTTACGTCCCGGTCCTGCCGGTATCTTATGTAAATCACCTTAAACGGCGGTTCAAAATATTCGGGCGGCAAAGTAACGGTCTGTGTCTCCTGTTTTCGCTTCAGCAGAAGCGTTGACTCGATGGCCGGGCAATTTTCGGCACCGGCCGCATAATGGTTATCCGAGAAAAACAGCCCGCAATCCGCCAGGATTTCCAGCGCCTTGTCCGTCTTATTTGTGAAGGTGACCTTTGTTTTGTATTGATGTTGTTCCGGTTCGAGTTCCGCCGTAAAACGGATAGCGAGCGTTTCATCTTCCGCGTAGCCGTGCCATTGATCCGGCAAGGTGCCAATCGTGACCATAAGGGGTTCGGCAAGCAATACGATTTCCGCCGCTTCAAGTTCGTGCGGATCATCATCCATCGGCTTGATCCAAAATTCGATCCGCTTGCCGATACTGGACTCCAATTCAGCCATATCGATGATTTGCCTCGAATGATCGATTATTTGTTTGTAGATCCTTGTTTTGTCCGTAACTTGAAAATGGACGGCTTCAGATGACCGAAGCTGAAGCGGATCATCCCGGACCAGATTCGGCTCGGGAGTATTCTCGACGGTCGTCACCGTGTACTTGCTGCCGATTTTTTTGCCGTAGGCACTTTTCTGCTGATTGACAATACTCAGCAATTCTCCTGAATATCTGTAATAAATCTCGGGTTGATTCTTCTCCGCGCTTTGGCCGTCTGAGCATCCGGCGAGCAACCAAACAAAAAGCAAGAGAAAAAATCCGCCATATTTTGATTTGATTCGCCTGCCCATATTTTAAAGTTCAACTCCCATCATGATGCCGACGACTTCATTTCCGTTCGGGTCTTTCATGGTCTTGAAATCGAAGGGCTTGAATCCGAGTTTCACATAAAACAAAAGCGCCCGGGTGTTGATGTTGTGGCACACGAGCCGGAGGAGCTTCACCTTCAATTCCGATTTGGCCAAATGCTTCATGGTCTGAATCAGATATTTTCCCGCGCCTTTGCCCCTGTAATGAGGCGCGATGATGACATTGCCCACCCAGCACTCCTCATCGGTCACGTTGTACATGCTGCAGAAACCAATCACTTCGCCGCCGCAGGTAATGACCGTCGGATGCTTGCGGTCCCTGGCCGCTTCCTCCAGTTGCTCCGCGGTCAGCGGAAAAATGCCTCTGGGATACATATAAAAAAGTTCATATTCATCCTGGGGAAAGGCGGCGATGACCCCAAAGTCCTCTTTTCTTGCAGGACGATGACTAAACATGGCGCACCTCAGGTTACGGAAATCAGGTTGCTTCAGGCCTCATGGCCATGATGGGCAATTATACTCGATTTTTATCCCATTATAACTTTTCGTTTGCTTAAACACTTTCTCAAAATCCCCGGACACCACGATGGTTTTGTTGTTTTTCCAATACGCATCAAAAGCTTGATCGGAAACAAACACGTTCCCTTTCCTGTTCGGCAAACCTTCTCCATGTTTCAAAATCGACAAGTGGTAACTGTACCCCGTGGTGGCGCCGCAGTCTCTTTGGAAATAAACAAGATCATATGCTCTTTCGGGCTGCGGTTTCACGTTGAGGATCGCATTTTCGCAAAAATAGGAAGCGGCCTTGGACATTTCGGCGTATGCCGCATATCCGCCAAGAATCACCGTGCAAAAAAGAATGGCAAAGGAAATGAGCATAGCTCTTCTTGTGATCCTTCTTTTTTCTTGTTTCCAGGCTGTCTCGTCATCTGAATATTGATCCGCTTTCATGACCGGCACCACTTATATTTGATACGATACTTCATATTTCAATAGTCCTTTCACCATCTGCCCCATCCGGTAACTTCTCTTCCACCGACGCCACCTTCTGCCGGATGGATGCCGGTTTGTCGCGCCGGTCGTCGATGGTGAGAGTCGTGGATACGCGCATGGCGCCTTTGGTGAACGGGGTTTCGTGCATTTGGCGGATGACCTTCAGAATTTCATCCAGATCGCCTTCGATGATCGTGCCCATCGCGGTCAGTTCGCAGCGCAAAGAAGAACCTGCTTGCTGCAGCACCCGATGAACTTCCGTCACGTATTCGCTCAGGCTGGTGGAACCGGTGCCCAAAGGAACCACACTGACTTGCACAATCGCCATCACGATACACTCCCAGCATAATTATTAAATTTGTAAAATAAATCCTTCTTTTGTATATGAAATCATAAACCTCCTCAAGATACAAGAAGAGGAGCATCCTAGAACAATAAGACCAGGGAATTTCGCGATCTGGTTCCGCCTGATTCCCCGGCCTTGAAATTTTAACGGACATTGACATATTGATCCCCGATTTTTGGCGTCCAAGCGTCGCTGTTGTCCGTTACACGTTTATGACCGGGCGACGTTAACGCGCAACTTCGATCTGCGTCACCATTATCGGCTCGTTTTCCATGCCGACGCTGTACCCCGCAAACCAGAGTTTCACGCGGTCACCGGCTTTCAGTTCCGAAATCTGCACCTTGTTCCCGCTGTCCAGCACGACCGTGAAGTCCGCAAGCCGATATTTCTTGCCTTCTGCGACAATGTAGTTTTGCATCCAGTCCGCATGGCCGGCCGAAACTTCTTCCACCGTGCCCGTCAGTTCGCCGGTTTCGGATGTGCCCGGTCCCGTGACCTCGATTTTCAGACCTTCCGTCTGTTCGGGATAGCTTTCCATCACGAGCCCCGAATGCCAGCCTTTTACCTCCATGCCGATCTTCAAATCTTCAGCCGAAATCTTTTGTCCGGCATGCACGATCACGGCATCTTCCGCCATCCTGAACCACATGGCCCGCGGCATTCCTTCGTCCTGGCCGGCAGCGCCTTTGTCTTCCACGATCAGCAGCCTTCCGGCGCCGTACGCTGCGGTCACTTTGCCCGTGATGTGCGGCGTCTCGCCTATGACATAAACTTGCAGTTCCAGCGGCACGCGGAAACCAATTTCCTTATAGATCGCTTCTTTGATTTCCTCCATCTCCTGCTCCGCCATCGGCTTGTCAAAATCACGCTTTTTTCTCACTTGCAAGAACACGGAATCCGTGCCCGCTCCCGACGACATGTGGACGAGCCCGCGGTCTTCATAAACTTTTAATGACATTAACTTCTCCGCAAACTTTTGAAGCGTTCCCTCTCCAGGCTTGCTCTCCGCGTCCCGCGCGTTCCCGCAGCCCGCAAGAACACCAACAAGCAAAACCATGATCCCAACCGACAGCACTTTGCGCCATCTCATGTTCATACCCCCTTGCAATCATGAGGCGTTGTCAGACTCCGCAAGCCCTTCTTATCTGCCTGTTGCCAACTAGACGCGATCCTTTTCCAAAATGTTGCATCCGCTCGATACGCCGATCCGGAGCAAAAGCTTGCCAGAATCCTCCTTCTGACGTTACTCTTGAATAGAGAGGTGAAACGCCGTGAACGTGCTGAAGGCCAAGGACCGCGAAGAGCTGGTGAAACGACTTCCGAAAATGCCGTGGTACGTGGAGAAGTTCATCAACTACAAGCTGCCGGATTTGTCGCCTTCTTCCCTGCTGGAGTACGTGCGCGACTACGAAACCTTCTTCAAATGGCTGATGGCGGAAGGCCTCACCCAGGCGGACAAAATGAGCGCCGTTCCGCTGGAAGACCTGGAGCGCCTGCACGTGGACAGCATCGACAACTTCCGCATGTTTCTGTCCACCCGCAAAGAGAACGCCAACAGCCGCACGACCATTTCGCGGAAACTTTCTTCATTGCGCTCCCTGTTTCATTACTTGAGCCAGATCGCCGAGGATGAAAACTACTACCCCCTGCTCAAGCGCAACGTCATGGCCAAAATCTCGGTCAAACGGGTCCACAAGCCGAAAGACACCGCGGCCAAGCTGGAAGGCAAGCTCCTCCAGGAGCATGAAATCCAAGAGTTCATCGAATATATCCGAACCGGTTACGCCCACGACGTGGCCGGCAACAAGCAGGCCGCCTACGCCCACGAACTGAACCGCATCCGGGATTGCTGCATCGTCAGCCTTATTCTCAACTCCGGACTGCGGGTATCCGAAGTGGTCAACCTCAACGTGGAAGATGTGGATCTGAAGCGGAAAATCGTCTACGTGCACCGTAAAGGCAAAAACGACGATTCGTTCAAAACGCCGGTGTATTTCCGCCAGGAAGCGGTCGACGATCTCAAGGAGTACCTGGCCTTGCGCGAAACGCGGTACAAGGCGCCCAAAAAGGAACGAGCCCTGTTTCTCGCCATCGCCAACGGGCGAAACGAAGGCTCCCGCATGACGAAGCGCGCGATCCAAGAGATGGTCGTCAAATACGCCAAGCGGTTCGGCAAACCGTATCTTTCCGTCCACAAATTGCGGCACTCGTTCGCCACCGACTACTACATGCGCAACGATCTGTACAAAACCCAGGAGCAGCTCGGCCACGCTTCGCCGGAGACGACGCAGATTTATGCGCATCTGACCGACAAGACGATGGCCGAAGCCATTGACCGCTGACTCAAAACCGCTGAATGTACTGGAAATTCTCCGGTTTAATTCGGTGAAATCGGACATAATGCAAAATTAAACCGGAAAATCTCCCGTTTACGGGAGATTTTCCGGTTCACCGCTCCTGTCTCAGATATGCCTCCACCAGCTTCTTCGGCGCGGAACGGAGGTAAGCTTCCTTCACCAGTTCGTCGAATTCATCCCAGTCCTCAATATCCTTGCAATGGATCATCACCCAGCCGTGCTGACCTATATAAGGCGCCCTTACATAGGGTCCTTTATGGATCAGCAGTTGCTGGGTTTCTTTATCGCATTTGATAAAGCAGCGGCCTCCCCCGCCCTGCACGCCCTCCGACAGGATGACGAAAGATTTGGCGCGCACTTTGAACACGGTATGCCCCATGCCGTCAATTTTCTCTTCCGCCCCGGGCAACGAGCGGCAAATTTCCCGAACCCGGTCCCTCACCGCAAAAGCCAGTTCCGAGACCAGTTTGTGCTCATCAATAAAAGAGGACATCGTCCACCCTCCCGGGATGTTCAACGCAAGTACCAAGATCATACCATCATTTCCCCGCCGCCACAACCCGTGCAAAATGCGCGCCCTTTTCTCACGCTACAAGCGTTTTCAATGCAACGGACGGCAAACAAAATTACCCCTCTAAAGTCACGCTTTTCACCGTAATCCAATACTTGCCGGAGGGGCTGTCAATTTCCGCCCTGCTGCCTGCGCGGCAAAGCAGAAGCTTCTGTCCGATCGGCGACAAAAACGAAATTTTGCCCTCATCGGGCGCCACCTCTTCCGGCAGCACAACGGTAAAACATTCTTCCGACGGATCATCCTCATGGCATACGGTTACTCTGGACCCTATCCACACGCGCATATCCTGATTTTCCGCGCTTCCACCCCGGATGAACCGCTCAGCCTCAAGGCAGTAACGCGCCATCAGTTCCTTGATGACCGCCCGATCCGCTATCCGCTCAAACCCGTTCAGAATTTCCAGACTCTTTTCTTCAAAATACGCCAGCTGCCCGCGCAAACGATCTTTCAAAACATCGGCGGCGCTATGGCTCATGGCAGATCAAGCCCCCGTTTCTTGTCTTTTTCCAGCCTTTCAAGCCGTACATTTGCGTAGCCTCCTTTAAGCCTGAAAATGCAAAAAAATAAAATATGACGAAGACACCCCGCATGATGCGGGATGTCTTTGTCTCCATCCACTATACACCGGTTTTGTCTTTAAGTCCACACGCTTGGAAACCATTACCAAGTACGCATGCCGGGCGCGAGCACGCCATCCTTGATGATGTCGATGATCGGAATCGTGTACGCGAACACAATCAGGACCGCCGTAATGCCGATCCACATGCCCCAGTTTTCCAGGAACCGCGGCGGCTGACCCGCATCCGCCGAAACTTCGGCGACCGGGTATTCCGTGAAGCCTTTGGGCGTCCGCATCAGCGCAAAAATGTTCCACAGCATCAGGATTACGCCGATGAACAGGATGACGCCGCTGATGGCCATTATGGTTTGATAAGGCATCCACGCCATCGCATCAGGGTGCTGGTCATAGGTGGTAAACGCCGTGCGGCGCGGCGCGCCCATCAGGCCGGAGATGTGCATGGCCGCCGACATGACCAGCATGCCTGCGCTCCAGATGACGGTCTGAATGATGCCGAGCCGGTTGATTTTCTTCGTCAAAGTCCGTCCCGTAATGTGCGGAATCAGCCAGTACACCGCGCCGAAGAAGGTGAGCGCCACCGTCGTCGCAATCGTCAGATGGAAATGGCCCGTCACCCACAGGGTGTTGTGCACCACCGCATTCATCTGATGGCTCGCATTGATGATGCCGCCGGCGCCTGCCGGAATGAAGATCAGCATGCCCATGAACGGCGCAAAGAACCGCACGTCGCCCCAGGGCAGCTTCTTCAGCCAGCCGAACAGGCCCTTGGCCCCCTTCTCCCTGCCGGCCATCTCAAAGGTGGCAAAGATGGAGAACGCCGTCATGAGCGTAGGAACAACGACCGCGAAGGTCAACACGACCTGCAGGTATTTCCAGAATTGCGAAATGCCCGGCTCCATCAATTGATGGTGAAAACCGACCGGTATGGAGAAGATCAGGAACAGCATGAACGCCAGCCGCGCCATGGATTCGCTGAAAATTTTGCCGCCGATGATTTTCGGAATGATGATATACCAGTAGATATATGCCGGCAGCAGCCAGAAATAAACCAGCGGGTGACCGAAATACCAGAACAGCGTGCGGCTCAGCACCACGTTGACGCCATCCACCCAGCCGAACGACCACGGGATCAGCTGCAGCACCACTTCGGCGGCCACGCCCAGGGTCGCGATTTGCCACAGAAGCATCGTGACCACGGCCATGAAGCCGAACAGCGGCGAAACTTTCCCTTTGTTGGATTTTTTCCATTGCCGGTATTGATAGAAGATGCCGTATCCGCTCAGCCAGCTGCCAATGACGACCAAAGTCAGCGCAACATAAAACCAGGGGGTGGCTTTCATCGGCGCATAGAAGGTGTAAAGAACGGACGCCTCACCGAGCAACACGCAGATGACGCCGATGACGGTGCCGACCGTCATGAGCCAGTAGCCTGTCCAGCCAAGCTTTCTGGCCAGCGGCAGGAGCTTGCCCCCCATCGAGTGGGACACGCCGGAATACAAAAATCCGACGATGAAATAGGTGGTGAACACAAGGCCCATCAGCACGCCGTGCGCCGTCAAAACTTCATAATAACCGATGCCGGCCGGAAGCGTTATAACTCCGCCGCGAACCATTCCCTGGAGCGCGCCGGCGATGGCTCCGATGAAAAGCGCGATGAAGGAAAACAGCACATGGGCAAGGACCAGTTTGCCGTCTTGCCGGTCAAAGGTTTTCGTCATCTTATGCCGCCTCCTTCACAATGATGGTCGTTTTCATAAATTCATGGCCGATGCCGCAATATTCATTGCAGATGACCAGATATTCGCCAGGTTGATCAAATGTATATCGGAAATGGCTGACCTCGCCGGGGACGACCATGAAATTGACGTTGGTGCCGACGATGGCGAAACCGTGC
>Ga0181858_1000858_pt1 | contig 14815 bp, 9 predicted proteins | sample NewIslPassag4_SG_FD_130749 | JGI IMG/M metagenome (GOLD analysis project Ga0181858, IMG submission 130749) | Feedstock adapted compost microbial communities from Newby Island compost facility, Milpitas, CA, USA - Passage 4_SG | ecosystem: Engineered > Solid waste > Feedstock > Composting ...
GGGAGGCGTTAGCGCGCAGGGCTCGTGGTCGGGTGGCGGCGTCGCTGGCGCAATGGCCCTGGGCGCCCCTCCCGGTGCCCGCGACTCCCGTGACCGCGCGGGAGGGCCTACGCTCGACCGCATGGGTGGAGGCGACGCTGTCGCGGCTCACGCTGCGCGAGAAGGTCGCCCAGATGGTCATGCCGTGGATCCCGGGGGGTGAGCTGAACGCCCCCGAAGCACGCCGGGCGCGGACGCTGGTCGTCGAGGAGAAGGTCGGCGGGCTGATCGTGGGGAAGGGCGACGCCGTCCGCACGGCGGCGTGGCTGAACCACCTCCAGCGGTCGGCCGACGTGCCGCTCCTGATCGGCGCCGACCTGGAGTGGGGTCCCGGGACGCGGCTGGTGGGCGCCACGGTGCTCCCGGTCAACATGGCGATCGCGGCGGCGGGCGGACCGGAGCTGGCGTACGAGGCGGGTCGCATCACGGCGCGGGAGGCGCGCGCCGCGGGCGTGCACATGGCGTTCGCGCCGGTAGCCGACGTGAACGTGAACGCGGCGAACCCGGTGATCAACACGCGGGCGTACGGCGCCGATCCGGTCGAGGTGGCGGAGCGGGTGGCCGCCTTCGTCGAAGGCGCGCAATCTGAAGGGCTCCTGACGGTGGCGAAGCACTTCCCGGGTCACGGCGACACGGAGAAGGATTCGCACCTCACGCTGCCGGTGATCCACGCCACGCGCTGGCGGCTCGAGACCGTCGAGCTGGTGCCCTTCCGCACGGCGATCGCGGCGGGCGTGACCGGGATCATGACGGCGCACCTCGCCGTCCCCGCGCTGGACCCGGAGCATCCGGATCTTCCGGCCACGCTTTCGCGCGCGATCCTCACGGACCTGCTCCGCGGCGAGATGGGCTTCGGCGGGCTCATCGTGACCGACGGCCTCATGATGGATGGGATCCGAAAGGGCCGGACGCTGGGCGAGATCGCCGTCGCGGCGGTGCGGGCAGGCGCGGACATCCTGCTGATGCCGCCGAGCGCGAAGGAAGCCATCGATGCGGTCGTCGCGGCGGTCGAGACGGGACGGATCACCGAGGCGCGGATCGACGCCTCGGTGAGGCGGATCCTGGCGGCGAAGGCGGCGGTCGGGCTGGACAACGAGCGGGAAGTCGCGCTGGACGAGCTGCGCAGGATCCTCTCGGCTCCGGATCACCAGCGCTGGGCGCAGCGGATCGCCGACCGTTCGGTCACGCTGGTCCGCGGGCCGGAGGACGCGGTGCTCCCGCCGCTCGAGGGTCGGCGCGTCGTGCAGGTCGTCTACACCGATTCGCGCCACAGCGACGACGGAAAGGAGTTCGCGAAAGCGCTGGAACGGCGCGGCGCGAAGGTCGAGACCGTGCGTCTGTGGAAGCGCTCGAGGGCGAACGATATCACCCGGGCGCGCCGCGCGGCCCGGAGCGCCGACGTCGTAGTATTCTCCTCGTTCGCCCGCGCGGCGCCGTGGAAGGGCGATCTGGGACTCCCCAGGTCCGTCGCGGATCTTGCCAACGCCTTGGCCGCCAACGGCGCGGTGGTGGTGAGCTTCGGCGACCCGTATCTGCTGCGCCAGGTCCCGCGCGCGCGGACCTACATGCTCGCATGGAGCGAGTCCGAGGTCGCGCAGCGGGCGGCGGCGCGCGCCCTGTCGGGCTCGGTCATGGTCGCCGGGCGACTCCCGATCCCGCTGCCGCCGGACCACGCGATCGGCGAGGGACTGCGGGTCCCGGCGCTCGCGGGCGCATCGGTCGACGTCGACGTCGGCGAAGACTTGGACGAAGTCGTACGAAAGTAGTCCGGGCCCTTCGTCGGCGCGGTCCAGGCGTGGATCCGCGGAACGGCGCCAAAGGGCTGGAACAGCGCGCGGGGCGATCCTCCGTTCGACCGGGGCGAGGAGCCCCGGCGTTTGTTTCCGTACTGTGAGGGCCCGCGTCCCATCGTGCTGGACGGCGACGGGGCCGACACCCTAGACTCTCCCCGTATGCACCAGAATCTGAGAAGCGGCTGGATCGAGGTCATCAGCGGGGTCATGTTCTCCGGCAAGTCCGAGGAACTGATCCGGCGTGTGCGACGCGCACTGCTCGCGCGGCGTACGGTGCAGGTCTTCAAGTCCTACCTGGACGACCGCTACGGCGGGATCCGGGCGATCCACTCCCACGACGGCTCCAGCATCGAGGCCGAGCCCATCCAGTCCTCGACGGAGCTGATGGAGAAGGTCCGGCCGGACACGCAGGTCGTCGCGATCGACGAGGTCCAATTCCTGGATCACGGAATCGTGCGGGTGGCCAACGTATTGGCGGACCGCGGAGTACGCGTCATCGCCGCAGGCACGGACATGGACTTCCGCGGCGAGCCGTTCGGGCCGATGGGTGCTCTCCTGGCGGTCGCCGAAAAGGTCGACAAGCTCCACGCCATCTGTATCCGGTGCGGCGCGCTGGCCACGCGAAACCAGCGCCTGGTCAACGGGAAGCCGGCCCCGGCGGAAGGCCCGACGATCCAGGTCGGCGGGCTGGAGTCGTACGAGGCGCGCTGTCGGGCTTGCCACGAGGTCCCGTCCCTGATCCGTGCACAGACCTCCCTCCTGGACTGATCGAGCATGGTTGAGCGGGCGCACGCGCCGGGCGTCCGCCAGGGGGTCATCGTGGCCATGCGTCTCTACGACGTGGCCGACACGATCGACCTGGCGGAGATCGAAGCGATTGCGACGCGGGTCGCACCCACGGCGGTCACGCGGATCCGGTTGAGGAGGGCCGATCCGAAGGCGATCGCCTTCGGCGTTCCGCCCGTAGAAGTGGGGCTGCGCCCGATCGAGCTGGAGCTGGACGGCACCTGGTACACGATCGACGCGATCGCCCGCATCTACGATTTCGGTGTGGTGTCGATCGCCCTGCGTCTCCACGCGTCGGATCTGTCCTGGGACGAATTCGTCGCCCTCTCGATCGCGGTGAAGCGGACGGTCGCGGAACAGGACGCTGCGGCGCTCTGGACCGAGCTCCGCGACCGGCTCCTCGAGCTGGTCGGTCCGGCGATCCAGCGCAGCACCTTCCGGGGCCTCGAGGAGGACTACCAGATCACGGCGGTCCGCGAGTTCGACGAGCCGCTCCTCGCGGAGGAGTTGTTGAGCCGCGTGGACCTGGTGCCGCTCCTCTCGGGCGAGATGAAGCCGCTGTCGGCCGCCGCGCGCGCCGACCTGCTGCGCCACACCTACTCGTACTACACGGACGATCTGGCCGTCCTGACCTGGGATCACGCGTTCCTCTACGAGCCGTCCGGGGACACGGACGTGGCCGACGTGCTCGAGGTCGCAAACGCCCAGCTCCTGGAGCTGCGTTACTACGACGAGCTCCTCGACCGCGAGCTGCCGCGCATGTACGACCGGGTGGCGGAGATGAGGAAATGGGTGCGCGGCCTTGCCGTCCGTCGCTACGCGGCCCTCGCGCGCGACCTTCACGGCCTCGTCGCCGAGGTGACGGAGCTCACGGAACGGGTGGAGAACGCGCTCAAGGTCACGGAGGACGTGTACCTGGCGCGGATCTACGCGGTGGCGCTCGATCTCTTCCGCGTCCGCGCCTGGAGCAACGCGGTCGACCGCAAGCTCGCCATCATCCGCGACACCTACCAGATGCTCTACGACGAGGCGGCCACCGGACGCGCCGAGCTCCTCGAGGCGACCATCGTCGCCCTGATCGTGCTCGAGATCATTCTGGCGTTCGTTTTCGGATGAATACCAAACCGGAAACCACGGTAGACACCTTCCTCGCCCTCGACATCCGCGCCGGCCGGGTCGTACGGGCCGAGCCGTTCCTCGAGCCGCGCAAGCCGGCGATCAAGCTGTGGATCGACTTCGGCGAGCCGATCGGGGTCAAGCAGTCGAGCGCCCAGCTCACGCGCCGGTACTCGCCCGAAACGCTCGTGGGCACGGACGTGCTCGCGGTGGTCAACTTCCCCCCGCGGCGGGTCGCGGGGTTCAGCAGCGAGGTCCTCGTCCTGGGCGTGGTAAACCCCGCCAATCCCGGCGACGTCGTGCTGGTCCGGCCGGACGCGCCGGACGTCCGGCCGGACGCGCCGGACGTGAGGGGGTGGGAGCTGGCGTAGGGGTCGTCTCACCTGCCCATGGCTTCGCCCCGGTACCGGCCACTTCGTCCGGGGCGTGGCCAGATCCACCGATTCCTTCGATGCGCTCCTGCGGGTCGCGACATGCCCGGCCAGGGTCGCGCCGTTGCTCCGTGCGCTCGGCTTCTCCGCACCCACGCCTCTGCCGCGCATGTCACCCGCCGACCGTGGCCTCGAGGGCGTGGACGGCGTGCGACGGGTGTACGCGGCAGGCGAGCGGGGCGGGCTGGCCGCCCTGGTTGTCGAGCTGGAAGACGCAGCGCCTGAATCCGTCGCCCGTGTGGCGCGCCGGATCCGGGCGCACAACCCCGCCAGGCTCAACCTCTTCGTCTTCGCGAGCCCCCGCTATCGCTATCTGACCTTCGCCTCGTTCGGCCTCGGCGACGAGCTGCGGCAGCTCACCGTGGACCGGGCGGCGCCACGGCGGACCGACATCGAGACGCTGGAGGAGCTGGCCGCGCGCGAGGGCGAGGCGGGTGTGGCGCTGGCGATCCGGCACGCGCGCGCCCTCGACCGGAGCCGCGTGACGCGACAGTTCTTCCGGGACTTCCGCGCCCAACGCGCCCGGATCGCCGAGGCGTGGACCGGGATCGCGCCCGACGCCGCGTCGGACCGCGACGCGCTCGCGCTCCTGCTCCTCTCGCGCCTGATGTTCCTCTACTTCCTGCAACGGGAGGGGCATCTGGCCGGCGACCCGATGTTCCTGCCGTCGCTCCTGAACCGCTGGCGACGGGCGCCGGCGGAGGGGACGTTCTACCGCGCCGTCCTGGACCCGCTGTTCTTCGGCGCGCTCAACACGAGACCCGAGCGTCGGACGCCGGAGGCCCGCGCGCTCGGCGACCTGCCCTATCTCAACGGCGGGCTCTTCGAGCGGCATGCGCTGGAACGACGCAACCCCGCGCTGGACTTGCCGGACGACGTCATCGCCGGCGCGTTCGACGGGCTCCTGGAGCGCTACCGCTTCACGACCCGCGAGGCGGTGGAGGCGGCGGCCGACGGCGCGGGCGACGTCGGAGTCGACCCGGAGATGCTCGGCCGCGTCTTCGAGGCACTCATGGCCGCCGATCGGCGCCGGTCCAGCGGGACGTTCTACACACCGGCCGCCGTCGTCGACCGGCTCGTGACCACCGCCCTCGAGACACACCTGGCCGAGGCGCTGGGCGTGGATCCTCGCGACGCGACGCGCCTGGTCCGCGACGGCGACGCATCCTGGATCTCACCGGACCGCCGCACTTCACTCCTCGACGCCCTACGCGAGCTGCGTGTCCTCGACCCCGCGTGCGGCTCCGGCGCGTTCCTCCTCGGCGCGCTCACCCGGCTCACGCGCCTGCGCGTGGCGCTGGGCGACACAGATCGGGCGGCGGTCCGACGCGACGTCGTCGCGCGTTCGCTCCACGGCGTCGACCTCCAGGAGGACGCCGCGCTCCTCTGCGCCCTCCGCCTCTGGCTCGCGCTCGCGGTCGACGATGGACCAGCGGGCCGCGAGAGCGAGGGTCCGGCCGCGGGTCGCGGTGGCGAGGGCTCGGCGGCTGGACGCGATGACGAGTGCCCGGCGACCGGCCCCGACCGGGCCTGTCCCCGGCGCCGCGTCGAGCCGCTCCCGAACCTGGACCGTCGCATCCGCCAGGGAGATGCGCTCCTCGACCCGCTCGACCTGGTCGCGGGCGCGGGGTTCGACGACGTCGTCGACCGGGTCGCTCTCGACCCCGCGGTCCGACGCGCGCTCCGTGCGATACCGCCCCTGGCTCACGAGTACCTCTCCGCGGATCCCGACGCCCGGCCGGCGCTCCAGGCGGAGCTGGCAGCGGCCGAGACTCGCCTGGCCCGCGCGTGGCTCGACGGCATCGAGCGGAAGCTGATCACCCGCGCCCGGGAGCTCGCCGCCGCGGCCGCCGCACGCGACCTGTTCGGCGACCGGTCGCCGGAAGCACGACGCGCGGAAATCGCGGCGCGTGACGTCGCCGGCCGGCTCGGCGAGCTCGAACGGCTCCGGGCCGCGCTCGACGACCAGGGCGCGCTGCCGTTCTTCAGCTTCGACATCCACTTCGCCGAGGCGACAACGCGCGGATTCGACGTCATCCTCTCCAATCCGCCATGGGTGCGGGCGCACCGCTGGCCCGCGTCGGTCGGGAAGATCGTCCGGTCCCGTTACGCCGTGTGCCGTCGCGCGGGGTGGCGCCGCGGCGCGACGCTGACGGGTGCCCCGGGCGGAGTCGCGGCGCAGGTCGACCTCTCATTGCTCTTCCTCGAGCGCTCACTCCGGCTCCTCGCGCCAGGCGGCACGCTCGGGATGCTCCTCCCCGCCAAGGCGATCCGATCGCTCTACGGCGCCGGCGCCCGAAGCATGCTCCTCACGGGGACGCGGCTCGCATCAATCGAGGACCACAGCCTCGACCAGCGCTCGATCTTCCACGCCGACGCGTTCACCGCCACGGTCGTGGCGACGAAGGCGGGAACGCGGCCGCCGGCCGGCGATGTGAGTGGCATAATGGGCGCCGACGGCCGGTCGGCCGTGGGTGGTCCGAGCAGCGGCACACATGCCCGGTTCACCGTGGCCGGTGCGAGCAACGGCAGCGGAGTTGGTGCGACCCGCGGCGGGACCGGGTCGGCAGCGTTCGGCGCCGCGGTGCACGGCGCCGCCCCATCCTCATGGTCCCGCCCCGACGCGTCGATCGTTCGCGTCTCGATGGTCCGACGCGGCGTCGAGCCGATCCGCTTCTGCATCCCGCAGCGCGACCTGCCGATCCTCCCGGACGACCCGGAGTCGCCGTGGCTCCTGGCGCCGCCCGCGACGCGCGCCGCGTTGCGTCGCATGCAGCGGGCGGGTCCGCTCCTGGGCACGATCCCGGGCCTCAGCGTCCGACGCGGCGTCATGACCGGAGCGAACGACGTACTCATCTTCCGGCACGTCGCACCCAAGCTCGGGGGACTCGCCCACGTGCGGGCGCTCGGATGGGACCGGGCACGCAAGGGAGGGCTCCCGGCCGCGAATGTGCGCCGCTTCCAGGCGATCGTCGAGGAGGACGCCCTCCGCCCCCTCCTCCGCGGCAGCGACCTCGCCGCATGGCGCTACAATGTCGTGGACCATGTCTGCTGGGTCCACGACGACCTCACGGCTACGCCGCACGCTCCGCCGCCGCGCCTCGCCCGGTACCTCGAGCGCCACCAGGAGGCGCTCGAACGGCGCTCCGGCAAACGCGACGCGCACCCGCCCGGCGCCCTGTTCCGTCTCACCCAGGCGACTCTCGGGCACAAGGTTGCATGGCACGACCTGGCGCTCACCCTGGAGGCGGTCGCGCTCCCCGCCCGCGTCCGCGGAACCGCAGGCCGGGACGTTCCCCTCATTCCGCTCAACACCGTCTACTTCATCCCGACGACGGATCACGATCAGGCGCTTCTCCTGGCCGCCTACCTCAACTCCCTGCCAGTCCGGACCTTCGCGCGGGCCATCGCCGAGCGCGCCAAGGACGCTCGCTTCCGGTTCCTCGCGTGGACGATCGCGCTGGTGCCCCTCCCCCACGGCTGGGACACGGGGCCGGCCGCGACGCGACTCCGCGAGATCTCCGCACGCGCGCACGAGCGAGGCGCGATCGACACGGGCGAGGAAGCCGAATTGAACGCGATCGTCGCCGCCGCCTACGGACTCACGGGCGACGACGTCGCCGCGATCCTCGAGTTCGACCTCTGGCTCCGGGGGAAACCACGATGAGCGCGATCCTTCTCGATGAACACTCGTCCCCATCCCTGCGACAGGTGCTCGGCAGCTCCCTCGCCCGGGCGACCGAGGCCGACTTCGCCGTGGCACGCATCCGGCTCGCCCAGATCGACCTAACCCCCGCCGAGGTCGAGAGGGTCCGGCGCTGGCGTGTCCTCGTCGGACGCCTCGACGTCGAATCCCTCGCCCGACCCGATCAACACCGTAATCCACAGCGGGATGCACTCACTCTCCTCAGACTTTTCGACAATGGGAGGATGGCCGTTCGGGCCGCCGGGCTGCAGGGGTGGAACCCCGACTTCGCGGTGCTCCGGGGACTCGACGGCGGGGGCGCTCTGACCCTCCTCGGGAGCATCTACTTCGGCACGCCGCAACACACTGACGGACCGTCATTTACGTGCATCCTCACCACCCCCTCCCACGCCGCCGCTGCGACCGCCCGATTCGACGTCCTGTGGCAGCGTGCGTACGACGTCGAACCGGTCGTCCGGGAGGCCCTCGAACGCCTGTGTGCGACCCATGGTTGAGCGTCCCGGTTGTGGAAAAGTGGAAAACTGGAGCGGGCAGAGAAGGGCGACAGGATTCACAACCGGATGGCTGCGCGAGCCGCCGGTATGGTATGCCGCCGGCAACGCCCGGGAGGTGGCGCTGAGGATCCTGGAGGCGCGGTTCGGGGAGGGGGCGGGGGAGACGAACCGGGAGGCGGGGGGCCGGCGGGAGCAGCCGGGACAAGGCGAGGACCGGGTCTTCGAGCTCGCAGACTTCCAGGAGGCGGCGGTCCGCCGGGCGTCGCGGATCCTCGAATCCAGGCGCGGCGTCGTGATCGCGGACAGCGTCGGTCTCGGCAAGACCTACGTGGCGCTTGCGCTGATCGAGGAAATGCTGAGGAACGGGCTCAGGGTCGCGGTGTTCACGCCCGCGGCGTTACGACGCGAGTGGACCCGCGCTCTCGGGCGGTTGGGAACGCGCCTCGGGTTGGCGGACGTGTATGGGCTGCCCCGGCAGCACCTCGACGACATCGCCCCGAGGCACGAGGTCGGGATCGCCTTCGACCTCCGTATCCAGACGCACGAGGGCGCGCTTCGCGCGCGCCAACCAGCGGGTCCCTCGCCCCTCCCGGCGCCCCACCCGCCCCACCCGCGCCGCCAGACGCCCGCGCCGCACCGCCCTGCGCCGGACCCAGACCATTTCCCGGGCGACTCGTCTCGTCCCGCGTCTCGTCGCCCGTTCCTCGCCTGGATATCCCACGAACGTCTGAGCCGGGGGACGTATCCCCACGCGCGTCTCGCCGGGCTGGACCTCGTGGTCGTCGACGAGGCCCACGCCTTCCGCTCGCCGCGGACTCGCCGCTACCGGGCGCTGGCGGAGCTCTGTCGCGGCGCGCGCGTCGTGCTGCTGACGGCGACGCCGGTGAACAACTCCGTGTGGGATCTTTACTTCCTGCTCCGGCTCTTCGCCGGCGACGGGGATTTTCGCGACGTGGGCGTGCCGGACCTGAGAGAGGCGGTCCGTGCCGCGACGGAAGCAGGCACTTCTGCACCGCCTTCGCTCCTGCCGGTGCTCCACGAGGTCGTGATCCGCCGCACGCGCCCGTTCCTGCGCGAGCATTACGGCGCGATCCGCACGCCTGGCTCGGCGACGCCGGTGAGGTTCCCGCGCCGGGCGGCGCCTGTCCCGATCCTGTACTCCCTCGACGGCGTCCAGCCGGGCGTGGACGCGATCGTCGAGGCGATCGAGGGCCTGACCCTCGCCGCGTTCCGCCCCGAGCTGTACATCGGCTGTTCCGATCCTGGCGCAGCAGGCGAGAGCGATGACGACGGAGGCGCCGGAACCCCGACAGCCAGTGCCGGCGGAGGAATTCCGACCACCGCCATCGGCGTCGGGCACCGCATTCCGGGAGTCGGTGGCATCGCCGAGCTGATGCGGGCCGGGCTGCTGAAACGTCTGGAGTCGAGCCTGGCCGCTTTCCGCGCGAGCCTGCGACGCCAGCTCCGCTACCTCGATGCGTTCCTCGCGGCCCTCGACCGCGGTCGCCTCCTCCGGCCCCGCGACCATCGCGCCCTCTACACCGCCCCCGGCGACGCAGACCTCGCCCAGCTCGTCCTCGTGGAGGTCGCGCTCATGCCGCTGCCGCCCGCTCTGGACGTGGTCCGCCTCCGTCGCGACGTGACGGCGGACCGCGACCGGCTCGCCGGCCTGCTCGCCGCCCTCGGGCCGGACGACCCGAAGCTCGAGCGGATCATCCGCCTGTTGGACCACGAGTTGCGCGGAGAAAAGGTTCTGCTCTTCACCGAATACCGTGACACCGCACGATACCTCTGGCGAGAACTGGTCCACCGCGGCGGGGTCGCCCTGATCGACGGAGCGGGCGCATTCCTCGGGACGGGGCGAGCGGGACGACGCGCGGTCATCGAACGCTTCGCGCCGCGAGCGAACCACGTGCGGCCGCCACCCGCCCGCGAGCGGGTCGACCTCCTGATCGCGACCGACGTGCTCGCCGAGGGGCTCAATCTCCAGGACGCGGCGCACCTGGTGAGCTACGACCTGCCCTGGAACCCGGTGCGCCTGATCCAGCGGCTCGGCAGGATCGACCGCCTCGGGTCGCCGCACGAGACCGTCCACCCCTACCACTTCCTCCCGGACCGCGGCCTCGACCGCGCGCTCCGGCTCCTGGACCGGCTGCGCGCCAAGCTCACGGCGATCGGCCGCACCGTCGGTGCCGATGGCGCGGTGCTCGGCGGAGGCCCGGAAGGCAACTACAGCGCCCTCGTCGACCGCCTCACCGCCGGCGACCCCGACGCGCTGGACGCGATCGAGCGGGCGGACGTTCCAGCGCTCGAAACCATGGAGGAGTTGAGGGTGGTGTGGGAGAAGGCGACGGCGGGCGCGGGCGCGCATTGGCACGCGGGACGCCGCGGCTCCCCAACGACGGCAACCGGACCGGCCGCTGCCTGCGTCCCGGTCGAGCCCGGCCGCCCCCGCCGGGTGCTCGTCGCCTACCGCATCGGGACACGGGCGGCGTGGTGGGTGGTGGACGTGGACCGACGCGGGCGACCTTCGCTCGCCCGCGATCCCGACGCCGCGGCGGCAGAGATCCTCCTCGCGGCCCTCGGCGCCTACGCGGCCGGGCCGGGCGTACTCGCGCCCGATGCACCGCCGCGGGGCAATACACCGCCTCGCTACCGGCGCGATACCGCCGCAGCCAGCGGAGCATCCCTCTTCACGACCCTCGCCCCCGACCGTCGCCTCATCGCTCGGGTGCTCGCCGCCGTCCGTCCGAAGGTCGCCGAGCGGGTCGCCATGCTCGGCGCGGGACCAGGAATCCCGGCCGCGTCCCCGGGCGCCGACGCCGCCCGTCGCATCCTCGCGGCCCTCGCCGCCATTCCGGGAGGCCCCGAACCCTCACTCTGCGCGCGCGCCGATACCGTCCTAGCCGCTCTCGCGCGCCCCCTCGACACCGGCACCGAGACGGCGCTGCGCCGCGCCCTCGACGAGCTCCGCGTGACCGGCGCCGCGAGGCAGAAAGCGGAGACGCTCGTCGGCGCCGTGGAAGCCGCGATCGGGCGGCCCGGCACAGTCCCCGGGGCCGTCGGATCCGTAGCGCCCGCCGCACCGGCCACGCCGGTCGAACTCATCGGCTTCCTCGAAGCTCGCCCGCTCGAGACCCCCGCCAGGGGTTGACCCGAGGCCCGCCCCGGGTTAATTTTTGTTGCTCGAAACACATTCCCGCGTAGCTCAGTTGGTAGAGCAGGCGGCTGTTAACCGCCGGGTCGCAGGTTCGAGTCCTGCCGCGGGAGCTGACAGGCCGCCGGAATCCGTTGGGACACAACGGGTTTCGGCGGCCGTTGCATTTTGGTTGCACGTGTTCGCGTCCGGACCTGTAACGACGGGGGAGAGGGTTGCCCCCCGTCCGCCCACCCCGCCGCTCCGCCGCTTCGCCCACGCCGCTCCCTGCGCCACCGCCTGTCGCGTCCTCATGATCCCCTCCTGGCCCGTCGTGCTTCATGATAGCGGCCCTGACCCCCCAACAACCACACCCCCTGTAGATGGGGATGTCCGGGCGGCACCGTCGTCCACGATGGGCAGTTGAGCGGGTAAGCCGCCGCAAGCCCCGGTCCCCAGCCCCCTCATGAGGAACCGCCCCCTAACTCGGGTGAGTCCAGCGAGACGCTGAATCGAAAGCGGTACGCAGAGGGTGCTTGTCCACAAGGCATTGGCCAATACCGGGTCGCCTGCAAGGATGGGCGAGTAAAGGGGGCATCAGGCGCCGAACCGGGAAGGCGTCTCCGGAATGGCGAGTACGGGGCCGACTCCACCGTGGCCCCTGCTGGCGTGCCGCACGACGTCCCTGCAGCCCCGCAGACCGACGTCCGCACCACGCGGGGGTCAGCCGTCACGGCGCTGCCGGATCTGGCCCATTAGGGCCGATCAGGAACGTCTGGGAGGGGGTGAAAGAAGCCGCGTAGCACGATCGAACGCTACACCGACCCTGCAATCAAGGATCGATCCCGCCCAACACCACCGGGAGTTCACACTCGGTGGCGTGATGCATTTATCCATCATTTCCGGCCTTGAACGGGCTCGCTGATGTATAAATGCATCCAATCTCCGGGTGCGCTCCGCCCTCCTCGCGCGGCGGTGACGGCTGCTATCAGAGACCGATCGGCCGCCGGATCTGGAGGTCTCGGCCTTGCCCGTTTCCGGCGTATTTTGCAACAGATCGCTTTGTCGATCATCTTGCTGAAGGGGAGCGATTGCGGGGTCGGTCGCGGCAAGGAGAGTCTTTGGACGGGCAGGTCGGGCACTGTACGTCGGAGGAAGCCGTCATGTCGAGGGATGCCGGGACATTCCCCGATGTAGACAAAGGCTCGGAATCGGCGAGCAGGGGCTGGGAAGCGTTGGATCGCGGGTTTGACGACATGCTCGAGCGCATGGAAAGCCCCGAGCATCGCGCCGCCGTCGATCGTCTTTTCGCCATGACGGGTGAGGAGCTCGGGAGGGCAGCCGCGAGAGTTGCCCGGTGCATGGTACGGGAAAACGGGGCAGCGGGAGAAGGGCATCGTGATGACGAAAGGGGAGCACCGCGATGAGGCTGCTGCCCCGCACCGGAGAGCTAGAAGATCTGGTACTCGAGTTCGTCGGTCGGACGGGCAACCTGGCGTCCATGCATCATCCAACGACCCGTCGCGCATTGGGCCGCGTGATGCGGGCCGTGGACAGCTATTGTTCGTTGTTGTTCGACGGTCACGTCAGCGATCCGGTGCCGTTTTGCAGGGCGATCTGGAATGACGCTGGCCCCCCGGATGCCGAGAACGCCGTCCACACGGTGGGGAAGGCCTACCAGGACGTCCAGTCTCTGATCGACGATCGTCTGCGTACCCAGCCAGACACGGAGATCGCTTCTACCGAATTCCTGACCTGGCTCAAGGCTGAATACCGGCAGCGCCTGCGTGACGTCCCTCGCCATGCCAACGACGCGGCCGCAACGACGGTCCGACCAGCGGTGCCCGAATGGCGTCGGGACGACCACGAGCGGGGGCGTCGTGACAGTCGGCTGATCGATCAAGCTATGGGCCGAGCCCTTGTTCATTTCCGCGATACGTACGATGTGTCGTGCCTACGCGGCATCGACCAGATCCTCGCGATCCCTGCCAGCCACCACGCATTGATGGCGATTCGGCCGTTCGGGGAACGCACGGGAGCGGTTGCCCGGCTCTTCACCTACGCCATGGTGTGTGTGGCGGACGTGAACGGATCCGGACTCTGGTCGGTGAATCGGGCTCTTGCGAGAGAGCGGAAGACATATCTGACCATGGTGAACAAGCCAGACGTCTCGCCGTGGTTCGGCCACAGCCAACGAAGCGGCAGGACCGAAGAAGCCCTGATCGGGTTCTGCCGGTTCTTCCTGCAGGCATGCCTCGAGGAGGTCCGTTTCGCGAAAGAACTGTTGTCATACGACGCGCTCAGCGAGCGCATCATGCGTTACGTGGCGCTCCGTGCCACGGGGGAGATCGATCAGCCACGGCTTCACCCAGAAGCTGGATTTCTGTTGCGACAAGCTATGTTCCACGGAAAGATCGAGCGTGCCCAGGCATCTCGGATCATGGGCATCGATCGACGCGCGGCCGAATCCGTGGTAGACGCTCTCTTGGACGAGGGGCTGCTGGAGACGAGCGACGAGCACGGCCGGCTACGGATTGGGATTTCACCGCATGCTATCGACCATCTCCTGCCTGGACTTTTCCTGACGCGCAGCCCGACGACGGCAGTGCCCGGATAGGAGTGGGAAGGCGGAGAGGGAGCGATGCGTCGGCCACAGGCCGTATACGCAAATGACCACCGGAGGGGACCAGGCTGGCACACGCTATGGCAATAGCATCCCTCTTGCGCAAGACCTTGAGCGCATCACCCCTTGCATCCGAGATGCAACGACAGGAGTACACCGAGTTTGCTGCGCGGTGACGCCCGGGGAGGGTACGCTGCCACAGGGTGGGGGAAGTGAGCGGACCGACCTCATGGTGAAATCTCGGCGGGGTAATGGTATCCCAAGCGCTCCTCACGAGCTCGATGGGCTTATCGCGCCCGCCCTCCTTAGCTCCTCAGGGCCGAGCTGAACCTCGAACAGCAGTAGGAAGCCACCGGCGTCATCGAACGTCGATACCATGAACTTGGGTGTAGTGTCACCCCCCTTTCTTGTTTGGCACGCAAGCGGTCCCAGCACGGCCGTTACGCGTCCTCCAACGCAGGCTGGTCCTCCTGTGCCAACAGGCCATTTGCCCTCTCGGCGTCCGTCAACACGCCGGCTAAGGGTGCCGTTTACTGAAAGTGTTGACCCTTGTCATCCTCAGAGAGCGGTATGAACCGCCCTGGGTTTGCCGGAGGCTCCAACCTTTGAGAGATTGGAGTCATGACGAGAGCGAAAAAGTACTCCCCCGAGGTGCGGGAGCGGGCGGTTCGGATGGTGTTCGAGCACGAGA
>Ga0181858_1000860_pt1 | contig 14796 bp, 10 predicted proteins | sample NewIslPassag4_SG_FD_130749 | JGI IMG/M metagenome (GOLD analysis project Ga0181858, IMG submission 130749) | Feedstock adapted compost microbial communities from Newby Island compost facility, Milpitas, CA, USA - Passage 4_SG | ecosystem: Engineered > Solid waste > Feedstock > Composting ...
AGAGCGGTTTTGCCGAGGAAGAATCACCCCGAGTGCCTGACGATTCACCTCGAGAAATATCGGCGAAGGGAGGCCGAAACACCCATTGTGAAAGCGCATAGGGTAGCACCGCGTGCGGGAGAGAAAATCCCGGCCGATCGAACCACAAATGCACACCGGTGATCGCGCAGGCTTCCGGAGATGTTCGAGAGCGACGCGTCGGCCAATCGGAGAGAAGCTTGGTCGCCATTTCTGCCGGGAGGAGCCGTGCCGCAACCCACCAGGGAACTGCCAGCACGACGGCTACGAAATTTTCCGTCTGGCCGTCTGCAAAGTGAAGGCACCAGGTGTTGTTACACCGCGAGATTCCGCGGACAGACCGCCCCGAGAGAATGCGCACCCCGGCGGTTTCGAGACGGCCGCGAAAATGGACATCACACAGAACGCTCAGTGGCACTCGCGGGATCCAAAGTTCATGCCCATACCGGTTTTTTATGAAAACCTCGCGAATGATCATTCGCGTAAGAGGAAGAGGAATGCGATCCAGAGTTTCGCTCGTCGCGCTGACGAGCAGAGGCCCCCAGAACATCCGCAAGAGCCGCTCGGATTGGCCCGTCCGCAGTAAAAACGCCTCTGTCATCTCGTCGGCCGAAGTGTGCGCAGGATCACTTCCTCCTTTCCAAAGCGTCCAGGCCGCGCGGAGCAGGGCCAGCCGTTCAGAGGGCGAAACCAGAGTGAACCGCAGGAGGGTGGGCAGCAAATGGAAGGGGGCGGGCAACCCCCGGGCAGCCCGGAAGCGACAAATCTTACCGGCGCCATCTGTAAAGAAGAGGGTGCGATGTCGGTCAAAAAGGTCCAGGGCGTTCATCTCCCGGCAGAAGCGGAGGAATTCCGTGCAGCAACCGAGCGCGACGTGCTGACAGGTGTCAATCGTTTGGCCCATCTCGGGGTCGGTGACGGATCTGACACGGCCTCCCAGGACTCGGCGGGCTTCGAAAAGGGTGACCTGGCACCCGGTGTGTCGCAGGAACCATGCCGTGGCCAGGCCGGCAAGTCCTCCACCGACGACGGCGACACGCATTCTTTCCCGCTCCGCTCTGTGGTGCATGACGCGGCTTCACCCCGTCGATGGTGAGATGGCTGGAGGTCGAGAATTCGTCGCCCCGTCAACGAGGGGAAGAGAGCGGGGCGGTGCCAGGCTCCAGCGGGCCAGCAGCCAAATCTTCTGCCACCGGGGCAATTTCAGTTTCTGCCGGAAAAGGTGATGCTTGTGCCGACGGAGCTTTTGAAAAAGTGCATAATAGGTGGAAAACATCAGGCCAAAAACTTTTCGCCCCTGATCGCTGAGAAACTCGAACAAATCCGATGCACTTCGGTAGAAACGTTCCGTCCTTTCGAACTGGAAATCGAGAAGATCACGCCAGGCGGGAGTCACCACCCCCTCGAGAATAGCATCCTTCTCACATCCGAAAGACTTGAGTTCGTCGGAAGGAATGTAGATCCGTCCTCGCTCTGCGTCTTCACGCAGGTCCCGAAGAATATTGGTCAACTGGAAGGCCACCCCACAGTCGTGCGCTTGGGAAGGAACCTCCCGGCCTTTAAACCCCCAAATATAAAGACAGGCCACCCCCACCGCTGAAGCTACCCTGGCACAGTACTGTTCCAGTTCGGCGAAATTCTTGGGCGGGCGAAAGTCGATGTCTTGCCGCACTCCTTCGATGACATCCAGAATGTACTTGGGCGGAATGCCGTAGTGCTTGACGACGGCTACAACGCCGGAAGCTAAAACAAGCACGTTCTCCGGGACGGTCGCCATTTCAGACAGCGAGTTGACATCCAGGTCCTGACACGCAAGAGACGAAGATTCAAGGCGACAATCAATGATCGACTTCCACGCTTGAAGATATCGCCTGCCCTGCGCGGCCGGGACTTCATCCGCAAGATCGTCCGTGAAGCGGCAATAGGCATAGATGATCTCCATGGCCTGGGCTTGTTCGCGGCCCAGCAGGCGGATGGCGGGCAGGAAACTGGATCGCGCCTTCCGACATATGGCGTGACAAACCGGATACGATTCGGCGATGATCGCGCGATAGACCGCGTCATCATCGCACGCAGAGTTTATTTGTTTATCCCGGTTTTTCGCCACAACACGTCCCACCAGCTTTGCATCATCAGAGCGAGTTTTGTCCATCGGCTAAGCGTCGGTCGAGTTTGCCATACATTGTAGTCGATGGCTGCAATTGCCTGGAGAATCCTGAGACCACCTCGCACGAAAAGCAGGACAGGCACCTGCCACTGTCGGGGCATCCGTGCAACAAGTTGCCCCCCACGACGGAGAAATAAAGCGGCTTCCTCAACCAGCCCCTTCATGAGGGTTTGAAACGCCGGGTTGAATTCCCGCCGTTGCCACATGTCTTCTGTGTAGCCGACGCGACGGCATTCCGCCAGGGGAATGTACATCCGACCGCGATGCCAGTCTTCTCCCACATCTTGCCAGAAGTTGGCAAGTTGCAGCCCCGTGCACACCAAATCAGAAAGCGCGACACGCTCCGGCGTGTGGCACCGGGCAAGATACAGCACCAGGCGTCCCACAGGGTTGGCGGAGTACCGGCAGTAATTGAGGAGTTCTTCGAATGTCTCGTAACGACGAACTTCCTGATCCTGCCGGAAGGCAATCAGCAAATCCAGAAATGGTTCCGGGGGAATCTGAAAGGTGGTAACAGTCTCCTGAAGTGCCACGGTTACAGGATGGCGGGGATGACCGCGGTAACAGGACATCAACTCCCGCTGCCACCAGTCGAGAAGCATCAGACTGTCTTTCTGCGAGAAAACCTCATCGGCCAGGTCATCCGCCCAGCGGCACCAGGCGTAAACATTACAAAAATGCTGACGTAAACCGCGGGGCACAAACCAGCTCACCACGGTAAAATTCTCATAATGTTGGCGGGTCAAATGACGGCAGTACTGCCGGCTGACCCGAAGCGACGGTGGCTCGTATTGCGCAAGCGGGCCGTATTGGTGGAAATCGCGGAGAAAACGCGCCCGCTCCGCCGTGGCCTGGCCTGGCGGGAGAGATGTCACGCTACGGCTTGGTTGTTGTGAGGTCATCAGCGGAATAACCTGGCCTGATCGGCACCGGCTGGGCAAGAGGAAAATCTCGCGGAATGTGCCCGAAAATGCACCTGTGTCCCACCTGCGGGAAACATTTTTCCAGTATAGGGGAAACATTTTCGCAAGTTGAGTGTTGTTTTTGAAAGGATCCGATCCATAGGTGAAAACGATGCGAATCCTTCTGGCCTCTCCCCGCGGGTTTTGTGCGGGGGTCAACATGGCGATTGAAACCGTGGAAACGGCCCTCCAGCGATTTGGCACACCACTCTATGTGTTTCATGAAATCGTCCACAACCAGCATGTCGTCCAGACGTTCTCCAAACGTGGGGTGATTTTCGTCAATGATATTGACGAGGTGCCACCGGGCAGCGTTCTCGTGTTTTCTGCCCACGGGGTCTCTCCCGAGGTGCGGGAAAAGGCGAGGCAGCGGCAACTCCGCACCATCGACGCGACATGTCCGCTGGTGACCAAGGTCCATCGGGAAGTCAGGCGGTTCGCGGACCAGGGCTACACCATCTTCTTGATTGGCCACGCAGGACACGACGAGGTGATCGGTACGATGGGAGAGGCCCCCGACGCTATCCGCCTCATTCAATCAGTGGCGGATGCCGAGACCGTGGAAGTACAAAATCCCGACAAGGTTGCATACACAACCCAAACGACCCTTTCCATTCTGGACGCAGCACAGATTGTGGCTCGGCTGCGGGAACGATTTCCCAAACTCGTAGGACCGGCCAAGGACGACATCTGTTATGCGACGCAAAACCGACAGGAAGCGGTTCTCGCCATCGCCCGTCAATGTGATGTCTTTCTTGTGGTGGGCAGCCAGAACAGTTCAAACAGCCGGCGACTGGCGGAAATCGCTGCCTCCACGGGGATTCCCTCCTATCTTGTGGACGGTCCCCAGGATGTTGATCTGACCTGGTTCCAGGGAAAACAGACGGTGGGAATCACCGCCGGCGCGAGCGCCCCCGAGCGTCTCGTTCAGGAGTGCATCCAATTGTTGCGGGAAAACTTCGGGGCTACGGTGGAAGAGGTCTCGCTGCGGGAAGAGCATGTGCACTTCCCACTGCCCCTTGAGTTGCGTCTGGCGGCATCCAAGTAAGCGGCTTACCAGCGAATGGAATTTGGAGGGGGTGCGCGCGTTGAGCGAGTTCTGAACGGCCCACGGAAAAACTGTGTGCCAATAGATTTCGCCTCAATCCAGCGGGAACGCCTCGGCCGTCGTCTGTTTGCGGTACAGCGGCATATGGCGGTAATACACCTCGAGAATCATCGTGGCCATCGCCGTGAAGTAGAGCCGCCCACCTCGTTCTTTTCCGTGATCGCTGCTGTCCTCAAAAAACCAGCTTCCCGCTTCGTGACCCTTTTGCGCCTGCGTTTGGACCAAATAGTCGCGCATGACGGAATTCCATTTTTTCCACTCTTCCCCCTCCCAGTGGCGCATGACCTGCGTTGCGTAATAGTTGTAGTAGAAGTTGTTTCGACCAGGCCCACTCTTGTTGGTTGAAGGTCCCCAGTTGCTCAGTCGTTGAATCCCCTTGATGAGCGCAGGATTGTCTTTATCCCAGCCGAGATACATGCGGCACAGGAGGCCGATGGCGGTGGTGGCAGGTCCTTCGCCGGGGTCCAAATAGCCGTAGGCGGCGCCACCGTCCGACTGAACCGAATCGAGGAAGACCTGGGCCTTCTGGATGGTTACCTTCGGCACCTGAAGATAAGCCATGACGCCGCTTTTCAGAGCCATTAACTGCCAGCCGACCACGGATGTGTCGCCTTTTTGCCGGGGCTGATAGCGCCAGCCGCCGCCCACGGGATCCTGCGCGTTACAGATGAAATTGAGCGCCTGCTGGGCCGGCGCCGCCAGTACCCTGTCATGCGTCATACCATAAGCTTCGCAAAGCACGATGGACGCAAGCCCCTGCGAATACATGTTCCCGCCATTTTCCAGGAAACTGCCGCCTTCAGGAGAGATTTTCATCCGGTTGGTGATCAGGAAGTAAAGCCCCGCTCGGACATTCTTGGCATATTTGCCCTCCCGATGGGTTTGCCCTGAACCAAGGAAGGGGAGAAGTGCCAGGGCGGTGGCAGCCGCTCGTGCTTCCGGAAGATTCCCGGGGTTGCGACATTGCCCGTTGCACCCGCCGGCTTTGGTGTGGTCGAAGCTCCAGCCACCATCGGGGAGTTGATGATTGGCCAGCCACTGGAGGGCCAGTGCCACCGCGCGCTCGCTCCCCTCGGTAGCACCACCCAATCGTGCCAGACGTTCCTTTCCCGCACCACGACCTGAAAATTCGTCACCGCTCAACGCCCCCAGGTTGGCCAGCAAGTCTGTTTGTGGGGCGTGTTCCACCCCGATGGGGCTGAGTTCCACCGAGGCCATAGCTGCCGTTTCGTCGTTAAACGGTGAGACGTCCTGGGAACTGTCCACGTTGCTGGCCACTTCCACCGGTGACAGGTCGGTGGCCAAGTTGATATCCTGCGGGGGCTCATCGAGGAGCTCTTCCACCTCTTCGAGTTGTTCGTTCTGACCCGGTGCCACCACCAGTGTCTGGGCCGTGGATTCGCGAGGTGCCGGGATCGTGATCATAGCCATGACCAGCAGGGCCACGGCATGCACGACCATGCTGACGAACCAGCTCGGCATCCAGTGGAGAATTTCCCACAGGAGGCTGCGCCCTTTTTTCTCTTCCTGCTCACTATCGGCCTGGATGCCCTTTGCAGCCGCTGCCACCGCCGCCGGGGATGGTTGGGCACTGCCTTTCTGTGCGGACTCGCTTCGCGCTCGGCCGGCATTTCCCTGGGCTGGACGAACGACTTTTCCTTTGGGAACGCCTTCGATTCCTTCGCGAGCCTTTCGTGGCGACGAAGTGCTTTCTGCGGCTGGCTGTGACGGTGGAGTTCCAGAACCCTGCCCCGGCGCAGGCGATCCTGGTGATGGCTGCTGTTCATCGGGCAAAGGCAACTTATCGGTCATGCTTGACCTCTCGCCTCAGGGATCTCTGTTCCGATTGACTTCCATCAACTCAGGGCAATGCCCACCGAGGTAACGCCCCGATAACCTCTAAAAACGGTGACCGGCAACAACCCGGCGGGCGATGTTTTGCCACAAGCTTCCCTTTTCATTTTAACTCGTTACGGAAACGTGGTGCCACCATGGGCATGGCCAGTGTCGGTAGCCCGGCTGACATCGTCCACTCAGCCGAGGTCCTGCTATGCCGGGTCGCATGAGGGCTTTGCGGCCTCTTCTGACGCAGGTCCTTCCGGTTTGTCGGTGGGTGATTGGGTTTGGGGTTTCCCCGTGGGACTCGGAGCCTGAGAGCTCGGGAAAATGGTCTTCTTGGGGATCTTGGGACCCAGAATCATGGCCATGGCAAATAAGGCTAGCGTTTCTCCTGTAATGACCAGCCCCTGATACTTCGGCCAGACCGTGCAAACGATTGTCGCCGCCATGACCAGCGCTGCCCAGAGCGTGATGGCTACTGCCAGCCGCCAGCCGGCGAGAAAGGCCGTGCGAATGGCTGCCACCAAGATGGGCGCCGCTGCAGAGAGTGTCACGGCATAACCCAGGGGCAGGTACTCCTGGGCGTAGTACATGAGCGGATAACTTCCGGCGAACAGTCCAATCGTTAAAAGGAGCATCCACCGATCGAAGGCTGGCTTGTTGGCGACAAGCGCCATCAGGCCCGCCACCAATCCAAAAAACACAATGCTCAGGGGGCCCAGCCAGCGCAGCTCGCCCAGTCGATCCACTGGTGCGATGCCAAGCACATCGAGCTGGACTGGACGTCCGAACACGAGTTTCTTGTATTCCCAGACGTATTCCGCTCCACCTTTAGAGGACTTCGCTACCGTGGGTTGAAGAGAGAGTTCCATCAGTCGCACGTCTGAACCACTGGTTCTGACCGTCAGTGCGAGCGTGTCTTCCACGCCGCCCTCGGGGATTTCCAGGCCGAAAACTCCACGGCCAACCGCTGAATAACGGGCCTCGATCGATTGGGGTGAGTCGTTCAGGGAGACCGTGCATCGCAGTTGCCCTGGGGTAATGACAACGTCTTCGCAAACCTGATCGCCAACGCGAACTTCAAGTTCGGCGAGTGAAACAATCTCTGGCGGTAGTGGAAGAGCTATGTAGTACTCTCCCGGAGTTCGAGCCGGCGCCCGCGCTTCCAGCTTGCCCTGAAATTGAACCTCATACAGGGAAACGGGAATGATTGTGCCCACACTCAATCTGGGGATCAGCATGACTTCCGCCTGGAGGTTCACCACCCGGGCTGGTTGAGACGCACGAGGTGTGCCGCGGGGGCTGGGCTGTTCTGCAGCCGCGGGCGGGACATTGAGGTCCTCGCGGTAGCTGAGGGCCGACCGCCGAGCAGCCTCTTTCGCCGACTGAACCGCCGGCAGGAGAAGGCCAATCAGCACACCAATGATGAGGATGACCACCAACAACTCAACGAGTGTAAAGCCACGTGACGAGACGCGATTCACCGCAACATCCTCCCGGAAAAAGAAGGCCAAGGATACGATCGGCATTCGCTCATCCACCGCGTGAGCCCCTCCAGATCCCCTTCTGTTCCCAAGCAGGCTGGAGTCTGCCCGTTAAAATAGTCTCCCGGCTGACTCGTGACAATCGTTGCCAACGCGAAACTGAGAAACTCGCCGAAGGAACGCTGGTCCTTGCCGCCTGAGCGATTCTCATTTTTGCAAAAATCTGTGACATGCCACGAGGGCAAAGTTGTTGTACGGGTCATTCATGAATGGCCCCTGCCAGTGCCGTGGCTTGGGTGGAACCGGGCCATCCAGCCGAAATGGACATTCGAGTGCTTCTCAGGATTCGGATACCGCCGCCGCGATCGCACCGGGGGAAACCAGCGCTGATTGGGGAGACGCCTTCCACGGCGTCCGTCGAACACGGAAGGGCACGCTTGTCGTGCCTGACGATGCGAAACGGAGCATCCAACGTTGAGCGGCGGACCTGACAAGCAGGTCCCTCCGAACGCGGACCTGACAAGCAGGTCCCTCCGAAAGGTCGGAGGGGCACGCTTGTCGTGCCCGATAGAGCTTTCCAGCAGCAGGTAACTGGGGATAACGCGGTCTTGCTGCCGCTTGACACGGTGAACCCGATTCCGCAGCATCAAATTTCTGATCCACGATCGCTGCTCTGAGAAACATCGTGCGGATTGGCGATCTGAAAAAAGAAAAAGCGGTTCAAGAACCAAAGTGTTCCAACAATCGAATCCTTGAGCTGAAGGAAGCCTCCAAGTGAAAGCTCTTGTACTGACCGCCTACAAACAATTGGAAATCCAGGATGTTCCGACGCCCGAACCTGGTGCGGGGGAGATTCTCGTGAGAGTGAGGGCCTGCGGCATTTGTGGGAGCGATGTCCACGGGTTCGATGGCAGCACAGGGCGCAGGCGACCGCCGATTATCATGGGGCATGAAGCCTCTGGAATTGTCGCGAAGACCGGCGACGGCGTTACCCAATTTCGCCCGGGGGATCGGGTGACTTTCGACTCCACAATTTATTGCGGTCGCTGTGAGTTTTGCCGTCAGGGGCGGATTAACCTCTGCGAGAACCGCCGTGTCCTGGGAGTGTCCTGTGCCGAGTACCGACAGGACGGGGCGTTCGCCGAGTATGTCGTCGTGCCGGAACACATTGCCTACCGCCTGCCGGATAGTGTTTCCTTCGAACAGGCCGCCTTGATCGAACCGCTTTCCGTGGCCCTGCACGCCGTGGATCGTGGAAATCTACGGCTTGGCGAGACGGTTCTCGTTATTGGTGGTGGAATGATCGGTTCGCTGATCGTGCAACTCGTCAAGGTCGCGGGAGCCAGTCACATTGTAGTATTGGAGCCAGATCCTTTTCGCCAGGAGCTTGTCCGCCATGCGGGGGCTACCGCCGTCTTTTCGCCGAGTGAATCCTGGCAAGAGGAGCTGTCCAAAATGACAGAAGGAAAGAGGATCACTCTCGTTTTCGACGCCGTGGGCATCGACGAGACCGTCCGCACCGCCGTGGAAAGCGTGGAGAAAGGTGGTCGCGTGGTTCTCGTAGGCAACCTGGCCCCGCAAACCACAATGCTTCTGCAAGCGGTGGTTACCCGAGAACTCACACTTCTGGGATCCTGCGCCTCACAGGGCGATTATCCCCGGTGCCTGGATTTGCTAGCCCGGGGGATTGTGACGGTAGACCCTCTGATCAGCGCAGTCGCGCCATTGGAAGAGGGCCCTTACTGGTTCGAGCAGCTCTACCATCGAAGGCAGCCCCTGCTCAAGGTGATCCTTCAACCGTGAGCCTGACCGTCGCTGGTACAATGCCCGCTGCTTCCGCAGTCCGCCGTCACACCCAGCGCATCAGTGCGTGATGGCGTGCACGATCACGTTGGTGCCGATCTTCAGTGCTGAGTCGTCTTTCAGCCCATAAGAATACGGGTGCGGGAACTGTTCCCAACCATTCCCCAGGTCGAATCGGCTGTAAATGACGGCGAGTCGGCCATCAATGCTGATGCCTTCCAGTTCGGGCGTGTTGATGTTGCCGAAATCCTCACGAACCCGCGGAGTGTATTCGACTTCCTGGATGTCGAACAGATTGTGGTAAATCGGGTGGTCAAGTGGGATCCTTTCCAGCCTGGCGTCCGGGAAGACTTTGGCGATTTCTCGGCGGAAACCCATGTCGAAGGACATCCGGCCGCAGCAGGCATCAGCAAAGAGCAGACCGCCCGCCTTCAAATACCGCTGGAGGAAAGCGACTTCGTCGTTGTTCCAGACGAATTCCCGATGTCCTGTCATGTAAAGAAGCGGATAGTTGGCCGCCTGCGGGTCGGTGAGGCGGATGTTCTGCCGCTTGAATTTGACCTCCAGGGTGGAATTATCGCGCGCGAATTTGAGCAGATTGTGGACGGCCGACGGGTCGGGATCCCAGTCGCCCTCGTGCATGATCTGCGCGAAGACGAAATCGTCCCGCGTCGGAGCCTCGGCTTCATAGTACACCTTAGTGGTGCTCAGGAAGCGTGCCAGTTGGTAACTTCCCAGAATGTACGTGATCAAATTGGCCCCTACCTGCCGTGCCAGGTCGATGACCAGACGCAGGCCGCGGGGATGGTCGTGACCGTCCCAGCCACACGTCATATCGGCCGGGGAAAAGATCACGCCGGAACGACAGCCGAAATCAATCGACTCCAGGCACGGAGCGTCGTCGTACCGAGAGCCGTCCGCCTTCTGGTAGGTGAAGTTGCCCAGTTTGTAGTAGGAAGAAAATACCGGCTCTTCAGGAAGCATTTTTCGCAATGGCCGACCGGGGAAGATGAGCTCCATTTCACGACGGAACGACTCCGCAAAATCGTTCCAGCCGCAGCACGCGTCGCCGATGATGGTGCCACCATCCATGACATATCGGGCAAGCTTCGCGCGGACATCGTCCGTCAATTGAAAACTATTATGACCGGCAAACAACAGGGCCGGTAACTCCCGGGGATCGAAAGAGAAATGGGCGAAGTCTGTTTCGACCGCCCGATAGTGGATTCCCAGCTTTTCGTTGGTCCATTCAAGGAGGGTGTTGACATCGGCGGGGTCTGTCATCCAGTCCCGGTACATGACCCGTTTGCCATCGCGGGTGATCCAGCGCACACTTCCCAGGGCCATTTTTCCGATCAGAGCAGGCGGACTGGGCGGACGTTTCTTTTCCGTGCGCCGCAAGGGTGTGACGGGGAGCGGGAGCGGCGGGAATGATTCACCCCCGGTGCGGTGTTGCGGTGCCGCTTTGGGAGGTGGACCGCAGTCAATTGGCCCTGAGTTTTCCTCTCCGAAGACAAGGGCAGGTACGGCCACTCCGCCGGCCTGACCGATGACCCAACTGAGACCGGTCACCTGAAGAAACTCCCGACGGGAATGCGTTCGCAATCGGCGGTTCATGATGGCACCTCGCGTCTCATTTAAGCTACGACACAACGACTCTTTCCGTCCCGACCCCGATCGTCCACCGGAAAAAGCTTATTTTGACGACGGTTTTTCCAGGGGTATGGCTCCGTTATCTGTTCGGATCAGTATATCCCCAATATCGCTGCCCTCCGCTGCCTCGTTGGGGAGCGGCATAGCCCCAGCAGGAGTCGCTTGAGTAACGAGGAAATCCGCATGACGTCGGATCGTTTCCTCCTCCATAATCCCATTGTAGAAGCAAACCTCATCGATCGCGCCAGGAAATGGATAGGCATGGGCCAATCGGGCATCAAAACCCTTCCCGATTCCCAACGTACCGGACGGTACAGTCCCGGCCACCCATCCGTCGAAAACTTTCTCCAGCTCGCCGTAAGCCGTCAAATTCTGAAGGTAGGTGCACACGTGCGTGGAGTTCCGCTGTTCATCTGTCTGAATGGTCACGACGGCGAAATACCAGTGCCCGGCAGACAGGCGTCCCCGGGTTTGAGCCCAATTCTGATCGGCGACGAGCAGGTGAGCCAGGGCGGCCTCACTTGGGGCCCCGGTTTCCGACGGCACGGCAGCGAGCAGAAATCCGCAGCGGTGTGCGTCCTGCCGCGTGGCGAGGAGGCTTCCCACAGCCTCGGGCGATTCCTCTGGCCAGCCGTCGAACCGGAAAATGATCTCTGCAGTGAAGCGATTTGGAAACGTCAGCGGCTCCTCGCTTTGCCATCCCAGCCCGTTGGCATTGCCATCGCGGTTGGCGCGAATCACTCGCACAGCCCGCGATTGCCCGCCATATCCAGTTGCCCATTGTGCGGAGAGATCTGAAAACGTACCCCGCATTCTGACCGGGAAAACGGTCCCGACATGACCATCGCGGTGGTTGTACAGAGCGGCTTCCTGTTCAAAGTCGGCTGACAACCAGATATGGGGATCATGCAGCGCGACGTAACGCCAGGCGGCAACAGATCCCTTCTTCGGAATGTGTGCCCAGAACCGGTGGCCGCCCCAGGGAATGGTGACCACTCGGCCGGCGGAACCCACCATCGCTGCCTGTCCTTTTCCGAGTTCCTGAACGTCTCCACCATCCGGCTGGAGCGGTCCCAGGGCCACCTTTCCTGTCAGGACGTGCACCCGGGTCGCCTCCGATGTCACTTCCACGGCGAAGCTCGTCCCACGATCCATAACTCTCGCATGGGGTGTTTTTACCAGAAAACCGCGACAGCCCGGCGCGAGTTGGACCACCATTTTGCCGGAAGTGAGCGTCACATTTTGGGCGTCATCAACGCGGAGGACGGCGGGCGCTTCCAAAGTCCAGGTTGTTCCGTGTTGGTCCCGCCACGCTGCTAGCCCCGAATGCAGACGGACGATATCACCGGATTGGAGCGGACTTCCCACTGTAAGGTGCGGAGTTTCGAAAGAGGCCTCGAATACATCGACGCAGGTGGCGATCCGTGATTCTGGAAGACGAGTGATTTCCGGCGTGAGGAAAGCGTGCCACCTCCAAAGGAGAGCCAGACAAAAGCCCACGGCGGCAGCCATCCCAACAAGCCCCCAGGCAACGAGACGTCGGGTTATTTTGTTCTGCCCGGCGAAAGATTGTTTTCTGGTGACCTCGGCACGGATTCCCGAAAGATTCTCGCGAATCGGCGAATCGGGGACCTCCAGCAGGCCCCCTGCGCCCCAGTGGAGTTCTCCGAGGAGCAGCACGTAGTCGATGTACAGCTCTCTGCCCTCGGGAGTGCGTACCAGTTCTTCGAGGCGGCGCACATCCTCCTCGCTGCCCCGTCCTTCGACGAGGGCGTCCACGAGCTGGCAGAGGGCCGAGTGTTCTTCCGGGGTCATGGGCGTTTCAACCGATTCGGAACTTCATCCCGGCAGTTTCATGCGGTTTCTTCCGCCGTGCGCAATTTGTGCTGGATGCATTTCAACACGGCCATGCGAATACGGTGGAGCATCCGCCGCACGGCCTCGACCGACTTTCCGCGGAGTTGAGCGATCTGCTCGGTGCTCATCTGCTGGAAGTATCTTTGGTTCAGCAAATCGCGATGGTGCGGTTGCAATTCCTGGAGACACTGTCGCAACGCTTCGCGTCTTTCGTCCACGGTCTCCACAACATGGACCGCGTGGTTGGCAATGTGCTCCAGGAACTCTGGTGAAAATAACCTCGCCGCCCGTGCTGAACGCTCCCGGTGTTTGAGGACTTCATTGCGGGCAATCCCGCATGCCCATCGGAAAAAGTCCTCTTCTGGACGGAAATCCTCAAATCGCCGCCACAGGACGACGCTGACGTCCTGAACAATCTCCTCGACCTCCTGGGGATCAGGCACAAGCACCATGACGTAAAGGAACAGCTTGCGCTGAATCCCCGCCAGAAGCCGGACGAAAATCTCGTTTCTGCTCTCGTTTTGGCCTTCCGTCCCCGACTGCAACGCTCAGCCTTTCCTCGCTGTTAACCTGCAGACCGGTTGTCTTCTTTTCGATGCAACCAGGTTTAATCCTCTGATTTTGCACCACCAGTATCCCGGGGCCCTTCAGGCCGCTTCCGGAACGAACTCGAGGGACTCCCTGTCCAGACGGCTCTTTGCGGTCCCTGCCCGCCATAAACTTTATTCCCTTTCCGCCGGCGAAACAGGACATCCCGATTTCAAAAAGACAGCAGAAGTACATTGATAGCAGGCAGAATGTGCGTCGTTATGCCTTGTGAGTGTTGCTACGGCGCTGCATGTCGTTGGAGCTTCGAATCTTCTGATACAATGAACCGGCTGAAAGGGCCCCGCGAATGACTCTAGTTTCATATGCTGAGCTTTACGAGGAGCTGGGTATGGTCGGTGATACCCGTATCTTGCCTGTAGCTGTGCTGATTTCCGGGACGGGAAGAACGCTCCGTGATCTTCTCAAGGCCGTTGACGAAGGTCGGGTGCCGATCGACGTGCGGCTGGTCATTGCCAGCACCCCCAACGCCAGCGGGCTTCAGTATGCGGAATTCATGGGTATTCCGGCGGAGGTCATTGAAAGAAAAGATTACGACTCCTCTGATGCCTACAGTGCCGCAATCTATCAGCGGTGCAAGGAGGTGGGGGCCGAGTACATCATCATGGCGGGATTTGCTATCCGCCTCACGATCACTCCCGAATTTCAGAACCGCGTGATCGGGACCCATCCGGCTCTGGCCCCGGCGTTTTGCGGGCAGGGGTACTTTGGCCGTCGGGTCCACGAGGCGGTACTCGAACATGGGGTCAAGGTCACCGGCTGCACAGTGTTCTTTCTCGATCAGGAGTACAACAACGGCCCGGTGATCATTCAGAAATGGACCCCAGTAGAGCCCGACGACACGGTGGAAAAGCTGGAGGCCCGCGTGCTCAAACTGGAGACAGAGGCCCTCATCGAGGCACTCCAGTTCCTCGCCGAGAATCGCATCCAGGTGGTGGGACGCCGGGTGCGTATTTTACCGGCAAGGCCGGAGCAGCCCGCCCCGGCTTGATGCTCTCCAGGCCAGGCGGGCCGTCCAGCCTGCGTGCTCCCGCGCGAGCAGCTTGAGTACCACCCTGCTCGCGCGCCCGATATCTCCACTGGGCCTGCTGGCCCTGCCCGTCGCGTTACCTGTTTCCGCCGTTCAGATTAGCGAACGGATCGCTTCAACACCTGCCAGAGCGACGGCGTGGTCGTTCTCCACGGTGCTGCCCGAAACACCGATTCCGCCGATAACTTCGCCCTGCGAATTGCGAATTGGGATTCCCCCGGGAAACGTGATCAGTCCGCCATTGGAGTGTTCAATGTGGTAGAGGGGGC
>Ga0181858_1000866_pt1 | contig 14754 bp, 11 predicted proteins | sample NewIslPassag4_SG_FD_130749 | JGI IMG/M metagenome (GOLD analysis project Ga0181858, IMG submission 130749) | Feedstock adapted compost microbial communities from Newby Island compost facility, Milpitas, CA, USA - Passage 4_SG | ecosystem: Engineered > Solid waste > Feedstock > Composting ...
ATGCCGAGGCGTTCGCCTTCCTGCACATAGAGGGACAGGTCCTTGTACGCGAGACCGACCTTGAAGCCGCCGTCGAACTTGCGGTTGATGATGCTCGTCGGGAATTTGTCCAGGGTCGCGCTGTTGCGTCCGCTGCCCGCATTCAGCACGTTCAGCATCGTGCGGGGCTTGAGTCCCGCCTTGACGCCGAATGCAAGCGCTTCAGAAGTTGCCGCCATTGCCGTGCCCGACAGGAAATTGTTGATGAGTTTCATCGTCTGCCCCTGTCCGGGTTCCGAGCCCACGTAGAAAATGTTTTTGCCCAAAATTTCGTAAATCGGTTTGTGCTCCCCGAACGCTTCCTCTGGACCCGACACCATGATGGCCAGCGTCCCGGCGGCGGCGCCGCGCATGCCCCCGCTCACCGGGGAATCGAGCACCCGGATGCCGCGGGAGGCAAGCGCCGCTCCCACCTTCTGGGCCACTTCCGGCCCGGTCGTCGACAGATCGATGAAAGTCGTGAAACCTTCGGCCTGCATGAGCCCGTTTTCGCCGAGGACGACTTCCTGCACGACCTGCGGCGTCGGAAGGCTGACCAGCACCGTGTCGGCGCGGCTGGCCGCTTCCGCCGGCGATGTCGCCGGCACCGCGTTTGGATAGTTGCTGAATCGTTCGATCGCTTCCGGCCGAACATCGAAAAGGTTGACCGTATACCCCCGATCGAGCAGCCGGGCCACCATTTGCGCTCCCATGCTGCCCAGTCCGATGAATGCCAGTTTTTTGCTCATTCCGCTCCCCACCTTACCCCTGTTTTTCCAGTTCCCGGAAAAATTCCTGGGCCACCTTGAATCCTTCCACCGCCGCCGGGATTCCGCAGTAGATGGCGGCCTGCAGCAGCACCTCCCGAATCTCCTCCTTCGTGCACCCGTTGTTGATGGCGCCGCGCAGGTGGAGTTTCAGCTCGTGCGGCTTGTTCAGGGCCGTCAGCATCGCGACGTTGATCAGGCTTCTCGTCTTGAGCTCGAGCCCCGGCCGCGCCCATGTCTTGCCCCAGCAGTACTCCGTGGTCAGCTCCTGCATCGGCAGGATGAAGTCGTCCGCGTTCTTGAACGACTGCTCCACATATTCGGCGCCCAAAACCTTCTTGCGGATTTCCAATCCTTTTTCAAACAGCTCGCTTGCCATGGATCGGTTCCTCCTTTATTCCAGCGCTCTTGACGGCGCTTGTTTTCTCGTCGGGATAGGGGAGATCTTTCTTACCGGGCCTTGATGGCGTCCCGCGCGATCGTCCACCGGTGGATTTCGGAAGGACCTTCGACGATCCGGTACACGCGGATGACCCGGTACATGTATTCGAGCGGCAGGTCCTTCGTCACCCCGATGCCGCCGTGCGCCTGGATTGCCCGGTCCACCACCCTCGTGGCCATTTCCGTGCAGAACACCTTGATCATGGAAGCCTCCCGGCGGATGTTTTCTCCGCGGTCCAGTTTCACGGCCGCATCGTAGATCATCAGCTTGGAGGCGTGGATGTCGATCAGGGAATCCGCGATCCACCACTGGATCGCCTGTCTTTCCGAAAGGTAGTGGCCGAACGTCTTCCGCTGCTTGGAGTAGTCGATCATCATTTCCAGCGCCCGTTCCGCCATCGCGGTGCAATGCATGGCGATTTCCAGACGCCGGACGCCCAGACGGTTCATGAGCGGCTGGAACCCCTGGTTGACTTCTCCGAGCACCTGCGAGTCGTCCAGCTCGACATTGTCAAAATACACTTCGTACGGGTGGAACTGTCCGATCGTGGGGATGCCGCGGGTCACCTTCAGGCCGGGCGTGCCCTTGTCCACCAGGAACGCGGTGATCCCGTTCTTGCCCTTCTCCGGATCGGTGACGGCCAGCGTGATCAGGAAATCCGCCTTGCGGGCGCCGGAGATGAACGTCTTCTGCCCGTTCAGCACCCATTTTCCATTCTTGCGCTCCGCCCTCATCCGGATGGCGGCGGCGTCCGAACCGGCGTTGGGCTCGGTCAGGGCCAGGTTGGAAGTCTTCTCCCCGCGAGCGTACGGAATGAGGTACCGCTGTTTCTGATCCTCGTTGGCGCACTGGATCAGAAAATGAAGGTTGGGCGTATCCGGCGGCAGGATGAACGGCACGATGCATTTGCCCTGCTCTTCGGTGACGAGGACCTTTGCCAGCGCGCCGAGCCCCGCCCCGCCGTATTCCTCCGGCACGTCGATGCCCCACAGGCCCGCTTCCTTCGCCTTGGCCAACAGGCGCTCATTCACGTCGTCGGGAATGATCGGATCATCGCTCAACCCCCGGTTCGCTTCCCGTTCGATCACCAGCTTCTCGAGCGGCATCAGCTCCTTCCGGGTAAAGTCCCGCACCAGGTTTTTCAGCATCTTCAGCTCTTCCGGCAGTTCGAACAGGCTCATAGTCCCTCTCCCTCCAAATCACATTTTTCTGACATTCGGCCCTTCGCAGCCAGATGCAAATTTTAAAACGCTTACAGGATTTCCACTTTATTTTAATTGTTTTGAAACAGCAAGTAAATATGCTTAAAAAATTTATAACTATTTCTCTAATTTATAATTATTTCGGCAAACAAATCCCGCACCCCGGGACGCAGGACTCCAACATCCGGGGTGCGGGCCCGCCATCCTCAATCAAGCCACTCCACGTTGTATTTTGCCTGAATGTCCGCAAATTGCTGGAACACGTCCGGGAACCGGTTTTTCATTTCTTCCACCGCCGGGCGGACCATTTCCCGGATTTGAGCCAGCTGCTGATCGTTGAAAGTGACGATGGATTCCGCATACTTTTCGGCTTCCCTGAGCTTCGCCTCGTCGTTGTCGATGCTTTCCTGCCATTGTTCGGCCGTCAGCTCGTCCGCGGTCTCCACGATGATGTTCTGCAGATCCGCCGGCAGGCCGTCAAACCACTTCTGGTCGACGATGAGTGTATACGTGCCGAGCTGCAGGTTGGGAACGATCGCGGCATACTTGGCCGCATCCCCCACCTGCGACACCCAACCGTCCGCCGAGGTCCACGAACCGTCGATCGTGCCCTGAACGATGGCCGTCGGCACTTCCGTGGCCGGCATCGAGATCGCCGTAACGCCCAGATTTTCCATGACTTTGAGGAGCAGCTGACCGCCGGGCACGCGGACTTTCGCGCCCTTCAGATCCTCCGGCGTTTGGACGTCCCGGCCGTTGAAGATGAACAGGCCGCCCGTCGCGCGCATCAGGCCGAGGTTTTTGATTCCGTAATCGGAGAGGAGCGATGTGATGAGGTCGTTGATCTCCCTCCGGTATTCCGGATTGGCCAGCATCACTTCATCCTGCAGGGCGAAGGGAATGGTGAAGACGCCGTAGGCTTCGTTGAGCGCTTCGAGCCGGCCGCTCGCCGGAGCGACGATATGGACGGACCCGGTTCCCATCGCCTCCACCGCGTCCGCGTCGGAGTACAGCTGGCTGGAAGGATAGACCTCGGGAGCGAAACGGCCCCCGCTCTTCTCCTCGATCATCTCGGCAAATTTGACAAAGAACTGGTGTTTCATCTGGGTGACGGCCGTCTCGTGGGTAATGATCACCGGGATCTTCTCCTGGTTCCCTCCCTGGGATCCTCCGCCCGAGCTTCCGCTTCCGCAGGCGGTCACAAGCCCCAGGACCAGGATCAGCAGAAATATCGCCAGATTTCGTTTCATGACCGATCTCTCCTTTTTGAGGTCTGGATCAAAGAATAGCATGATTCTGATAAATTTGTAAGTATCTTTAAAAAATATAAAATTTTTGCAGTTTCTTCACCTGCTGATCCAGCGCGCATACAGGACGCCCGCGAGCAGCACGAACGCGGCGCTCACCCTGTACATGAGCGGATAGCCCACAAATTCGGCAATCGCCCCCATGAGCTGGGCCCCGAGGGCAACCCCCACATCGTAGGAAAGCAGGATCGTCGAGGAGGCGGCCCCCTTTCGGCCCTCCGGAGCCCGGAGAAACGCGATCGTCTGGAAGATGGGCAGGAACGTTCCGTATCCGGTTCCGATCACGATGGCGGACAGAAGATACAGGAAGGGACTGTCCGCGAACGAAAGCAGAAGGAGCCCGACGACAAAGGTAGCCATCGATGGGTACATGACCACATCGGCGCCGTACCGGTCGAACCATCTCCCGAGAAAAATTCTCGACACCATCACGACGACCGCCAGCATCAGGAAGTAGTATTTCGCATATTCCACGAATCCCCGCTCGTCCGCGTAGAGGGACACGAAGGACTGCAGGGAAGCGATGGAAAAGCACAGGATGCAGTAAACGATGGCCGCCGGCAGGGCGGATTTCTCCAGCATCCGGCCCGGGCTGAGCGCGAGTCTCGGCGCAGCCTGGGACGCCCGCGGATTCCGGGGAATCCGGATGAGGGAGACGACGGCTGCCGAAATCGCGAGATAGGCCACGCAGACGGTGAACACGGTCGGCATTCCGTACCTCGTCGTGAGCCACAGCCCGATGAACGGCCCGAGCACGAGCGACAGGCTGCCGGAAAGCGTAAAGATGCTCATGCTTTCCCCTTTTCGCCTTTCCGGAGCGAGGAGCGAGGTGGCGTACACGATGCACGTGGAAGCCAGGCCATAGCAAATGCCCTGCAGAAAACGGATCGCGACGAGCAGCAGAAGCCCCCCGGAGGATGCGAACAGCCCAAGGGCGGTCGCCACGAAGCACAGGAGGGACGCGACGATCACCTTCTTGCCGTTGATGCGGTCCGCCGAGACGCCTGCGATTGGGCGAACCAGGATCGCCCCCAGCATGAACATCAGCATCGCCAGCCCGACTTCCTTGTCCTTGTATCCCAGTCCCTGCACGATGTGGATGGGGACGGTCGAGATCAGGGTGTTGTTCGCGAGAAACAGGAACAGGTTTGCGGCGAACAGACCGGCAAAGTTGCGGTTCCACAACCGTTCTTCAGCCATATTTTCCTCTCCGGATCCGGCTCAGGCTGCCCGGCAGCCCAAAACCGCGTCAAAGTCTTAGATGCCATCGATCAGGCAGGTTCGTCCCGCGGCTTGCGAGGCGTTTCGCGGCCTTCGGAAGACTTCCCTCCGGTCCGACCCAGGAAGAAACGCACCTGCTTCACATATCCCGAATGAAAAAGATGCCGGGAGTCTCGGGGCGATTCCGAAGGAGGTCCCGACGACCGGCAGGATATTGAGAACGCTTGCAAAGTCTCCAATTCACGGCGTTTCTCTGCCAGCAGAAAATGATATGAAATTACTATAATCGATAGCAGGAATAAAAGTAAATATTCTTGCAAAATATGCGAGAAATGCAATTAGTAGAAGAAACGAACAAGAAAAAAAAGCCATCCGTCCTGCAGACAGACCGCCATTTTCGCGCTTTTTCCTGCCGAAACGATGCTATATAATGAGATCTGGTGAATTATTGTCGGAACCCGCAATTTCCCGGGATCCGTGAGGACGGTGGGACTGGAAGCCATGGATTCCGCGTTGACCACATATATGACGCTCGTGACGGTTTCCGGCACCCTGAATCTGTTTCTCGGGCTGTACGTATTTTTCCGCAGGCGCCTGTACTCGGAGCTCTCCACCTATTTCCTGGCGGGAACGGCCGCGATCACGATCTACTGCTTCGGCTACACGTTCAGCCTGACTTCGTCCACCCTGGAGGAGCTGCGCTTCTGGAGCGTGGTGCAGTATTTCGGCATGCCGTTCTGCCCTCCGCTTGGGCTTCTGTTCGTGCTGAAATACCTCGGCTACAAGGTCCCCCGGCCGGCCGTGGCGACGCTGTTTGCCGTCCCGGTCCTGAGCCTCCTGTCCAACGCCACCAACCGGTTTCACCACCTCCACTACAAGCAGTACGAGATCCATCCGGTGCTTGGCCCTCCCTACAACGACATTGAAGTGGGACCCACCTATGTCGTCATGGGGGCCTTCATCCTGCTCTGCTTCATCTGCAGCCACCTTCTCCTCCTCTCCCGCTGGAAGGACACCGACCGGGCCTACCGGCCGCAGCTCGCGGCGCTACTCGCGGCGCACTTCATCCCGATGGCCACCTCGTTCCTGTATCTCATCGGCGCCACGCCGGCCGGCATCGACCCGGTGCCGATGGTCTGCGGCGCAACCTCGCTTCTCATGTGGTGGACGGTCGAATCGAACCGGCTGCTCACGATCATTCCGATCGCGAAGGACGCGATCTTTCACAGCATCGGCGACGGCGTGCTCGTGCTTGACCGGGAAGGGCGGCTCGTCGAGTTCAACGACAGCTGCCGGAACCTGTTTCCGGCGCTGGACCAATCGCTGTTCGGCCAGCCGCTGGAATCCGTTTGGAAGATGATGTTCGGGCCGGCTTCCGCTCCTTTCACCCCCGGCACCGAATATGAAGAACGGGAAGTGCAGACCGGGGAGCCGGAGGAACGGATTTTTCGGGTGCGCATTTCCCCGCTCAAGCAGAGGGGGCGGAGGGAGCTCAGGGGAACGGTGATGATCATCACCGACATCACCGAGTTCAAGCGGATGCAGCGGAAACTGGAGCATCTCGCGAACCACGACGAGCTGACGCGGATCCTGAACCGGCGCGCGTTCCTCGAACACTGCGAGAAGGGCTACGCCCGGTCCCGAAAAGAAAGGACCGCCTTTACGGCGGTGCTGTTCGACATCGATCATTTCAAACGGATCAACGACACCTACGGTCACCAGGCGGGCGACCGGGTGCTCGTGCACGTGGCCCGGGTCTGCCAGTCGTTCCTGTCCGACGACATGCTGTTTGCCCGCTACGGCGGGGAGGAATTCGTGCTCGGCCTGTACGGGCGCACGGCGGAGGAAGGCCGGCAGCTCGCGGAACGGCTCCGGGAAAACATCGCTACCCATCCCGCCATGCTGGAAAATGAAGCCATCCGCGTCACCTCCAGCTTCGGCGTGGCCCAATCGTCGGGACGGAGGGACGAGTCGCTGCAGAAACTGCTGCACTTTGCCGACGAGGCGCTGTACGAAGCCAAGCGGAGCGGCCGCAACCGCGTGCGCGTGTACCGGCGGAGGTAAAATATTAGGCGTCCTGGTTTCCTGCCCCATAACCCAGAAATACATTCTCATTGTGCCATTCCAAGTACTTTGGATCGGGAAAATGTTCGCGTTTTTCCCAACATACATTTTCAAGCCCCATCACCAACCACGCTTCATTCGGTGCACTTCTTCTACAAAAACTTTGAATCTCCTGCTCGCTGGTCACCCTGATCGATCCTCCGCCGGTTCCTGCCGATTTGTCATTGACTTCCTTCCGATGGAATGGGTAAAATGTTTATAGCTAAACTTTTTGCATTCTAAATAATTCGTTCCCGTTTGTTTGGAATCGCTCTCATCATCCGTACTGCCGGCATTGGAGGGGAAATCCGATGGCTTTTACCTTCGAGGAAATCGAACAGCTGCGGGCCCGCGGCGGGATCGGGAGAATTCTCCACCACGACTTCGACCCGACCCTTCCCGAAACGTTCACGAGCGCCGCGGAACTGTACCGGGATTTGAGGCAGCGCTGCCCGGTCGCCCACAGCAACACCTACGGGGGCTTCTGGGCGCTGTTCAAGTACGAGGACGTCGTGAACGCCCTGGAAGACTACCCGACGTTCACCACGAGCGTGCAGAACGCGGTGCCCAACTTCGCCTTCACCGGGGTGCGGCCGCCGCTGCACCTCGACCCACCCGATCACAGCATGTACCGCCGGATCATCAACCCGTTTTTCACGCGGGAGAAGGTGGAGCGGCTCGTCCCCGCGATGAAGCGGGACGCCGCCGAGCTGTTGCAGCGGCTCATCGACAAGGGCGGCGGGGATTTCGGGGAGGAGTTCGGGCACGTCTTCCCGGCGTACGTGTTCGCGGAGTTTTTCAACCTGCCCGTGGAACTGTCGCGCAAAATCCGCTCGGTCACAGGCATCTACGTTCGGGCGGTGAACGCCCAGGACCATGAGGTCGTGAAAAAATACAGCCGCGACCTGTATGAGATCGCCCAGGGCATCATCGAGGAGCGGAAACGGAATCCGCTGGATCCGGAAATCGACATGACGAGCGCGTTCCTTCAGGCGCAGAAGGAAGGAGCGCCGATCTCGGACGCCATGCTGCTCGGCACGATCCGCCAGCTCATCGTCCTCGGCATGGTCGCTCCCTCCGTCGTGCTGCCGTCCAGCATCGCCACCCTGGCGATGGATCCGGAAGCGCAGGATACGCTGCGCAGCGATCTCAGCCTCATCCCGGCCGCCTGCGAGGAGCTGTTCCGCCTCAATTCGCCGTACCGCGGCATGTCCCGCACGCCGACCCGGGACGTCGTCATCCGGGGCCACGAGATCAAGATGCACGAGCCCGTCTGCATCGTGTACTACTCCGCCAACCGCGACGAGGACGTGTTCCCGGATCCTGACAAATTCATCCTGAACCGCCCGAACATCCACGAGCACATCGCCTTCGGCCGGGGGCCGCACAGATGTCCGGCACCGCACTACATGCGCAACATGCTCGGCATCACGCTGGAGTACCTGCTCTCCCGCACGAAGCGTTTTGAGCTCGCGGGCGAAATCACGATGACGAAATGGGCCGAGTGGGGCGCCCTGAACGTTCCGATCCGGATCGAAGCCTGACCGCCGGCCGACATCGGTGAACCGGAAACGCCCCGCAGCGATTCAAGGGAATCGGCCTTATTCCCCCCGTTTCGGGGCCCCGAAAAAATCCAAGGGAAATGAAAGACCTTATTCGCCCGGAAAACAGGGAAAAACTTGAACAGCGGGCACCCCAAAGTCTTTCATTTCCCTTATTTTCTTTTGTCCTCCATTTTTGCCCGGAATCAGGTCTCACATTACCGTCGGCGTCCAACCGGAAAAAATTCGTGTCCGGCCCGCCATGCGGACCGGACACGGGCATCAGCCGCCGTCACCGCCCCTTTTCCCTACGCCTCTTCACTGCACCTCTTGCAGAGCCTTCAGAAAATCGTCCATGATCTGGTCGCCGACGATTTTCCGCACGCTGTCGTAGACCGGGGCCGCCTTCTCCTTCATCGCGTTCAGCGTTTCCTCCGGCAGGTCGATCACTTCCATGCCTTCGTCGATCAGCTTCTGCTTCAGGTCATCCACGATCGACTTCGCCGTTTCGAAGGTGTATTTTTCCGTCTCCTTGCCGGCCTTGCGGAAAATTTCCCTGTCCTCCGCCGGCAGCGAGTCGAAGAACGCCTTGTTGGCCATGATCGGCGAGGTGTACAGGATGTGGTGCGTGTTGATCACGTATTTCTGCACTTCGTACAGCTTGGCCGCGTAAATGGAGTCGTACGGGTTCTCCTGCGCATCGACGAGCCCCTGCTGCAGGCCCACGTAGGTTTCCGACCAGGCGAGCGGCGTCGGGTTGGCCCCGAGGGTGGACCAGTATTCCATGTGCAGCGGGTTTTCCAGCGTCCGGATGTTGATGCCGCGGAAATCGTCGATCGTGCGAACCGGCACGTTGCTCGTCATTTCCCGGAAGAAGGCGGGACCGAAGGACAGAAGTTCGATGTTGTTGTCCCGGAGAATGCGGTCGACCGTCTCCCGGAAGGAGCTCTCGGCATAGAGCTTGTAGGCCGCGTCAATCGTGGGCACCGAGTTGGGCAGGTCGATGAACGACAGCTCGGGCGCGTAGTTCGCCCCCAGGATGACCCCGCTCAGCTCCACGTCCCCGTTCTTGATCATCTCGATGCTTTCCACCAGGTTGCCGAGCTGGAAAGCCGGATAGATCTCGATTTTGTAGCGGCCGTTCGTCTCCCGCTCCACGATTTCCTTGAAATGGGTCGCCGTCATGTGCAGGATCGACGTTTCGCTGGAGCCGTGGATGTACGTCAGGGTGACCGGCCCGGACGAGCTCCCGCCGCTTTTGCCTCCTCCGCCGCCGGACGAACAGGCGGCGACAAGGACGAGCAGGACCGCAAGGAGAATGGACCACCAAGTTTTCTTCACCATAAGCCGTTACCTCCTAAAATAGACTTTGCCCGGAATTTAGATCGATTTAATTTCCGGGAAAATTTGGATCGATCAAATTCATCGCCCATCAATTACAGCGGCTGGACCGCACCTCTTCCGGCAGCCGGGATCAGATGAGCCCCAGGGCAATCCAGGGCACGTAGGTCACCAAGAGCAATACGGCGATGATGCACAGCGCAAACGGGATCGCCATTCTCCCGATCGACAGCACCGGCTCCTTCGACAGGGAACCCGCCACGAACAGGTTGAGCCCGAAGGGCGGCGAGACGAAGCCGATGGCCAGATTGATCGTGACGATGACGCCCAGGTGGACGATGTCCACGCCGAAGGCATTGGCGATCGGCATGAGCAGCGGTCCGATGATCAGGATCGCCGGACCGACATCGATGAACATTCCAAGGACGATCAGCACCAGATTGAGCACCAGCAGGAACGCAACCTTCGACTCGAAGTTGTCGAGCAGGAAGGACGCCAGCGCGGTTGGCGCACCCACCAGCGTCAGCACGCGGCTGAAGGCGAAGGAAACGGCGATGAGCGCGAGGATCGGCGCGTAGGAAAACACCGTCTCCGACAGGATCCGCCCGATGTCCCCAAACCGGATCGTGCGGTAGATGAACAGGGCCACGATCAGCGCGTACAGCACCGAAACGCCCGCGGCTTCCGTCGGCGTGATGATCCCGGAATAGATGCCGCCCAGGATGATGACAGGCGCAAGCAGCGCCCAGATGCTCTCCAGGAACACCCGGACAAATCCCTTCCGCCGGAGCTCCTCGCAGTTCGCGGCGATCCGCTCCTTGTCCTCTCCCCGGATCCGGCAGTACGCGTACACGAAGATCATGAGCGCCAGGGCGATCAGGATGCCGGGAATGATGCCGGCGATGAACAGGGATCCGACCGAGGCGTCGGTCGCCAGCCCCCACAGGATGAACGGAATGCTCGGCGGAATGATGATGCCGAGGCCGGACGCGGAGGCCACCAGCGCCGCGGAAAACACGCGGCCGTAACCGAGCGACACGAGCAGCGGGATCGTCATGGCCCCGACGGCCGCGCAGGTCGCCGGACCCGACCCGGAAATGGCGCCGTAAAACAGGCAGGTGAGCACGACCGCCATCGGCATGCCGCCGGTTCGTCTGCCGATCACATAGGCGGCCAGATCGAACAGCCTCTTGGAGATGCCGCCCGCCGCCATGATCGCTCCGGACAGGACGAACAGCGGAATCGCGAGCAGCGGAGTGCTGTCCACGCCGCTGACGAGGGACCGCAGGATATACTCCATCCCCATCGGAAACTTCGCGTCGAAGACCGGCGGGATGATCGTCGCCACGGCCATCGCCACCACGATCGGGACCGAGAGAAGCAGAAGGAGGATGAACGCCGCGAACTGGACCGTCATCATCCGGCCGCTCCCTCCCCGTTCCCGGCATCCTTCCTTCCGATGAGCGAAAGCACGATCATCTGCACGGAACGGATGACCGCCAGACCGAACCCGAGGACGGTGGAACAGTACACGAGATACGTCGGGATTCGCAGGGCGGGACTCAGCTGGACCCGCTGGACGGCGGTTTCCACCAGGGAAATGGAATAACGGAACAGGTACGCAAACACCAGGAGGCCAAGAAGCGCCACAAGCAATTCAAGCGCCTTTCCGATCCGCTTCGGCAGCGCCTGGGCCAGAAATTCGATCCGCAGCATCGAGCTTCTCCGGATGCAGTAGCCAAGTGAGAGCATGGTGGAATAGACCATCAGATACCGGGACAGTTCCTCCGGCCAGGGCAGCGCGTGCGAAAACACGTACCGCATCACGACCTGGAGCAGGATGATGACCGCAATGCCGCAAAGCAGGAGCTTGAGCAAAAACTCCTCGAGATTCCGGTCAAGCCAAATGATTGCCCGTTTCATGCAGTCCCCCTTCCATTCCCGTCCGCCGCGCGCCCTTCGTAGACCCCCCGCTCCGCCGGCATCCCGTGGGCGGGACAGAGGAGCTTGAACGGATAGCCGCCGATGAGACGCAGGGACCGTTCGGCCGTCTCCAGATCTTCCGTATACAGGGGATTCGGGCCGGCGAATCGGTTGTCGACATAGGAACAGAGATCTCCGGCAAACAGAATGTCCTTGTACAGGACGCACACGTGCCCCGCGGAATGGCCGGGCGTCGGGATCACCGTGAAATCGCCCGGAAACGGATCCGGATAAACCTCGAGTTCCGGGGCCGGACGGGCGCAGGCGTCGTACATGTCCTGCTTGATCCCGAACCGCCTTCGGGCGCCCGTCATGTAGGGCAGTTCCCGCTCCGAAATGTAAACCTTGCAGCCCGTGGCGCGCTGCAGATCGTAGGCGTTTCCAATATGATCCAGATCCGCATGCGTCAGCAGGATCTGCTGAAGCGGCAGGCCGCCGCCGAGGCGGTCCAGTTCTTCCAGGATGCGGTCCGCAAACGTGGGAAATCCGCTGTCGATGAGCGTAATGCCCGTTTCCTCCACGACCGCGTAGACCATGCTGTACAACGATCTGCCCTCATAGGGAAAGCCCTGCCTGGTTGCTTCCAACAGATGCACGTTTTCCCTGACGTGTATACGATCCCCCTCCCGATGCGCAAATATTCGCCGGGCAATCTCCGGACTTCCCTTACATGGTAATATTCCCCGCCCATTCGGTCAAGTGATATTCCTTCTACTTTTTCTTGCCATTTCCAAAAATTTTGCGCTGACTCCGGACGTGAACTTCCCTATCATGGAACAAGAAAAGACCGGAACCGTTCGGAGGTGCGAGCGGCATGAAAGCAAAAACAAAAATCGCGGTTTTGGCCGCGGTATTGGCGCTCACCGCGGGGCAGGCCGCCCACGCCGAAAGCTATACGGTCAAGCCGGGCGACTCGCTCTGGAAGATCGCGCGGGCGCACAGCGTGTCCGTCGGCGACCTGAAGCAGGCCAACCGCCTGTCGGCCGACACGATCTACCCCGGCCAGACGCTCCAGATCCCCCGCGTTGCCCATACGGTCCGGGCCGGCGAAACGATGTGGACGATCAGCTTGAGCTACCAGGTGCCGCTCGCGCGCCTGATCGCGGCCAATTCCCACATTGCCGACCCGAACCGGATCAGGCCCGGGATGACGGTCTACGTCCCGACGTCCGGACCGAACGCCGTCCAGGGGGCTAACGTTTCCGTTTCCCGTCCTTCCCGTTGGGCGGACGGCCGCTTCCCTCTCCCGAAGGGCCGCTACCAGCAGCCGCTCGTCAACAACTACCAGGAGATGCGCGCCTGGTCTCCGGAAGGCCAGACCGTCCGCAGCCACGAGGGAGTGGACATTTTCGCGGACAAGGGCACGCCGGTGTACAGCGCGCTGGACGGCGAGATCGTCAATTTCGGATGGAACGAGTACGGCGGCTTGCGGGTGACGGTGCGGGTCGACTCGACCACCGTGTTCTACTATGCGCACCTGAGCGGGTATGCGAGCGGCATCGGCATGGGAAGCAAGGTCCAAAAAGGACAGCTCCTCGGCTACGTCGGGGACACGGGCTACGGCCCGGTCGGAACCGAGGGCAAATTCCTCCCGCACCTGCATTTCGGCATTTACAAAACCGACGCTCCGTCCTGGTACAGCGTCGACCCGTATCCGTACCTCAAATGGTGGGAAGCGAACCTGTAAACGGCTCATCCGCTTGCGGCGGTTGAGCCGTCCGTCTGTTCCGGGCCCCGGCGCGGTCCTCCCCCGTCAGGGGTCCTCCCCGTCACGGAGCCAGGCAGAGGCCGATCTCCCGGACATCGTCCCCCTCTTCCAGGCGGAGGAGGAGTTCCACAAGCCGTTCCAGGCGGCCGGACTCCAGCGGAACCGCGGCGTAACGGGCGCAGTCACGGAACTTGGCCACCAGCTCTTCGTCGGAAAGAGGCCGCTCCGGGTCTCCGTACGGAATGTCGACCATACCGGATACGATTTCGCCCCGCGCACGGATGTCCACCCGGCTGCAGACCGCTTCCTTCAGGGTCCTCTTCTCGTCCACCGTCCAGCGCACCTTCCGGGCCATCGCGAGCACATCCGGATCGCGCAGCGCTTCGGGGGAGAAGCTCGCCAGATCGACGCGCCCGCGCACGACGGCGGTGGCGACGACGAAGGGGATGCTGAACTTCGCGTCGATCGCGGTCGTCGGGTTCCGTTTGCCCTCCGGCGGCTCGCAGAGCATCCGGAAGACGGGGCTCACCTCCACATGGATCTCGTCGACGTCTTCGGGGCGGATCGCATGCTCCCGCATGAGGCGAAACACGTTCTCGATGTACGGATGCGTCGCCCGGCAGCTCGGCCACGGCTTGAAACTGGTGCGGGTGCCTTCGAATACCCGCCCGAGATCGTTCAGGATCGGCTCCGGGCGCCAGTTCCCCCGGGTGAAGGCGTGGTAGAAGCCCCGCTTCCCTTCGAACGGCTGGCGGAAGCCGCGGACGCCGGATTTCGCGAGCAGCGCCGACACCGTGCCCGCCCGGGCGGAGAAGGCGTCCCGCACGGAGCGGATGACCGACTGCGGGTTTTCCGTGATTTCCGCGCTGCAGGTCGACTGGCACAGGTTGAGGGAGAAGGCGTCCAGGAGCTCCTCCTCGCCAAGCCCGAGGAGCTTTCCGGCGGCGGCCGCCGCCCCGAAGGAGCCGAAAAACGGAGGCATGTACCATCCGTACTCGATCAGATTCGCCTCGACCGCCATCCCGAGCCTCGCCGTCAGATCGTTGCCGACGGCGACGGCGGTGATGAGCTCCCGGCCGCCCGCGCCGAGCGATTCCGCGACGGCGAAGGCGGCCGGCACC
>Ga0181858_1000872_pt1 | contig 14738 bp, 15 predicted proteins | sample NewIslPassag4_SG_FD_130749 | JGI IMG/M metagenome (GOLD analysis project Ga0181858, IMG submission 130749) | Feedstock adapted compost microbial communities from Newby Island compost facility, Milpitas, CA, USA - Passage 4_SG | ecosystem: Engineered > Solid waste > Feedstock > Composting ...
AAATTTCCCGGTTTTTGGAAAGATACGCTCCTTCTTACCGACAAGCAGCCGTATTCGGGGAGGAACGGGCAGGAATGACGAAACAGTCCGAGTCCGCTCCCGAGTTGCTTGTAATGTCAATCGGCTGGGGATTGTGGATTCGCTCCGGCATATTTGGCGAATCCAATATAGGCGGAGTGGCCATGGACGAGGTGCGTTTTCACGAACCCGTATTTGCCGGGGACACACTGCAGACGGAAGTGACGGTTTCGGAACTACGTCCTTCGCGATCGCGCCCGCATTTGGGAGTGATTACGATAGAATTCAAAATCAAAAACCAGCATGGACGTTGTGTTACGAGCTGGAAAGATATCAGTTTCGTTGCCCGCAGACCGCATTGAAGGGAGGATAGATATGTTTGGCAATGTCCCGAAACGGTTTATTCCTGATCCAGAGTATTTGCCGGAACTGATATTTGCCCATCCGGATATTCAGTATGTCCATTATCGGAAAACGTTGAACGCTTGCGACATGATTTTGCATGAAGGTATCCGCGAAGAGCGGGGGCGCCGGGACAGGATGGCCGTCATCGATCTGAATGAAAATAAACGTTTCACATTTGGCCAACTGGAGCGAATGGTGAACCGCATGGCATGCGCGCTAAAAAAACTCGGGGTCAACCCGGGGGATCGGGTGCTGTGGTCATTGGAAGAAAGAGTGGAGGCGATCGTCAGCCAGCTCGCGATCTGGAAAATAGGAGCGGTGTCTGTACCGAGCAGTGTTACCGAAAGAGCGCGTGAACTCGGGTGGATGATCGCGGATACGGAGGCCGTGCTGGTGATCACGCAGCCCGGCCAGTACGGAGAACTGGAAAAAGCAGCCGAACAGATCAAGTCGGTCAAATGGGTCATTCTGACCGACCGCGATGCGGCGGCAAACAAAAGTGGAACCAGCACTTTGAATTTGCCCGTTTTCTATTGGGACGACTTGATGGCGGAAAACGAAGAAATGGAAATTTGCCATCCCAACGCCCCGCTGGATGTGTCTAGCATTTTTTACACAGGCGGAACAACGGGACGGCCGAAAGGGTGCATTCAGACGCACGCGGGCGAAGTTGTCATTTCCGATCTGAACTTAAAACACGTTCGGGCCATCACATGGCAGGATGTCATGTTTACCCACGCGCCGATCGGCCACGCTTTCGGCAATTGCGAAAAGATCAATCATCCGCTGCGCGCGGGATGCACAGTCGTGCTGAAAAACCGTCCACGTCCCGAACAGGTATGGAACATTTTGGCGGAATGCGGTGTCACCATCATGGCCGGCGCGCCGACTATGTACCAAATGATGTTAAACCAGCTTCCGTCCGGCTTTGACCCGAAAAAGTTAAAACTGCGCATTTGTTTCTGTTCAGGCGAATACTTGACCAACTCGCTGTACGATCGATGGAAAAACTTGACGGGGGTTCCTTTGAGCAACGCCGTGGGGACATCACCTATGCGCGAGGCGTTCATCGATTCCGTTTCCCGGGGGAGCAAAATAGCTCCCGGCACATCGGTCGGACGGCCCATTCCAGGTTATGAGGTCAAGCTCTTGCGTGAAGACGGAAGCGAAGCGAAATGGGGAGAAATGGGAAGATTGGCGGTTCGGGGGCCAACAGGCATCGCCTATTGGAAAAACATTCATCCGAACATCGAACAAAAAAATAGGGAAGATATAAGGGACGGGTGGAGTCTGATCGACGATGCGTTTGAATTTGACCGCGAAGGATGGCTCTGGTTCAAAACCAGGCTCGACAACATGATCGTATCAGGCGGTAGACAGATCGCCGCCACGGAAGTCGAGGAAGTGGTCGGCAACCACCCGGCCGTGGAGCGTATTGCGGTCGTCGGCGTTCCTGACGAAGAGCGGGGGCAAATTGTGAAGGCGTTTATTCAACTGAAGCCAGGTATCGTGGCATCGGAAGAACTGAAGCACGACATTCGCGAGTACGCAAAAGCCAACATGGCCGTGTACAAGTGTCCGCGGCTGATCGAGTTCGTTCCGGAAATTTCCCTTGATAAGGTGGGAAAAATCCAGCGGCGGAACTTGCGTGAAAGTTCCCAAAGAGAAGCGAGGGGGTGAATAACGTGCCAAAAGACGTTTATGTTCTTGGTTCCGGCATTGTGGGATTCGGAAAACATCTGGACAAAAGTCTGAAGGATTTGGGAAAAGAAGCGATTCGCCTGGCGCTTGCCGAAGCTAACGTGGAAGCTGAACAGATCGAGGCGGCTTATGTTGCCAATGCGATGGGAGGCCTCATTACGGGGCAGGAATGCGTGGTCGGGCAAATCGTTTTGCAAGCAGCGGGAATTCATTCCATCCCCGTTTTCAATATCGAGAATGCCTGCGCAAGCGGTTCTTCCGCCTTGCACCTCGCCGTTCAAAACATTCGGGCAGGGACGCGCAGAATCGTTTTGGTGGTCGGCGTGGAAAAACTTTATCACCCTGACCGGATGGTTACGTCCAAAGCGCTCGCCGCCGCCAGCGATGTGGAGCTATTGCCAGAAAACGTGCCGGCCAGCTTTTTCATGGAGGTCTACGCCGAAGAGGTTAAACGATATATGGCAATGCACCGTTGCGACATGGTTCCGTTTGCACAGGTTGCGGTAAAAAACCGCGCACACGCGGCCATGAACCCGCATGCCCAATATCGTGATCCGATTACGGTCGATGAGGTGCTTCATGCGCCGGTTGTTGTCGCACCGCTCACCCGACTGATGTGTTCCCCGATCAGCGACGGTGCGGCAGCTTTGGTGCTGGGTACAGAGGAGTTTCTTGAACCGAACGCTCCGAAAGTAAAAATTGCGGCCAGCCAGCTCGTATCAGGGGGTGGTCGCGAAAATATCGTTGTCCGCGCGGCCAAACTGGCTTATCAAGAAGCCGGGATCTCTCCTGCGGACGTTTCTGTTGCCGAAGTTCACGACGCAACGGCTTCTGCGGAAGTCGTTCTCTGCGAGGAATTGGGATTTTGCGAAGCCGGTGAAGGGTACAAATGGGCGTTGGAAGGCCACACGGCAATAGGCGGAAAACTGCCGGTCAATGTAAGCGGCGGTCTTTTGTCGAGAGGGCATCCGATCGCAGTGACGGGAGTGGCGCAAATTGTGGAATTAACCGATCATCTGAAAGAAAGAGCCGGTGCCAGACAGGTAACCGGGGCCCGCATCGGACTGGCAGAAAACGCGGGGGGATGGGTCAACCGCGACGCAGCGGCTTGTGCCGTACACATTCTGGAACGAACATTCTGAGAAGGGTGGGCCGCTCCATATGAGGTTTGAACAACTTTACGAAGGGCAGACATTCACCACGGAAAAACATTTGGTCACACTGGAAGAAATGTTGTCGTTTGCAAAAAATTATGATCCCCAATTGCTGCATACGGATCCATCCTTTGCGGAAAAAAGCATGTTCGGGGGGCTCATCGCCTCCGGTCTTTTGACCCTGTCGATTGGATGGGGACTGTTTATCCGCGCCGACATTCTTGGAGCGGATAGCAGGGGCGGCATCGGTATGGACGATATCCGTTTTCTCGCCCCGGTTTATCCAGGCGATTCCCTTTACGCCGAGGTAGCGATAGAAAACTTGCGTCCGTCACGGACAAAGCCTGATCTCGGTGTCATCACGATGTTATTCAGCATCAAAAATCAACATGATAAGCCGGTTGCCACCTGCAAAATTATCGGCTATGTGGCGAGGGAATCCGCCGGCGGAAACAAAGGGGCAAAAAAGCAATGACGGCATGCCGTGATCTTCTGGTGCAAATAAATCCGCCAGCCGTCACCATTTCGCTGAACCGGCCGGACAAATTGAACGCTCTTCATATCTCCATGGTCAGCAGCCTTCTGGAAACGTTGCGGCGTCTGGAACGGGATGAGAATGTTCATATTGTTGTTTTGCGCGGTGAGGGGCGCGCTTTTTGTGCAGGCGGGGATATTGAGGTGATGAGAAACGCCAACGAAACGGGAAGCGTGGAGGATGTGGAGCGCGTCACCCGCACGTTTCAGGAAACGATCGGTCACATATGCGAATCGGCCAAGCTGTTTGTTTCTTTTGTACACGGTGCGGCGATGGGCGGAGGTGCCGGCTTGGCGCTTGCCGCTGATCTCGTATATGCCATGGAAAATGCACGTTTCGGATGGCCTTACGCGAACCTGGGTTTGTCGCCGGACGGAGGCGCGTCCTTTACCCTGACAAACGCGCTGGGCAAATACAAAGCGTTGGAGGCGCTCTTATTCGGCCGAACTTTCACAGCAGCGGAAATGGAGAAGCTCGGGCTGGTAAACGAAGTTTTCACGGAACAAGAGTGGGAGGAACGAACAAACGCCCTGCTCCGCAATTTGAGCGCTTTTCCTGCGCAATTGCTGGCGGGCTTGAAGCGTCTGATCCGGGAAGCCGGAAGCGGAACGGGTGTGGCACCTTTGCTTGCTCTGGAGTACCGGATGATGGTACAGACGGCGGAATCGGCGTTTCACAAAGAAAAAGTGCGTGAATTTTTTGCCCGAAAAACGAACAGGGGGAATCGAACATGATCGAATTTGTCAGCGCGTTGATCCGTTCGCCAAATGACGCTGAACAATTGGCGTCCACTCTGCAATTTCCTCTGGGGAAAAGGGAACGATTGGTCGAAAGCAAATGCGAACTGATGCAGATCCCGCTGGGAACGGCGACGATTTATTTGCTCGTCCCCGCCCCGGATTCGCCGCTTGCCGGGAAGTTGCGGCACGGCAACCGCTTTTATTCGCTCGGGCTTAAGGTTGGCGAAGAAACGGTGGAGTTGTCGGACCAAACCGCGGTCAGTAGGCACGGAGAATTGCTGGATTTCCACAGGGAGAACCGGGCGGCAGGATCCGTGCTTCCCAAATGGATTAAAAAACTGGATCATGTCCTGTTCGTCACGGATGACCTACGGCGGACCGAGAACACCCTCGAGCGCGAACTTGGGATTCGTCCGGATTTCGCCCACAGCTACTGGTATTTTCCCGATTTTGATGTGACGGATATGACGTATGCGGCGGAAAACGCCTTTATTGAATTCAACCAACCCCGCAGTCGCGAAGGTTTTTTCGGTCAGTACTTCGGGCTTCACGGCAATAGCTTGTTTGCGCTGGCATTCGAGGCTGTCGATTTGCATATGGCGGTCGGACATCTGAGAGAGAGAGGAATTCAGGTCGGCGATCCGATGCCGATTCGCGCCGTTTCTCCGCATACGGGCAAGGAACAGGTTATCGAGTATTCCGTGACATTGTCGCTGAAAGCCACCGGCGGTTTGCGCATTTTGCTTACGAATCTGTCGTGGCTGTAAACCCTGCATGGAGGAGGAAAACGAAATGAAGTACATCCTGAAAAGCGAAAAAGACGGAATTGTCACCATACAACTGAACCGTCCTGAAAAAAAGAACGCTTGGAACGAAGAAATGCGCGAGGAAATGAGGCAGTCGATCCGCTCTGTCCTCTGCGACAGGGACGCCAGGGTTTTGGTAATACGCGGCAGCGGGGATTCGTTTTCCAGCGGCGAGGACGTCGGGGAAATGAGAGAGCGGCGCGAGCAGGAATGGACCACCCGCGATTTCCGCAGAATGGCAAAAAATATTCATGATCTGTTCGATGACTTGGAAGCCGCGGAAATACCCGTCATTGCCGCCATCGACGGCATATGCGTATGCGGGGGTCTCGAACTGGCTTTGTCCTGCGATTTCAGGATCGCTTCCGCCCGTTCCCGTTTCGGTCTGATTGAGTCGAACGTCGGTTTCATTCCGGGTTCGGGTGGCTGTTCCAGACTGGTGAAAATCGCCGGTGTGGGCGTCGCCAAAGAATTGATCCTGGGAGGGGAGATCATCGATGCTTCGAAGGCCAAAGAAATGAACATCATTCATCGGGTGGTGCCCGACGAAGATTTTGACCGGGAAGTTGAAACGTTCGCGCAAAGACTGGCTGCCAAAGCGCCGCTCACGATCGGGATAGCCAAACTGATCATCAATCTGTGCGCCGATTCCAACTTCAATGCGGGAAGGCATTTTGAGCGGTTTGGACAAAGCATCCTGATGCAGACCGACGATCATCTCGAAGCTGTGCAGGCTTTTTTGGAAAAAAGAAAGCCGCAATTCAAAGGAAAGTAAAACGGAAATTTTTATAAGTCGAATAAGGGGGAGAGAGTCGGCAATGGGACAATTGGAAGGAAAAGTCGCGGTAATTACGGGAGCCGGTAACGGCATCGGCAGGCAGGTTGCCCTCGATTTCGCCAAGGAGGGAGCGATCGTTCTGGTCAACGACGTCAACCGGTCGGCAGCGGATGAAACGGTGGCCATGATCCGTGAGGCGGGAGGGCAGGCGGAGGCGAATTACGGAAATGTCGCCAGCGTGGAGGATGCGGACCGTATGGTCGAGCAAGCAATTTCCTTATGGAACACTTTGGACATTATGGTCTGCAACGCGGGTATTCTGCGGGACCGGATGGTGCACAACATGTCCGAGGAAGAGTGGGACGTGGTGATCAATGTGCATTTGAAGGGGACTTGGGCATGCAACCGCGCGGCTATTCGCTATTGGCGGCCTATTGCGAAAGAAGAAGCGGCCCGTGGCATAAAAAGGCACCGCAAAATTATCAACGTCACTTCGTTGTCCGGGTTGCGGGGAGCGGTCGGTCAGGCCAATTACGCCGCTGCCAAAATGGGAATCGTCGGGCTGACAAAAACGCTGGCAAAAGAGATAGGGTATTTGAATATCAACGTCAATGCCATCGCGCCGTCGGCGCTCACTGCCATGACGCGAGGGTTGGAGGAAAAACAGTGGGGGCATTTGCCTGAAGAACAAAAACGCATTGCCATTGAAGTGCAGATGCAGCAGATTGCCATGCGGCGAAAAGGCGATCCTTCGGAAATTTCTCCTGCGTTTGTGTTTTTGGCGAGCCCCGCTTCGGACTTTATCACCGGGCAAATCTTGAATGTGGATGGCGGATGGAACATATGAAACGAGGGAATTTTTTCACGGGAGGTAATAGGTGAGTATGTATAATCTGGAAATTCCCTGGTACCGGTCTCCGCGGTATTCACCTGAACTGGAACAATCCCTGTGCCGGCAAAGCAGGGAGAACATCAGGCAAATCCAAACCAAGAAATTCAAACAGGCGGTCGAACATGCTTGGAATCATGTTCCTTTTTACCGCTGGTTTTGGGGAGAAGCGGGCGTCCATCCCGGCCACATCAGCACGATTGACGACATTGTCAAACTTCCTGTCTGGAATAAACAGATACAGAAAATGTTCATTGAGAAACACCCGCCGTTCGGCAATTTCTATACGTTCGACCGGCTGGAGGACGCGAATTTTATCGTTTCGACCAGCGGTACGACCGGAGATCCAGTCATTATGCCGTTGAAAGAAGAAGACATTCCCGGTTTGCAGGATACGACGGCCCGCACTTTTGGTTTTATCGGCATACATTCCAAAGATATCGTGCAGGTGTTGTTCACATACAGTACGATGGGCGCCGCGTGGGCGTGCACGTGGGCGGCACAGGGCGTCGGAGCCACCGTTTTGCCGGCCAGCAGTGGGAAAACGACCCCCAGTCTGAGGCAGGTATCCTGGATCCGTCAGGCGGGAGTGACGGTATTGATCGGCACCCCCAGCTATATCAGACACCTCGCGGATGTGGCCATGCAGGAAGGGATAGACCCGGCCGCCACCGCAGTAAGGATCGTTGTCACTGCTGGGGAAATTGCTTCCGAAGAAATGAGAAAAGAAATTGAAAAGCTTTGGAACGCCGAATGTTACGATCTTTACGGGACGGTGGACACCATGTCGTGGCTTGCCGTGGACTGCAACCATGGCAGAAAAAATTACGGGGCTTCAGGCAAGCATATTTGGGAAGACACCGTGCTCATCGAAGCGTTGGACGAAAACGGAAAGCGTTGCCCAAACGGGGAATACGGAAATATGACGATCACCAGTTGGTCTTGGAAAAATTCCCCCCGCATCCGCTATTCGATCGGGGATGCCGTTGCCGTGGACGAGACGCCTTGCGCCTGTGGCAGAACGCTTGCGAGAATGCTCCCGATCCGGGGAAGAATGGATGATGTGATTCGTTTCCACGGACAAAACATTTATCCGCTGGCGGTGGACAATTTTTTGAAATCGTTTAATAAAGGGTTTGATGAATATATGGTGGAACTGGTAAATGACGGCGGTTCCGACAAGTTGTTTGTTACGATTGAATACCCGTTTGCGACGACAGAGTTGGAACATACACTGCGTGAGCGTTTCGTCGCCACATTTAACGTGACACCGACGATTCGCTTTGTATCACCCGGGACTACGGCAAAATTCACGGGTTCCGGTAGGGAACCCAAAGTGAAAAGGTTTTTCGACCGCACCAAGAAGAAAGGATGAGACGAAGTGGGTCTGTATTTCGAGCAATTTCATCCTGGAAAGGAATTTGTTACGGTGGGGCGCACCGTAACGGAAACGGATATCGTCAATTATGCCGGGTTGTCGGGAGACTTTAACCCGATCCATATGGACAAGCAGTTTGCGGAACGAGGGCATTTCGGACAGAGGATCGCTCACGGTATTCTTATTGTCAGTATCGTTTCCGGGCTTATCCATCAAACGAATATTCTCGATGATACCGCAATCGCTTTGTTGGAATGGCGGGAGATCAAATTTGTCAGGCCTGTGTTTATCGGAGATACTGTGCACGCCCGCATTCGAGTCGGCGAGGTGAAAGAGACGTCAAAAGCGGACAGGGGCATTGTACATTTGGGCATTTCGGTCGTTAACCAGAACGACGAAGAGGTCATTTCGGCGAAAATGATCGTTTTAATCAAAAGAAACGTTTAATCGCTTAAAAACGGAGAAAGGGGATTGCTGGCCGATGGGTTATCAAACGATTATATACGAAACGGATTCGGGGATTGCGACCATTACGATGAACAGGCCGCACAAACTGAATGCGTTATCTGAGGAAATGATCGAGGAATTGACCGATGCTTTCTCCAAAGCTGACGAGGATCCGTCGATTGGAGCCGTCATATTGACCGGAGCGGGAGAGAAAGCGTTCTGCGCGGGAGGAGACGTAAATTCGTTAAGTGAGTTGGAAGGGGATAAGGCAAAAAGATGGAACAAACGCATTATCGCCTTGTCGACGGCGATGCGGAACATGTACAAACCGATTATTGCTGCGGTCAACGGCATTGCGGTCGGAGCAGGAAATGAACTGAACTGTTTTTGCGACCTATCCATTGCGGCAAAACACGCGAGATTTGGACAAGCCGGACCGTTGATCGGCGCTACGCCGGTCTGGGGCGGCACTCAGTTGCTTCCGCGAGTCGTTGGGGAAAAAAGAGCAAGGGAATTGATCTATTTGTGTTATCAGTACAGCGCTGAAGAAGCTGAGCGCATGGGATTGGTCAATAAGGTGGTGGAAAAGGAACAATTGATGCCTACGGCAAAGCAATGGGCGAGCCGGATACTGGAAATGAGTCCTCAGTCCATCCGAATTGCCAAATTGTCGCTGAACTTTGAATCGGATCTGTTGTATCCCTCGTTTACGCACAGCGCGGAACTGCTCAATTTTGTTTGGGGCAGCGAAGAGGCAAAAGAAGGAATGACAGCTTTTAAGGAAAAGCGCACCCCTGACTTTAGAAAATTCAGAAAACAATGAAGAGATTGTGATTAAAAAGCGAACGTTCGGCCCGGAAGCGTCTTTTTTATTGCCGTACCGAACGTTCGCTGTTCCTTCCCAATATTTCAGGGATTCCCGGACGGATGATCGCTCTCCGCCGAACCATACAAACCATGAGAAATCAACTTAAAAAAGACGTCGCCAATCTGATCGGCACTGGCTTCCCCCAGTGGGTTATACCATTGGTACAACCAATTGCACATGCCGATAATACCAAGACTGGCGATTTTTGGATGCAAATCCCTGCGGAAAATCCTTTCCTTCATCCCTTGTTCGATCAATTTGGTTACATACGAAAGAAAAATGCTGTTTTTCTCCCTGATGCTTTCCAAGCCTTCTTTCGAAAGATTTCGATACTCACGGAAAAACACGGAAACGTGTGGCAAGTACTCGCTGATCAGTTTGATATGAGCATCAACCATTAGTTTCAATTTTTCATGTACCGATTTGTCAGTGTCCTCATAAATCTGTCTGATCGCATCGACCGCAATCGAGATGTAATAATCGTAAATGCTCTGCAATATCTCCTCCTTGTTGCGGAAATAGTAATAAAAAGTGCCCGTCGTCATGCCGATTTCATCCGTTATCTGACCAACCCTGACATTTTTGTATCCGTATTGATCAAACAACCGCACCGCCGAATTGATGATTAACTGCCTCATTTGCTGTGCCTTTGCTGCTTCCAGTCTTTCCCTCATCGAATTCGCCCCATTCTCACACATTTTTTAATAATAACAGTCGTGGCAAGGATGCCAGAATTATAATTATCATTATTATTATAATAAAATCGTTTATCCTGATAAAGCGAAATCAATCAGTTAAGGAGTTATCCGAGTTAGCCAAGAAACGTTTAAAGAACAAGAAAGACGACCTTCAGTGGAATATTCCGAATTGTGACCGGCGAGAGAGAGGGGGAAGGCAGGTTTTTGAAAGGGAACCAACAATGCAAACTAAAAAGGGACTATCCCGAAAGTAGATGAAATCTACTGGGGGTAGTCCCTTTTCATATTTGACTTATTCAACCTGTACGTTATAGCCCGGTTTGAGTTGGCCATTGCGCATGTGATTCTTCTTCATCTTTTTGGGAAAACGAGAGGGGGCTGGCCCATTGTCATTAGACTTTTGGGACAGCCCCCAACCACTTACGCTTTCCCGTTTTCTATAACAAATCTATTCATCATGCTCATCGTCATGCTCATCATCGTCATCTTCGCCATCGTCATACTCAAGCTCCACTTTTATTTCTTTTCCGCTGGAAAATTTGATTTTAAGCTCTAATTCTTTCAGGCTGTCTTTATCCACGTTCAAAGCCGATAATATCCTGTCGACGATTTCTTTTTTGTCCATATTGTCGGAAATGCCCGCATCGGTTATTAATGTTTCAATGGCATCAACGGCTTCCTGGCCTTTCAGAATTTGTTTGTCCTTTTTGGACGCTATTTTCAGTTCAGCCTCAATATGGCCATGGCCGTCTTTGTTTTTGTATTCCAGTTCTATTTTTCCTTTGTCGGACAGCTTCGCTTCCAGTTCAAATTGACGTATGTTCACTTCGGATGTCGGTGTTGGCGTGTCCTCTTCCTCCTGTTGTTCTTCATTTTCCTGCTGTTCTTCCTTCTGTTCATCATTTTCGTTCTGATCTTTTTGGTCTGCCAAAACGGCTTCTTTCACCGTTTGACCCAATACGAGCAAGTGAACATAATCGTTCACGGCAAGTTGATCCGCGCGGATAAATTTATTGTGGTATTCAACGAGAAGCTCGGAAGAAATGCCATAGGTGAGCGAATCCTGGCCGTCCGTTGAAATGGTAATCTCGCCATCGACGGAACCATAAACGCTATCGGTTACCGTATCCGAACCGTTGCCGCCGGATACGCCGTTGAATTGAATGTTTTTCACAACTCCGCTTACTTTAACGGCGCCGGCATTTTCAAGCAATCCGTCATCGGTTCTGTCCAGCAGTGCCGCCATCTCGGCGCGGGTTACGTTTTTATTCGGCCGAAAGGTGCCGTCCGGATAGCCGCTGACGATTCCCTTTTCCACGGCTACATTGACGTAACCGATGGAACCGGCGGGGATTTGATCCGCATCGGTGAAATGAGGAATTTTAGTCATCTCGCGCAGCGCTTCTTCTTTCAAACCGAGAGACTTCACGAGCAGACTCGCTACCCATACCCGGCTTGCAGGCTTGTCCGGTTGAACCGTGTCCTCTGAAGCATCGAAAAGACCGTTCTCCAGGGCGACAATAATATAACCTTTCGCCCACGGATACTTTTTATCAATCAGTTCGGCATCTTTAAAATGGAGCCTTGTATCCGGCGATTTGGCCTTAGCTTCGTTTTCGAACCCCAATAACCGGACAGCCGTCGCAATGGCTTCAGCCCGGGTGATCGGTTGATTCGGCCGGAACGAGCCATCTTCGAAGCCTTGAAACACGTTTTTTGATTTCATTTTGGCAATGTATGCGGCGGCCCATTCCGCTTCTTGGATATCATTAAATTCCAGTATAATTTGTGCTCTCCCGTCTGCCGAAACGACCATTTTCACACCGTCCGCCGCCGACGTTAAGCCGGAAAAGCCGAGCAGCAGGCTGCAGACCAGCATCAAAGACAGCAAATTTCTTATCGCTTTCAACCTAATCCTCTCCTTTTGAATTTTCATATTTTTTCGTCAGCCTCCAAATTTCATTTCCATCAGTTCCCGATGAACTATTACGTCGAACGGGATCGTTTTATGGGGGTTGCGGGTGTAAATTTTTTCACTCATCGTCATCTTTTTCGCTACTTTCTTTTTCCTTTTTCCGTTCTTCCTCTTCCCATTCTTCCTCGTGGGGTGTTTCTTCCTCGTCGCGTATGGAGTTCTTCAGTTCGAATTCCAACGTTTCACCATTTGATAACTCGATTTCTACCTCCATCTCTTTCCACTGATCCTTTCGGAAATTCAACACAGACGAGATCCGTTCGGCAAGGGCAAGTTTGTCCATTTTCTCTGTAAGCCTTAGCTTCCGAATAACGCCGTTTATATATTGGACCGCTTGCTCGCCTTGCAGCCGTTCCTTGCCCTGGGCCGTTTCTTTTTCCACTTTGGCTTCGATTTGGTCTTTCTTGTTTTTATATACCAGTTTGACTTCTTGTTCTTGATCAAGCGTTACGCTTAGTTCAAATTTGCGGATACCCGCTTTTTCCTGTTCGGGAGGCGGATTTTCCATTTCCTGAACGGCCGGTTTGGGTTGAGCCTTTACCACGTGTTCGGTTGCCGAATGATTTTCATTGCTGTCTTTTGTTACCCTTTGCTTTTTCTCGGATTGTTCTGCTACCGGTTTTTTCGCCCCGATTTGTTCGTTTGATTGCCTTTTGGGCAGCACGGAAGCGGTGTCCGTTTGCACCGATTGCACCACATTCTGCGTGTCGTCGGAAGGCTTCGCTTCGTGGGATGACTTTTCAGAAGATTTTCCGAAAAACTGTTCCGGGTTAATTCCCGCACGGATGAGCGAAGAGGCAATCGAATGCGAACGCAACTCCTCCACGTCCAATTCAATCCCTTTTTGTTTGGCCCGCTCATATACCATGTACTTGTTCAAAGTCAATCCCGCTTTTTTCGCTTGTTCCATCTGCTGTTCATTCGCGTCGAACCTTTCGATTTCGTAATTTTGATTTCCTGAGATGAACTTGTTGACATCCACGTCAAAGGAAGACTGGCCAAAATCGACGACGGATACCCAAATCCACCTTTTGTCCGCTTGAGTACCTAAATAACCTTGTTCTTCCGCTTTGTTGATGATGAGTCTGACGGCTGCATAAAATTCCTTCCCTATCAATTGCTGTTCAGAAATGATCCAATTGGCGTCATCGTTCACCGGAACGGCTTTTTTGATTTTTCCCTTTCCGTCAACGAAAAGTTCGAAGCCCGGATTTATATCGATTGCAACCAGAGCCACGGGTTGGGCCGGGATTTCAATCAACTTGAAGAGCGCGGTAATGCCGCACAGCAACAATAATGCGGCAGCAAGGCCCCCGTATTTTTGCAACCTCCGCCATCTCCTGCGCTTTATGGTGATTTCCGCGTCGGGTACCGGGATGGTATCTCCCAATTTCGGCATGACAGGCGGGTGGGGCAAATTGCGGAACTTCCCGTCTTCGCAGAGGACGATGATACATTGTTCGGTTATTTTCATGACGATACCATGCATCATCATCACTCTCCAATCTCCGAAAATGAGACCGTATTGCGAATGTGGACAAACTCATCGCAGGAAAAAATCAAGATCAGGGCAATCAAATATTTCCGGTTTCTTTCCAACGTCTTTTTGCTGACTCCCGCATACTGCATCATCTCTTTCAACGGAAGTTGTTTCGTTCTCTCCAAATAAAGTTTCATTTCGGGATAATCGCAAAAACGCTTGGCAATTTGAATGAGCTGTTTCCTGGCATCCCGATGGCTCGGGGAACATTCTTCCAGTTCCTCAAGACGGATGCCGTACTCCCGCAGCCGTTCATCATACAAGGTCAGTTCCTGGGCCAGAGCAGCAGCGGATTCCTGCTGCGCATAAATCTCCAGGGAACTGGCGATTTCACCGGCGGTGAGTTCAACCTCGTCATTGTTGTCCAACACCAGGCTTTTCAGGTGTCTAAAGTTACAGCAAAAATGACATGATGGTAATGCTGGTTTTAGTATTCTTTTGGAGGACATAGCGTGGAATTTCTAACCAACTGGATGGATCAATATGGCTATTGGGTTTTATTTTTTGGCTTGATGGTCGAACTTATTGCTTTTGGAATACCTGAGCCATTTGCGATGTTCGAGAAGCCGCACGGGACAAGGGGGAAGAGAAAAGCGAAAATCATTTTTACCCCAAAATGAAACGAAAAATGCAGGGTTTTTAAAGGCCAAAAGAAAGGCCGGGGCAAAATCCACCCCAGCCTCATCTTGCTATAATCCCGAGTAGTGGTGTAAAAACGGTGGCGGTCACTTGACAAAAGGGAAGCCATCGTGTGGATTCTACTATAGAGACGCCAATCACTATAGCAGGAGGTTACACACGATGGC
>Ga0181858_1000879_pt1 | contig 14654 bp, 14 predicted proteins | sample NewIslPassag4_SG_FD_130749 | JGI IMG/M metagenome (GOLD analysis project Ga0181858, IMG submission 130749) | Feedstock adapted compost microbial communities from Newby Island compost facility, Milpitas, CA, USA - Passage 4_SG | ecosystem: Engineered > Solid waste > Feedstock > Composting ...
GAGCTGGACCCGGAAACGGAGGTGGCCGTCTTATTCGGGACGAAAACCGGCCTGGTGGAAATCGCGCAAGTCTTGCTCAATCCCGGCGACATCGCCCTCGTCCCCGATCCGGGATACCCCGACTATTGGTCGGGCATCGCCATCGCCGGCGGCGCCATGCATCCCATGCCGCTGGTCAAGGAAAACGATTTTCTCCCCGACTTTTCCGCCATTCCGGAGCCGGTGCGAAAGCGGGCCAAACTCATGTTCCTCAACTACCCGGGCAACCCGACCGGCGCAGTCCCCCCGGCGTCCTTTTTCGACGAAGCCATCCGCTTCGCCGCCGACCACCACATCGTCATCGCCCACGATTTCGCCTACGGAGCCATCGGTTTCGACGGCAATAAGCCGCCTAGCTTTTTGGCGCGGCCGGGGGCGAAAGAAGTCGGGGTTGAATTCTACACTTTGTCCAAAACGTACAACATGGCCGGCTGGCGCGTCGGCTTCGCTTTGGGAAACCGGGACGTCATCCGTCTCCTGAACTTGATTCAAGACCATTATTTCGTCAGCCTCTTCGGCGCCGTACAGGAAGCGGCCGCCACCGCCCTGACAGCTTCCCAGGACTGCGTGCGTCGCTTGGTGGCCGTCTACGAATCCCGGCGCGACGAACTGTTTGCGGAACTGGCCGGCATCGGCTGGTCGGCGCCGAAACCGGCCGGATCTTTCTTCGCCTGGTTGCCGGTGCCGGACGGCTACACGTCGGAACAATTCGCCGACCTGTTGCTGGAACGGGCCCACGTCTTGGTGGCTCCGGGCACCGGCTTCGGAAAACACGGGGAAGGATACGTCCGCGTCAGTTTGCTGGCCGACGAAGCGCGCCTGCGGGAAGCGGTCCGCCGCATCGGGGCGTTGCCGATCTTTTGATGCCGCCGGCTTGAACCGGGCCCTTGACAACCGCCCCGGTTCCAGATATCATCTACGTATTTAAATGAATTTCAATTAATATAATCGGAATAATTTATGTATCCTTGCAACGTAACATAAGGCGGTGAAAGATTTGACTGCGGAGAAAGAATTTGTGCTGGCGACGTACCTCGTCCACGGGGCGCAAGATTTTCGCGAAAAAGCGGAAAACATCGCCGTCGGCCTGACCGTCGGCACGTGGACCGCGTTGCCGCGGGAAAAACAGGAAAAACTCGCTCCCCACTTGGGGAAAGTGTTTCAGGTCAAGGAACTGGCGCCGACGAAAGAAGGCGAACCGCGGGCGTTGCTGACCGTCGGTTACCCGCTGGCCAACGTCACGGCCGATTTTCCTTCCTTGCTCACGACCGTCTTCGGAAAATTGTCCATGGACGGAAAAATCAAGCTGGTGGATTTGCAGCTGCCGGATCTTTTGCTGAACCAGTTTCCCGGTCCCCGCTTCGGCATCGAGGGCGTCCGCCGGCAATTGGGCGTCCACGGCCGGCCGCTTCTGATGAGCATTTTCAAACAATGCATCGGTCTTTCGCTGGACGAACTGGAGGAAGAATACCAACGGCAAATCGACGGCGGCGTCGACTTGGTCAAAGACGACGAAATTTTCTTCCGGGACGATTACGCGCCGGTTCTGGATCGGGTGCGGTCCTTCGCCCGCCGCAACCGGGAGCGGGAAAAACATGCGGGGCAAAAGGTGCTATACGCCGTGAACTTGACCGGACCCGTCACGACCCTCGTGGAAAAGGCCCGGCGGCTGGTGGAGGCGGGGGCGTCGTGTCTGTTGTTGAACGTCACGCCGTACGGCCTGGACATCTTGCACCGATTGGCCATCGATCCGCATATCAACGTGCCCATTATGGCCCACCCGGCCTTCAGCGGGGCGCTATACGCCTCAACCCGGTACGGCGTCGCCGCGCCGCTCTGGCTGGGGAAACTGCTCCGTTGGGCCGGCGCCGACATCGTCCTTTTCCCGTCCCCCTACGGGTCCGTGGCCATGCCGCGGGAAGAATCGTTGCAGGTGGCCGACTACTTGCGGGATAAATCCCTGCACCGTCCCGCCTTCCCGGCCCCTTCCGCCGGCATCCATCCGGGGCTGGTGCCGGTGTTGCATCGCGACTTCGGCAACGATGCCATTGTCAACGCCGGCGGAGGCGTCCACGGACATCCTTACGGTTCCACGGCGGGCGCCAGAGCTTTCCGCGCCGCCATCGACGCCGTCGTCCAAGGCCGCTCCTTGCCCGACGCGGCGCAAGACGATCCGGACTTGAAAGCGGCCATCGACCGATGGGGAGTGGTCCCGGCATGAGTTTCGGCGGCAAACAACATCCGGAAAACGAATCGGCCCGCCGCCGGCCGGTCGTCTTTTGCGACTTCGACGGGACCATCACGGCCAACGACAACATCATCAGCATCATGAAACACTTCAATCCTCCCGGATGGTCGCAAATCAAGGACGACATTCTCGCACAGCGCATCAGCATCCGGGAAGGCGTCGGCCGCATGTTCGCCCTCCTGCCCGCCTCCCGCCGGGACGAAATCGTGCGCTTTGCGGTGGACAACGTACAAATTCGGGAAGGGTTCGGCGACTTCGTCGACTTTTGCCGCCAACACGGCATCCGGCTATTGGTCACCAGCGGCGGCATCGACTTTTTCGTCTATCCCGTGCTGTCCCGCTTTGCCATTCCTGAAACGAACATTTACTGCAACGGCAGCGACTTTAGCGGCGATGTCATCCGCATCCTGTGGCCCCATCCGTGCGACGAACATTGCCGCTTGGATTGCGGCATGTGCAAGACGACCATCGTCCGTTCGTATCCCGCCGAGCAGCACTTCCGTATCGTCATCGGCGACAGCATCACGGATCTGGCCGCCGCCCGCTTGGCCGATTTGGTCATCGCCCGCGATTTCCTTTTGCAAAAATGCGCCGAACAAGGAATTCTCCACCGTCCGTTTGAAACGTTTTACGAATGCATGGCCATCTTGGACGAAATATTGGCACAGCCCCATTAAGGAGGTGGCACGAAGATGTCCAGTCTGGTATTGGCCATACCGGCGGAAGAGGTTCAACGGGCCTACGAGCAACTGCGCCATATCAAGACGCAATTCGCCGCCCGGGGATGGTTTCCGGCCACCAGCGGCAACCTCTCCCTGCTTCTGGAACCGCCGTCCCTTCCGCAGCACGTCATCGCCGTCACTGCCAGCGGAAAAGACAAAACGGAACATACGCCGGAAGATTTTCTCCTCGTCGCCGAAAACGGCCAACCCTTGCTCAACACAAGATTGAAACCGTCGGCCGAAACCCTCATCCACACGGCCCTGTACCGCAAATTCGCCGACTGCCGGGCCGTCTTCCACGTCCATACGGTGGCCAACAACGTCATTTCGGAACTGTACGCCCGGGAGGGCCGGGTCCGCTTTCAAAACCACGAACTGATCAAGGCCTTCGACATCTGGGAAGACAACGCCGCCGTCGACGTGCCCATCGTGGACAACGATCCGGACATCCCCGCCCTGGCGGAAAAAATCGCCCGGGTGGCCGACAAGCGGGTCCCCGGCGTGCTGATTCGCAACCACGGCATTTACGCCTGGGGGAACAGCGCCTTTGCCGCCAAGCGGCACTTGGAAGCTTTCGAATTTTTGTTCGAATATCGCCTGCGCCTGTTGTCAATCCAATGAAAAAAGAAAAGGAGTGATTTTCATGGCCGTCATTCGTTTGCGCAACACCGGCGAACGCATCGAAGGAAACGAAAACGTCAAGGAATTTTTGAGCGGGATCGGCGTCCTGTTCGAACATTGGAACCCGGAAAAACTGCCGGCCCATCTGAAGGACAAGTTCACCCTGAGCGACGGCGAAAAAGAAGAAGTGCTGGCCGCTTACGACACCGAAATCCGTTCCCTGGCGGAACGCCGCGGTTACCAAAAATGGGACGTCATCAGCTTGAGCGAAGCGACACCCAACCCGGAAGAACTCTTGCAAAAATTCCAACAAGTTCACACCCATTCGGAAGACGAAGTGCGGGCCATCGTCGCCGGCGAAGGCATTTTCACCATCAAAGGCCCGCAACAAGTCGGCTACTTTGACGCCGCTTTGGATGCCGGCGACGTCATTTCGGTGCCCGAAGGCACGCCCCACTTTTTCACACTGACCGATACCCGCCGTGTGGTGGCCGTACGGCTGTTCATCGATCCGGCCGGCTGGGTGGCCCATCCGTACGACGATCCCGAATTTCAAGCGTAACGTTCGGCCGCGACGGAAGACAAATACCGGAAATCAACAATTAGGCCTGTAGACTCGGCTCCTGACGGCCTCCGTCTACAGGCTTTTTTGCTTCGGGCATCAAGACGGCCGCGGTGTCGGGGTCGGGTTTGCGTAGCCGTCTCGATACTTTTCATCTATATACGCGCGAATTTCCTTCACGCTCTTCCCCTCTTGCTTCAACCGGATGGCTTCGGTGGCGATTTGCAGGCAAACGCCGCAACGGGTGCCGTGGTCATCCCAAATGACCGTCCCGTCCTCGCCGTAGGCGTGGACAAAGCAATGCAAACTGCTTTCGTGGCCCGCACTTTCCCCGCAACCGCAATAGCACGGAATCCACGAAAGCAAATCCCCCGACAACGCCGCCGCCTGGTACACGAGGCGTACCCCTTCGCTTTGTCCGTCCAAAAAGGACGGCAACACGTCGACCGAAGCCGTCTCTTCCCGCAAGTCCCCGTTGGCGGCGCGGCTTTGATGCGCCTCGTTCCCCGGGCTGCAAGCGGCCAAAAAGAAGGAACAAAGCAACAAAACCAACGCTCCTTTGCCTGCGGTGAATCGTTTCACGTATGTCACTCCTCATTCATGTGTCCAGGATCATTATATCACACTTCTGCAAATCGTCTTTCAGAAAAAATTTTTGAAATGGTCATTGACTTTATTTTAGACAATTGTAAAATATGTATTTAGACAAATGTCTAAAAAGAAAGGACGAACATGCATGAAAAAATTGCCGGATACCGAATTTGAAATCATGAAAGTGGTATGGGCCAATGACCCTCCCATCACGACCCACATGATTATGGAGCAGTTGGGACATCAACGAAAATGGAAAGCGCCGACCGTCAATTCGCTCATGTTAAGGCTCGTTCAAAAGGGGTTTTTGCGAACTGAAAAAAACGGCAAGGAGCGAGTTTACTTTCCCCTTGTGACAAAGGAAGAATATCTCAAATTTGAAACGAGTCATTTTATGAAACAGTACCATGACAACTCATTTCTTCAACTGGTTGCCACGTTATACGACGGAAAACAACTGAACGATCGCGATTTGGAAGAATTGTTGAAATGGATTCAAGAACGGAGGAACTGACATGCAATCCTTCTTGGAGCAATTAATCTCCTGTTCTGTGATCATGTCTGTGCTCATCCTCCTGATGATGGCCATCACCCCGTACTTGGAAAAAAGATATGCGGCCAAATGGCGTTACTACGCATGGTTGGTCATCGTTATCGGGCTGGTTGTTCCATTCCGACCCGATTTTTCGGTTTTCATCAACATGGATCTGCCCGCGCCATCAATGAACATTCGGCAAATCGTTCCAGCCGAATCTGTAACAATGGGGATGGGGACAGAAAGCCACCGGCCGGCTATCCCAACCATCCGCTGGGATCAAGCGGGATTCTTTCTGTGGCTGCTTGGAACCGCCACCGTCATGACTTACCATGCTGTCCAACACTTTCGTTTTATGAAGATGATCAATCGGTGGTGCGAGGACATCACGAACCACGCCACCGTGGATTCGCTGCAAAAATTAAAAAAAGAACTGGGAATATCCCGGGACGTCCAATTGAAGGTCTGCCCCTTTGTTCAAAGTCCGATGTTGATTGGCCTGCGCCGACCGGCCATTATCCTGCCGTCGGCATCCTTCCGTCCCCATGAGTTTGGTTTTCATTTTGAAGCATGAATTGATTCATCTGAAAAGAAAAGACTTGTGGTACAAAGCACTGGTTTTGCTGGCCACCGCCCTTCACTGGTTCAACCCGGCCGTATATGTGATGGCCAAAGCCATTGCGGCGTTATGCGAGGTTTCTTGTGATGAACAAACTTTACAAGGCGCGAATTTTCACCAACGAAAACAATACTGTGAGATGATCCTTCGTCTTATCCAAAACGGAACCAAACCTCAAACTTCCTTTTCCACTTCTTTTTTGGAGGGAGAAAAGAAATGAAAAAACGCCTGTTTTCCATTCTTGACACAACGAAAAAAAGAACCGGGCTGACCATTTTCAGTGTTGTCCTCGCGGTCACTCTGGGAACTGGCATTTTTATCAGCATGAATACCCCGGTTGAATCCTCCACCGGTACAACGCCAACAACCACCGTTTCGGGCGAATTAGAACCTGTTCCATACTCCATGGATGACTACCTTGGATTTTTATCCTTAGAGAAAGAAACCCCCAGAAGACTGTATTCCTATGACGGCCAATGGGTGCGTTCGTTATATGACGAAAATAAAGAATATGGAAAACCGGCGCTGTTTTTTTCACAACTCGAAGATGAAGAAGTCTTGGGATGGACACCCATTTACCTGAAAACGGTTCGAAACGAAAAAACGAATCAAATCGAAAAATTGGTCGAAATGTCCGCGGAAGAAGTATTTCAACTCTTACATCTCGACCCGGATAAGATTTATGTCATCTCCATGTCCCTTCCCAAATAGTCGTCACTAATAAATCTGAAATACCTGTAGACAAGGTTCGAAACCGGGCTGTCTACAGGTTTTTGCCTTTCTTGGCGCAAATGGAGAATCGGTTACGGGCAAAGCGACTTTTCTTCACCTTGAATCGTCTTACATATGAACAGGAAATCACAAGCAGATGCAGATCACATAAGGAGTGCCGGCACTGATGCGCATAGACGAAAGAAGGTTTTTCCACCATGGATAGAAAAGATTTTCAACAGCTTTTTACCGACTTTGTGCTCGAGCATAAAGAAAATATATATCGGCTGGCTTACAGTTACGTCCGCCATCAGCAAAACGCCCTGGACATCGTGCAGGATGCGATCCAAAAAGCGTGGCTGAAACAAAACACCTTGGCCAATCCCGAATCGATCAAAAGCTGGTTCTACCGCATCGTTGTCAACACATCGCTGGATTTTTTGCGCAGAGAGAAAAAAATCCAGTGGGTCTCCGATGAAGAAATCGGCATGACAGCAACGCGAACATACGACTTGGCCCGCGAACTGGATTTGGAGCGGGCCTTGGAAGCACTGCCGCAACCGTTGAGCGAAATCATCGTCCTGCGCTTCTTTGAAGACCTGAAATTGGAAGAAATCGCCGCCATCTTGGATTTGCCGCTCAGCACCGTCAAGTCCCGCTTGTATAAGGGGTTGAAGGTGTTGCGCAATCTCATGGATGAAGGGGTTAAAAATGGATAAAATATTGGAACAATTGAAAAAACAATACAAGGAAATTCCCATTCCGCCCGAATTGGACACGGTGGTGCGAAAGGCGCTGAAGAAGCATAGGAACGGCAAGAAATATGGACTCATCGGAACGTCGGCGGCCGCCGTGTTGTTCGTAGCCGTTGTCAACGCCAGTCCGACCCTTGCCCAACAGTTGTTGGAAATTCCTGTCCTCGGTCCCCTCATTAAAGTGGTGACCATCGCCGAATTTCAACACGAGGAAGACCGTTTTCAAGCCGATCTAAAAGTGCCGGCCGTCACCAACATGGAAAATAAGAAGTTGGAAGAGATGTTAAACCAAAAATATTTGGCGGAAAACAAAATACTGTATGAAGAATTTATGAAGGAAATGGCAGAACTGAAAGCGCAGGAGGAAGGGAATTTCAGCATCCACGGCGGCTACGAAGTGGTCACCGATACGGACCGGCTGCTTTCCATCCGGCGTTACGTGGTGGAAACGGCGGCCAGCGGCGTGGAAACCGTCAAACACGACACGATTGACAAGAAAAACCAAATCCTCATTACCCTGCCCAGTTTGTTCAAAGATGAAAGCTACGTCCAAGTCATCAGCGAAAACATCAAAGAACAGATGCGGGCGCAGATGGAGGCCGACGACGGCATCATATACTGGGTGGAAGGCGCCGAATTGGATGACTTCACCGAACCGTTCACGGAAATCGCCCCGGATCACGACTTTTACATCACCGCCGAGGGAAAATTGGTCATTTCTTTTGACGAATACGAGGTGGCACCGGGATACATGGGAACGGTGGAATTTGTCATCCCCACCGAAGTCATCCAACCGCTCCTGGTCAGCAACGAGTACATTAAGTGACGGAACGAATCCATTTCAGTACGACGCCAAACGTCCGCCGCAGCAAATTGCTGCGGCGGCCTGTTTTCCCGGTCGAATGTTTTCACTGCGGTATGGGCAGTTCCGAACGTTCATCCCGACCGCCCATCATCAACGGCAGCAAAGCGCCGGCCCCGGCCAACACGACTACGCCGGCAAAAACCAAAGGAAGAGCATACCCGCCGGTCCATGTCGCCATGACCCCGGCCACCGCCGGTCCGATCATTTGTCCCAAACTGTAAGCGGTCGTCAGTTGGCCGACGACTCGCCCCTGATCCGACGCCAAGCGGCGACCGAGGTTCATCGCCAGCGTCACAATGCCCATAAAAGTGCCGCCAAACAACAATGCGCCCAAAAACACCGTAAGCCAATGGGGCAGTAGGACCGGCATGACGACACCGACGGCCTGCAGCAAATAGGCGGACAGGAGAACCCGTTGTTCGCCAAAACGGCGGGCCGACAAACTCCAAACGATGGTGGAAGGCGCCGCCGCCAACCCGACCAACACCCAACTGAAATTCCCGTACGGAGCCAATTCCGGCCAACTGACCACCGCCGCCACCAAAAACGTGCCGCTGACGATGTATCCCAATCCTTCGAGGCCATAGGCGGCCACCAGCCAACCGTATCGTCCCGGCCGAAAACGCGCTTGGATCATGGACGCACCTTTTTCAACGGCAGGTACCGCAACGGCTCGCGGACGGGAAGGCCCGCCCGCTTCCCGCAATCCGTACCAAATCAACGGAACGGCCAGGGCGCCAAACACCATCAACCCCCACCAAGCTCCCCGCCAACCTTCCCAACGGCTTAATAAAGGCACCGCCAAGCCGGAAAAAGCGATGCCCAATCCGACCCCCCCGTACAGAAAACCGGCCAGCCATTGGTGCCGCCGTTCGGACAACAATCGGTCCAGCACGATATTGGTACTTAGCACGAACACTACGCCGCTGCTCCAGCCGGACAAAAAGCGGATGACACCCCACGCGGCCGCGTGATCCCACCATCCCATGAACCCCGTAGTCAACACACTGAGAAGAAGATGCGTCCGCAACCAAACGGTCCGGCCGCCGAACTTTGTAATATACGATGAAAATAAAGCCGCCAAGAAATATCCGCCATAATTCGCCATCGCAATCAGCCCTGCCGCCGCCTCGGAAAATCCTTCGCCGGCCTGCATCAACGGCAAAATCGGCGTATACGCAAAACGGCCGATTCCCATCGCCACCGCCAGAGCCAAAAACCCCGCCGACAAGACGATGAATATGGGAACCGCCGCATGTTTTCGCTCGTCCACGCTTCCCCTCCCCTTTCGACCTGCTGCACTCAGACATCAGTTTAGCAATTTTCCGTAATCATGTATAATGATTAAAAATGATGTAATCTATCATTGTTCATGATATCTTTTTGAAATGTCACGGGAAGGAAGAACGGGCATGGAGTTGCGGGACTTGCGCCTGTTTGTCGCCGTCGCCCAAGCGGGCAGCATTTCCAAAGCGGCGGAACGGCTCGGGTACGTCCAGTCCAATGTGACGGCCCGCATCCAACACTTGGAAGAAAAGCTTAAGACTACCCTTTTTTATCGTCAAGCCCGAGGGGTGTCCTTGACCTCCCAAGGGCACATCTTACTGACATACGCCGAGCAAATCTTGCATTTGGCCGACCAAGCCCAACGGGCATTGGCCGCGACGGACCCTCCCCGCGGCCCGTTGCGCATCGGTTCGATGGAAACGACGGCGGCGGTGCATCTTCCGCCCCTGCTGACCGCCTTCCATCACGATTGCCCCGACGTCGATTTGACATTGCATACCGGCCCCACAGAAGAACTGCTGCAAAAAGTGTTGGACTATCAATTGGACGGGGCCTTTGTCGCCGGTCCCATCGATCATCCGGAATTGGAACAAGACCCGATCCTGACGGAATCCCTCGCCTTTATCTCCGCCCATCCCGTGGACGGCCGGCCGTCGCCCGACATCCACCGGACATTGTTGGTGTTTCGCAGCGGATGTTCCTACCGGGCCCGGCTGGAACAATGGGTCCGGAAACGGGGTTGGCTGCCCGTCAAAATTTTGGAATTCGGCACGCTGGAGGCCATCTTGGGGTGTGTGGAAGCGGGCATGGGCATCTCTCTCGTGCCGCTTTCCGTCATCAATCACTATCATGGCCGCGGAAGGCATCAGAATCTTTGGGTAAAGCCGCTGAAAAGCGATGAGGGGTGTGTGGAGACGCTTTTTGTGCGACGCCGGGACGCCGTCGTGACCCCGGCCCTGCGTCATTTTCTCGCCCTCGGCAAGCGCTTGTTGGCAACCCCCCAACCCGTTCAACAATGATCAAAATTGCGCACACGGCTTCTTTTTTCGGTATAATACGATCAGTCCATCCTAAGTTTTCGGGTAAAACCTAAAATTTCCTGGCGAAAGGAGAGTTCATAGGGTGTATTACGTAGCCGTCTTAACGATTGTTGACGCCGAATTGAACGCCAAAATCCGGCCCGACCATTTGGCGTATCTTGACAATCTTTACCGGGAAAACAAAGTGTGGATGGCCGGAGGGTTTGCCGACGGCAAAGGCGGCATGGTGATTTATCGGGCCGATTCGTGGGAGGAAGCGAAGAAGCTTGCCGAAGCCGATCCGGTTGTCGCCCAAGGCGCCCGCACGCTGGAATTGCGGGAATGGAAACCGCTGGATTTTCCACTTTCCTCGTAAAGGATTTACTTTCTCCCCCATCCGGTGTAAAATAGAACCTGAACAATGAAACGAGAAACCATATGATGTGCCCTTAGCTCAGCTGGATAGAGCGTCTGACTACGAATCAGGAGGTCGGGGGTTCGAATCCCTCAGGGCACGCCACCTTTTAACAATACAGCTCTCACGGGATGGCTTTCGACCATTTTCCGTTGAAGAGCTTTTTTATTATTTCATGGAGGAACCTTATGTCTAACAACAAACGCTTTTCCGTTAAATCCGCGCTCATCATCGTTTCCTTTTGCGTGCTGGCCTTGTTCTGCATCGAAATGGCCGGGCCAAAAACGGCGCCTATACTAAGGGCCGAAACCTACGAAGTGATGACCGACGACCCGATGGAATATGTCAGGCAATGCCGGTTTGACATTCCGGAACAGGCCGACATCGTCGGGGTCAAAATCGTTTATTTCAATTATCATGAATCGGCACCTTTGGACACGAACCTGGAAGAGCGGATCTTTCCCGTGGGAATGCCATCTTACTACGTCAAAAATATTGAAATCGGTGAATCGTGCGCAAAAGACCCCCTGCAGCTAAGTTCCGCCAAAGGGCCGGGTACATTGACATCGTTTTTCGATGAAGCCATACCGGCCCGATGGCATTCCGACACCAAAATCCGGGCAGAAAAAATAAGCAAAGATCTCGGCATTTCCGTCACGAAGACGTACCAACTTTCCACGGTCCATACCGTCCATTTTCCGGAGGAAAAGATGTATGAGATAGCGGCCTTTCCTATCTACACGCTTTACAAATTTGACGTGTATTACAGCCCCTTTATTGGGACCGATTACCGTGCCGGCTCCGGACAGGCGGAAATCCCGTCCGGCGTCTGTTTCGTGTGGTATCAGATGTAATCTTTATACGAAAAACCCTCGATCTCCTTGACCCGTTCGAGAAACCGATAAAACTGCTCGTTGGGCCACCCTTTTTCGTGAATCTTACCCGACGACACATGTCTATCCGCACCACAACCCTCCCTTGTAAAATCGAAAATAATAACGGCGCCTCCCATTCGGAAAGGCGCCGTTGAAAGGAACACGCCCATCGTTGAACAAAAACTTAATGGATCATCGATCCCCATCTTCCTTCCCAGGTCATCCACCCAGTGGATTCCACGATGGTTCTCTCCCCATTCACAGTGGCGGGGACAAGCTGTTTATCAACGCTGCAATACCCAAAAAATCCGTCCCTCAGTATTCGCGGATCAAACCCGCTTTTACCAACAGCCGGTGCAGGATGGCCGCCGTTTCGGCACGTGTGATGGTTTTGTTCGGCAACAACTTGCCGCCCGAGCCATGCACCAGACCGGATTGTACTGCAGCCGCTATCGCCGGTCGGGCCCAGCTTGCAACGTCATTGCCATCCGTAAAACGCGCCAGTGTAGCCGCCGCTTCCGACGCCGGCAACTCCGCCGGCAGTCCTGCCAGTTTCATGGCCCGACTAAGCATAATGAACGCTTCGAACCGGCTGATGGACTTACCCGGACGGAACGTGCCGTCTTGGTAGCCGACAATTAGGCCGTATTGTTTGGACTGCGCCACGGCTCCCGCGTACCAGGCACCCACCGGCACGTCGCGAAACGGTGCTTGCTGCAGTTGCACATACTTGGACACGCCCAGGGTCCGAATCAAAAGCTCTGCAAACTGCTCCCGGGTAATGGGTTGATCCGGGGCAAACCGTTGAACGTCCACGCCATTGACGATGAGCCGGGAGGCCAGGTCTTCCACCACGCCTTGCGCCCAGTGGCCATGCATGTCGGCAAAGGTTTTGCTGTTCCGTATCAAAGCGTAGGCGCTGTTGGTCAAACTGTGGATGACGGCGTAGTACCGGCCGTTCCGTTCCACAATGGTCGTGGGTACATGGTGCGTGTTCCCTGCCTCGTCCATCGCGACAGCAGTGGCCACGCTGTTCGGATCGACGACCGCCGGGATCGGAATTTCCCGTTGGATGTACGTGTTAAACTGGCTTACAACCACAGTCTGGCCGTTATACGTAGCCGTAATGACAAAGTCCACCGGTGGAACGACAATGTTGTATCCACCTTGAGCCGCTGCCGCTTCCATAAGGGCCACGGCGGCAGCGTCACTGTTGCCAATGCTCACCTGGAATAGGACGCCGGTCCGCCCGCTATCTGCTCCCCATTGGGCCGCTAGTTGGGCCAGGTTTAACGCCGACATTGGCAACGTATAGTTCCCCACCGGCGTCTGAATGTCCAACACCAGTTGTCCGTTGGACATGGCTTGAACAAGGACGCCGCTGAGCGGAATGTTGTATTTATCCGACTCATCGGTCACAATAATGGGCACTGTTGTCCCCCGTTGCATTTGGGCCAGGCTGAGTAACCGCTTTTCATCCAGCACAATGGTAGCTGTGACTTTTCCGGTTTGCGGGTTTACTGTTTTTTCAATACGGATGAAATAACCTGTTCCAAAGGATGGTTGAACGCGATCATCGTCATCTGTGGCACTATCATCCGTGACACTATCATCTGTAGCACTATCATCTGTGGCACTATCATCTGTGGCACTATCATCTGTGGCACTATCATCGCCACTTGAAGAAGCCAGCGGGACAACGTCTACCGTCTCAGAATACTCGCTCTGCCATTGGCCATTCCAAGCCGTAACGGCAAATGTATAGGTTTTTCCGCCGGTCAGGCCTTCAATGGTATATGTGGTACTGGTTATCCTGCTTTCTACCACTTCCCATTCTTTTCCGTTCGCTGTTGTGACTTGCTGGTATACGGTGTAGCTGTCAGCTTCATCAATCGCTCTCCATGTGAGCGTCACTTTGCCATCACCTGGATTGACTTCCACAATCGTTGGGGCGGCCAGGGGTTTCACATTCACCCAAGCTATGAATGCTTTCGGTCCGACAATGGTATATTCTGCATAATCCCCTTTCGGTTTTGGAGCTATTTTCACCCATTGAATCCCCAACTTTGTCGGATGATAATCGGCTGCTTCCCAATCCACATCGACGTTCACAGTCGTCTCTAAATGACCTGCCCGGGTCTCTGCATTTTCTGGCAAAGGAAAGTTTTCAGCCGTCGTTCCGGCTACCACATCGATGTTGGATATCGCCAAGCTTTTCAGGGTGACCTGTTTCAGATATGGGGTGCTTTCTCCATTGACAATGGCCCAGGAATCGTCGAAATTATCCCATTTATTATAGTTGTCCTTTATTTTCATATCGTCTTCTGGCAATGCTTCAACATCACCACAACTACCATTACCACAAGGGGAACGGCTATTTTTCACATATGAATTACTAATTGTACCATTATACATTTCTCCCACCAGGCCGCCGACATCCTCAAGGCCTGCCACGCCTCCCGTGGCATAGGTGTACTTGATGGTGCCAAATACGTTATACCCCACCAGGCCGCCGATATTGACATCACCAATCACGTCACCCATGGCGTAGGCGTACTTGATGGTGCCATATTCGTTATACCCCACCAGGCCGCCGATATTAATACTCGTTCCTCCTGATTCTGTCACAGATCCCGTGGCGTAGGCGTTTTCAATGGTGCTGTAAAAGTTACGCCCCACCAGGCCGCCGACTCTTTCTTTACCTATCACGTTTCCGGTAGCGTAAGAGTTGGTGATGATGACACCTCCATCGCTATTCCCCACCAAGCCGCCGATATTCATACTTGTTCC
>Ga0181858_1000882_pt1 | contig 14633 bp, 10 predicted proteins | sample NewIslPassag4_SG_FD_130749 | JGI IMG/M metagenome (GOLD analysis project Ga0181858, IMG submission 130749) | Feedstock adapted compost microbial communities from Newby Island compost facility, Milpitas, CA, USA - Passage 4_SG | ecosystem: Engineered > Solid waste > Feedstock > Composting ...
ATCGCGCGCTGTGGGAGCTTGGCGTGCCTGTTGATGTGATCGGCCCGGAGGATGACTTTGATCCGGAGCGGTACAAGCTGATCATCGCGCCGATGCTGTACATGGTGAAGCCGGGCGTCGGCGGGAAGGTCGGGGCGTTCGTCGAGCGCGGCGGCACGTTCGTCGCGACGTACTGGTCGGGCATCGTCGACGAGAACGATCTTTGTTATCTCGGGGGATTCCCGGGGCCATTGCGGCATGTGCTCGGCATATGGGCGGAGGAGATCGAGGGGCTGTACGACGAGGACCGGAACGGCTTGCGCATGAACGGTTTGGGTGCGGTTGAGCTGGGGCTAACGGAGGGGCGGACGTACGAGATCCGCGAGCTGTGCGAGCTCGTGCACGCGGAGTCCGCCGAGGTGCTGGCGGAGTTTACGGATGATTTCTACGCCGGGCGTCCGGCCCTGACCGTGTGCCGGCTCGGCGCGGGGCGCGCGTATTATCTGGCCGGACGGGCGCAGCCGCCGTTCTATGACGACTTCTACGGCGGCCTGGTGAGGCGGCTGGGCGTCCGGCGCGCGCTTGAGGTTGATCTGCCGCGGGGCGTGACCGCGGGCGTGCGCACCGACGGCGAGCACGACTACGTGTTCGTGCAGAACTTCACCGGCGGGCCGATGAAGCTGGCGCTCGACGCGCGCGAATACGTGGATATGGAGAGCGGCGCGGCGTACGCGCCCGGCAGCGCGCTGGAGCTGCCGGTGCACGGCGTGCGCGTGCTGCGGCGCCGCGCTTGAGCGGGCGCGGCTGAGCAGGCGCGGGCGCGGGTGACCGCCGACAGTACGGGAGGCCGTCGGCGCACCCTCCCGCGCCGCCGAGCCTTAACGGCATTCCATGCCGTTAAGGCATGCCCGGGCAAGGCGTCGGGGCGGCTAACGGCACTTGGTGCCGTTAATTGACCGTTCGGGCGTAGCATCGTGCCCAATAACGGCACTTGGTGCCGTTACAGGCGGCTCGCGGCCGAAGCCTTCGTCCGAAAGAAGGAAATAACGGTACGTGGTGCCGTTAGTTGACCGTTCGGGCGTAGCATCGTGCCCAATAACGGCACTTGGTGCCGTTACAGACGGGGCCTGGCCGCAAGCCAGCCCCTGAACTCACGCAATCGGATTCGTCAGCGCGCCGAGCCGCTCGATTTCCACCGTCACCGTATCGCCCGCCCGCAGGTACGGCTTGCCGGGCATGCCCATCGCCACGCCGGCGGGCGTCCCCGTCAGGATGATGTCGCCCGGCTCGAGCGTGAAATGCCGCGAGATATACGCGATCAGCTCGGCGCAGCCGAAGATCATGTCGCCCGTATTGGACTGCTGGCGCACCTCGCCGTTCACGATCGAGCGGATCGCGAGCCGCTGCGGGTCGCCGACCTCGTTCGCGGTGACGAGATACGGTCCGAGCGGGCAGAAGCCGTCGCCGGTCTTGCCGAGCAGCCACTGGGATGTGCGGTTCTGCAGATCGCGCGCCGAAATGTCGTTGGCGCAGCAGTAGCCGAAAACATGATCCAGCGCTTCCGCCTCCGATACCCCGCTTGTCCGCTTCCCGATCACGACGCACAGTTCGGCCTCGTAATCGAGCTGATCCGTCAAATGCGTTCCGCGAACCGGCTGCAGATGGGCATTCAGTGCGTTGGCGTACTTGCTGAACAGCACGGGCGTCTCCGGCGGCGTCTTGCCTGTCTCTTCGGCGTGCGCGCGGTAATTGAGCCCGACGCAGATGATTTTGCCCGGCGCGGGCACGCACGGCCCCCACGACACCTGATCCTCCGGCACGAGGTACGGTGCTCCGGCCGTCGCGGGGCATTCTTCAAGCAGCCGACCGAGCGCGGCAATGCCGGCCTCACCCGTGTGGATCGCGGCCATCGGATCGATCGGCACGCCGTCCCGGCTGCCGCCCGTCGCTTCAAGCGCGCGCTCAAAATCGATGATTCCGCCCTCGACTTTCCCCCCGAGACGGGGCGTCCCGTCCCGCATCAATGTCGCCAGTTTCAACAGCCATCCTCTCCTTTCGGATGCATACGACTGCGCGATGCCGAAGGAACCTGCAGCCGCTATGTTCCCGTCCTCATCGTAACCGAAAAACCGGCTTCTGCGCGACCGTCCCGACTTCACGCCTCCCCGTGCGGCGGGAAGGCGAGCGCATCGTAATCGGAAACGACTTCGTCCGCTCCCGGCAGGCCGCCGGGCGCGCCGATCCCGATGGTCAGGCGGACGCCCGCCGCCTTGCCCATCTGCATGTCGCCGGCGGTATCGCCGATCAGCGCGGTCCGCGACGGCTCGATGCCGAGCGAGGCGCAGGCCAGGCGCGCCATCTCGGGATCGGGCTTGCCGCGGCTTACCCGGTCGTTGCCGATGATGTCGGCGAAATGATGGTCAATCCCCAGCCAATGCAAATGTTTCCGGGCTTCCTTCGTATCATCCGCGGTTACGACGGCCAGCGGCAATCCGCGCTGCGCGCATTGTTCCAGGAAACGGTGCAGGCCGGGCAGCGCCCGGGCCGGCCGCATCCGGTCCAGTTCCGCTGCAGCCTGGATGCGGCAGCTGCGGACCAGTTCCAGCGCTTCATTCCACGGCAGCCCGTAACGATACGCCTTGCCCGCCAGAATGGCCGTCACATCATCGATCGACCCCATCGCGAAAGGGCCTTTGCGGTCATAGCCGATCATCGGGCCGTCCGCCGCATGGAAAGTGCCCAGCAGTTCGGTCCACTCGTTCATCCGCCACTCGATTCCCAGGGCGGCAAGACCGGCGCGCAGCCGTTCGTACAGACAATCCGCCCAGGCTCCCCATAACCCGAGGAAATCAAGCAGCGTGCCGTCCTTGTCGAAAAGGATGCCGTCGATCTCATAGGCTCGGCCGTTTACCAGCAGCATCGTCATACAGCCTTCCCCTCCGACACGCCGGAGAGCAGTTCCCCCCAGTACGTCATGTCGACCGAAACCTCCATCAGCACAAGTGCCATTTTCCACTTCAACATGAACATTGCCGATTCCTCCGTATTCCGGAACAGAATTGAAGACGATGAAAAGGAAATTTCCCCTTCGCGTTGAATGTTTTGTAGAAACTTCCCCAAGGAGTCGATGCCGGTGAGCGAGAAGAAAATTCTGCTGTCCGAACGCGAGATTCCGACGCATTGGTACAACGTCATGGCGGACATGCCCAACCTGCCGCAGCCGCCGCTGAACCCGGCGACCGGGAAACCGGCCGGTCCCGAAGATCTGGCGGCGATCTTCCCGATGGAGCTGATCAAGCAGGAAGTATCGACGGAACGGTGGATCGAAATTCCGGAGCCGGTGCGGGAGCTGTACAAGATCTGGCGTCCGGCGCCGCTGTACCGCGCCCTGCAGCTGGAGAAGGAGCTGGATACGCCGGCGCACATTTATTATAAGTACGAAGGCGTCTCCCCGGCCGGCAGCCACAAGCTCAACACGGCGATTCCGCAAGCCTACTATAACAAAGAAGCGGGCATCAAGCGGCTGACGACGGAGACCGGCGCCGGCCAATGGGGCTCATCCATCAGCTTGGCCTGCCGATTCTTCGGGCTGGAATGCATGGTGTACATGGTGAAGGTCAGCTAAAACCAGAAGCCGTACCGCCGCATCCTGATGAACACATTCGGCGCCCAGGTCGTCGCAAGCCCGTCGAACCTGACGGAAGCGGGCCGCGCCGTGCTCGCCGCCGATCCGGACTCGAACGGATCGCTCGGCATCGCGATCAGCGAGGCGGTGGAAGATGCGGCGAAGCGCAGCGACACGAACTATTCGCTCGGCAGCGTGCTGAATCACGTCTGCCTGCATCAGACGGTCATCGGCCAGGAAGCGAAGCTGCAGCTTGAGAAAGTCGGGGAGTATCCCGACGTGGTGTTCGCGAGCTGCGGCGGCGGTTCGAATTTCGCCGGGCTGGCGTTCCCGTTCCTGAGGGACAAGCTGACGGAGAACCGGAAGGTTCGCCTTGTGGCCGTCGAGCCGTCGGCCTGCCCGACGCTGACGCGCGGTACGTTCGCGTACGACTTCGGTGACGTGGCGAAGATGACGCCGCTCCTCATGATGTACACGCTCGGCCACGAGTTCATGCCGCCGGGCATCCATGCCGGCGGGCTGCGCTACCATGGCGACTCGCCGCTCGTCAGCCAGCTCTATCATGACGGGCTGATCGAGGCTGTCGCGTACGACCAGACCCGCGTCTTCGAGGCGGCCGTGCAGTTCGCCCGGACCGAGGGCATCGTGCCGGCGCCGGAGTCGGCGCATGCGGTGCGTGCGGCGATCGACGAAGCGCTGCGGGCGAAGGAAGCCGGCGAGAAGAAGGTCATCCTGATCGGCCTGTCGGGCCACGGTCATTTCGACATGTCGGCTTATGAGACGTATCTGTCCGGCGCCCTGCAGGATACGCCGTATTCGGAAGAGGCGCTGCGGGAGAGCCTGAGCCGGCTGCCGCAAGTATGATGGTTCGCGAATGGTTTGAAAGCGATGAATGCAGGATCGCCGTGACGCTTTGAAGGGAGGCGGTCATTCCGGAAATAATCGAACTGCCGAAAACCTCGGGATTTTTCCGGGCGAAACGCCGGATGGAAGAACGGATCGGCACGTCGCTCGATCTGATCACGGCCGGCGATCCGGAAGCGATCGCCATCATGGAAGCGAACATGCTCAAGGAAACGTTGGAATGGCGTAGAAAATTGAAGTTGGATGAGACGGCTGAAAAATGATTGGGTCATGTCCCTGCCTGTTTGGCGGGGTTTCTTCTTGCGCAATTGTTCGCTTTCCCAACATTCCGCGGCTTGCCAACCGCCCGTGTTCTTGTTTACAGTTGGGAATAGAACGTTTCATGGCGAAGGGAGTCGGAAAATGGATCTGCCGCTGTCCGGCCGCTTGACGCGCAACATCCCCGAACTCAAGTATGTCAACGCGGACAACGTCGCCCGTTACCGCGTGATCATGCGATTTTTCTACGAGGAATACAAGCGTCTGCGCTACTGGATGAAGCCCGAGGACGTGTACAACGGGGTCATGCGGTGGGGCGCGCTGCCCGATTACACGCTGGAGCAGTGCATGGCCGATCTCGCGCAGCTCGAGGAGTGGGGCAACCTCGCTTCCCGGCACGACGCGGGGCGCGCCACAACGCTTGAAGAGTACATGCGCAAGAAGCTGCAATATCTGCTCACGCCGTATTCAATCGAGATCGAGCGGCTGCTGGAATCGCTCGAGAAAGTGACGGGATACGGCGGCTCGCTGGAGCCGACGCTGTTCGACTCGATTGCGGAGAAACTTTTCGCCATCCGGCGGATGGACTGGGACAAGGAGCCGGGAGCCGCGCTTGAACTGTGGACGTCGCTCCATGACGCGTTCAAGCGACTGCACGAGAACGCGGCCGACTACATCGCGAGCATGCAGACGGCCAAGGCCGAGGAAATGATGGTAACCGAATCGTTCCTCGTCTACAAGGACCGGCTCACCCATTACCTGCAGAATTTCGTTCAGGCGCTGCAGCGGAGCGCCTACAAGATCGAAGGCAATCTCGAGCAGATATCGGCCAATCTGCGCGACATGTTCCTGGAGCGTGTCGCCGACGAAGAGCTGGACAGGCCCCGGCTTGAGGACGTGCCGGACAAGGCGTCGATGGTCGGCGAGTTGCGGCAGGGCTGGAGCAATCTGGACCGATGGTTCCGCGGAGACGGGCGCGCCCCGTCCGAGCTGGCGCTGCTCGAGCGGGCGACGAAGGACACGATCGCGCGCGTCGTGCGCAGGGTCATCCGCCTGCAAGAAAGAAAACGCTCCGGCGTCAGCCGCAAGAAGGAACTGGAACATCTCGCCGGCTGGTTCGCGCGGATGGAGCGGCTGGAGGACGCGCACAGGCTGGCCGGGCTCGTGTTCGGCTTGTTTCGGACACGCCATCTGCAAGGTGAAGATTTGCGGTTGACCGACCGGGCCGACCAGTCGATGTGGGACGAGGAGCCGACGGTACGCGCCTTGCGCTCCCGCAGCCGGAAGCGCATCGGGCGGCAGGAGACGGAGCCGGTGCCCGAGCATGCCGAACGGAAGCGGCGCGAGCGGGAGGCGTACCGGCGGCGCCAGGCGGAGGAATGGGCGGTCATGCAGGATCTGCTGCGGCGTGGAAAGCTCGTCGTATCCGAACTCGGCGTCGTGCCGTCCGCCGTGCGCTTGCGGCTGTTGCACTGGATCGGAAGATGCAACGCGTCGCCTCGGCATTCGTTCATGACGCCGGAAGGCGTCGTCATCGCCATGACGAATCCCCGGACGGCGCGGCGGACCATCCTCCGATCGGAAGACGGCGACCTGGAGCTGCCGGATTACGAGTTCGTCTTCGCGATGGAAGACGCGGCCCGGATGGCGGCCGCGGCGGCGGAAGGAGGACGGGGCGAATGAGCGGCGGCAACGCGGGCATGAGCGCGATCGCGCGGGCGAAGCGGGCGGCCCGCACGGAGGCGGCTTCGGCGCAGGCGCTGGAGCGCAAGCGGGAATGCGTCCACGCGCTGCTGAACCGGCCATGGATCCTGAAGGAAGACGATCCGGACCTCTACTTCGCGATCCGGGATGACTACGAGGAGCTGCGGGATTGGTTCATGGATCAGGCGGGTCTTCCCCTCATCGTCACGCGCAGTCTCGCCAAGCTGGAAAAGACGCCGGCCATACCGCACCCGTGGATGGGGCTCGAGGAGTTCCGCGAGGTCAGCGACTACGTTTTTTTCACCTATGTGCTGTGGTATCTGGAAGACAAGACCGAGATGGACCAGTTTCTTCTGTCGGAGCTGGTGGAAGAAGTGCGCGAACAGATGAACGCGGCGGGCCTGGAAGCGGACTGGAAGATCTATCATCACCGGATGTCGATGGCCCGGGCGCTGCGCAAGCTGACGTCGCTCGGCGTGCTGATCGCGGTCGACGGGGACGAAAGCGGCTGGGCGCAGAGCGAGGAACGGAACGCGCTCTACGAATGTTCGTCCCATGCCCGCTATGTGCTCCGCCGGTTCCCGCAGGATCTGACGATGTACGCCCGGATGGAGGAACTGACGGATCCGATCCGATACGCGGACACGCCGGACGGCGAGAACATGCGCCGGCGCCATCGCGTCTACCGGCGGTTCTTGATGGAGCCGGCCGTGCTTGACCGGGATTGGGAAGCGGATTTGCTGCCCTATGTGCTGACGCAGCGCAGGTCGATCATGGACCATCTGCAGCGGATGCTCGGATGGGAAGGCCGAAGATACCGCGAGGGACTTCTGTTCTTCCATCCCGAACTGACGAGCGAGGCGGAGCTGTTCCCGACGCTGGCCGGTGTGTCGGATCTCGTCCTGCTGCTGGCCGGTGAGCTGCGCCGCCGTCTCGGCATGGAAGACGGCGGCTTGCGGCCGGAACCGGACGGAACGATCCTGCTCGAACGGTCGGAGCTGGAAGGGATGCTTCTGCGCCTGCAGGAACAGCATCAGACTTATTGGAGCAAGGAATACCGCGGAATGTCCTCGGCCCAGCTGGCGGAGGAATGCACCCGCCACATGGCGGAGTGGCGGCTGGGCGAGGGGGAGGACGGGCACCGCTTCAGAATCTTTCCTGTGCTGTCGCGCTGGAGCGGGGAATACGGCATCGCGGGCACGGATGACGAACCATAGAACGGATGCGGAGAATAAAGAAAGACCGGAGGAGGCGACGGAATGACGGTCTATACGGGGAACGCGGACGGCAGATGGCGGATGGGGCGCGTCGGCATCCTCAATTTTTGGCATTACGATGAAGAAGTGTTCGAACTGGAGGATGGACGGCTCATTCTGCGTGGGGCGAACGGATCGGGCAAGTCGGTGACGATGCAAAGTTTTCTCCCGCTCGTCCTCGACGGCGACAAGCGTCCGCACCGCCTCGATCCGTTCGGTTCGCGCGACCGGCGCATCGAGTATTATCTGCTCGGCGAGCCGGACAGCGGCAAGACGGACGTCACGGGCTATTTGTGGATGGAATTCGTCCATCCCGCGAGGGGGCTGACGAAGACGATCGGCATCGGTCTTCGCGCGCGGCGGGGGGCGGCCCAGGTGCAGTTCTGGGGATTTCTGCTCGACGACGGGCGGAGGATCGGGATCGATTTCTGGCTGTACGATCGGAATCACTGGCTCGAACACCATACCCGGATTCCGCTCGGCCGGCAGGAGCTGGAGAAGGCGATCGGCGCCGGTGGCCAGGTGGTGCACGATCAGGCGTCCTATCGCGATCTGGTGAATCGGCAGTTGTTCGGTTTCGCGGACGCGGAGAGCTATCAGGATCTTCTGCATCTGATGATCCAGCTGCGCAGCCCGAAGCTGTCGAAGGAATTCAAGCCGTCGGCGATCTATGACATTCTGCACAGCGCGCTCCCGCCGCTGCAGGAGGATGAGCTCAGGCCGCTCTCCGAAGTGCTGGAGGACATGGATCAGATAGCCGACCGGCTGGACGAGCTGCGTCTCCATATGCGGGAACTCGGCAGGCTGCAGGAGACGTACGAGCGCTACAACCGGCGGACGCTGTACGACGAATCGGCGCGGTTGCTGGAGGCGAGCGCGGAACATCGCGGGCAGGAGACGCGGCTTCGCGAGAGCGAGGCGAACCTGAAGCAGGCGGAAGAGGACAAACGGGCCGCGATGGCGGACATTTCGCGTCTGGAAGCGGCGATCGGGCAGGCCGAGAGCGAGCTGGACGTGCTGGAGAACCACGAGGCGATCGGCAAGCAGCGGGAGCTGGAAGCGGCGGCGGCCGCGCTCGCGGATGCGGAGAAACATCTGGAACTGGCGCATGAACGATTGCGCAGGAACCGCGACCGTCTTCTGGCGGTCGAACGCGACCTTGAGGAAGCCGAACTGCATCGCGGCCGGTTGCGCGCGGAACAACAGGAGTTGTTGAAAGAGCTCGAATCGATCGCGCAAGAGATCGAATTCGCCGATCACGCGGTTCATCATCGGCTGTGGGAGCTCGGCGAACCCGCGGATGATGTGTGGAGGGAACCTTGGCGGCGCGATCTGAAGCGGCACAGGGAACGGTTGGAAATGGCGCTTGCGAAGGCGCGCGAGGAGCAGGCCGCCGCCCGGGCGGTGCGGGAGTTGGAAGCGGACCTGGGCGAAGCGCGCAAGGGAAGGGACGAACGGGAGCGGGAGCGCAATGAATGCGCGCGGGCGCTTGAAGAAGGCAAGGACGCGCTGCGCGAAACAATCGTCATGTGGCGCGATGCGCTCGTCGAATTGCCGTTCGGCGAGGATCGGGTCCGCGAGACGTTCGAGGCGGTGTCGGCGTTCGGCGTGAACACCCGGTCCGCCGAAGCGATCCGCGCGCCGATGCGGGAAGCGCTGGCCGCAAGACGGGAACAACTGGCCGCCGAGCGGCTGCGGCTGGAGCATGAACGGCGGATGCTGGAGTTGGAGCGGGAGCGGCTCGCGGAGGAGAAGCGGACATGGGAAGCGGAGCGCGAGCCCGAGCCGCCCCGGGGCGATGCGCGCGCGCGCCGGCGCGAGCGCTGCGCGCCCGGAAGCGGTGCGCCGTTGTACGCCGCTTGCGATTTCCGCGCGGATGTGGACGATGCGCGGCGGGCGCGGATCGAGGAAGCGCTGGAGCGCGCGGGGCTGCTGGACGCCTGGATTTCGCCGGACGGACGGATCGGCGCGGCGGGCGACGATGAAGAGGAGGCCTGGATTGTACCGCAGCCGATCGAGTTCGGTTACACGCTGGCCGATGTGCTCGTTCCGTCGCCCCCGGCGGAATCCGGACTCTCAAATGAGACGATTGACGCGGTATTGCGGACGGTGCTGTGGGTCGATGACGGAGGGGCGTACGGACTTGACGCGCAGGGGGCCGCCCTGTCGGGCGCCGGAGCCTGGCGGATCGGTCCGCTCGCCGGCCAGACGGCCGGCAAGGCGCGCGCCGAGTATATCGGCAAGGAGACGCGGCGCCGGACTCGGCTGCTGGAGATCGCGCGCCTGCAGCGGGAACTGGAGGCGCTGGCCGAACGGATCGCCGATCTCGACCGCGGGCTGGCCGACCTGTCCGCCAGAGAGCGGCAGGCGATTGAGGAGAGCGGCGGTTTCCCGGACACGGCCAATCTTGAGCAGCGGCTGCAGGACCTGAACGATGCGGCTTCCAGGTTGGAGGCCGCACTCGGTCAGGAGCATCGCGCGCTCGAGCGGTTCAAGGCGAAGTCGGCCGAATGGCGCGAACTGCAGCGGGAGTTGACCGAACTGACACAATCCTGGTCGCGGCTGAAGCGGGAACGGGACCTCGAAGAGGCGCTGGCCGCGGCGAGGGACTATGAGGCGGCGCTCTCGGACCTGCATTCCGCCTGGCGGCGGCAGGCCGATCTGGAGCGGCGGACAGACGACTTGCGTCATGCGCGGCAAGCCGCGGAAGACGCGATCGGACAGGACGAACAGCTGACGGATGAACTGGAGGATCGCCGCCGCGTGCTGCGCGCCCAGGTGGACGCATTGCGCAGGCTGATGGACGATCTCGGGCTGGCCGATATTTCCCGCCGCATCGAGACGTTGAAGCGGGAGCGGGAGCGGCTGCTGCTGGAACGGAAGGCGGCGTCCGCGAGGCTGGCGGATGCCACCGAGGCGGCGGGCAAGGCGGCAGCAAGCGTGGAACTGGTGCGGGAGCGGGAAGCCGAGTGCCGGCGGCTGCTGGAAGACGCTCTGGAGCGCTGGCGGCGTGAGATCGGCAGGCGGCTTCTGGACGAATGGCGGGACGCGGCGGCCGAAGCCGCATCCGCGGGCGCGGAACGGGCGGCCGAGCTGGCCCATGCGATCCGGCAGCGCTACGAAGCGGCGTTCTCCGGCCGGAACGCGGACACGGTCAAGAACACGCTGCTGGAGCAGTTCAACGAAGTGCGGAGCGTCCTGACCGACTACGTGCTCGAGCTGGACATCGAGGAAGACACGGGACGGATCGTGCTGGCCTCGAAAAGGGACCGCGCGCATCCGCAGCCGCCTTCGTTGCTGCTCGAGGAACTGAAGCGTGACGAGGAACAGCAGAGCGCGCTGCTCAGCGAGAAGGACCGCGAATTGTACGAGGAGATCATCTTGCGCAGCGTCGGCAAGGCGATCCGCCAGCGCATCCACCGCGCGGAAAGCTGGGTGGACCGCATGAACCGTCTCATGGAAGAGCGCAACACGTCGAGCGGCCTGCGGCTGAAGCTGGAATGGCGGGAGAAGGCGGCGGCGAACGAACAGCAGCTGGACACGGCGGTGCTCGTCGAGCTGCTCAAGCGGGACGCCCACCGGCTGCGCGAAGACGAGATTGACGCCATGATCCGGCATTTCCGCTCGCAGATCGGCTACGCGAAGCAGAACGCCCTGAGCGAGAAGGAGTCGCTGCGCAAGCATCTGTACGAGGTGCTTGACTACCGCAACTGGTTCCAGTTCGAGCTGAAGTATCGCAAAGGGGAACAGACCGGGTACCGGCCGCTCACCGATTCGCGCTTCAATGTGCTGAGCGGCGGCGAGAAGGCGATGGCGATGTACATTCCGCTGTTCGCCGCGGCCTGGTCGAGGTATTCCGACGCCCGTCCCGACGCGCCGCGGATCATCTCGCTCGACGAGGCGTTCGCCGGGGTCGACGAAGAGAACATGCGCGACATGTTCCAACTGCTCACCGAAATGGGCTTCGACTACATGATGACATCGCAGGTGTTGTGGGGCTGTTACGACACGGTGCCCCGGCTGGCCATCTATGAAATCCACCGCCCAAAGGACGCCGATTTCATCACGCTGTTCCGCTACCGGTGGAACGGGCGCGTCAGGGAATATGTGCCGGACGAGGCGGATGCGTCATGAGGACGGACGAGCAGCGGGGCGATGGTCCGCGGAGGGCGGCCCAATATTTCGGCCGGCCAGCCTTCCGGCGCATGCTGGCCGCTGTCTGGAGGAAGTATGCATCGCTCGGGCGGATCGGCGGCAAGGCGGTCGTGCCGGATCTGTCGCCGGACGAATGCGAGGCGATCGGCGAGTTCTTCGGCTGGAACTTAAGGCCCGGGGACACGGCCGAGATCCCGCTCACCCTGTTCGAAACGGAGCTGCGCGACTCGGCGTTCGCGATCGGCATCCTGGATTTGCATCAGGTGCTGGAAGGCCGGCCGCTGCTGGCCAAGAGCGAGCAACGGTCGCTGCGGGACGAAGCATGGCGGCGGTTTCTGCTGGCGGCCCGGGAATCCGCGGGAACGGTGGTATCTTCGGTTGCCGCCGAATGGCTGTCCCGGTTGGAACAGGGTTGCGGGGCCGGACTGCCCGCGCTGCGGGAACTGTACAAGGCCGATCCGGAAGAGGCCCTGTCGTCGCTTCGGGTTGTCGTGCGCGTGCTGGACTTCCTGTTCGCGGGCGCGGAGCGCGGCGCGGGGCGGCCGATCCGGCTCCCGGTGTTGGCTGCCCGGATCAGCGGCGATGCCCACGCGCTGGATGCCGGACATCCCGCCGGCCGGATGCTGCTGGCGGTGCTCAGGGAACGCGCGGATATGGAGGACGGCGTCGCCTCGACGGGCGGCGGCGATGCCGCCTCCGAGTTGGGTGCCGGAGATTCGCGGGAAGAGGAAGACGGTTCCGGGACGTTGAAGCTGCGGGAACTGTACCGCCGATTTGGCATCCTGGATGACGACCTGTCTTCTATCGTTCACTGGTATGTTCCGGTTCCGGACGAGCCGGCGATGCCGCGGGTGTGGACATTGCGGCAGGTGGAGGCGGCCGAACGGATTCCGCGTTGTTCTTCGCTCTATGTCGTCGAGAATCCCGCCGTATTTTCAACGATTGTGGATGCGGCCGGACCGGTGGTGATGGACGGCGATCCTCCCGCGCTGATCTGCACGAGCGGACCGGCCAGCGCGGCGGCGATCCGTTGGATGCAGCGCGCGTTGGAGTATTCGGGCGACGGCTGCAAGCTTTACTATTCCGGAGACTTCGACATCAAGGGGCTGTCCATGGCCCGGACATTGGCCGGTCTGTTTCCGGAGCGGTTTGCGCCATGGCGGTTTGACAGCGAGTCTTATCTGACGGCGATCCGGTCTTTGCCGGGCCCGGCGTTCGACGGAGGCGAACTTTCAAGGCTGGCGAATATGGTGGTGGAATGGGATCGCTCATTGTGCGCCGTGATGCGGGAAGCGGGGCGGAAGGTTCATCAGGAAGCGCTTGTGGAAGATTTGGTCAGGGATTTCTGTGAGACAGGCGGGTTTGCGTGACGGCGCATCCCCCTTTTTTGTTGATGAACCGCGGAGTGATATTGTGTAAAAATATGGATATTCCATGAAAGATCTATCGCCAAATGTGGGCGTTAACGTGGCCGGCCGGAGAGAAGGGAGAACCGAATATGATGATGGCCAAAACCTTTTCCGCATTCCTGTCCGCCATCCCCCTGTCGGCGATATTTACGTTCAACCAGAGGAACGCGCCGGACAACGATTCGTTTGGATATGTGTTTTTTACGGGGAGCATGGTCCTTGCCGCCTTCTATCTCCTTGTCGGCATCCCGTCCGTGATGGCGGACCGCATTGCATATCGAAGCAGACACCGGTTTGTATCGCGGGAGGCGGTTTATTTTAAAAGATAAGACTTTATAAGTTTCACGCTTATAACCGGCTTATCTTTCACCGCAAAACGGACGCGCCCGCCCGGGAGGACGGCGCCAGCCGTTTTTGCTTGTCTTGGGTGCCGGGTTTGGCCTGTTGTTCTTGCTGGTCAGGGATTTGCGTTACGATTTCGGATTGAGCGGCAGCATACTTTGGACGATCTTGCTGTTCGGGCTGGCCGGAACGGTCTTCGCGGTCTTATGAATATTTAACCGAAAGAATGATTAACCTGATGAAGCGTTGACCGGATGCATTCTTACATTATATGAGCGCGGTTTTTGCGAAATTCGATCCATATCCTGCGGATCTGCATCACATGAAGCCTTTCCTTCTCTGACAGGCCGAATGTGATGTATGTTTGCACTAGATGGCCTTCGGGAGTCCGTCCGGAGCAAAATAAGGGATTGCAATCCAAAATGAAAGCGTTTATACTTAACTTAAACGTTTAATAAAAACCGGTGCCCTCACAGCATGATTCCACACAGAAAAACGGGAAACAAGTGTAATAACGAACCTGATCACTGCGAATACACGGGAGAAAATTCGGCTTGTCCGTGCCAATCCCCCATGTTTCCCGCATATTTTTTTCAAACCGAGGTTAAACGCTTAACATTAAAGGGGTCATGATCTTGAAGCGAAGAACGACGATCAAAGACGTGGCCAGACACGCCGGCGTATCCACCGCGGCGGTGTCGTACGTGCTCAACGGCAAGGAGAACCGGGTGTCGCCCGATACGGTCGAGAAGATCCGCGAAGCGATCCGGGAGCTCAACTACATTCCGGACTACTCGGCCAGGAGCCTGGTGAAGAATTCGTCCAAGCTGATCGGCGTCATCATTCCGCAGACCGAGGACAGCAAGCAGCTCATTCTTGAAAACCCTTTCTACAGTGAAATGGTAAGCAACATCGAATCGAAGCTGCGCGAGCACGGGTACCACCTCATTCTGTCCGGCGTCGACAAGGGCAAGAGCTATCTGGACATCTCGGTGCAGCGCAATCTGGACGGCGCGATCATCATGGGCATCTATCCCGAGC
>Ga0181858_1000885_pt1 | contig 14617 bp, 15 predicted proteins | sample NewIslPassag4_SG_FD_130749 | JGI IMG/M metagenome (GOLD analysis project Ga0181858, IMG submission 130749) | Feedstock adapted compost microbial communities from Newby Island compost facility, Milpitas, CA, USA - Passage 4_SG | ecosystem: Engineered > Solid waste > Feedstock > Composting ...
GCCCTCCGCCCACGTCAGGTAGGGGTGGAGGGTGGTGGCGAGGTCGGCGCTGGTGAGGCCGAAGCGCACTGCCAGCGTGGCCTCGCCGATGACGTCGCCGGCGTTGGCGGTCAGGATGTGGGCGCCGAGCAGGCGGCCGCCGGGCGCCTCCGCCACCAGCTTGATGAGGCCGCGGTCGGAGCCGGTGACGGCCGCGCGCGGGATGGCCGCCGCCGGCAGCGTCGCCACTTGCACGGCGTGTCCCGCCGCCCGCGCTTGCGCCTCCGTCAAGCCCACGGCGGCGAGCTGCGGGTCGGTGAAGGTGACGCGCGGCACGGTGCTCGCGTCGAGCGGCGCGGCCGGCGCGCCCGTGAGGTCGGCGAGTGCGGCCTGCGCCGCCACCCGGCCCGCCGCGGCGGCGAGGTAGACGAACTGCGGCGCGCCGGTGACGTCGCCGGCGGCGAACACGCGCGGGTTCGAGGTGCGCATGAACTCGTCGACGCGCACGAAGCCGCGCGCGTCGACCTCCACCCCCGCGCCCCCCAGGCCGAGGCCGGCGGTGTTGGGGCGGCGGCCGGTGGCCACCAGGAGCTGCTCGGCGTGCAGCGTCTCTTCCGCGCCGCCCTGCTCGACCTCCAGGCGGTAGCCGGCCGCGTCGCGCTCCACGCGCGTCACGCGCGCGCCCGGGCGCAGCTCCAGCCCTTCGGCGGAAAGGGCGTCCGCCAGTGCGTTCGAGAGTTCGGGGTCCTCGCCGGGCAGGATACGCGGGGCGACCTCGAGCACGCTGACCCTGACGCCGAAGCGCGCGAACGCCTGCCCCAGCTCCAGGCCGACGGCGCCGGCGCCGAGCACGATCAGCGACGCCGGCAGCGCCTTAAGCTCCATGGCGCTGGTGCTGGTGAGGGCGCCCGCTTCCGCCAGGCCGGGGACGGGCGGCAGGGCGGGCGCCGCGCCCGTGGCGAGCACCACCCTGCGCGCGCCCACCACCGCCTCGCCCACGCGCACGCGGCCCGCCCCCAGGAGCGCGGCCTCCCCGCGCAGGAGTGTCACGCCCTCGTAGCCGGCGAGCACGTCGAGGTACTTCTCCTGCCGGAGGCGCGCGATCACATCGCGCTTGCGCGCCTGCGCTCGCTGCCAGGCGGCTTGCGCCTCGCCGGCGAGACTCGGGAAGCTGGTGCGGGCGGCGTGGAACTGAGCGGCCGCCTCGAGCAGGAGCTTGGAGGGGATGCAGCCGACGTTGACGCAGGTGCCGCCCACCACCGCGCCCTCGGCGATGGCGACGCGCGCGCCCAGCTCGGCGCCGCGGATGGCGGCGGCGGTGCCCGCCGCGCCCGTGCCGATGATCAACAGGTCGTAATCGGAGTTCTCTGCCCTGGCCATGTGCGCAGGTTAGACCCTCCAGTGCGGGGAAGGGTCAAGCGGCCGCGCCCGGGCGCGCGGCGGGCGTGTCGGCGAGGTAGACGCAGCCTTCGCCCTCGCAGGCGGGGCGCGGGTGCGCCTCCGCCCACGCCAGCCGCTCGGCGAGCTCCGCCTCCAGGCGCGTCCACTGCGCCAGGCGCTCGCGCACGTCGCGCAGGTGGCGCGCCAGGACGTCGCGCGCCGCCTGGCAGGGCGGGTGCGCGTGCTCGCGCGCGGCGAGGACGTCCCCGATCTCGCGCAGCGTGAGGCCGAGCGCCTGCGCGGCGCGGATGAACTGCGCGCGCTCGGCGGCCCCGGCGCCGTAGTAGCGGTAGCCGTTGGCGCCGCGCTCGGCCGCCAGCAGGCCCAGGTCCGTCCAGTACCTGAGGGTCTTCACCGGCTCGCGCGTGCGCCGCGCCAACTGCCCGATCGTCGTCATGCCCCATGGTAGCGGTGACGCTTCCGCCCGCACGTCGCCGGCTCATGCGGCTCGCGGCTCCTGCTGCTACGTGCGGTCCAGGGTGCAACCGGGCGGGCCGACCGTCATGTTCATGAACCGCTACGGTCACGATCGCTGCCGCGCAGCCCGGCTTTGACTTGAACGCCGCGTCACACTTGAACAGATCGAGTTTGCACAACGCGGCGGCCGCCGCCTTGTGGGCGCCGCTTCCCAAGCGCACGCTGATGCCGGAAGCGTCGCCCGCGGTCGTGCCGGCCAGGTAGCCGTAAGCCAGCGGGTAGATCAGCTATGTGCCGCGGGGGCGACGCGCCCTAGGGGCAGTCGATAATGACGGCGCTGCCGTGGACAAGCGTGTCGCGCGCCTCGATGACAACGCCATCGTGGCCGGTAGCGGCAATCTCTTCGCCGACCTCGGCCGCCCTAGCCCGGGGAGCGCCGCCTCGAGGCGCGCGGGCGGAGCCTCAGGCGGCGGAGAGGTCGGTGCGGCGCAGCAGCATGGCGTTGAACGCCACCACGACTGTGGAGACGCTCATGAGCACGGCGCCCACCGCCGGGGAGAGCAGGAAGCCGATGCCAGCCAGCACACCGGCGGCGAGGGGGATGGCGACGGCGTTGTAGCCGGTGGCCCACGCCAGGTTCTGCATCATCTTTCGGTAGGTGGCGCGTGAGAGCTTGAGGGCGGCAAGCACGTCGAGCGGGTCGTTCTCGATGAGCACCAGGTCGGCCGATTCGATGGCGACGTTGGTGCCGGCGCCGATGGCGATGCCCAGGTCGGCCTCGAGCAGGGCCGGGGCGTCGTTGATGCCGTCGCCCACGAAGGCGGTGCGCGCGCGTTTCTGCAGCTCACGCACCTTCTCCGCCTTCTCGCCCGGCAACACGCGGGCGTAGTAGCGCTCGATGCCGAGCTCGGCGGCGACGGTTCGCGCCACGGCCTCCGCGTCGCCGGTGATCATCACGGGCTCGACCCCGGCGGCCTTGAGGGCGCGGATGGTGTCCTTCGCCCGCTGGCGCACGCGGTCGGCGAGGCCGAACACGGCGAGGGCGGTCTGCTCGTTCATGAGGACGATGGCGCTCTCGCCGCGCGCCTCCGCCTCCGCCAGGGCGCCCTTGAGCGCCTCGGGGAACGCTAGCCCCTGCTCTTCGACCCACTCGGGGCGGCCGACGGTGTAGGTGACGCCGTCCACGCGCGCCTTGACGCCCTTGCCGGCCACGACCTCGAAGTCCTGGGACGCGGGCAGGCTCAGGCCGCGCGAGCGCGCCTCCTCCACGATGGCCTGCGCCAGGGGATGTTCGCTGCGCGTCTCGAGCGCGGCGGTGACGGCTAGCGCGTCGCGTTCGTCCATGCCGTGGACGTGCGCAGCGTTGACGCCGAACTTGCCTTCGGTGAGGGTGCCGGTCTTGTCGAAGGCGACGATGCCGATGTCGCGGGCGCGCTCGAACGCCTCGCGGTTGCGCACCAGGATGCCGTTGGCGGCGCTCATGGCGGTGGCGTTGACGGTCACGAGCGGGATGGCGAGGCCGAGGGCGTGGGGGCAAGCGATGACCAGCACCGTGACGGTGCGGGCGATGGCCTGCTGCAGGTCGCCGGAGGCGGCCAGCCACGCCACGAAGGTGATGACGCCCGCGGCCACGGCGATGTAGAAGAGCCAGCCGGCGGCGCGGTCGGCGAGGTTCTGGAACCGGCTGCGCGACGCCTGCGCCTCCTCGACGAGGCGCTGGATCTGCGACAGGGTGGTCTCGCCGCCCGTGCGGGCGACCTCGACAGTGAGGGCGCCCTCACCGTTGACGGCGCCGGCCACGACCTCGGAGCCTTCCTCCTTGGGCACGGGCCTGGACTCGCCGGTGAGGAACGCCTCGTTGACGCTGCTGCGCCCCTCCGTCACCACGCCGTCGGCGGGGAGCTGCTCGCCCGGGCGCACCAGGATGCGGTCGCCGTGGCGCAGCTCGGACACGGGCACGTCCTCGATGGCGCCGTTCACGATGCGGTGGGCGGTATGGGGGATTAGCGAGGCGAGGTTCTCAAGCGCCCTGGAGGCGCCCTGCACGCTGGCCATCTCGATCCAGTGGCCCAGCAGCATGATGGCGATGAGGGTGGAGAGCTCCCAGAAGAACGGCATGCCGGGCACGCCGAGTGCCACCGCCATGCTGTAGACGTAGGCGACGGTGATGGCGAGGCTGATCAGCGTCATCATGCCGGGTTGCTTGGCGGCGAGCTCGTGGCGGGCGCCCTGCAGGAAGACGAGCCCGCCGTAGAGGTACAGCACGGTGCCGAGCACGGGGTTGACCCACTCGGAGCCGGGGAAGCTTACCGCCTGGTAGCCGAACCAGGCCTGGAACTGCTCGCTGAAGTAGAGGATGGGCAGCGTCAGCACGAGCGCGACCCAGAAGCGGTCGCGGAACATCTCCGGCGAGTGGCCGGCGTGCTTGTCGTGCCCGCCGTGGCCGGCGTGCGCGCCGTGAGCGTCGTGCCCGGCGTGGTCGCCGTGGCCAGCGTGATGACTGTGGGCGAGCTGGGCGTCGTGCTCAGCGTGGTGGACGTGCGGCTCGCTCTCTATCGCCTCAGTCCAAGGGTCTTCGGTGCTCGTGGCCGAGCCGTGGTGGTCGTGGTGATCGTGGTCGTTCACTTGGCCTCCTCGCGGGCGATGTCTGGGGTAAGGGCGGCGGGCGCGAGCGGGCGCGCTTGCGGCCTGAGGAAGTCGTCGGTGAGGCCGAGGGTCTCGTCGGAGAGGCGCATCGACTCGTCGGCGTCGGCGGTGGCGGTGAGGGCGCGCAGCGCGTCGATGGTTTCGGGCACCACGATGGCCTGGTTGTCGACCTGGTAGCTGTAGTAGAGCTCGTTTCCCTCGACGGTGAGGACGTCCTCCCAGAGGGCGACCTCCCACATGTCGCCGCGCGGGCGGTGGAGGTCGCGCATCAGCTCGATGGTGCTGTTGAGCGCGACGATGCCGTCGCCCATGCGCATGAGCGCGATGCGCGGCGCGGCCCTGAAGGCGTCCAGCACCTCGTCCCTGCTCGCTTCGCGGGTGAGCTCGACGATCCAGAAGTGGCCGTGGCCCTGGGTGTGCGCCGCCTTGGCGGCGATGGTGACCACGTCGAGCGCGGGCATGACGGTGCGCGCGTCGGGCCCCTGGTGGCTGGGGATGACGCGTTCGGGCACGACGGTGTTCATGATGCCGGAGTGGTCCGACTCCCACGGGTCGGTGGCGCGGCGCACCAGCACCCCGCGCGCCTTCTTGAGCAGGCCGGCTTCGTGCAGCGCGCCCAGGGTGCGGACGGTGCTGGTGGTGTTGCAGGAGACGACGCGGGTGAAGTCGCGGCCGACGGCGCTGGCGTAGTTGGCTTGCGCCACGAACGAGTGGCCCGTCACGTCGTGCTTCTCGCCGCCCTGCAGCGCCGCCTTCACGCCCGCGCGCCGGTAGAGCTCGAGGTTGCTGGCGCCGACGCCCTTGGGGGTGCAGTCGGCGACCACGTCCACGCGCTCCAGGAGCGCGCCCAGCTCGCCCTCCACGGGGATGCCGGCGGCGCGCATGGCCTTCGCGGCTTCAGGCGTGGAGGCGTAGACGGGGACGTCCTGGAGGGCGGCGGTCTGGAGGCGGTAGTCGGCGACCACGTCGGCGACTCCCACGAGCTCCATGTCGGGCTGCAGGCGCACCGCGTCGGCGATGCGCTTGCCGATCACGCCGTAGCCGTTCACCGCCACGCGCGTTCTTGTCTGGGTCGTCATGTTGTCGTCCTTTCCGGGCTCGCGCCCTGGCCGGGAGTCAGGCGAGCGCCTGGCTGATCGCCGTCAGCAGCTCCTCCTTGCGGTCGTAGGAGGGGCGCAGGAACACGAGCGTCAGCGTGGTCCAGTCCTGCACGGCGGCGATCTCCTGCCCGCCGTCCTCGAGCTTGAGGTGGGGGTAGGCGCCGTACTCGACGAACATGCCGAAGCGCGCGGCGGTCTGCTCGAGCCGCTCGAGCTTCGCGTCGTCGAAGCGCACCACGTAGGGGAGCTGGAAGCCGGGCTTGCCGCAGCTCCCGCCCAGGCCCAGCATGGGCAGGCCGGCGAGCTGCGGGACGTCGTGCTTGCCGGCGCTGCGCTGCAGGAAGGCGTGGCGGTCGCGCACCAGCTCGCGGGAGCCCTTGAAGCTGCCAACGAGTTGTCCGAGCGTCTGCGGTGCGGTTTGCATGGTGTCTCCTTCGGGGCTTGGGTCCGTCACGGCGTCACGCGGCGGCCAGCCGCGCAGCCGGCGCGCCGCCCGGGTGGGCGGCGCTGGTGATGGGGGGCGTGAAGTTGCGCAGGCGCAGGGCGTTGGTGAGCACGAAGACGCTGGAGAGGCCCATGGCGGCGGCGGCCAGGATGGGGCTGAGGAGGATGCCGAAGGCCGGGTAGAGCGCGCCGGCGGCGACGGGGATGAGCACGGTGTTGTAGAAGAACGCCCAGAATAGGTTCTGCTTGATGTTGGTGATGGCCTTGCGCGAGAGGGCGAGGGCGTTGGTGATGCCGCGCAGGTCGCCGGCCATGAGCACCACGTCGGCGGATTCGATGGCGATGTCGGTGCCGGTGCCGATGGCGAGGCCGACGTCGGCCTGCGCCAGCGCGGGCGCGTCGTTGATGCCGTCGCCCACGAACGCCACCTTGCCGCCCTGCGCCTGCAGGCGCTTCACGGCCTCCACCTTGCCGTCGGGCAGGACTTCGGCGAGCACCTCGTCGATGCCCAGGCGGCGGGCGATGGCGCGGGCGGTGCGCTCGTTGTCGCCGGTGATCATCACCACGCGCAGGCCGAGCGCGTGCAGCGACTCGATGGCCTGGGGGGTGGAGTCCTTGATGGGGTCGGCGACTGCGATGACGGCGGCGAGCCGGCCGTCGACGGCGGCGTACAGGGGCGTCTTGCCCTCGTCGGCCAGGCGCCCGGCGTCGCTGGCGAACGCCGTCACGTCGACGCCCAGGCGCCGCATGTAGCGGTCGGCGCCCACCTGCACGAGGCGGCCGTTCACGCGGCCCTCCACGCCGTAGCCCGGCACCGCCTCGAACGCGTCGGCGCCGCCTAGGGCGGCGCCCTGCGCCGTGGCAGCGTCCACGATCGCCTGGGCGACCGGGTGCTCGGATGCCTGCTCCACGCTGGCGGTCAAGGCCAGCACCTCGAGCCGGTCGAAGCCCGGCAGGGTGACGAGGTCGGTGAGCTCGGGCTTGCCCTTGGTGAGGGTGCCGGTCTTGTCGAGGGCGACCTGCTTGGCCTCCTGCAGCGTCTGCAGCGCGGCGCCGTTGCGGAAGAGGATGCCCAGCTCGGCGGCCTTGCCGGTGCCGACCATGATGCTGGTGGGCGTGGCGAGGCCCATGGCGCAGGGGCAGGCGATGATCAGCACCGCCACGGTGTTCACCAGCGCGAAGGTGAGGGCCGGTTCGGGGCCGAACAGCATCCACACACCGAAGGTGACGAGCGCGATGACGATGACTATGGGCACGAAGACGCTGACGACCTTGTCGGCCAGCGCCTGGATGGGCAGCTTGGAGCCCTGGGCGTCCTCGACCATCCTGATGATCTGCGCCAGCACGGTGTCGGCGCCGACCTTGGTGGCCTCGAAGGTGAAGGCGCCGGTGGTGTTCACCGTGCCGCCCACCACCTCGTCGCCCGTAGCCTTGCGCGCGGGGATGGGTTCGCCGGTGATCATCGACTCGTCCACGAACGACGCGCCCGTCAGCACCCGCCCGTCGACGGGGATCCGCTCGCCGGGGCGCACCAGCACGGCGTCGCCAGGCACGACCTGGTCGATGGGGAGGGTGAGCTCCTGACCGGCGCGCACCACGCGCGCCGTCTTCGCCTGCAGGCCCAACAGCTTCTTGATGGCCTCGCTGGTGCGGCCCTTGGCGATGGCCTCGAGGTACCTGCCCAGCAGGATGAGGGTGATGATCGCCGCCGACGCCTCGTAGTAGACGTGCACCGTGCCCGCCGGCAGCAGGCGCGGCAGGAAGGTGGCGACCACCGAGTAGCCGTAGGCGGCGCTGGTGCCGAGCATCACCAGGCTGTTCATGTCGGGGCTGCCGCGGCGCAGGCTGTTCCAGCCGGGGCGGTAGAAGCGCCGGCCGGGCCCGAACTGCACCACGCTGGCGAGCACGAACGAGACGAGGTTGATCGCCTGGGCCGGCACCAGCGCCAGCAGCCGCGCCTCCAGCGCCGGCACCAGCATGGGCAGCATCACGAACACCACCAGCGGCAGCGTGAGGGCGCCAGCGAGGACGACGTCGCGCCGCAGGGCGCGCCCCTCCGCCTCGCGCGCCTCACGCTCCCGGTCGACGCGCTCGCCGCTCGCGGCCGCCTCGCGCACCCCGTAACCGGCCGCGGTCACCGCCGCGCTCAGGTCGGCGGGGGTCAGCAGCCCGGGGAGGTAGGTGACGCTGGCGCGCTCGGTCGCCAGGTTGACGCTGGCGTCGAGGACGCCGTCGAGGCGTTTGAGACTGCGCTCGACGCGCGCCGTGCAGCTCGCGCAGGTCATGCCGTTCACTGACAGACTGGCCTGCTCGGTCACCGGGTCGTAACCAGCCCGCGCGACCGCCTCCAGCAGGGCGGGCACGCCCGTCTGCTGGGCGTCGAAGCGCACGCTGGCGCGCTCGGTGGCTAGGTTGACGGTGGCTTCGCTCACGCCCGCCACCTTGGTCAGGGCCCGCTCGACGCGGGCGGTGCAGCTCGCGCAGGTCATGCCGCGGATCCCTAGGCTTACGCTTTCCATGCCTACTCCTGTTCGCTAAGCGGCGCGGGCGACGCGAAAACGCCGCCCGGCGCTCAGGCGCGGTACTTGAGGGCTTCCATCAGTTCCGTGACGATGTGCTCGCTGTCGCCGCGCTGGCTGGCGGTGGCGACGTGGTCGCGGATGTGCGCCTTGAGCACGGCGTCGCTGACGCGGGCGAGCGCGCCCTGCACCGCCTTGACCTGCTTGAGGATGTCTACGCAGTAGACGTTGGGGTCCTCGAGCATGCGCAGGATGCCGTCCAGATGACCGCGCGAGCTCTTCAAGCGGAGCTGAACGTCCTGGCGCGTGGCGGGGTCGAGGTGCAGGTGCTCCGCAACCGTCGCTGCCTCGAGGCCGCTGGCGGCGCTCACGTGGCGGGCCGCGCGCTGTAGCCTTCCTCTTCGACCGCGCGGATGAGCGTCTGGATGTCGGCGTCGCCCTCGACTTGCGCCGAGCCGGCGCTCAGGTCGACGGCGGCGTTGGTGACGCCGGGAACGGCCTCGAGCGCGCTCTTGACTGACGCCTGGCAGTGCCCGCAGGTCATGCCTTCGATGGTGAGCTTGTTCATCTTCGCCTCCTAGGCCTTACCCCACCCCAGGAGGGGTGGCATGTGGTTGGTATAGCAGAGCTTGCTTCATGGAAGGATGTAGTCCAGCATGGGAACGCAGGGTTCGCGACGTAGACGGCTTGGTCGGTGGTGGTTCATCGGCCTCCTGGTCGCGGCGGCGGTGGTGGCCAACGTGATCGTTTGGTTCCGGCCGTTCGGCTGGCCGCCGGCGCGCGTGCGCTACGAGTACCCGACCTACTCCCCGGCGCAGGTGGCGGCGGGCGAGGCCCTCTACCGCGCTACGTGCAGCGCCTGCCACGGCGCGGCCGGCGAGGGGGACGCGGCGGCGGGGGTGCCGGCGCTGGACGCGAGCATGCACGCCTGGCACCACGCCGACAGCCTGTTCGCGCGCTACATCCGCGAGGGTGGCGTGTACATGCCGGCGGTGGCGCCCGAGTGGAGCGACGAGCAGGTGACGTCGGTGCTGGCCTACATCAAAGAGTGGTGGGAGCCGCGCCAGCGCGCCTACCAGTTCCAGGTCACGCAAAACAACCCGTGACGCTCCCGTAACGGGCGCTTGCGCGCCGTCCTGGTGGTCACCGGTGATGAACGCGGCGGCTCCCGGCGCAAGAGCGCCGGGAGCCGGAGTAGCGGCGCGCTAGAAGTTCCCAAAGTGACGTACCCCGTCGGCGTCGAAGGCGACGACGCCGAAGGGCGCGCTCTTGACGCCGTTCATGCCGGGCGAGCCGGTGGGCATGCCGGGCAACGAGATGCCGGTGATGTCGGGGCGTTCGCTCAGGAGGCGCTCGATTGCCTCCAGGGGCACGTGGCCCTCGACGGCGTAGCCGCCTACCTCGGTGGTGTGGCAGCTCCAGGTGGTGGGCGGCACGCCGAGGGCGAGCTTGGCGCTGGCAGTGTCCTCGATGTCGATCACCGTCACGTCGACGCCGCGCTCACGTAGGATCTCGATGTAGTCGCCGCAACAGCCGCACCAGGGCGACTTGGTGACGGTCACCTGCAGGCCCGCCAGGGGGACCGCGGCGTGGGCGGGGCGGCCGCCCAGCAGCGCGGTGGCGGTCACCGCCAGCGTCAGCAGCGGGGTCAACGTCAGCAGCCATCTCTTCACGTGTGTGCACCTTGCCTTCCTCGTTGCGGGGCGGTCTTCGCCCTCGCACATGAACAACCATCCTGAAGCCACGTCTGCTCCATGCGACCTCTCAGCCCCGCCCGGGCGGCAGCTCCACGCCCGGGGCGCCGGCTGGCGACTTTGCTGCCGCGCTAGACGGGTGCCGATCGGCCTGAACGCTGCCGGGGGCGTTGCCCCCGTCGTTGCTAGAGAAGTCCGGGAAGAGCGCGCGCATGAGTCCTAGCACCAACAGCACCAGGGCGACGGTGCCCAAGAGCATCCACAGGCCGTGGGAGGCCATGGGCGTCAGCGGCGGGCTCATGTCGTCCACCGTAGCCGCCGGTTGTTTCGGCTCGTTAAGCGGCGTGTAAGGTCTGCGTAAAGTCGGGTTGGGCAGATTGGCGGCCCGGAAACGGGTGTTAGTTTGGTGCTCATGAGCCGCATCCTGGTGGTGGAGGACGACGTCGACGCCGCGCAGGTAGTGAGCGCCTACCTGACGCGCGAGGGGTACGACGTCGAGGTGGTCCACGACGGCGCCGCCGGCCTGCAAGCGGCGCTCACGGCGGCGCCGGCACTGGTGGTGCTCGACTGGATGCTGCCGGGCGTGGGCGGCCCCGAGTTCCTAACCGCGCTCAGGCGCGAGCAGCGCACGCCCGTCATCATGCTGACCGCCAGGAGCGAGGAGAGCGACCGCGTCGTGGGGCTGGAGCTGGGCGCGGACGATTACGTGGTGAAGCCCTTCAGCCCCCGCGAGCTGGTGGCGCGCGTGCGCGCGGTGCTCAGGCGCAGCCAGGCGCGCGAGCTCGAAGCCGACGAGGCAGTGGAGCATGGCGGCCTGCGCGTCGATCCGCTCAAGCGGCGGGCGAGCTTCGCGGGGCGCGAGGTGGAGCTGACCACGCTGGAGTTCGACCTGCTGTTCGCGCTGGCGCGCGCACCGGGGCGCGTGTTCAGCCGCAACGACCTCATCGAGCGTGTGTGGGGGCCGGAGTTCACCGGCGTCGACCGGGTGGTGGACGTCCACGTCTCCAACCTGCGCCAGAAGCTGGCCAGCGTGGGCGCCGACGCGCTACTCGTCACGGTGCGCGGCGTCGGTTACAAGGTGGCGTGACTGCCCTGATGACCCGCCCGCCGCGTTCCAGCCTCTACTGGCGCCTGCTGCCCTCCTACCTGCTGGTGGTGGTGGTCGCGCTGGGCACCATGTTCCTGGCGGGCGAGGCGCTGGCGCCGTTCTTCATGCAGCGCCACGTGGACGCCATGATGGAGTCGCTTCACGCCCACGGCGATCAAGCGCTCGACGCCATGGCCGACGACCTGGCGGCCGGCTTCCGGCGCGCCCTGACGCAGGCGCTACTATGGGCGCTCCTGGCGTCGGGCGTGGTCGCCTCGCTGGTGGGTCTGTACGTCACGCGGCGGGTGGTGCGGCCGTTGCGGGCGCTTACACACGCCAGCCGCCGCATCGCCGGCGGGCGCTACAGCCAGCGCCTGGCGCAGGGGGCGCCGGGCGAGATCGGGGAGTTGGCGGCGGCGTTCAACACCATGGCGCAGACTCTGGAGAGAAGCGAGGAGCGGCGTGTGCAGCTTATGGCCGACGTGGCGCACGAGTTCCGCACTCCCCTCTCCAACCTTCGCGGCTACCTGGAGGGCCTCGAGGACGGGGGGTTCGCGCCTGAGGAGCTGGCGGCGCCGGCGCGTAGGCAGTTGCAGCGGCTGGAGCGCCTGGCGGACGACCTGAGCCTGCTGTCGCGCGTGGAGACCGGCCAAGTCGACCTGCACCCGGCAGACGTGCCGGTCGCTGCCCTGCTCGCGGCCGTGGGCGAGGCGTTCCGGCCGCGTTTCGAGGCCAAGGGCGTGTTGCTGGCGGTGGAGGCGGCGGACGGGGTGCGGGTGTGGGCCGACGCCGAGCGCAGCGGCCAGGTGCTCACCAACCTGGTGGCCAACGCCCTGCGCTTCACGCCCGAAGGCGGCAAGGTGACGCTCGCCGTGGAGGCGGTAGAGGGATGGGCGCGCTTCGAGGTCCGCGACACGGGTGCGGGCATCCCGGAAGGGCAGCTCGGCCTGGTGTTCAACCGCTTCTACCGCGGCGACCAGGCGCGCGCCCAGCAGGAGGGCGGCGGCAGCGGCATCGGCCTCACGCTCGCCAAGCAGCTCGTGGAGCGCCAGGGCGGCGACATCGGCGTCAGCAGCCGCGTGGGGCGGGGCAGCACCTTCTGGTTCACGCTGCCGCAGGCGCCAAGCGCCAGTTGAGCGCCCGCGGCTTTACCGAAACCTTACACGGGCGTTATCGGCGGTTCACGGGCGCGATCGAACATGCTCCTCGACAGGAGGAGCACCATGACGCACCGCAAGACACTCTTCGCCGCTCTGCTCGCCGCCGCGCTAACGACCGCCGCCCTCGCCAACGCCGACCACCACCCGCAAGGCGCAGCCACGCCCCCCGACCCCGCCCCGGTGGGGATGGACGGCGCCGGCGAGATGGGCCACATGCACAACGGCATGATGGGTCAGATGCACGAGATGATGGTTCAGATGCACGGAGCGCAAGGGGGGCAGATGCCTGGGATGATGCACGGTGACGCGGGAACGCCCGGCCTGGAGGGCCTGGCCGGCGAGGAGTTCGAGGTGGCGTTCATGTCGATGATGATCGCCCACCACCAGGGCGCCGTCGCCATGGCCGACTGGGTGCTCGAGCGCGGTGACGAGCCCGAGGTGCTGAGCGCCGCGCGCGCCATACAGGCGGCCCAGGGGCCCGAGATCGAGCAGATGACCATCTGGTTGCTTGAGTGGTACGGCAGCGACGTCGACGCCGGCTATGCGGCCATGATGGAGGCCGACATGGGCGGGATGATGGACGCCATGGCCGAGGGTGCCGACCCCGACACCGCCTTCCTCGAGGAGATGATCCGGCATCACCAGGGTGCCATCGACATGGCCCAGCTCGCGCTCGAGCGCGCCACGCACGCGGAGCTGCGCGAGCTGGCGCGCGACATCATCGTCGCGCAGGCCGACGAGGTCAGTCAGTACCGGACGTGGCTCGATTCCGTCGAGCAGTGACGCCAAGGGTGGGGTCGGCGGACACTTGGGCGCCGACCCCACCTCCATTCCCGGAGCCCGCACTGCACGTTGCGCTGGCGAACTCGGCCAGAGTCCCGGCCGTTCGCGCGCAACGTGATCCCGTCGAGAGGTCAAGACATTGTCCCGTAAGGTCAAGAAGCGCCGCGGCCCGCGCCCGGCGACCATCGCGCTCGCATCAGGTGTCGTCATCGTGGTGATGTTCGCCGTCTACGCCCGCCTGAGCGGCGGCGACGCCGGTCCGTTCACCTACCCGACCTACACCGCGGAGCAGATCGCCCAGGGCGAGCAGTACTACCAGGCCAACTGCGCCACCTGCCACGGCGCCACCGGCGCCGGCAACTCGCGCGCCGGCATCCCCGCGCTGGACGGCAGCATGCACGCCTGGCACCACCCGGACTCGCAGATCGCCGCCATGATCCGGCAGGGCGGCTTCATGATGCCCGCCGTCGGCCCCGACTGGAGCGACGAGCAGATCACCGCGGTCACGGCCTACATCAAGGAGTGGTGGACGCCCCAACAGCGCGCCGCGCAGGCGCGCCTGGGAGGTACGCCCTAGCCGTCCGTCAGGCACCAGCCGAGCGAGCAGGCGCCACCCGCGGGCGCGCCACTTCATGCGGTCGCTCAGGTGGGGAGGGCGGCCAGCAGCTCCTGGCACGCCTGCTCGCACGCGCGGCACGCGGCGGCGCAGACGCGGCAGTGCTCCATGTGGCCGGCGTGCCGCTCGCACTCCGCGCCGCACGCCCTACACGCCTGCACGCAGGCCTGCACCTGCGCGCGCAGGACGCTCCAGTCGGCCTCCGTCACGCGCGAGAGCATCTCGCCCGTCGCCTGGCACGCCGCGCGGCAGTCCTCGTTGAGGCGGATGCAGCGCACCAGGTCAGCCACGCTCGCCTCCCCGAGGCAGGCGTCGGCGCAGGTGGTGCAGGCTTGCGCGCAGGCGTAGCATTCGTCGACGCACTTCGCCAGCACGGAGAACTCGATCTGGGACTGGCGCGGGTGGGTCCGGAACATGTCGGCTGCTTGCGTCATGAGTTGCCTCCCGTCTAAACCTTAGGGGAGCCGTCAAGGAGGCCAGGTACGGCTGCACGAGACAGAACAGGCGTGGGGAGGGCCACGGGCCCGCGCCCTAACTTAGACGTGCCGGCCCAGCCGGCCTTGGCCGTGAGTCCCGTCCAGGGCGCGGCATGCCCGTGGACCGGTCGCTTTGAACCGCACTGGGTTTCGTAGAGACTCGTTCCTCACGCAGCCTGCCTCGGCAGGCCTTGGTTCTGAAGGTACTCCATCTCGATCTCGATGGGTGGCCGGTAGCCGAGCTCGCCGTGCAAGC
>Ga0181858_1000886_pt1 | contig 14600 bp, 10 predicted proteins | sample NewIslPassag4_SG_FD_130749 | JGI IMG/M metagenome (GOLD analysis project Ga0181858, IMG submission 130749) | Feedstock adapted compost microbial communities from Newby Island compost facility, Milpitas, CA, USA - Passage 4_SG | ecosystem: Engineered > Solid waste > Feedstock > Composting ...
CGGGTGACTTGCTTTTGCTTATCTGCCGGGTAAAAATACGCCGTACGAGAGCGACGGTTCTGACGATCGTTTTGTCGGATGGTGAGCAAGGTCTGACTCATCGCTGTTGGCCTCTAGCGGCAAGGAGTAAGGTGCACAATGTCCCAGTCGAAGCCCTACAATCGCGACAACGTGGGAAAGATTTTGGACCGCGCGATGGACGCCACCGGGGGAATCCTCCGCCTGACCCCTACCTGGGTGCCACGGAGTTTTCTGCATCCCGGTCGACGTATCAAACTGGCAACAGAAGACCTCTACGCCTTCGGAGCGCATCGCGGGGGGATTGACGAGCGTTGGTTTGCCAGCACAACCGAAGCAGCCAACGAAGGACGCAACTGGGATGAAGGATTGAGCTGGGTTCGCTTTGAAGGCGAACGATTCCTCTTGAAGGACGCTGTGGACGAAGGCCAGGGCAAGATTGTCGGACCCGATATCTGGAACAAATACCATCGTTGGCCTGTGTATTCCAAGTTTTTCGACAACGCGGGCCCGATTCCCCACCATATGCATCAGCGCCAGGAGCACGCCCAGAAGACGGGTCAGGAAGGCAAGCCGGAAGCCTACTACTTCCCGCCCCAGTTGAACGCTGCCGAGAATCATTTCGACTACACCTTCATGGGGCTTGAACCCGGCGTCACTAAAGATGACGTCAAACGGTGCTTGGAAAACTGGAACAAGGGGGACAACGGAATTCTCGACCTGTCCCGGGCGTACCGGCTGAAACCGGGGACCGGCTGGCTTATTCCGGCGGGCGTCCTCCACGCGCCCGGGTCCCGTTGCACGTATGAACCCCAGTGGGGGTCGGACGTTTTTGGAATGTTCCAGTCAATGGTCGAAGGACGCTACGTCCCCTGGGAGTTGTGCGTGAAAGACGTGCCCAAGGAATACCAGCACGATTTGGACTACATTGTGGACCAGCTCGACTGGGAAAAGAACGTCGATCCCTACTTCCGCGAACACAACTACCTGGAGCCCATCGTGGATGAGGAAAACTCCGGAGAAGGCTACACCGACCGCTGGATCGTCTATGGTCTGGTGGATGGCAAGCAGCTCTTCTCCGCCAAGGAGCTCACGGTGATGCCCGGTGCGAAATGCGTCCTTCGCGATCCAGGCGCCAGCGGCTGGATCACCGTCCAGGGATGCGGCTATATCAGCGTCCAGGGGTATGAGAAGAGCAAACTCTGGTTGCAGACGCCGATCATGATCCGCTTCGGAGAAGAGCCGGATGACGAGATCTACATCACCTATGAGGCGGCCAAAGCTGGTGTCATCGTGGAGAACACCGGAACCGAGCCGCTCGTGAGTCTCCGGTACTTCGGGCCGGATGTCCATCCAAAGATGCCCAACGTCGGCGACTACAAGAAGCAGAAGCGGTAAGCCCCGCAGGCACGAGCCTGGGCGGTCACGAGGGGCCCGTCCCGGGATGATCGCTTTGTCTGAAAGTGTAACCATTGTCCCTCGGTCAGGGTGGCGTGTGATCTACCCTGACCGTTTTTTCGTCTGAATCGGGGCTACCTACCAAAAGCGCTCCATCTGGCAACAGTTGATTTCAGGCCGCCCTGTTTGCTTACTTTTTTCATCAGGACAAGAAAGTGCCAACGCAAGGCGGGTTTTGATACGCCAGATTGTCGCCGCGAACTCGATTCCATGTTCCGCTCGCTCGATTTGGCAGGATAGAGTTTGACCTTATTTTCGCCGTGACCTAGGCTTTGAAAGAGGCCATGACAATGCCCTGGTGAAACTCGACTTATCGTTGACCAGGCGAAATCTTTTTAGTCCGTCGTTCAACAGGCAACTCATCCGGAAATGATTGACCGGCCACACATACGGGGAGCTTGCGGGAGTTTCTGATCGGTAACCGCTGTCTCGCGGGCAAACACGTTTTTGACACATCTCAACCCGATGCCGCACGGCGGGGGTGAGGCTGGTCGGTTCATTTCACCGGAGGGGTTCCTGTTGGGAATCTTTGGAGAAACGGGACCACGTATGACCGAGATCGCGGCGCCAGCTTCCGGTGCCCCTGAGACGCAGGTGACACCGCTGCCCGGCGGAGTGACGGAACCCTCCGGACCGGCAACGGAAGCGCGTTCATCGAATGTTATACCGTCCGGCCAGGAAACCGGATCCCCGGACATCGCCCATTATGAACGACTCGTGGCAGCCCGGCTGGGGGTGTCGGCCGGTCTGTTTGCCGCCCTGCGGGTCCGCCATTTGCCGACCGCCATCCATTCCCTGCGCGTGGCTCTGCTCTGCTCGGCCTGGGCGAAATGGCGTGGCATGACTGACCAGGAACGCGACGAGCTCGAGGTCGCCGCCCTTTTACATGACGTGGGTCTGATTGGTCTGCCGGATCAAATCCTTCTTAAACCGGGGCCGTTGACTCCGGAGGAGATCCTTTACGTCGATCGTGCCCGGCTGATGAGTGTGGAAATCCTTCGGCACGTCACCGACAACGAAAAGATTCTGCGGATTGTGGGCAACGTGCCGGCGTGGTATGACGCGACCAGGGGGGGGTACTCAGCGTGGGGCCGGGCCATCCCCGAAGCGGCCCGGATGATCGCCGTCGCCGAAGCCTTCGACGCCATGACCACGGACCATCTTTACCGTCCTGCGATGAGCGTGGAACGGGCATTTGCGGAGCTGTATCATGGGGCGGGACGGCAATTCGACCCTGATCTCGTGGAAGAATTTGTTCGATTTTATCGGGGCGGTGCGGATGGAGCCAAAGAAGATGTCGCCCGACGCTGGCTGACCGACCTTGACGCCGAGTCGGTCAACCATCTGTGGCGATGGGTCTCCCCCTCTCAAACCATTCTCCCCCCCGAGATGGAGACCGTCTTCCAGCACCGCCTTTTGCAGAACATGCGGGATGGCGTCATCTTCGTCGATACCCAGGAGCTTATTCTCCAGTGGAATCCCGGAGCAGAGCGGCTCAGCGGAATCATGGCGGAAGCCGTGCGCTCGCGGAAGTGGTCCCCCACTATTCTTGGGCTGCGAAGCGAACGGGGAGAACCGCTGACCGAACAGGATTGTCCCGTCCTCACCGCCCTGCGATGCGGGGCCCAGGTGCTGCGGCGCCTCAGTATGCAGGGTAGGAATCAGGAGAAAGTCCCGGTCGATCTCCACGCTGTTCCGGTGGTCCTGCAGGATGGGACCATTCTCGGCGCCGTGGCCATTATTCATGACGCCTCACCGGAGATCAATCTGGAACAGCGGCTCGAATATTTCCGGGAACGCGTGACCCGCGATCCGCTCACAGACCTTGCCAACCGCGCGGAATTCGACCGCATGTTGCCACTCTTTGTGGAGCAGTACCAGCGGCGAGGAATTCCCTTCAGCCTCATCATCTGCGACCTCGATCGCTTCAAACAGGTCAATGACACCTACGGTCATCAGGCGGGGGACGACGCCCTGCGGACGCTGGCAGGGGTTCTGCGCCGTTTCTCCAGGTCCGGGGATCTGGTTGCCAGATACGGAGGCGAAGAATTCGTCATGCTCTGTGCTGCGTGTGACATTGCGACGGCCACCCGTCGCGCCGAAGAAATGCGGGAAGCCCTCGCCCGCACACCCCTGGCTCGGTTGAACGGTCGGGTGGTAACGGCCAGTTTTGGAGTCACAGAGGTTCAGCCGGGGGACACTCCCGAAACAATTCTCCGACGGGCAGACCGGGCGCTTCTTATGGCCAAGGCCAACGGCCGAAATATGGTCGTCCAGCTCGGGGTGGGCAATCACGGCGAGACCGCACCTGTCAGTTCCAAACACTGGTGGTGGCGTTCCGCATCGCCAGAGGTCTCCGTGGAAGAGACCCTTATCAGCCCATTTCCACTCGCTCTCGCTGTGGAAAAACTGCACGGATTCATTGCGGATCATCAGGCGCGGATTCGCAAGGTTCAGGGGAATCGCTTGGAAATGGACATCGAAGTCAGGAACCCCCTCCGCAGCCGGCGCCGTTCGGACCGGCCCGTGTGCTTCGACATGGTGGTGGTTATGAGTGAAGACAAGCGCGCCAATGAGGAAACACCCGGACGGTCGTGCTTCCGAATCAGGATCACCCCGAAGTCCACCCGGGAACGGCGTCGTCGCGAAATTGCTGCCCGGTTGGAAGAACTCCTCACCAGTTTTCGCTCCTATCTGGCCATTTCCGAGGTGCAACCTCACCGGAGGGGTGCAATCTGGCCGAATCTGCGCTCTGTGTTCCAGAAAACTCTAGCGCGGTTGATGCCCAGGCTTCGCCTGCCGTAACCCTTTCCAAGCGGAGCCGTCGTTCTGTACCATGAAGTGAAGACGGCCGGCAAGCGGTGCCAAGCGGTGCATCGTCGCCTCGCGCGGTTTATCGAAAATCACGCATGCGGAAGAGCCGCCGGAATTCACAGAAGTCAGGCTTCCCTCAACTCCCATGGAACGCGAATTTACCCCAGGAGCACTTCGCGCGCTGGCTGCCGCCGCAACCTGGCAGTACGGAGAAGGGTTCGGCGGTCTTCGGCTGGTCAGTATCCTCATGGGTCTGCTCGCTGAACCCGAGTGCCGCGCGGCAATGATTTTGCGGGAACTCGGTATCAGCGAGGAATTGCTTCTCGCCCGCTGGCCGGAACTCCATCGGTCTGCGGAGCCACCCCCTATCCCCCTGGAGTCACCCCCCCAATTTCATCCCGAAGTGAAAAGCCTTTTCACGGCGGTCGATCTGTACATGGACGGGGGTGCCTGGCCGCCGATTATCTCGACGGAGGATGTGCTCTTGGGCCTGGCAGGCTGCGGTCGCCCCGTCGCCGACTGGCTTCGCGAACAGGGGTTGAATTTCGCACAACTCCGGCAGCAGATTTTGCAGCGCTACGGCACCGGTGGGCAGTGGCGGCCGTCACCGGAGCATGCCCTGGCAGGCGAGAAGGAAAGTCTTCCGCTGTCCGAGGAGGTGGAATCGACGTCTCCGCCCGAGACAAATGACGCGGAAACTGTGCCCAGCCATCCTTCACAACCTGGCGAAGAAAAAGATTTTCAGCGAAAAGAAACGCTAGCAGATTCTCGGAATCTATCGTCCGGCAAGCGAAAAAACGGGGACAGCGTTCCACCACTCACCCCATTCACTGCGATGGGGCTTTATCGCATTGTGGATGCCGCGATCAACCGTGCGTTGGAAGGCCTGCGGGTTGTAGAAGATTATGTGCGGTTTGTGCTGGATGATCCTTTTCTGGTGGGTGAGCTGAAAGACATCCGCCACGCGTTTTCGCAGCTTACGGGGGAGTTTCCCATGACTTACCGCCTCGCTGCTCGGGAAACTCAATCCGATGTCGGCACCCGGATCAAACACTCCCACGAAATGAAACGGGAATCCGTCGAGGGGCTGGTCGATGCGAATTTATCCCGTGTTCGCGAGGCCATCCGCAGCGTCGAGGAATGCGCGAAGGTGCTCCAACCCGAACTGGCGGAGCGCTTTGAGCAACTTCGCTACCGGTGTTACACGCTGCATCGGGCTATACGCATTACTGAACTCTCCCGGGAACGTCTGCACAACGCGCGACTTTATGTCCTGGTGGATGCCCGGCCTTCGGCCGAAGAATTTCAGGCCCTGGTAGCGTCGCTCGTTCGGGTGGGCGTCCACGTGATCCAGCTCCGGGAAAAAAGGCTTGAGGATCGTTTACTCCTGGAGAGGGCCCGAACGCTTCGCAAAATCACCCGCGGCACACACACGTTGTTCATCATGAATGATCGCCCGGACCTGGCCGTCCTGAGTCAAGCGGATGGGGTCCACGTGGGCCAGGAGGAGTTGACGGTCAAAGATGTGCGTACCCTCGTGGGTCCTGAGATGTTGATCGGTGTTTCTACCCATGATATCGAGCAGGCCCGACAAGCCGTGCGCGATGGGGCCAATTACATTGGGTGTGGTCCGACGTTTCCCTCGTCAACCAAACAATTCTCGCACTTTCCTGGACTGAATTTCTTGCGACAGGTGGCCTCAGAAATCACTTTGCCCGCATTTGCCATTGGGGGGATTAACGAGTCGAATATTGAAGAAGTGCTGAACACGGGGATTTCCCGCGTGGCGGTATCCGCCGCCGTCGTGGACGCTCCCGATCCAGCAGCGGCTGCGAAACGTCTCCTGGCCAGACTTCAGGGTACGCCCACCCGCTGAGCGGCCACAGAGCAGGCCTTTTCGTTGGAATTCATTGGAACCTGCCCTAAAACGATGGTAAAATCTAGCAAATACCTTTACAACTGGCATAAAATTGGGAAAGTTGCTTCCGGGAAGGTCTGAGCAATGGAAACACCCCGAAGGCAAGGCAACGCCCCTTGCTTTGCCGTTCGGGGATGGCTGCGACGCGATTTCCCGCCACTTGGATAAGTTCCCCTGCAGATCGTGCGGAGACTTCGGTTTCCGGAAAAGGGGGTTCCACATACGCAAGAGCGAATGGGGCATTGTGGCAAAGTTCACTGCATCGGAGGAGCCATGGGGCTAACCGCTCCACCACAGGTGGGAAGCGGTGGAAGGAATGGCAACCACAGAAAAATCTGCGAATCAAAACGGGATCGTGTGTGTTGCGGTAGAACAATCGAATAGAAGACGACGTGAGGAGGTATTGACCCGATGAAGAAGCCATTGGGAATCATCGCTCTGGTGATTGGTGTCGTGTGGTGTGCTTCTACGGCGTTGGCCGTGACGCAGTTTCGTACCCAGTTCATCGCTCGGTACGTGAAAAAAGACAGCAACGATCCAAAAGATCGGGCCTTTGCCGAGTTGGTTGATCGCGCCGGATGCAACATCTGCCATTTGGGGGATGATAAGACCAAGCGAAATGCCTACGGTCAGGCCCTGGATAAACTGCTTGACCGGAAAACCGATGCACGCAACAAGGAAAAGATCCAGAAGGCCCTCGAAATAGTGGAGAAGGAGAAGGTCGATCCCAAAGATCCCAAGTCTCCCACTTTCGGTGATCGGATCAAGGCTGGCAAACTTCCGGTAGATGTGCCCCCCGAACTGATGAAGTAACGGCTTTGCGCCCGTTTGGGCTTGCTAATTCGGGCAATTTTTCGCCGGTGGATTCACACCGGCGTTTTTTCTTGATATTCTGGCTACACGGCAATGCCCAGGGTTTATGCCTCGGCGTATTCGAATTGGTCGGCAGTGTACGTTCCGGAGAAAGGCGAGGTTATGAAACGTTGGATTGATTACGTCGGCGTTGGGACAGCGGCTATCCTGGTCTGGTTGGTTGCCTGCCACATGGTGTCAGCGCAAATGTACAAAGAGCTCCATGCCAAATTGGAAAAGCGCGTGTACAAAAACGCGGATGGGGAAACGCTTCCTTACCGTCTCTGGCTTCCAGAAAACTACGATCCCAGCAAGAAGTACCCCCTCATCCTTTTTCTCCATGGAGCAGGAGAACGCGGCGATGACAACGAGGCCCAGCTCAAAAACGATGAATTCCTGACACTCGTGCTCGATCCCCAGCATCCGGCCATCCTCATTGCCCCGCAATGTCCGCGGGATTCCTGGTGGGCGGGTATTCGGCGCCAGGCGGATTCGTCTCAACCCTGGCCCAATGAACTCACCCGTCCCATGAAGCTGGTCATCGAACTGTTCGATCAAATTCGCAAAGAATTGAGTGTGGATCCCGATCGCTGCTACGTCACTGGGCTTTCCATGGGTGGATTTGGTACCTTTGACCTTTTACTCCGGCGTCCGCATGATTTCGCCGCAGCCGTTCCCATCTGCGGCGGCGGGGATGCCTCTCGTGCCAAGGAAATCGCCCATATTCCAATGTGGATCTTCCATGGCGGCGCTGATCCTGTGGTACCGGCGTCCCTATCCCGAGCCATGGTTGAAGCCCTTAAGAAAGCAGGCGGAAAGGTGCGCTACACGGAATACCCCGGGGTGGGCCACAACTCGTGGTCCCGGGCCTATCAGGAGCCGGAATTGCGAGAGTGGCTGTTTCAGCAGGTCCGCTCCGGCAAAGCCCAATCGTCAGGTTCCTGATACGATACCTTGATCACGATCACCCCGGCAAGGCATCCCGAATACAGTAACGGAATCACCCCGGCACACCTTGAGAACTTTGTGGTTTTATTAGGGTGACGTCGGCCGAAATATGTGACGCTTTTGTTTCGGGCCCTCAGGTTTGGTGTGAAACCGTTGCTTGCCATTACACCATCGGGAGAACCCCTCATACCAGGAGGATATTTATGATGAGCAGGACCGATCGCCGCACATTTCTGGCTGCTGGCGGCGTAGCCGTGGCGTCGTTGATCCGTCGTGACCTGGTTTTCGGGAGTGAAGCCAACTCGCGGATCCGCCTGGGACTTATCGGATGTGGTGGCCGAGGCCGCTGGATCGCCAACCTGTTCCGGGAACACGGAGGCTACACGATTGCGGCGGTCCATGATTACTTCGCCGACCGCGCCGAGGCGGCAGGGACGCAGTTTGGCGTGCCGGAAAACCGCCGTTACACCGGGCTGCTGGGTCACCGGCGGATGCTGGACGACGGCGGCCTGGATGCCGTCGCCATTGAAAGTCCCCCATTCTTTCATCCTGAACAGGCGGCCGCAGCCGTCGAGGCCGGCGTGCACGTTTTCCTGGCCAAACCCGTGGCTGTCGATGTGGCGGGTTGCCGGGTGATTGAACAGGCAGGCCAGAAGGCGACATCCAAAAAACTGGCCTTTCTTGTGGACTTTCAAACCCGTGCCTGCCCGCTTTATCAGGAGGCGGTTCGCCGTGTTCAGGCGGGTGATATCGGCACGATTGTGAGTGCCGAAGCAGTGTATTATTGCGGTCCCACCTGGGTGGCGCCCGCCGATCTGGATGTGAAAAACCCGGAACATGTCCTTCGGGCATGGGGGGCCTTTCGGGTTCTTTCCGGGGACATCATCACTGAACAGAACATCCATGCGCTGGACGTGGCCACCTGGTTCCTGAATGCAGCTCCCGAGCGAGCCTACGGAGTGGGCGGTCGCAAGGGGAAAACCGGACCTGGCGACTGCTGGGATCATTTCTCCGTGATCTTCACCTTCCCCAATGATGTGATCCTCACATTCGCATCCAAACAGTATGGTGCCGGGTATGACGACATCGGCTGCCGGATCTTCGGCACGGAAGGAACAGCCGACACCCATTACTTTGGAACGGTCAGCATCCAGGGGAAACAACCATTTCCAGGGGGCCCGACCGGTAATCTTTACACAGATGGTGCCAAAGCAAATATCGCCACGTTCCATGAGGCCATCAGCAGGGGCGATTTCAGTAACCCCACTGTAGCGCCCAGCGTCCGCAGCAATCTCACGACGATCCTTGGACGAATGGCTGCGTACCAAAAAGCAGAGGTCACGTGGGATCAAATGCTGGCCACGAACGAACGATGGGACTTTGATGTGACAGGCCTCAAGCAATAAAGCCATTGCGTCTCGCACTTTCCATGCGACCTATCTTTTTGACATTCCTCCTTCCCCTGGCCGTGGCCGTCCTTGGATTGGGGGCCATCGTGGTTTGGATGGTGGCGGTGCCGGCGCCACCACTGGTACGCCGCGTTCCCGGCCTGGATCGGCCTGTCCAACCGATCAAAAAGGAGTCCGAAAAACACGAGTTATCCGGCACACTTATGACGCTGGATGGAAAACCGTCATCAATTTCGGGGGAATGGCCGAGATTCCGCGGTCCCAATTTGGATGCTATTTGGGAAGATCCCAGCGTGACGCTGGCCCGTTCCTGGCCCCCGGAAGGCCCCCGGCGCATCTGGTCCATCGAAGTAGGGGAGGGATTTGCGGCAGCGGCGGTCAAGGACGGGCGGGTGTACATGATCGACTACGATCGTGAAAAGGAAGAGGACGTCGTCCGCTGTCTCTCCCTGGACGATGGCCGGGATATTTGGCAGTTCCGCTATCACAATACTGTCAAACGCAACCATGGCATGTCTCGCACCATTCCCACGGTGACGGACAAGTATGTGGTGACCATCGGCCCAAAATGCCACGTGGCCTGTCTGAATCGTCTCACGGGCGAAAAGTACTGGCTCATCGACATGGCGGAACGCTGGGGAGCTACCGTGCCTCCCTGGTACACCGGTCAATGTCCCCTGGTGGAAAACGACCGGGTCATCCTTGCGCCGGGTGGGCCTGAAGCCCTTATGGTCGCCCTTGACGCGGCAACGGGCAAAGAGCTGTGGCGAACGCCCAATCCACGCGACTGGAAAATGACTCATTCTTCGATCATGCCAGTCGTCTTTCGGGGGATTCGGATGTATGTGTACTGCGCGACAGGGGGCGTGGTGGCCGTTCGGGCAGATAATGGCGCCATTCTTTGGGATACACCCGAATGGAAGATCAGTCTCGCCACCGTCCCATCTCCGCTTCCTCTGCCCGATGATCGCATTTTTTTCTGCGGCGGGTACGATGCCGGCGCTCTGTTCATGCGTTTAAAAAAAGATGGTGAGAAGATTATCCCCGCGGTGGAATCACGGCTTCCTCCCCAGCAGTTCGGCTCGACCCAGCAAACCCCCGTACTGTACAAAGGGTTTATCTACGGCGTGCGGGAAAAAGATAAGCAAATGGTCTGCCTGGACTTAAACGGCAACCAGCGCTGGGCGAGCGGTGCCCGGTACCGATTCGGATTGGGACCGTTTATGATCGCAAATGGCTTGTTGCTGGCACTCGATGACAACGGCACACTGACCATGGCGGAAGCGACTCCCGAGGCCTTCCGACCTCTGGCACAAGCTCGGGTGCTTGAGGGACACGACTGCTGGGGCCCCATGGCCATGGTCAAGGGGCGCCTCATTGTTCGCAGCAGCACGGAGATGGTTTGCCTGGATTTGACGGCCAACTGAGATCGACGGCGGTTGATCGCCGTCTTGCCCGGAACGCCACCATGGACACAGGACGAAAACAAGTTCTGTTGTGGAATCGCCGGTTGGTTGGGGAGGCAGCAACCATCCCGAGGGGCACAGTTCGGCAGGAAGCGCTGCTGGCGCTCGGTTGCGTCGTCGTCGGTCTTATCATCGGAGGCACGGCCGTCCTTGTGTACCGAAATCACCTGCGGAGCCCTCGCACCAGCGCACTGCCAGAGCGGTTCGTCTATACGCTGGACAACTATGTCTCCGTGCCCGCGGAAAAGATTATTTTTGAGCCTGCCTGGCAGGTCGAGATTCCGGGGAAGGAAGTGCGGCGACTGGCCGTGATGGGAACCAACGCCTGGATTGCTGTGGATGATCAATTGCTTCCCGTGGCTCTTTCGGCAAGCGGGGGGCGATTGGAAGAAAAATTGGCCCTGTCTTTTTCGCCCCAGTGTCTTGCCGTTGCCAAGCGCTCGGAACGTGAGGATAGCGGAAACGGGAAGGATTCGGATTGGCTCTTCCTCGTGGGAAGCGGCTCCCGCGTCACCGTCTTGACTGCATCGGGCGATGTTCGGTCGGAGTGGACTTTTTTCGGCTCCAAGGCCCTCATCACGGACATCGCCGTGGCTGGTGAGGACGTTTTCGTGGCAGATGCAGGCAACCGGGTGGTGCACCGCGTTGATATGCACGGTGAAAAAATCGCCGAAATCGGGCACCGCGACGCGGATCGCGGGATCCTCGGTTTTATCATTCCCAGTCCCTATTTTGATCTCGCCTGGGGTTCCGACGGCCTCCTGCGCGTGGTCAACCCCGGCGTGCATCGCGTCGAACTTTATACACCGGAGGGTGATTTGGAAATCTTCTGGGGCAAAGCGGGACTGGATGAGGCGGGTTTCTGTGGCTGTTGTAACCCCGCTCATATCGCGCTATTTTCCGACGGGAGGGTGGTGACGGCGGAAAAAGGGATTCCACGGGTGAAAGTGTACTCGGCACACGGCGAGCTGTTGGGTTGGGTGGCCTCCCCCGACCATTTTGCCCCTTCCAGCAAATGGGAAGAGACGCGGGACGAAGATCGACTTCCAGTGCTCGATGTGGAAATCTTCTCACCTCCCGAGAGTCCCGGCGAACAATGGATCCTCGTTCTCGATCCCGGACGGGGTGTCCTGGAGGCTTTTCGGCCGAAGGAGGACGGCCACCCGGCCGCTTCCGACCATGCCGAGGGGGTGTGATGCGAATAAGAAAGCAAGGTCGTTATCTACGGCGGGCCCGAGGAAAAGTTTGACCGTGCTTCGTAAATTATGATGGACTGAGTAACGTGGAACAATCGCGTTTCGGTAATCTGTTCGCGATCGTGAATAATTGAGCAGGTGGGGAAATGTGGCGGAACCCTGTTGACGCGGAAGAGAGCTTCCAGCCATGACCGATTCGCATGCTGCAATTCATCACAAGAAGCACGTCTCCGAAGCTGGCCCGTTTGTGACCCGGCGGGACTTCTGGCGCGAGTCGTTTCGGGCGGTTGCTCTGATGGCACTCTCTGCGACGACGGTGACTCTGGGGCTGCGACGTATCGGTCCGCAAGCCAGCGTGGCCTGTCGGCGGTCGATATGTAACGGCTGTTCGCGGGTCGCTGCCTGTTTCCTGCCCCAGGCCCAGTTATTCCGACAGAGTCTGCGCGATGATCAGGCGAACAGGAATTCCCAGCAAGAGGGAGACCTGAAGAGTAAGGCCCAAGAGGAGTCGCGGAAATCTCCCGTTGATGGGAAACTGGCCGCCGCTCGATCGTCGAGGTGATTTCCGTGGCAAGGCGCCGAATTGTCGGCAGGAGGGAAATCCCATGAGCCCGACGGGTAGTGATAAACGGGTTTCGCGACGAGAAATGTTGCGGGAAGGGATCCAGATGGCAACGTTTCTCGGAGTCGGTGGGCTGGTTGGGTTCCTGGCGGGGAAAAAAGCCTCTGGGGACGTTCTGGTCTGGCAGATTGATCCATACAAGTGCATTGCCTGCGGCAACTGCGCGACGCATTGCGTCCTGGATCCCTCCGCCGTCAAGTGCGTCAACAGCTTTCCCATGTGTGGCTATTGCGATTTGTGCACTGGCTATTTTCCGCCGGAGCCGCTGGCTCTCAATACCGGTGCGGAAAACCAGCTCTGCCCCACGGGCGCCCTCATTCGAAAACTGGTCGAAGAGCCTTACTATGAATACACCATCGACGAGAATCTGTGCATTGCGTGCGGCAAGTGTGTCGTCGGCTGCGCTGCGTTCGGCAACGGTTCCCTTTACCTCCAGGTCAGGCACGACCGTTGCCTGAATTGCCACCAGTGTTCCATTGCCATCGCCTGTCCTTCGCAGGCGTTTGTGCGGCTTCCAGCGTCACAGCCCTATCTGTTGAAACATCTGTACAAACCGAGCGCTACACTCTGAATCTATCGTGGAGATGTGCCTCGCCGTTCTGTCGGCCCCAAAAGACTTTGGTGCGGTGATACCTCCGATATGATTGACCGTTTTCCCAAGCAGGAACAGCGTGAAAACTGTCGGCTGCCAGAAGCGTCCTGCTCGCAGAAAGGAGCGTCGCGACGATGGAAGGCGTTCGTCCTTCTGGGGGTCGCCGCCGTTCTGCTGGCGGGACGTTGGGCAGCGCTGGCCGTCGAGCGCTTTCCCCCGCCGGATTTTACCTCCCATGAGCTCCCGGAAACGCCCGTCCCGCCACCGCCCTCACCCATTTGGGAAATGGTGGACACGATCGCCCTCCTCATCGCCCTGGGGACCGCCACCTACCTGGCCCTGACGAAGCGATCGCGAAACGGGCTGTTTGTGCTGGCAGGTGTCAGTTTGTTCTGGTTCGGCTTTCATCGGGAAGGGTGTGTCTGCTCGATCGGGGCCATTCAGGATGTGGCTCAGGGCCTTTTTGATGGACGGTACGTTATTCCGTGGAGCGTGCTGCTCTTTTTTGCGCTGCCGATCGCTTTTGCCTTATTTTTTGGTAGGGTGTTTTGTGCGGCCGTATGTCCGCTGGGGGCGATCCAGGAAATTGCCGCCGTTCGACCACAGAAGCTCCCCGACTGGCTGGAACACGCCCTGGGGCTTTTCCCCTGGATCTACCTTGGACTGGCCGTACTTTATGCGGCAACCGGGACCAGCTACGTCATTTGCGAGTACGATCCGTTCGTGGCGTTTTTCCGGCGGTCGGGCGCCACATCCATGCTGGTTTTCGGTGGCAGTTTACTTTTAATTGGGATTTTTGTCGGGCGACCGTATTGCCGGTTCCTCTGTCCGTATGGTGCACTCCTGGGTCTCTGCTCCAAACTGGCACGCTGGCATGTGCGCATCCCCCCGACCGAATGCATTCGCTGCCGGCTGTGCGAAGATGCGTGTCCTTACGGAGCAATCGTGGCCCCTGTGCCGCCGCTCCCTCGAGCGGAACGGGGGACGGCACGACGCCGCTTGGCGATCATGCTGGGTGCTGTTCCGCTGTGGCTTCTCGCCGGGGGATTGGCCGGTTACGCCCTGCATCCGGTTCTGGCTCAGTTGGATCCGCAGGTGCGATTGGCGCAATGGGTACAAGCGGGTCAGGTACCGCCCGACAACAAATTCGCCCAGGACGCCATCAAGGCTTTTCACAATTCCGGGGAAAGCGAAAGCGCTTTATTCCAGAGGGCTGTGGAGCGGCTGCGCTTGTTCGCCCGTGCTGGAACCGCCTTCGGATTGTGGGTCGGCCTGGTGATCGGCCTCAAGTTTGTCCAACTGGTCAC
>Ga0181858_1000889_pt1 | contig 14588 bp, 8 predicted proteins | sample NewIslPassag4_SG_FD_130749 | JGI IMG/M metagenome (GOLD analysis project Ga0181858, IMG submission 130749) | Feedstock adapted compost microbial communities from Newby Island compost facility, Milpitas, CA, USA - Passage 4_SG | ecosystem: Engineered > Solid waste > Feedstock > Composting ...
AGGAAACCGTTTCGTCCAAGAGGCGGTGGACTTGATAACCCGGGCCAGCGAGTCGGTGGGACGGGCGACGCAAGCCGCTTCCCAATTGCAGGAGCGTTCGCAAGAGATTGGGCACATTTTGGACGTGTTGGCCGCCATCGCCTCGCAGACGAATTTGCTGGCGCTGAATGCGGCCATTGAGGCGGCGCGGGCCGGTGAAAACGGAAAAAGTTTTGCCGTCGTGGCCGGCAACGTCCGCCGGTTGGCCGTGCAGTCGGCCGAATCGTCCAAGCAAATCGGCGGCATTGTTGAGCGAATTCAGAAGGATACGGCGCGGGTCGTGGGAGAAATTCGCGCGATGATGGAGGAAGTGGAGGAAGGATTGGCGGCCGTCCGGTTGGCGGGGGAGGTCTTCCGCCGGATCGTCGGTTCTTCTCAGGACGTGGCGGAACGAATCCGGCAAGTTTCGTCGTCGTCGGATCAAATTGTCGAAAGTTTCGGCCAAGTGGCCAGTTCGATGGATGCGATGACGAATGTGGCCAGGGAAGCTGCCGACAGCACCCGGCAGGTGTCTGATGCGTTGAACAAGCAGCTGGCGGCCATGGACGAGCTGTTTGCTGCCGCGGAAATGCTCAGCGAAACGGCCAACCGGCTGCATGGGTCGATGGGGATTTTTCGGAAAGAGGGGGGTGAGGGATGATGGAGTGCGGATAGGTTTATGAATATTGCTGTTCTTTATTTGGACAAATATAATGGAGGTGAGAAACTGAAGATATGAAGAGTGTCCGTATCATACCTTGAAGGAATTGAAATTATGTTTTTTTTGTTCAGTAAACTGGTTAGCCTACCTATTAGGGAATACAAATCGATTTGTTTTGAAAGAAATGGGCTGCTTCGATCGGGTGTCGAAGCAGCTATTTTATTGAATGATATTGACAAAAAATTGCGGTTGTTATAAAATCAGCGACAGTATCTATATATGGTTGGAACAAAAAAAACATATAAAAGATTGACTTTCTCATATTTATGGAGGTGGCGTATTGCATCTTTTTCTTACATTGCAAGCAGAAGCAGAAGAATGCGAGCTGCCCATCCATTACAACCGGTTGATTCAGGCTGCCCTCTACCGGGTACAAGATCCGGAGTTTTCCGATTTTCTCCATAATGTCGGTTTTCAATTCGGCGACAGGCAATTCCGTCTGTTTACGTTTTCCCGGTTGCTGGGGCGGTATCGTCTGCTGAAGGAAGAAGCCGTTATCCGCTTTGAAGGGCCGGTGAAGCTGGTCGTCAGTTCGCCCGTCATTCCTTTTTGTCAGGCAGTAATGAACACCATTTTGCGGGAGGAGGGCTTGCGACTTGGCCGGGTGAATTTTCGCGTCGTCCAGATGGCGACGGAAAAACAGACGGCCAATACCGAATCCATCGTCGTGGAAACGTTGTCGCCTGTAACCGTTTACAGTACGTTGTACCGGACGGACGGGCGGAAGTACACGCAATACTTCCATCCGCGGGAGAAAGACTTCCGGGAGTTGGTGTTTCGGAACTTACGGCGTAAATTGCAGTTGATCCGTGGAGCGGAGGCTTTAGTGGAAGTGGACAAGCATCGGTCATTTGAGATTGAGCCGTTGAACGAGCCGAAAATGCATGTGGTGTACTACAAAGATACGGTCATCAAAGGGTATACCGGCCGTTTTCGCTTGACGGGGCATCCATTGTTGCTCGACACGGCGTTGGATGCCGGTTTGGGGGTGAAGGGGAGCCAAGGGTTTGGGTGTGTGACGAAATCGGGATAGAAAAAATTATTGAAAGACAATTTTTTACTGACATACTAATGTCAAATTGTTGTGCTAATATGATAACTACTCTTAAGAGAATGTTTTCTGGAGGGGGAATCGATGAATCTGCCCCAGATTACTGCCCAGATTGGCAAGCAGGAAAGTCAAACCAAAAGCCCATTAAGTTCACGGATCAAACCGCTCAAAATGAAAAAAGACAAAAGAGATAACAATTGGTTTATTGTTTTTATGACTTTTGACCTGCGGAAAGGTGAAATTACGTTTGATAGTCCTTTGCCTTTCAGTGAGGAGATACTTGAAACCTATCATTATTTAGGAAATAATAGCGCTGCTTCGATGCAAACGTATTTAGTCCGCGAAACGGATTCTTTGCACTACCTACTAACTACCGTATGGAATGATTTGTATCTTGCATTGAAAAATTACGGCATGGAAAACTGTCAATTGGCCGATTGGATGAGAAAGTTGGAAGATGCCGGTTTGGTGCAGTTAGGAAAAAAGAAAAAAGAAGGCTCCGTTGCATTGGAACGAATTCGTTTCCCTTCTGAGTGGACGATTTCGCAGTGCGAGGTGAAAAAAGAAGGGTTTGTTGTCGATGGTGAGCGGTATAAGTTCGAAGATTTCATCCGTCATTTGCTGCAAGATGAAGTAAAAAACAATCGTTATGTTTTAGTCGTTCCCAGAATTCGGGATGAAGAGAATCTATGGGTTCTTTCACAGCACCCCGACTATATCAAATTAGTGAAGCTTATCAATAAAATGGACGAACAGGAGGACAACAGTCCACCCGATAATGGGCATATGCGTGTTTGTTATTTATGTCATGAAAAGAAAGCGGATGTATCCAGCAGCTTTACGACGAAATTCAACCGTTCAGGTATAAACAAAATATTTACGACAACAAAAATCAATTCCGCCCGTTTCCATTCTGGCGGATACGATTACGATGACGCATATTCAATCTGCCGGGAGTGCTATCAAAATCTTTTGTTTGGCGAAAATGCCATTGAACGCCGTTTTCGTGGAACGATCGCGCGGGAGTCGGCTTTTATTTTGCCGGAAGCTTTGCTTGGTACATTTGATTACGAATATATATCCAAAATCAAGGAGAGCGTGGATTTTGCCTTTCAAAGCGATGATGCATCGCAATGGTTGGACAGCGTGGAAGCGGAAGCGAGCTTTCTCGAAACTTCTTATACCATCAATACGATCATTTACCGGACGGATGGCAATTCGGTCAGTATTCTGGATGCCATTGAAGATGTGCCTGTATTGCGTTTTCGACGGGTGATGGAAACCTTATCTAGACGAGCCTTAGAGTTGCGTCCGCATATAAAAGGATTTTCTCTTGGGAGCATTTATCGGATAATTCCTGTTTTTGAAGCCAAGAAAAAGGGAAGCAGGATCCAGGTTGATATTCACCGGGTACTGTCGTTGTACAAGGCGATTTTGTCGGGGTATTTGGTTGAGCGGGAAACAATTTTCCAGTACGTTTGTGATGCCTTGGATAAAGGGATGCGTCAACTCGTGAAGAAGTCAATTACAAATTACTATAATATGGATCTATCCGCATTTATTGACAAAGAAGATTATTACTTGAAGAAAATTGTCATGAGTTATTTGGTGTTGATGCATTCCTTGGAAGATTTAAATGTGTTGGACAAGCCTTTTTTCATTCGTAGGAACGAGGAGGCAAGGGGAATGGATCAACATGTGGTCAGCGGTAAAGATGCGGGGCAGATCGTCGAGGAAATGGAACAGTTTCTGGAACGGCAAGGCTTTGTTCAAGAAGCAAAAGCGTTGTTTTACTTAGGCGCATTGGTTCACAGAGTGGCTGTTGCTCAGTATTTGAAAGAACATAAGACAAAACCGATTTTGAAGAAAATCCAGTTTCAAGGAATGAATTCTAAGGAAATTTTACGTCTGTATGAAGAAGTGATCGAGAAATTGCATCAATATAACAAACTGACGTTGTTTTCCGAACGGTTGATGGAGCGTTTTCATAACTATTACGGACCATTGAGAGAAAAATGGCCGCTCAGCGATCACGCCAATGTGTTTTATATCATGTCGGGTTATGCCTATATGGTAGGCACAAAAGCGCCCGATCTTTCTCCGGATGAAACAGTAGTGCTGGTTGACATGGAAACGCACGCTGGACATGGACAATAAAGTTGGCTCTTGAAATATATGAAAGGGGTAAGGATGATGGTACTGCATCAAAACAGTGATTTTTTGTTCCTCTTTGAAGCCGTGATGACCAATCCCAACGGAGATCCTGACCAAGAAAACAAACCTCGGATGGATTATGAAACGAATACGGCACTGGTCAGCGATGCACGGCGCAAACGGGACATTCGCGACTTTTTGAAAAGAAAAGGGTTCCCTATTTTTGTTGATACATTAAACGACAAAAAAGTACCGATGGACAAAATGTTTGAACATGTTCGGGATCAATGGCTGGAGGATGAAGAACGTTTTGCTGGTTTGTTACGAGAAAATCCGGAGTTTGAAAAACACTGGATAAAATTTGTCGGTGAAGAAAAGGGTAACTACAAGGAACAATATCAGAATGCATTGGAAAAAATGAATAAAAAGAAAGATGCCGCTAAGAAGAGCGAGTGGGTCGACTTTAACAATGAATTTTTGACGCTCCTGGTGCAGAAAACATTGATTGACATCCGCCTGTTCGGCAGCGCCATGGCCGTGGAAGGCGTGACGCGCACCTTTACTGGGCCAGTTCAAATGACATGGGGATATTCTTTGCATCCCGTCGAATTAGTGAAATCCAATACCATTACTTCCATCATGAACGATGATGCGTCCACTTTCGGGAAAAAACACAAGTTGTATTACGGGTTGTTTGCCCATTATGGGACAATGAACAAATTTGCCGCCAGACTGACCGGTATGACAACGGAGGATCGCGAAATCTTCCGCAAAGCGCTGGTTCAAGGGATGATGAGCAATCAGACCGACAGCAAACAAGGCCAAACACCGATTCTGTATTTGGAAATTATCTACAACGAAAATTTTGATGGCTATTTAGGCGATTTGCGACGTTTTCTCCAAGTAACCTATAAAGAAACACACCCGATCCGAAGCTTCAGTGATGTAACGATCGATTTTGCGAAATTGTCCAGTGTCATTCAAGAAATCAAGCAGCGGGGATATGTTGAGCAAGTGGTTGGTTGGGTACATCCCTTTACCCAGGTTCAAGGGCTGCAAAGCTTGCCGGAATTTACTGCGCTCGATCTATGGACACCATTAATTTGAGGTGGGAAGATGCAAATTTTGGCCTTCCGGCTCATGGGAAAAATGGCCCACTTTCGTCGATATTACTCGAATTCCACTGCCCTGACATATTCCGTTCCGCCCCGGACGACCATCGCCGGTATGTTAGCCGGTTTATTGGGTATAGAACGGGATACGTATTATGATGCGTTTTCTTTGGAACAGTGCAAAATTGCTGTAGGCAATCATGCGGCCATCAAAAAGCAAGTTCAGAAGCTCAATTTGCTATTGATTGAATCGGCCAAAGATTTTAACGGTTCGCAAGAACATCACAGCCAAAACCCGACAGAGCTGGTCTTGCCGCACAATATTCGTTCCGGTTGGCTGGATTATCCTGTCTGGGTATGGCACCGGGATAAACTGATTTATAACCGGTTGCTGCAATTATTTCAAAGTTTAGATATCGGTTATGCCAGTTTGGGAATCTCCTTGGCTCTGGGGTCGGCGCAACATTTAGGATGGCTGCGGTATGAAGGGACTGTACAAGGAGAAGAAGTCCGTGTAGAAGAAACCGTGGAACTTTCGTCGGTTGTACCTGCTAAATTTATTAATCAATTGGTTATAGAGCAATATGGGGCGGAAAGAACATTGCGGTTGGTCAAAGAGGAATTGCCATTAGAGTTCGATGGACAAAGAAGGTTAACCGAGAAAGGGAAAGGATCGATGCTTATCAATCTGATGCCACATCCCATTCGAGCCAATGTGAGGGAACACGTGCGCCTGGCTGACGGTACTGCCATCACTTGGATGGAGTGACAAGTTTCTAAAGGCACCGGATAAACTGTTGGATTCGGTGCCGTTTCTTTTGCGCCTTTGTGCAGCATCTTATTGCAACATGGAAAAGGGGTGATTTTGTGTATTATGCCCATTATGATCATGAACAAGGCACACGACAAACGTTGCACGAGCATTTGCATGCTGTGGCTGATATGATGGCAAACGCTCTTTCGCCGGCCGTCCGTTTTAGAAGTATATCACATCACGATTTGATCAGCTTGGTTCGATGGATCGGTTTGTTGCATGATTTTGGGAAATACACGCCTTTTTTTCAGGAATATTTGTTAGATGGCAAGGAAACTCGTCTAAAAAGCCATGCACATATTTCTGCCTGTTTTTTGTATCGTTTGCTTATGAAAGAATTGGACGGAAAAATGTCCGAACAAGAAAAGCATATATGGTCGTTTATCGCATATTTGGTTGTTCGTCATCATCATGGTTCTTTGACTTTGTCCCATTTGTTTTCATCGAGAGATATATGGAATGTTCTTCAGCAACAGGCAGAAACACTACTGCAACAAAAAGATGCGGTATTGGATGATATTGCTTTAGGCGAGCAGCTGGATGCAACCATGTATGATGATTGTTTGCGTATTGAAGAATTAAAAAATGACCGGAAATTTTTTTACTATATGCCTCAATATTTGTCGAACCGGATGAAGAGTGATCGGTGGTATTTTGTATTGGTTTTTTTATTTTCCTTGTTGATTGATGCGGACAAGCTGGATTCATCAGGAGTTAAACCTCGGAAAAATGAAGTTACGTCTCCGGAGCGCGTGGAAGATTATTTAGTTACAAAACATGGGACAGCTTGTGAAACGGGCGCTTATCAAGAAAGACGAAATGAAGTACGTCAGAAGGTTCTGCGTGTCATTGATGGAATGTCGGATGAAGCGTTTCATGCGCAACGGATTTATACATTGACAGCTCCTACGGGAATTGGGAAGACATTGACCGCATTGCAATGTGCGTTACGGATGCAAGAACGGATTTATCAGACGGAAGGATATATTCCGCGGATTATTGCGGCGCTTCCGTTTATCAACATCATTGAACAAACAAAAAAAGACTATGAAGGTGTGTTCGGTTCTGAGCGGGTTCTGGCCCATCATCGACTTAATGACTATACTGCGAGGAAAAAAGATGATCTTCAAGAAGATGAACATATTCCCATTGATCGCATCATGACTGAGGTAGAATCATGGGAGTCTGACGTGATTGTGACAACATTTGTCCAGTTCTTTCATTCGATAATAACCGGTCAAAATCGTCCTTTGAAAAAATTAAATAAATTGGCGGGCAGCATTGTAATTTTGGATGAAATTCAATCACTTCCGGAAGTTTATATGCCGTTAGCGGGTGCATTATTGCGTAAAATAGCGGAATATTACGGGACCCGGTTCATTTTGATGACAGCCACCCAGCCGAAAATTATGGAACTGGGGGATCGGTTGTTGGGTAAAAACGGACAAACACCTGTAGAATTGTTACCGGATCATGAACAATATTTTCGTGAATTAAAGAGGACAAAGCTGGTTCCTCTTTTATCGAAAAAGGTAACAAGCGAAACATTGGTAGAGGAGATTCTTGCTAAACAATCACCGTTTCGTTCAGTGCTCATTGTTGTTAACACAATCCGTCGGAGCATTGATTTATATGAGAAATTGAGGGATAGGCAACGGGAGGGGAGAATTGGACAAGATGTCACCATTCATTATTTGTCGACAAACATCATTCCTAAACATAGAAGAGAAGTGGTGCGTCAAGTAAAAGATAAACTAACGAAAGGGCAGCCGGTTTATCTTGTATCCACCCAAACCATCGAAGCTGGAGTGGACTTGGATTTTGACATGGGAATTCGCGATCTTGCGCCGATGGAATCAATAATCCAGACCGCTGGGCGAATTAACCGAGAAGGCAAGAAAAAGGAATTTTCGCCACTGTATATTGTTCGTTTGGAAAATGACAGTCAGTATGTATATAAGAAACATCATTTGGATCGGACTGAAAAGTTGCTTCAAATGAAGGATGTGTTTATGGAACCGGATTATCGTGGCTTGGTTGAAGAATATTACCGTGAATTGCTAGAGGCAGGAGTATCCGAGGAATCGCGGCAATTGTGGGAGCAAGGTATTATGGGGCTTGATTTTGATAAGTTAAAAGAGTTTCAATTGATTGAACATATGGGTGAAGTGGTTGATGTATTTATTGAGTTGGACGAAACGGCTTCCCTGTTGGCTGATGCCTTTGAAGAACTGACAGACGATTCACGGGAAGCAAAAGCATTACGAGAAGTATTCCCCGATTGGAAAAAGAGGAACAAGCCATCCTTCTATGAACGTCGTCATTTGAAACGATTGGTAATGGGAAAAATGAGTGAGTATTTAATCCAAATTCGGATTAAACATACGGTTTCCAATCTTCCTCTGAAGTTCGAAACGAGAAATGGGGTTAAAGCGTCTTTTTTCTGGGTTCCACCTAATCAGGTTCATGATTATTATGATTTCGTTACTGGATTTAAAGATAAAACTGGCGAGGCTTATATTGTGTAACAAAGTTACAGAAAGATTGCCTAATAAAGATTGGTTAGCTGAGTTTATGGTGTTGTGAAAATTCTGGGGGTGCCAAGATGGAAAGATTGGACAAGGTTAATGGGACACTTATTTGGTATTACTGCATTTGCCCCAGGGAAGCCTGGTTGATTGCCAGGCAAATTACTTCGGATCAGGATGATCCTAACGTTGTTATTGGACGTTTTTTACATGAGCAACATTATGAAAGGGATAAGAAAGAGATTTTAATTGATGGAGGCAAAATAGATGTGGTTAGGATGCAAGACGGCGATGTTGTCATTCGGGAAGTGAAAAAAAGTTCTCGTTACATAGAAAGTGCCAGAATGCAATTGCTTTATTATTTGAAATTGATGAAGGAACGTGGGATCGATGCTCGTGGAGAGCTTCTTTTTCCAGAAGAGCGAAAAAAAGAGGAAGTTCTGTTATCGGATATGAATATCCAAAAATTGGATCATATTATAACAGAGATTTTGCGATTGGTGAATCAATCATCTCCTCCGCCGCCCAAAAAAATATCTTTTTGCCGTTCTTGTTCTTATCGAGAATATTGTTGGGCATAAGGAGGAAGGGATGAAGTGAAGGATAGCATTTATATTTTTTCAAACGGCCAATTACAACGAAAAGATAATACTATTTATTTCGAAAACGAGATCGGGAAAAAATACATTCCGGTAGAAAATATACGAGAAATTTATCTTTTTGGAGAAGTGTCGCTCAATAAAAAGTTTCTGGAATTTTGTTCACAAAAAGAGATATTGCTGCACTTTTTCAATCATCACGGATACTATACCGGGACGTATTATCCGCGGGAGCATTATAATGCCGGTTATGTCATCGTCAAGCAGGTGGAGCATTATATCGACGAAGTGAAACGGGTAAATTTAGCCAGGAAGTTTGTCTACGGTGCCGTGCGAAATATCTTGCAGGTACTGCGGTATTATCAAAATCGCGGGAAGGATGTTGGACCATTTCGGGAACACATTGAAGAATTACTTCTTAGCATTGAAACGGTGCAACAGGTTTCTCAAATCATGGCGCTGGAAGGCAACATTCGTGAAATTTATTATCACGCGTTTGACCGAATCCTTGAACATGAAACATTTCGCTTCGAAAAACGCACAAAACGGCCGCCTCAGAATCATTTGAACACTTTGTTGAGTTTCGGCAATTCCTTGCTTTATACGATGGTCTTAAGTGAGATATATAAGACACATCTCGATCCGCGCATTGGCTATTTACATACGACCAATTTTCGCAGATTTACGCTTAACCTGGATGTGGCCGAAGTTTTCAAACCAATTTTAATTGATCGAGTGATCTTTACATTGATTGGAAAGCGAATGATCACGGAGAAGCATTTCGACAAACATCTTGAAGGGATCTATCTTAAGGATACGGGACGCAAAGCGTTTGTTGAGGAATTGGAGAATCGCTTGCAAACAACAATACGTCACCGCAGTATAGGCCGGGAAGTGTCTTATAGGCGCTTGCTGAGGCTGGAGTTGTATAAAATCGAGAAACACTTGGTGGAAAATCAAGAATACCAACCTTTCATCGCCCAATGGTAAGTGTGGAATTGGAGGTAATGATCTAGGGGGACTTTCGTATGTTTGTGATCTTGGTTTATGACGTCAATGTTAAACGGACGGCTAAAGTGTTAAAAAAATGCCGAGAATATTTAACATGGGTGCAGAATTCCGTTTTTGAAGGGGAAATTTCGAAGGCGAATTTATATAAACTGAAAGCGGAATTACGTAGACTTATTGATGAAAAAGAGGATTCAGTAATTATTTACATTTTGCGGACAACAAGATACTCGAAACGGCAAATCATTGGTCTTGAGAAAGGTGGTTTCGAGCAAATTCTGTAATTTATCCAGAAATTGAGTCGCTAGTTCTGCGTATGTATTACATTATAAACATCGTTTTTCATGTCGTCGATCGGGGATCGTGCAAAAAACCCCGGAGATCGACGACATTTGATTTTGTTAAGAAAATATGCCTGACCCCTTGATACAAAAGGAAAAGTCGTCGATAGTTGCACATTTCATACTTCAAATTATTGTCAAGTTGATTTATAATGCGATGATAGAAAATATGGATTTTATGCGACTTTTAATGGGTTTGTAGCCTACCTATGAGGAATTGAAACAACGTCTTGTACAAATGATGGGCAATGTACACGCCCACGTTTGTAGCCTACCTATGAGGAATTGAAACTAAACTTGGTAAAATCAACATCATCAAAGACCGGGAACTGGTTTGTAGCCTACCTATGAGGAATTGAAACAGGATGTCTGTTTTCAAGCCGTGGGTAGCGAATCGTTAGTTTGTAGCCTACCTATGAGGAATTGAAACAGGCACTATATAAGGTTTTGTAAAAAGTCCAGTGATACCGTTTGTAGCCTACCTATGAGGAATTGAAACGCAAATGGTTTGATGCTTGTCGGCGGCAACGTGAGCAAGTTTGTAGCCTACCTATGAGGAATTGAAACACCTTGCGCGGGTTATCAGCGCCACGGAAAATAACAGCGTTTGTAGCCTACCTATGAGGAATTGAAACACCTAATGTGCAATTCGTAGACATTACGCCACATAGGGTTTGTAGCCTACCTATGAGGAATTGAAACTCCGGGTGTTGAAACGGTATGGGTTTTCGGATATTGAGGTTTGTAGCCTACCTATGAGGAATTGAAACAGCAAGGTGTCTCAAGTAGAGGTTTCATGACGCAATACGGTTTGTAGCCTACCTATGAGGAATTGAAACCGTTTGAAATTCAATCCAACGGCGACATTCGCACACCGTTTGTAGCCTACCTATGAGGAATTGAAACCGCGAATCGATCACCAGCCGGTCGCCCGGTCGAAACGTTTGTAGCCTACCTATGAGGAATTGAAACGCCCGCGTACGCCAACTGGCTGACCGGTGCGCATCACGTTTGTAGCCTACCTATGAGGAATTGAAACAAGGGAACTCTTCCCTTTTCTGCTGGTACCAACTTACGTTTGTAGCCTACCTATGAGGAATTGAAACAAGCGAATTAAAGGAGGATGAAACGATGAACAAAAAGTTTGTAGCCTACCTATGAGGAATTGAAACCCCAATGCCCTTTGCATTCCGGTCCAAACGGTTCACCGTTTGTAGCCTACCTATGAGGAATTGAAACCTGCACACGGGCATGGCGGCATGTCAGTTGTCGCCAGTTTGTAGCCTACCTATGAGGAATTGAAACGCCCGCGTACGCCAACTGGCTGACCGGTGCGCATCACTTCGTTTGTAGCCTACCTATGAGGAATTGAAACCTTCACATCACTGTTCAACAGGCTCATATGTCTTCTGTTTGTAGCCTACCTATGAGGAATTGAAACACGGTGCAGAACGCCGGCGGCATTGCGGCGCTGGACCGTTTGTAGCCTACCTATGAGGAATTGAAACAAGGTAGGTTGACTGAGCTTAAGAGCGCCATTGAAGGGTTTGTAGCCTACCTATGAGGAATTGAAACCGGCCAATCCCAAATACTCCACGTTTAAGAAAGGGTGATGTTTGTAGCCTACCTATGAGGAATTGAAACACTTTTCTTCTTTTTCATTTTTTGAAATTACTTCTGGTTTGTAGCCTACCTATGAGGAATTGAAACGACAAGGTGAGCTGTACGGGGAAAATGAGATTGAGGTTTGTAGCCTACCTATGAGGAATTGAAACGGTCGTAGAAAATATCTTCTCGGGTCAGCAACTCCTCGAGTTTGTAGCCTACCTATGAGGAATTGAAACCAAAAAGATTTTCAAAGATTTATCAAACGGTTTCTGGTTTGTAGCCTACCTATGAGGAATTGAAACCTTTCTCCGGCGCCAACTTCCGGTAGGAAACAAACGTTTGTAGCCTACCTATGAGGAATTGAAACTCACAAAGAAAGAACAAACGGAACATATGACGAATGGTTTGTAGCCTACCTATGAGGAATTGAAACCGTCCGAATTACGAACATCGGTGAACCTGCCATCGTCACGTTTGTAGCCTACCTATGAGGAATTGAAACTGATTAGTGGTGCGATTCGGACAGCAGCCGAATTTGAAGTTTGTAGCCTACCTATGAGGAATTGAAACCCTATCAATGTGAGCACGTTTTGGGAACGTTGTTGGAGTTTGTAGCCTACCTATGAGGAATTGAAACTTTTTGCCGCAGTCCGGGAGCAGTTCGGTCAGTTTCGTTTGTAGCCTACCTATGAGGAATTGAAACCGTTAGTATCAATAAAAACAGCAGGGAAAGCCCAGAGTGTTTGTAGCCTACCTATGAGGAATTGAAACGACGCAGAACCGGAATACATCGAGAAGTACGGACTCAGTTTGTAGCCTACCTATGAGGAATTGAAACGTTACCAGGTTGAGGCTTTCCGGGCATATTCGAGGGCGAGTTTGTAGCCTACCTATGAGGAATTGAAACAAATCGCTTCGACCTCTGCCCTGTAGACTTCCGGTACGTTTGTAGCCTACCTATGAGGAATTGAAACAAGGACGGACAAAAATATGACATAGGCATTGTTGTAAAGTTTGTAGCCTACCTATGAGGAATTGAAACAGCTGAAGTGTAAAAGAAATATCGCCGGGGCTACCGGGTTTGTAGCCTACCTATGAGGAATTGAAACCGACGCGAGAGCGCGGAAATACCGCGAGGAACTCGCAGTTTGTAGCCTACCTATGAGGAATTGAAACTAAAACCCATATCGAACAACTCCGAAAAGACATTTACGGTTTGTAGCCTACCTATGAGGAATTGAAACCGTTCGTCCACCTAGATCACACCTTTCTCAAGCAATAGTTTGTAGCCTACCTATGAGGAATTGAAACCTTCTTCGGTTTCGGTATCCATCACTTCTCTGATCTCAGTTTGTAGCCTACCTATGAGGAATTGAAACTTCTTCCTTCCGGGTCTGGGACCCTCCATTCCACATACGTTTGTAGCCTACCTATGAGGAATTGAAACGTGACCCCAACCACTTTAGTTCTGATTGTTTCAGGCACCTGGTTTGTAGCCTACCTATGAGGAATTGAAACCAACCTTGTAACGTTTTTTCCACAAAAAAGAACTTCTGTTTGTAGCCTACCTATGAGGAATTGAAACTGTAGTAACATACTATTTCGATGTGCCGGATGGATACGTGTTTGTAGCCTACCTATGAGGAATTGAAACGCCCTTCGGCCACATCGTATATCACTTTTGCCGCAGAGTTTGTAGCCTACCTATGAGGAATTGAAACCACGTGTGGTGCCGGACAATTTTTGTCGACCCGTCCGGGTTTGTAGCCTACCTATGAGGAATTGAAACCAACATCGAGGTCACATTCTTCATCAGGATCATTGCAAGTTTGTAGCCTACCTATGAGGAATTGAAACACCACGCTTTGCTGTGTGTCTGTGAGTTTGTTCGATGTGTTTGTAGCCTACCTATGAGGAATTGAAACATGTGGTGTACCATGTCAGCCCGTGTCAAACGCTGCTGTTTGTAGCCTACCTATGAGGAATTGAAACCTGCATCTTCGGTTTTTTGTCCGAAAACACCGTCGAGTTTGTAGCCTACCTATGAGGAATTGAAACAGTGCTAATGCCTCATCATTGCACAACCGCGACAAAAAGTTTGTAGCCTACCTATGAGGAATTGAAACAGTGCTAATGCCTCATCATTGCACAACCGCGACAAAAGTTTGTAGCCTACCTATGAGGAATTGAAACCATCGGTAATCCCAAAAGATACGTCAAAGCGCATCCTGGTTTGTAGCCTACCTATGAGGAATTGAAACACCTCCGAACGCTCCCATGTTACACCACCTGCTCCAGTTTGTAGCCTACCTATGAGGAATTGAAACCTCTGTTGATTCAGGTGCAGCACAGCCGCACCGATCGTTTGTAGCCTACCTATGAGGAATTGAAACCCGTGTTGAAATTGGTGTGGCGCAAAAGGCAATTGCCGTTTGTAGCCTACCTATGAGGAATTGAAACTGACGAGTTTGCAAACCGGGGAGTTGTACTGGGCCACGTGTTTGTAGCCTACCTATGAGGAATTGAAACCTCCTCCTTTTCTTCTTCCAGAATCAGCTGGAACAGCGTTTGTAGCCTACCTATGAGGAATTGAAACACCAATTTGAGCAGCGGCGCCGCAAAGCTGGCAGAAAG
>Ga0181858_1000897_pt1 | contig 14558 bp, 13 predicted proteins | sample NewIslPassag4_SG_FD_130749 | JGI IMG/M metagenome (GOLD analysis project Ga0181858, IMG submission 130749) | Feedstock adapted compost microbial communities from Newby Island compost facility, Milpitas, CA, USA - Passage 4_SG | ecosystem: Engineered > Solid waste > Feedstock > Composting ...
AGCCGTTCCAATAGGGAATTGAAAGCCAGCTTACGAAAAATACGGGCCACCTGCTCCGGATCGTAAGGCTTTAATTCCAGGGCCGAAATGTCGTACGGCAACGGCACCTCCCGGTAAATGGTGGCCAGCTTCTTACTCATCAGCGCCAAGTCCCCGTGTTCCCGCACCCGTTCCCGCAGCTTGGCGCCGGAAAGTTCGTCGGCATGGGCGAGAATGTTTTCCACCGTGCCGTATTGTTGCAACAACTTCAAGGCCGTCTTTTCACCGACGCCGGGAATGCCTGGGATGTTGTCGCTGCTGTCCCCCATCAACCCTTTCAGGTCGACGATTTGCGCCGGCGCCAGCCCGTATTTGCGTTCGACGGCCGCTTCATCGTAGACATCCACATCGGTGATGCCCCGGCGGGTCAAGTACACTTTCACGCCGGGAGCCACGAGTTGCAGCAAGTCTTTGTCGCCGGTCACCACCACCACGTCATAACCGGCCGCCACCGCCTGTTGGGCCAGCGTGCCGATAATGTCATCGGCCTCGTAAGGCTCCAGCTCAAACTGGGGAACCGCCATCGCCGTCAGCAATTCCCGCAACAACGGAAATTGTTCCGACAGTTCCGCCGGTGTCTTCATCCGCCCGCCTTTGTATTCGCTGTATGTATCGTGGCGAAACGTGCGCTTGCCGGCGTCAAAAGCGACCAACATATGGCTCGGTCGTTCTTCTTCCAACAATTTGAGCAACATGGTCGTAAAACCGTATACGGCATTGGTGTAAACCCCTTGTTCCGTGCTCAACAATGGCAAGGCGTAAAACGCCCGGTTGGCCAGGCTGTTGCCGTCAAGCAAGATCAGTTTTTTCAATCCTGTCACCTCTTGTCTCGGACATGGAACCTGACGTCGTTTTCGCCGGTTGGCGGGCGGGTAGAAAGACAGAAAACTGGGAACCTCTCCCCAGTTCGCTTTCGACATGGATTTGCCCGTGATGGGAATCTACCAATTGTTTGACAATGGCCAGGCCTAAACCGGTTCCTCCCGATTCCCGGGAGCGATCTTTGTTAACCCGGTACAACCGTTCAAAGACATAGGGCAATTCGTTTTTCGGAATGCCGATGCCCGTATCCCGCACCCGAATCCAAACTCCTCCGTCGCCTTTTTCCAGCACCAGATCCACCCGTCCGCCGGTAGGGGTGTAGGCCACAGCGTTCGTAAGCAAATTTAACAAGATTTGCCGAAAGCGATCGGGATCGGCTTCGACAACGAAATCGAAGGGGGCGTGCAATTCCAGCGTCAATTGCCGCTCATCCGCTTGTTGTCGAACAAGCCGAAGCACTTCCTGGGCATGGGACCTCACAGAAATTTGTTTGAAGTCGAGCTTCACCTGGCCCGATTCGATCTTTGTCAAATCGAGCAGATCGCCGATCATCCGGTGCATCCGGTCGCTTTCCCGCCAAATAATCTCCAAAAAGTTCCGCAATGTCTCCGGGTCTTCCATGGCGCCGTCCAACAGCGTTTCGGCGAACCCTTTGACCGCCGTCAGGGGGGTGCGCAATTCGTGGGAAACGTTGGCGACAAATTCTTTGCGCAATTGTTCCATCCGTCGGATTTCCGTAATGTCGTGCATCACCACCACCACGCCCCCCACCCCGCCGCCCCGGTTGGAGATCGGCGACAGGTGCACGTCCAACACCCGTTCCTGCGGATAATAAACCGTCAATTCCCGTCTCAGGCGGCCGCCGCTGCTCCGGCAACGTTCGATCAATTCTCCCAGTTCATAATGATGACTGGCGGCCAAATGTTGCTGGCCAATCAACGCCTCCCGCGATCGTCCCAACAGCTGGGCGGCCATGGGATTGACAAGCAAAATTTTCCCCCGGGCGTCCAACAACATGACGCCGCTGGCCATGTTTTTCAACAGGCCGATGAACCGTTGCCGGTAGTCTTCCTCCAAGTTCAAATGCATTTCCACCTGATCCAGCATCCTGTTTAACGACTGAACCAACGGGGCCAATTCGTGGGACGGATCGTGGTAAAGCCGCTGGGCAAACTGGCGGGCGGGAATGTTTTGCAAAAACGACGTCACCGTTTCCAACATGCGTCGGTGGGGCAGAAGCCCCCAAAGAATCGTTCCGTACATGACGAGCAACATTGCCGGAATGCCGAACAAAATCAGCGGCTCCACCGGCAACGTTCGAACTAGCCAATAACCCAAGAAGGTGGCGAGCGCCAAAACAGCAACCATTCTGTAAAATATCCGACGGGCAATGCGTTTCATGAAGGTCCCTCAAATTTGTAACCGATGCCGCGTACCGTTTTGATGTAAACGGGCTTTTTCGGATCCGGCTCGATTTTTTCCCGCAAATGGCTGACGTGGACGTCCACGATGCGCGTATCCCCCGCCAATTCGTAATCCCAAACGTCCCTGAGCAATTGATCCCGGGTGAGAACGCGGCCCCGGTTTTGCAGCATGTAGCATAAAATGTCAAATTCTTTCGGCGTCAGTTCCAACCTCGTATGCTTGATATAAGCTTCGTATTTTTCCCGGTTTAAGGTCAAATCGCCCACCGAAAAGACCGTTTCCGGGAAAGCGTCCGGCTGGGAACGGCGGAGCAATGCCTTGACCCGGGCCACCAGTTCCCGGGGGCTGAACGGTTTCGTCAAATAATCGTCGGCACCCAGTTCCAAACCGAGCACCTTGTCCACTTCGTCGCCGCGGGCCGACAACATCAGCACCGGGGTTCGTATGCCCTTCTGGCGGAGTTGCTTGCACACTTCAAACCCGTCCAATGAAGGCAACATGATGTCTAAAATAACGAGATCCGGCCGCAGATCGCGTACCATCCGCAACGCCTGATAACCATCCGTTGCTTTGCTGACCGAAAACCCCGCCTTCTGTAAATTGAACTCCACCAGTGTCAAGATCGAAACTTCATCATCCACCACCAGGACGGAGTGAGGCAAACCCATTCCTCCTTTGATCCGGCGCGGATCGCGGTCTTTGGTTTGATCTTAAACTAGTCCCGCGGGGAATACAACTTAAATAAGACAAGCGGCGGAGTCCGTCTCCGCCGCTTGTCTTTACCGGACTATTTTGAGCAAGTTTTCCACCGATTGGGCCGATTTGTTCAAGGCGGCCTTTTCCTCGGCGGTCAAATCCAACTCGATGACCCGTTCGATGCCGTTGCCGCCGAGAATCGTCGGCACACCCAAGCAAAGATCGTTGTAACCGTATTCCCCTTCCAAATAAGCAATGGCCGGCAATATCCGTTTTTTGTCTTTGATGATGGCCTCCGCCATTTCCACCAAGGATGCGGCCGGCGCATAATAGGCGCTGCCGTTGCCCAGCAAGTTGACGATTTCTCCGCCGCCTTTGCGCGTCCGTTCAACGATGGCGTCCAATTGGTCCTTTGGCAGCCATTTTTCCAAGGGAATGCCGCCGACATAGGAATAACGGATGAGCGGCACCATGTCGTCGCCGTGGCCCCCAAGCACAAAACCGGTCACATCTTCCACCGAAACGTTGAGGGCTTGGGCGACAAAGGTCCGGAAGCGGGCCGTGTCCAATACGCCCGACTGGCCGATGACGCGGTTTTTCGGAAAACCGGTCGTCTTCAAGGCGACGTACGTCATGGCGTCCACCGGGTTCGATAGCACCAGGACGATGGTGTCGGGTGAATATTTGGCCACTTGTTCGGCCACAGCACGCATGATGCCGGCGTTGGTGTTGACGAGATCGTCCCGGCTCATGCCCGGCTTGCGCGCCACGCCCGCCGTGATGATCACCATGTCGGAACCGGCGGTGTCTTCGTAATTGCTCGTCCCGACGATTTGGGAATCAGATCCGATGACCGGCCCGGCTTCCAACATGTCCAACGCTTTCCCTTTGGTGGGGTTTTCCAATTGGGGAATGTCAAGCAGAACAATGTCTCCCAGTTCTTTTTGCGCCAACATCAACGCAGTCGTCGCGCCGGTAAACCCCGCACCGATGATGCTGATTTTTTTCCGTTTCATCATAATGGGTTACGCCTCCATTTGCTCATTCCAAGTTTTTAATCAAGTGATTGGCGAACTCGGACGTTTTGACTTCCGTCGCCCCATCCATCAGGCGGGCAAAATCGTAGGTAACGACTTTTTGTGAAATCGTTTTTTCCATGGCGCGAATGATCATGTCGGCCGCTTCTTGCCAACCGAGATGTTCCAACATCATCACGCCCGACAGCAATACCGAACCGGGATTGACTTTGTCCAGTCCTGCATATTTGGGCGCCGTGCCGTGGGTCGCTTCAAACACCGCATGTCCCGTCTCATAGTTGATGTTGGCCCCCGGCGCGATGCCGATGCCGCCCACTTGCGCCGCCAAGGCGTCGGAAATGTAGTCGCCGTTCAAGTTCAGGGTAGCGATGACGTCGTATTCCGCCGGACGGGTGAGAATTTGTTGCAGGAAAGCGTCGGCGATGACATCTTTAACGATGAGTTTGCCGGCCGCTTCGGCTTCGGCTTGCGCCCGGTTGGCCGCTTCCACCCCTTCGGTTTCTTTGATCCGATCGTATTGCGCCCAAGTAAACACGCGATCGCCAAACTCGTTTTCCGCCAATTCATAACCCCAGTTTTTGAAGGCGCCCTCGGTGAACTTCATGATATTGCCTTTATGGACCAACGTCACGCTCTTGCGCCCCCGCTTGAGCGCATATTCGATGGCGGCGCGCACCAAGCGGTATGTCCCTTCTTGGGATACCGGTTTGATGCCGATGCCGGACGTTTCGGGGAACCGAATCTTTTTGACGCCCAACTCCTCCTGGAGAAACCGGATGACCTTTTGCACTTCCGGCGTTCCCGCCGCCCATTCCACACCGGCATAAATGTCTTCCGTATTTTCACGGAAGATGACCATGTCCACCAGTTCAGGGTGCTTAACCGGTGACGGCACACCGTTGAAATAGCGAACCGGCCGCAAACAGACGTACAAATCCAGCTCTTGCCTTAGCGCCACGTTGAGGGAGCGAATCCCGCCGCCTACCGGTGTCGTCAGCGGCCCTTTGATACTGACTATGTATTCCCGCAAAGCCGTCAACGTATCTTCCGGCAACCATTCACCGAATGTCTTGAAGGCTTTTTCCCCGGCATAAACTTCGTACCAGACGATTTTTCGTTGGCCTTTGTACGCCTTTTTCACCGCTTCATCAAGCACCCGGGAAGCCGCCGCCCAAATGTCGGGACCGGTCCCGTCCCCCTCAATGAACGGCACAATCGGATGATCGGGCACGTGCAACTGGCCGTCCTTCATCCGGATTGGTTCACCTTCGGCCGGCATTTGATATTTCTTGAATAAGGTCATATTTGCACCCTCCTCGTCTGATTTCTGTTAACCTTACCTCTTGCAACAACATTTTTTCTCTTTTGTCTTTCTGCTTCTTGACTTTGCTTTTTTCAAATTTGCCAACGATCGGCGGTGTGGACATGGGAACGCCCACCAAAGGCGGGCGTCTCTGATGGGCATAACCAATTTTATCTTACTTGAATTAATCCCGTTGATCCAGGGGAATGTAGGACGCTTTCGTCGGACCCACGTATTCGGCCCGCGGACGGATGAGACGGTTGTTGGCGTATTGCTCGAGAATGTGGGCGGTCCAACCCGACACGCGACTGAGGGCAAAAATGGGTGTGAACAGCTCTTTCGGAATGCCTAAATAGGTGTAGGTTGAAGCGGAATAAAAGTCGACGTTGGGAGGCAGGCCTTTTTCTTTGACGACAATGGACTCGATTTTCTCGGACATTTCAAACCACTTCGGATCGTTGTTGGGAAGCTTCGCCAATTCGCCGGACATTTTGTGCAAGTGTTTCGCCCGCGGATCCCCTTTCCGATACACGCGATGACCGAAGCCCATGATTTTCTCTTTTTTGGCAAACTTTTCGTTTATGTAAGATTCAATCCTTTCAGGGTTTCCGATTTCTTCCAGCATCCGCATCACTTGTTCGTTGGCGCCGCCGTGCAACGGCCCTTTGAGCGCACCGATGGCTGAAACCACGCCCGAATACATGTCGGACAACGTCGCCACGGTCACGCGGGCGGCAAAAGTGGAAGCGTTGAACTCGTGATCGGCGTGCAAAATCAACGCTTTGTCAAACGCTTCGACAGCAATGGCGGTGGGCTCTTCGCCGTTTAACATGTACAGGAAGTTTTTTGCGAAACCGTATTCCGGATTGGGAGTCACCGGTTCCTGTCCTTGACGAATCCGATGAATGGCCGCGACAATGGTCGCCACCCGGGCCGTCAAACGTTCCGCTTTACGCAAGTTGGCTTCCGGCGTGTTCACATTGGCTTCCGGATCGCACATGCCCAACGCGGAAACGGCGGTCCGCAACATTTCCATCGGCGTAGCGCTCTTCGGATACGCTTTCAGTTGATTCAACACTTCTTCCGGCAAGGCCGCGTTTTCCCGGAGCGCTTTTTGCAATTGCGCCAATTCGGTGCGGTTGGGCAATTTACCGTGCCACAACAAATAGACGACTTCTTCAAAAGTGGCTTTTTCAGCCAATTCGTCAATATTGATCCCACGATAGGTCAACGTGTCGTCGATGATGGAACTGATGGCCGATTGGGCGGCAACGACACCTTCCAGGCCTTGGGTCGCAGTCATCCTATCGCTTCCTTTCCTCTTTAATTCTAGTGTCCATAAAATATGTGCTGTTATAGTACATCATGAAAATCGGGATCCCGTTTTACAGTTTTCATTATAAATTAAAAGGTATATTTTGTGAACGTCACAAGGAATAATCTCTATTCCGATTGAATTGAGATTTTTACCGAAATGAAGTACAATGCCAAAAAAAGAAAATGGAGGAACGACGACTTGACAAAAGCGCAGGCACAAGTTTTACTCCGGTCCGCCATCGTTTTGTTGTCCGTTGTCGGACTGTTTTTTGTCATCCGATGGTTGGCCGTCTTGCTCACACCATTTATTATTGCCTGGCTGATTGCTTTAATCATTAATCCTGTTGTCAATTTGCTAGAAAATAAGGCCAAGATGCCCAGAATGCTGGCTGTCATGTTGACATTAAGCTTGTTTGTCGTACTGGTCATTTCCCTGCTGACGCTTCTGACGGCCAAGATCATCATCGAACTGACCCAATTGCTCAATATTTTGCCGACTTATTTGAACCAAGTGCAGCTTTACATCAGCCATTTTCTCACGCAAGAAGTCGTGCTCAACTTGTTCGACCAGCTCGAAACGATGGTGTCCAATCTCGATCCGGTATACCAAGACCGCATCAACGACACGATTCGCACCGGTATCGACTACATTACAGACGCGGTCACGCAGTTGTTTCTCTTCTTGCTCAACACGCTTTTGGGCTTTTTCACGTCGTTGCCCTCGACGGCGTTGTTGCTCATCATTTCTTTCGCCGCCGCTTTGTTCATCAGCAAAGACTGGTATCGGCTGAAAAAAGGGCTCTTGCAAAGGATGCCCCAGTCTTTGGCGGACAGCGGTTACCGCATTTGGAGCTATTTGCGCAAGGCGACCTTTGGCTTTATTTGGGCGCAGGTGATTTTAATCAGCGTCACCGGCGCCATCGTCATCGGTTATTTAATGATCTTGGGCATCGAATACGCCATAACCATCGGTATGGTCATGGCCCTCTTCGATTTGCTCCCGTATTTGGGCGTCGGCACGATTCTCATTCCATGGGCGGCTTATTGCTTCATCATCGGCGACTGGCGCTTGGGCGTTGCGTTGGCGTTTTTGTATCTCTTCATCGCCGTCTCCCGGCAACTGTTGGAACCGAAAATCGTAGGCGACCGGGTAGGTCTCGATCCGTTGTTGACATTGGTCGCTTTGTACGTCGGCATTCAGCTGTTCGGCGTCTCCGGCGCCATCATCGGGCCCGTCGCCTTGGTTATCCTTGTGTCGTTTCACAAAGCCAACGTCTTCCACGATTTGTGGGCCTATATTACCGGGCCGCTCCGTTCGCAACCACATCAATAAAAAAAATATCCATCAAAACCAGATTCAGGCAGCCGCGTCAATTGCTCGCGGCTGCCTGCAATTGGGCAAAAAATTCGGGCGCTATCCGCTCCAGGCGCACCGGCTTCATGTCGCGGTTGACCCAGGCGTGGTGGGTTTCGCCGGTGGTAAGCAACGCGCGGCCAAGTGCGTCTTCCCGATACACTTCATATGCGAAATGAATGCGCACTTTGTTCAAGTGGACAATCCTCGTGCACACGACAATGTCGTCCCCGTATCGGGCAGGGGCGTGGTAGTCGGCATGGGCGTGCAAAACGGGCAACAAAACGCCGCATTCATTTTCCCACTCCGCATAGCGGCGCCCCGTCACTTGGCGGACAAAATCGGTCCGGCCAATTTCAAACCATACCAAGTAGTTGGTGTGGTACACCACCGCCATTTGATCCGTCTCTTGGTAACGAACGGTCAGGCGCGTTTCCGTCACTGTCGGCATCGCTGTCGCTCCTCTCCCTATAGCACTTTGGCCTTTCCGTTGTAGATGTAACCCCGCTCCGAATCGATGGTGACCACCATCCCGTCTTCCAACAATTCCATGGCGTTTTGTACGCCGACGATCACCGGAATGCCCAGCTCCAATCCGACAATGGCCGCATGGGAAGTCAGTCCCCCCTGTTCCGTAATGACAGCGGCGGCCTTTGCCATGGCCGGCACCAACTCCCGGTCGGTACTGACGGTGACGAGAATGGAGTCGGAGGTCATTTTGGCCAAAATTTCTTCCACGTCTTGTCCTTTGACGACACGGCCGGTCACGACTTGATGGCCGATGCCTTGCCCGTTGGCAATCACGTCGCCTACGACATGGATTTTCATCATGTTCGTCGTCCCCACCTCACCGATCGGCACACCGGCCGTAATCACCACCAGATCACCGTAGCTGATATATCCTTCGGACATGGCCCGCTCAACGGCACAGTTCAGCATTTTATCGATGGTGTTGGCCTTTTCTCCCAAAAGGGGTTGCACACCCCAATACAACGTCAGACGCCGTAACGTTTTTTCATTGTACGTGATCGCCACGATGGGACAGGAAGGCCGGTATTTGGAAATGAGCCGGGCCGTATAGCCGCTTTCGGTAGGCGTGATGATGGCCGTCACTTTCAATTCTAAAGCCGCCCCGGCCACCGCTTGGCTAATTTGATCGGTAATGGTCGTCTGGCCGGCCTGCCGGTGTTTGCGGAACATTTCCCGATAATCCAGCGCTTTTTCCGTCGTCTCGGCAATTTTGGCCATCATCCGGACCGCTTCCACCGGATATTGCCCTGAAGCGCTCTCGCCGGCCAGCATCACGGCGTCGGTGCCGTCGAATATGGCGTTGGCCACGTCGGTCGTCTCGGCCCGGGTTGGCCGGGGATTGCGCTGCATGGAATCGAGCATTTGCGTGGCGGTAATGACCGGCTTGCCCGCCCGGTTACATTTTTCAATGATCATTTTTTGCAGGAGAGGTACTTCTTCAACAGGAATTTCGACGCCTAAATCGCCCCGGGCGACCATCACGCCGTCGGCCACTTCCAAAATGCCATCGAGGTTTTCCACGCCTTCCCGGTTCTCGATTTTAGCAATAACTGGAATATCGGCTTGCATGTCGTCGAGGATGTGGTGAATTTCGAGGATGTCTTGCGGCTTGCGGACAAAGGAGGCGGCGATGAAATCAACGCCTTGCTCGACGCCGAAGCGAATGTCGGCCGCGTCTTTTTCGGTGATACCCGGCAGTCCTATGGACACGCCGGGTACGTTCACCCCTTTCCGGTTTCCCAACCGGCCGCTGTTTTTCACCACACAATGAATGTCTTGACCCCGAATCTCCTTTACTTCCAGCTCGATCAAACCGTCGTCCAACAATACTTTATTGCCGGGCCCAAGTTCGTCTACCAGTCCGGGATACGTAATGCTCACCCGTTCCGCCGTGCCGAGAACGTCATCGGCTGTAAGAACGAACGGTTGTCCCTCCTGTAACTGCACTTCGCCGGCTGCCAACATCCCGGTGCGAATTTCCGGCCCCTTCGTATCCAGCAAGATGCTGATCGTCTTCCCCAATTCCGCCGCCGCGCGGCGGATGTTGGCGATGATCTCAGCGTACTCTTCATGGGTGCCGTGGGAAAAATTCAGGCGGGCCACGTTCATCCCGGCGGCCATAAGTTGTTTCAGCGTCTCCAAACCTTTGCTGGCAGGTCCGATGGTGCAAACGATTTTCGTTTTACGCATGAATAAGCTCCTTTCGCTGAAACGTGACCGAGACCGTTCGACGACCAAGTTTAGTTAACCAACCAAGCTTAGATAGCCAATATGCCGGCCATATGATAAATGGACAAATCGGCTTGATGCTGGTTCGTAAACACTTCCGACATGGGAACGCTGCAAATTTCGTTGCGCCGCACCGCCACCATATGCCCGCTCTGCCCTTCCATCAAACATTGCACGGCAAAATGGCCCATACGGCTGGCCAACACCCGATCCACCGCGGTGGGGGAACCTCCCCGTTGAATGTGCCCAAGAACGGTTACCCGCACTTCAAAACCGGTCCGTTCCCGGATCCGGCGTCCGATTTCCAGACCGCTGGCGGCTCCTTCCGCCACCAAGATGATGCTGTGTTTTTTACCCCGTTGATAACCCCGATTCAACCGCTGAATCAATTCGTCCATTTGTTGCTCGATAGGGGCTTGCACTTCTGGAATCAAAATCGATTCGGCGCCCCCGGCCAAGCCGGCCCACAGAGCGATGTCGCCGGCTCCCCGGCCCATCACTTCCACGACGTATGTCCGTTCATGGCTGGAGGCCGTGTCCCGGATTTTGTCAATGGCCTCGATGGCCGTATTGACCGCCGTGTCGAAGCCGATGGTCGTGTCGGTGCCAGGAATGTCGTTGTCGATGGTGCCGGGCACGCCGATGACAGGAAACCCTTGTTCGTGCAAGCGCATGGCTCCCCGAAAAGAACCGTCGCCGCCGATGACAACAAGCCCGTCCACTTGCCGGTCCCTCAACTGCTGGAGCGCCTTGGCTTGCCCTTCCGGTGTCTTAAATTCTTCACAGCGGGCACTGCGCAAAATCGTCCCGCCCCGGTGGATGATGTCGCCGACGGAACCGACGTCCATCGGCATGAATTCGCCGGCGATGAGGCCGCTGTATCCGTGCAGCACACCGTATACTTCCAACCCGTGATACAAGCCGGTCCGTACCACGGCCCGAATGGCCGCGTTCATCCCCGGCGCGTCTCCGCCGCTCGTCAACACCGCAATGCGACGCATACGATCACCTCGCTGCTTGCTGTTGCTCGTAAAAACGACCAATGGCCCGAAACTTTTCATACCGCTGGGCGATGAGCTCGTCCCCGCTCATCCGTCCCAATTCCGCCAGCGAACGGCGCAACACTTGGGCAATGGATCGGGCTTGTTCGTCCACGTCCCGATGGGCGCCGCCCCGGGGCTCGGGAACGATGCCATCGATAATCCCGAATTCCATGATATCTTGCGCGGTGATTTTCATCGTCTGGGCCGCCCGTTTGGCCTGGCTCGCGTCTTTCCACAACAAGGCGGCGGCCCCTTCCGGTGAAATGACGGAATAAATGGCGTGCTCCAACATGTAAATATGATTTCCTACTCCCAACGCCAAAGCACCGCCGCTGCCGCCTTCGCCGGTAATGATGCAGATGATCGGCACGGCCAAGGAAGCCATCTCCCGCAAATTCCGGGCGATGGCCTCACTTTGCCCCCGTTCTTCCGCCGCCATGCCGGGGTAAGCTCCCGGAGTGTCAATAAAACAAATGATGGGGCGGGCAAACTTTTCCGCCTGTTTCATGAGCCGCAACGCCTTTCGGTACCCTTCCGGATGGGGCATGCCGAAGTTGCGGGCGATATTTTCCTTCGTGTCTTTTCCTTTTTGATGGCCGACGACCGTCACCGGCAGCCCTTCAAACTTGCCAATGCCGCCGACGATGGCCGGGTCGTCGCCGTACAGCCGATCGCCGTGCAATTCCACAAACGACGTGAACAACCGTTCGATGTAGTCCTTCGTCGTCGGCCGCGCCGTGTGCCGGGCCAACTGCATTTTTTGCCACGGTTCCAGATGGGCGTAAATATCCTCTTCCATTTGCCGGTATTTTTCTTCCAGCGTCTGCAGTTCCGCGGTCAAATCGAGCTCTTTTTCCTCCGCAAATCGGCGCAATTCGGTAATTTTGCGGCGCAATTCGGCAAGCGGGCGCTCGAATTCCAATTCGCTAGCCATGAAAGGCCTCCTTTGTCTCCGTCTCTTCATTAAAGGCCGCCCCGGCACCCTGCACTTGATGGAGATCCAGCAAATTAATGAGCATATCCCGCAGGTGTTTCCGATGCACGACCGCGTCCAGTTGCCCGTGGGCCAACAAAAATTCGGCCGTCTGGAAGTCTTCGGGCAATTTTTGGCGGATCGTCTGTTCAATGATGCGCCGGCCGGCAAAACCGATAAGCGCCCCCGGTTCGGCCAAATTGATGTCGCCTAACGAGGAAAAGCTGGCAGAGACACCACCGGTCGTCGGATTGGTAAAAACGGAAATGAACAGCCCGCCGGCTCCCTGAAAACGCGCCAACGCGGCGCTCGTTTTCGCCATTTGCATTAAGCTGAAAATCCCTTCTTGCATGCGTGCGCCGCCGGAAGCCGAAAACAAAATGAGTGGCAAACGCTGCTGGTGTGCCCGCTCAATGGCCCGGGTCACTTTTTCGCCAACTACCGAACCCATGCTGCCCATGATGAAACGGGAGTCCATGACGCCAACGGCCACCGGCCAGCCGCCTACCCGGCCGAACCCCGTGACCACCGCTTCGGTCAAACCGGTTTTGGCCATAATGTCGGACATTTTTTCCTCATAACCGGGAAATCCCAACGGATCTGCCGTCCGCAAGCCTACATCCCACTCGACAAACGTTCCTTTATCCAAAACGGCGCCCAGCCGTTCGGAGGCACTCATGGGAAAATGGTAGTCGCAACCTTTGCACACCTTCAAGTTGTTGGCCAATTCTTTGGCGTACATGATGGTGCCGCAAGCGTCACATTTGACCATCAATCCTTCGGGAATTTCTTTCTTCCCTCCGGCCGTCGGCTGTGGCGCCTCTTGCGGCAACGTGGCGTATTTGCGTTTTTTCGGAAAAAAATCTTTCAACATTTCCAACACCTCACAAGGCTCCAGCTTCAACTGCACGCAAGCACCATACCATCGCCATACCAAGTATTATCTTTCATTCCATGGAAGATTGCAAAATACGGTTCAAAACGTCCTGCGCGTCCCGGGCTTCCGAAGCCGGCACTTGAATTTCGTACTGTTTGGAAATGCTGGGTCGGACTTGCACCAAAAAGCCTTCTTCCGCCAACGCCGTTTCGATGCGGCGCGCCAGTTTTTCCGCGTGGGTGACGTAAATCACTTTCCACATGGCCATGGACCTCCTTATCACGACATGTCCGGCCTTTCCATCCTATGGCAGCTGTTCCTCCTGGTGGGCCCGCCGAGCCGAAGCGGCGGCGGCGATGCCGGCCACCAAGTCGTCCAAAAACGTGTGCACGCAACCGGATTTATGCTGGTTCAATTGGCCGATGACCCCCATTTTGACTTTGTCCAGATAGCCGAAGCTGGTCAATCCAATCGAACCGTACACGTTCGTAATCCCCAAGGCCAAGATTTCGTCCACTCCGTACAACGGATGGTCTTTTTCCAAAATGGTTTGCAACGGTTCTGGCAGCTTTTTTTCTTCCGCCAATTGATCCAAGGCGATGCCGGTCAATAACGTATACTGAACCTCCCGTTTCCGTAGAACCGCCTCAACGCTTTCCAGACAAGTTTCGATGGTTAAATTCGGATTGTAAGGCAATTGCAGCGCCTGCACGATTTCGGCGATTTGGTTCAACGTCACGCCGCGGGATTCCAACAATCGACAAATCTTATCAAACGCCATGCTGTTTCTCCTCTCCACTTCGCTGTCTCGCCGTCGATGCACCCTTTGTTCCGCAGGCGTATGTGCCCACTCCCAGCAGGCGCTCCACAGCTTCCCGCAATTGGATTGTATGTTTGACCAAGTATGGCGCATCCAGTCGGATGGCCTGTTCCTTTTCTTCATAATACAAAATGACCGGTTGATGTCCACGGTGCTGAAGAAGGATGTTTTTCAACTGACGCAGGGCGGGGGATGAGGAACGGGACTGGGGAATCCGGATGTATACCGGTTCTGCGGAAGAAGCCGCAAACTCCTCGAGCAACCTCATCCGCTCGACGATGAACGCCCTTCTTTCGCGGTCGTCCCAGCGGCCTTCCACCACACACAATAGCCCTTCTTGGATGCGTCCCAACCAATCCTTGAAAACCGACGGGAACAATGTCAAAGCAAGGGTGCCGGTGGCGTCCTCCAGTTCAGCGAAAGCCATCGGCTCCCCTTTTTTTGTCCGGACAATGCGGATTTGTTGCAAAATCCCCGCCACTTGCACCGGCTCGACGCTGTTGGCGCCCGTCGCTTCTTCAATGGTGCGTACTCCATGGGTCCGCATCAGCCTTTGCCACGTTTCCAACGGATGCCCCGACAAGTAAAAACCG
>Ga0181858_1000899_pt1 | contig 14550 bp, 12 predicted proteins | sample NewIslPassag4_SG_FD_130749 | JGI IMG/M metagenome (GOLD analysis project Ga0181858, IMG submission 130749) | Feedstock adapted compost microbial communities from Newby Island compost facility, Milpitas, CA, USA - Passage 4_SG | ecosystem: Engineered > Solid waste > Feedstock > Composting ...
CGCTGGACACGATCCGCGGCCTCGAGAAGCTGGAGATGCCCGAGGAGGACAGGGAAAAGATTTTCCGCGGCAATGCCGCCAGGCTGTTGAAGCTGCCCTTGCTGTGATTCTTAAGAAGCGCAAAAAAATCGGAGCCGCGGCGGCCCGTGCGGGCTGCCGCGGCTTTTGGGTTCATCCAAGCTCGAAGGGGCTCCTCGCTTCGCGCAGCACGCGGGCCATCAGTTCGGCCTCCGGGTAATCCTGGATGGCGAATTGCCGCACGGCCCGCTCCACGTCGTAGGGGACGCGCACCAGGGCGGCCGAGTGCGTGCGGCCGTCGCTCTCCAGCAGGATGTACGACGCCTGGGGCAGGCCGTCGAAGGGGAGGCCGACGCTCCCCGTGTTCAGCACCGCCTTCCCCCGCACATAGCGGATATAGGGGAAATGGACGTGGCCGTAGGCGAAGATGCGGGCTTGTCCGTCCTTGAGCAGGGCGGAGCCGATTTGTTCGGCGGAAGCGTCCGGCCAGACGGCGTCGAACAGGCTGTCGGGCGTCGCGTGGAAGGCGTGGAGGACGAGGTCTCCGCCCAAAGGCAGGAGCAGCTCATGGGGAAGCCCCTCCAGCCACTCCAGCTCCGTCTTCGTCAGGAAGCTTGCGCACCATTCCCGTTCCCGCTCCATCCTCTCCCGAACCGGATCCGGAATTTCTCCCGGCCGGATGCCCCGGACCGTCCACTCGTCCGTGTTCCCCTTGATCGCCAGCGCATCGTGCTCATGGACGAGATCCCGCACCATCTCCAGCGCCCGCTTGGGCTCGGGCCCGCGGAAGCAGATGTCCCCCAGGATGACGATGCGGTCCGCTCCGCGGCGGCGGATGTCGGACAGCACCGCCTCGAGGGCGACGGCGTTGCCGTGGATGTCCGAAATCAGCGCAAGTCTCATGATCGAATCTCTCCCCGGTCCATGGATTTGGTTCATCAGGAATTATAGCACGCGCGCATGATTTCGTGTCCGCCGATCCGGAAGAAGATGTTCGGGAAATCCGGGCATCGGGCGATCTTTTTGGGTAAAAAGTCGCAAAAATCTTGCCAGGAATTGGGCCATAGGAAATTTTTACAAGACTCCTTCTTAATGAAATATAATCTACCTTGGTATATTCCAGCTTCATAGGGGTATGTCTGTGCAGTACATATTTTTTTGCATGCGGAAATGATGGACAACCTGTACGGAAGGACAGGCAGACGGTCGGGAAATCGGAACCTTGGCGGCAGGACACGAAAGGTTTTCAGGGAGGTTGCATCATTGAGTTTCGGAAAATTCCTGCGATTTTTGCTCGGCAGCCTGTTGGCGGCAAGTTCCTTCCTCGCGGCGTTCGGGAGCGCATCTGCCTCGACGGCGGCGCCTGATCTTCAGGGACATTGGGCGGAAGCGGCCGTATCCGGATGGATGGAGCGGGGCATCGTGCGCGGTTACGAAGACGGCAGCTTCCGTCCGGACCGGCCGATCAGCCGGGCGGAATTCGTGGCGCTCGTCAATCGCGCCTTCGGCTTCAGCTCGGGCGCTTTTGGGGAAGCCGCATTCCGGGATCTGGACGAATCCCACTGGGCGTACCGCGACGTGCAGATTGCCGTGCAGTCCAACTATATCTCGGGGTACGGGGACGGGACCTTCCGCCCCGATCGGAACCTCACCCGGCAGGAAGCTGCGGTGATCGCTTCCCGGCTGCTGATCCGGCCTGCCGGCAGCGCGGGAGAGGCGGAGTTCCGGGACCGCGGCGCCATTGCCGACTGGGCGAAAGACGCGGTCAATCTGGCTCATGAGCTGGGGATTCTGTCCGGTTATGAAGACGGGACGTTTCGGCCAGATAGGCTCCTGACCCGCGCCGAGGCCGTGGTGATCCTGGATCGGGTGCTCCGGGCGCGGACGCTGGCCATCGAGACGCCGGGAATCTACGGGCCCGCCGAAGGCGTCGAGGATGTGTACCGGGACGTGGTCGTCCGGGCTCCCGGCGTCCAGCTCCGAAACATGGTCGTCCACGGGGATTTGACGATCTCGGAAGAAGTCGGCGAGGGAGACGTGTTCCTGAGCAACATCGCGGTCCGCGGCCACACGTATGTCTACGGCGGCGGGGAAAACAGCATCCATGTGGTGGACTCCTTTCTCGTTTCCGTGACCGTGGACAAGAAGACCGGGGGCATTCGCATCGTCGTGGAAGGGGCGTCGTCCGTGGCCGAGGTGGTGATTCACACGCCCGCCACCGTGGACGCGAGCCAGGCGGCCGTAACGGTCGGCAGCGTGAAGCTGAGCGAAAACCTTCCCCCCGGTTCCAAAGTGACGCTGACGGGATCCTTTGAAACCGTGGAGATCGCCGTCAGCGAAATCAGCGTCGAGATCCCGGCGGGAGCGGTTGAAAACCTGGTGGCGGGCGAAGCGGCCGAGGGAACGACCATCGAGCTCGGCGCCGAAGCCCGGATCGCGGCCGTTGTTCTGGAAGCCGTGGCGAAGGTGACCGGCGCGGGCACCGTGGAGAAGATGACCGTCAGCGAAAAGGCCGCGGCGGCCGCGACAATCGAGGTGGCGGTTGCGGAGATCGTCGTTCCGGAGGGAGTGGAGCCGCCCGCGGTGCAGCGGCCGCAGGAGTCGGTGTCCGGGTCTGCGCCCGAGCCGGCGCCCGTCCTGCCGCCCCCGTCCGGGGGACCGGCTCCGCCTCCGCCGCCCGGGGAACCGGAGCCGCCGGAGGAACAGACGCCTCCGACTCCGGTGGCGGACGTGGCGCTGAGCGGTGTCCTCACGCCGGGCGAGACGATTTCGGCCGAGCCGGCGCCGGCCGGAGCGACGGTGCAGTTCCAGTGGCAGCGGGCCGATGAGGCGGACGGCGAGTTTGCGGACATCGAGGGGGCGACGGAGAGCAGCTACGAGGTCCGGCCGGAAGACGAGGGCAAATGGATCCGGGTGCGGGTGACGGGCACGGGCGGCTTCACGGGAACGGCCGTCAGCCCGGCCCGGAAGGCGCTCCCGGCCGGAATCGGCGTGGCGGCGCAGGATTTCGGCGTGGTGCAAAGCGCCTCTTCCGGCGTCATCGGCTACAACGTCGGGTTCCGGCTGCTCGAGGCGGCGGCCGCCGACGCGGAACGGATCGTCATCACGCTGTACAGCGGCGAGGATGAGGTCGCCCGCGTCATTTCCAGCGAGCGGATTATGGAGGAATTTCCGAATGTCTCCGTCCTGTCGGCTCCCTTCGACGTGCTGGGCAGCTTTGACTACGAGGGGGACGGCTACTGGGACTACAGCGGATGGACGGGACCCGTCGTCCCGGACAAGGCGGTGATCCGGGTCGAGTTCCTGAACGGAGCGGTGCGGGAGGCGGTCAACACCCGCCTGACCGGGAATCCGGAGATCCTCCAGGTCCTGTCGATCGAAGCGACGACCTATTTCGGCAACCCCGCTTCCGTCTATCTGTATTTCGATATCGCCACGAGGCACGGGTATACGATCGGGTCCCTGTCGGAGCTGAAGCTGACGGCTTACCTCGAGGGGAGCAGGCTCGCCTCCGCCAGCCTGAAGAAGGAAAAATTCCAGGAGTACGCCGGGAAAGTCTCCCTGGGGGGGTCCTTCCGGAGCAGCGATTCCTCCACCTCCTGGGATGTGGAGAACTTCGCCTTTGACGGCAGGCTGCCGGACCTGCTGGAAATCGAGTACACGATCAAAGGGAATCGGTTCCTGCTGAGATTGCACGATCCCTACTGGATCAATCACGGTTACTTGCCCGTGGCCCGGATGAAATACGAACATGATGGGATTCTGGAGATCGAGGCGTTCTCCTCCATCCAGGACGCGCTGGACATTTCCGAGCCCGGCGACTACCGGATCCTCGTCGACAGCTGGAATTACGGCGACGGTGAGATCTGGATCCGGCAGAAGGAGGGCGTGAACCTCACGCTTCAGGGCCTGCGCAGGGACGTCGTGTTGAAAAATCCGATCCGCATCGACGGCGCCGGCCGGTGGAGCGAGAGCGAAATGCTGACGATCCGGAACTTCACCTTCGATTTTTCCGGTGCCGGCAAATCCGGGACGATTATTTCCGCGACGGATAAAGATGTGGTGGGCCCCACCAACAACTATGCCCACAACCTCACGATCGAGGACGTCGACTTCATCGGAACCCGTGAGGGCGGCATCGAAATCGTGGCGGTCAAGACAACGCTGGGAACCACCTTCGGGCTGACGATCCGCGGGTGCACCGGGACCGGGCTGCACAGTCTCGGCCAACTGCATGTGGCGAGAGGGTTCACCGTGGAAAACTGCAAGGTGGAGAACAGCGAGAGCGGCATCAGCTACTACGGCACCGGCCCCGCGGTCATCCGGGACCTGACGGTGGACGGCGAAAACTATGGCGTCCGCGCGGGCCAGGGCTCCGGAACGCCGCGGGAAACGGACACACTGACCATCGAGAACAGCGATCTCAAGGCCCGATACCCGATCTACCTGCGCGGCGATGCGCCGATGACCGTCTATCTGAAAGGCAACACCACGCTTAACGCTCTTGATGGCGGGGAGGAAATTCACATCACGGTCAACCCCTCCTATGAAATCCGGATTATCCGGCAGGATTGACCCAACCCCATCCTCCGGCTCTTCCGGCGGCGATTGGCCCGCCGGGGACCGGGGGATTTTTTTCGTTCCTCAGCGTGTGCCCAGAGGTCTTTGGAGCATCTGATCCAGATGGTAGGCGAGGATGCGGCGGATTGTTTCCGGGGTGACGGAATCCGGATTGCCCAGGGCGTGCACGACGATCCCGTCCAGAAGAGCCTGCAGGCGCCTTGCCTCCAGTTCCGCGTCCAGGCCGGTCCGGTCCGGAAGGAGGGCGAGGAGCGCTTCCGCGAGCATCCGCATGAAGCGCAGCATGGACTCGTGCACCTCCGCGGACAGGGGGGCCAGCGCGGGATCGACCAGCGCCCTGCTTACGAAGCCGAGCCACACGATCGATTCGGACACCCGCTCCTCGTCAAGCGGCAGCACCTCCTCCAGCATCCTTGTCACGTCGGCGCGGATATCTCCCGTGAGGCCCTGCTCCTGCAGCTGAAAGATCCGCTTTTCCACGCGTTCGCTGATGAGGCGCATCGAGAAGGCCAACAATTCGCTCTGGCTTTTGAAATAATGGCGCAGGGAGCCGACGGACATGCCGGCTTCCTTCGCCACGTTTCGCACCGTGGCGCCCTCCAGTCCGTGCCGGCGGATGACGCGCCAGGCGGCTCTGGCCAGTTCCTTGCGGCGAGCTTCGTGATCGATGATCTTCGGCATGCCCCCATTATAGCAGGTTGATTTTTTTAATACAACTGTGCTAAGATAACGCTGCGCTGTTTTTCGTACAGTTGTATCAGAAAAAACTTTCGGGGGAGAACCGCCATGATCGGACTGCTGATCGTCGCCTGCGAAATTACCTTCTGGGTGTTTGTCCTCGCCGGGCTGTTTTTCCGCTACATCCTGAGGGCGAAGCGGCTGGGCGCGGCGTTTCTCATCGGCACGCCGCTCATCGATCTGGTGCTGCTTGCCGCCACGGCCGTCGACCTGCGGAACGGGGCGACCGCCAACGTCTTTCACGGGCTTTCGGCCATTTACATCGGGGTGTCCGCGGCTTTCGGCCACTCGATGATCCGCTGGGCGGACGTGCGGTTTGCCCACAGGTTCGCCGGCGGACCGCCACCCGAGCCGGGACCGAAATACGGGCTCGAGCATGCCCGCCATGAGCGGCGGATGTGGTACCGGCACCTGCTCGCCTGGGCGATCGGCTGCGCCCTTCTGTACGGCATGATCCTGTATGTGGGCGATGCGGAGAGGACGGCGCAGCTCTTCTGGACCATCCGGACGTGGACGGTCGTGCTCGTCGTCGACTTTCTCATCAGCTTCAGCTACACCCTGTGGCCGCGGAAAGAGAAAGGGTCCTCCGCGGCAGAACGGTGAAGACAGCGGGGCGGCCGGCACGTTCGGCCCCGGCGGCGTGGCGGGTCTTGCGGCGCATCCCGACCTGGGGCGCGGCCGGACCCGGCGGACCCGCCGTGCGGCCGGACTGGGAAGCACCCCGCTTGGCCGGGCAGCCGGACGAATGCTATCATGAAGCCATGGCGAACGGAAGGAGGGAGTCCATGCGGCTCAAGCTGGAAGGGATCGAGAAGCGGTTTGACGGAAAGGAAGTGCTCCGGGGCATCGATGCCACCTTCGAGCAGGGCAAGATCTACGGGCTGCTCGGCCGCAACGGCGCCGGGAAGACGACGCTGTTCAACTGCCTGAGCGGGGAACTGAAGATGGACGGAGGATCCGCCTGGCTGGAGGAAAACGGCAGCTTGCGCCCGCTCGAGGAAAAGGACGTCGGCTATGTCTACTCCACGCCGATCCTGCCGGAGTTTCTGACGGGGTACGAGTTTTTGTCCTTTTTCCTGGACATCAACCGGGAGCGGCTGAAGCCGGAGGACGTGCGGCCGATCGACGACTATTTCGACCTGATGGGCATGGCGAAGGACGACCGCCACCGGCTGATCAAGGGCTACTCCCACGGCATGAAAAACAAGCTGCAGATGCTGCTCATCCTCATCACCCGGCCGCCGGTCATCCTGCTGGACGAGCCGCTCACCTCCTTTGACGTCATCGTGGCGTTGGAAATGAAAAACCTGCTCAAGGAGATGAAGGCAGGCCACATCCTCGTTTTTTCCACCCATATCCTGCAGCTCGCCACCGACCTGTGCGACGAGATCGTGCTTTTGCACAACGGGAAACTGTCGGCGGTGTCCGGGGAGCTCCTGCGGAGTCCGGAGTTCGAACAGTCCATCATCGAGCTGCTGAAGGATGAGGGACCCGAGGTGGAGAACCGTGCTGAAAACGTTTAACACCCTGATGGCGATCCAGACGGCCACCTACGTCAACCTTCTGCTGTACTGCCTGCGCCTCGTGCCCCCGCTGCGCCGGATCGTCCGGGAATCCGCCTTCGCCCGTGTGCGGCTCAAGAAGGCCATCGCCGCGGTCGTGCGCATCGCGGTGCCGGTCGGACAGGCGGCGCTTTCCCTCGCGTACGTCGGGTTTGTTCTGCACCTGCCGGTCACCTCTTTCGGGGAGCGGCTACTGCCGGAAGAACAGCTCGCGCAGTTCGTCCACGCGCTGTTCCTGCTGAGCTTCGTCGTGGCGGGCGTGACGAGCGCCGCGATGCTGGAGCCGAGGAGGGGCAAATTCATCGCCGTGCGGCTCCTGCGCATGTCCCCGGCGGAATACATGAGGGTGACCTTGACGCACAAATACGTCTGGTACTTCCTCCGCATGGCGCTGGCGCTCGCGCTGTTCGGCCGGCTCCTGGGACTTGAGGTCTGGCGGGCAGCGCTCCTCGCCGCCGCGGCCGCGATGGCGCGGGTCCTGTGGGAATACGTGCACCTGAAGGCGTTCGAGCGTGCGGGATTCGTGATCGTCCGGAAAACCGGCCTCGTCTGGGCGGTCATCCTGGCCGGCTATGCGTGCGCCTATGCGCCGCTCGTCTGGCCGGCGGCACCATCTCTCGCCCCGCTGATTCTGCATCCGGTGTTTCTCGTCGCCGTCATCGCGGCGGGAGCTGCGGCCGCGTACCGGCTCGCCCGCTACGGAAATTACCGAGCGGTGGTGGAGGCGGCGACGCGGCGGGACGATCCGATGATCGACCTGGGGAGAGCCATGTCGGAAGCGAACCGGCGCAGCCTGCGGATGGGCGAGGCCGACTATGCGCTCGACGAGGAGAAGGCCGAACGGGCGGCGAAGGTGCGGACGAGCACCGGATACGCCTATCTGACGGATCTGTTTTTCGAGCGGCACCGGAGGCTCGTGCGCCGGCCCGTTCACATCCGCCTGTGGGTGATCGCCGGCGTCGGGCTGGCGGGACTCGCCGCGGGCCGTCTGTTCGCTCCGGAGGCGGGCCGGTACCTGGCGCTGCTGATGGAAACGAAGCTCCCCGTGCTGTTTCTGGCCATGCTGTACCTGTCCACGGGCGAGCAGATGTGCCGGGCGTTTTTCTACCATTGCGACGTGAACCTGCTCAGGCACCGGTTCTACCGGAACGACGCCTTCGCCCATTTCTTCATCCGGCTCGTTCGGCTGATCGGCCAAAACGCGCTGGTCGCCGCGGCGCTCGCCGCCGCGCTGACGGTGGTGTACCTGGAGGCGGGCGGCGGGACCTGGGGACCGGAGATCGTCTTTCTGTGGATCAGCGCCCTCGCGCTGTCGGTGTTTTTCAGCGTCCATCACCTGGCCCTGTACTACCTGCTGCAGCCGTATACGACGGAGCTGAACGTCCGGAATCCGCTCTTTTTCCTGTTCCATTCGGTCATCGGGGGCATCTGCGGGCTCAGCCTGTTCATCCGGGTTCCGTCCGGCGCGGTCGCGGCCTGCGCGGCGGCGCTGGCGATCGTGTATCTCCTGGCCGCGCTTGTGCTCGTCCGCCGGTACGGCAGCCGCACGTTCCGGGTGAAGTAGACGACGGAATGCGGGTGAAGCGTACGCCGGAAAGCGGGTGAAGCGGGCGCCGGAATGCGGTATCATGTTGTTGAAGACAAAACCGCAGGGGAGGCGGTTCCGGATGAATGTCTACGGGTTTGAGGCGAAGCGCATCGACGGGACGGTGCAGTCGCTGGCGGATTACCGGGGGAAGGTGCTGCTCATCGTGAACACGGCGAGCCGGTGCGGCTTCACGCCGCAGTTCGAAGGGCTCGAGAAGCTGTACCGGGAATATCGCGGCCGGGGGTTCGAAGTGCTCGGGTTTCCGTGCAACCAGTTCGGCGGGCAGGATCCGGGCACCAACGAGGAGATCCTGGAATTTTGCCGGTTGAACTACGGCGTATCCTTTCCGATGTTTGCGAAGATCGAGGTCAACGGGCGCAACGCCCACCCGCTGTTCCGCTGGCTCAAGAGCCGGACGGGCCTGCCCGGATTCAATGCGATCAAGTGGAATTTCACCAAGTTCCTGATCGACCGCGAGGGCCGGGTGGTCAAACGGTATGCGCCGGTGACGAAGCCGGAGCGAATCGGGCGGGACATCGAGCGGCTGTTGGGTCAATCTCCCTGGTCTGGTGAAGAACTGCGGCAAGTCTGATTAAATCGTGATGAATCCTGAGAAGGGAATTATGCAATGAGAATGGATCCAATATCCATAGTTTGGTATAATGCTGTCTGGAGGTGAATGCGGCCATGGCATATGTCAAACTGGAAACAATGCCGCATGATGGAAGGATCGCCAACGTGATTTTGGACCGGCCGGAGGCGCGCAACGCTTTCAATACGGACATGGCCCGAGAGATAAGGGACCTGTTCCGGTCGTTGGCGAAAAGCGATGTTCGAGTCATCCTTCTGAGTTCATCCAACAGCGTTGCCTTTTGCGCCGGCGCCGATCTGAAGGAGCGTAATGGCATGACCGACAGGCAGTGGCGGGAGCAGCACAGGTTGTTCGAAGAGATGTTCAATGCCGTTGCGGATGCTCCGCAGCCGGTCATAGCCGTCGTGGACGGATACGCTTTGGCGGGAGGATTCGAGCTGGTGCTGAACTGTGACATGATCGTCTGTGCCAAAACCGCTACCTTCGGTCTTCCCGAAGTGACCCGAGGGATCATGCCCGGGGGTGGTGGCACCCGGCTGCTGTCTCGGCGCATCGGCGTGCATCGGGCGAAGGAGTGGCTGTGCACCGGCCGGATGGTGAGCGCGGAAGAGGCGCAAGCAGCGGGACTGTTGAATCGGCTGACGGATGCGGAACATCTGCTGGAAACGGCGCTTGAGCTGGCGGGACAAATCGCGGACAACGCCCCTCTCGCGGTGCAAGCATGCAAACAGTCGGTGGATGAGCTTTTTGGCATGGATACAAGGGCAGCGCGGGAGCGGGAGATTGAGTTCTACAACCGCAGCGTGGACACGGAGGACCGTCTGGAAGGCGTGCGGGCTTTTGTGGAAAAGCGCAGGCCGGTATTCAAGGGGAAATAGGATCGCGAAGTGGAGCGGCTGTCTGCAGGCGGTCGGGATGGAACAGAGAGTTACGGGAGCGTGGAAATGGAACATGAAAAACAGCGAACTGCATGATGAGCTTCGCAATGGCGTGCGGGCGCTGTGCGAAAAATTTCCGAACGAATATTGGCGGAAAGTGGATGAAGAAGGCGCATATCCGGAGGAGTTCGTCCGGGCTCTGACGGATGCCGGATACCTCGCCGCTCTCATTCCGGAGGAATACGGCGGGTCGGGGTTGTCGCTCACCGAAGCTTCCATTATCATGGAGGAAATCAACAAGTCGGGGGCAAACGCCGGGGCATGCCACGCCCAGATGTACACGATGGGGACGCTCTTGAGGCATGGGTCTGAGGAGCAGAAAAGGAAATACTTGCCGAAAATAGCGGATGGCTCGCTACGCCTGCAGGCGTTCGGCGTCACCGAACCCAACACGGGATCGGACACGACCCGGCTGCGCACGACGGCGGTCCGGAAGGGGGATCGTTACGTCGTAAACGGGCAGAAGGTGTTCATTTCCCGGGTGCTGCATTCGGATTTGATGCTGCTTTTGGTGCGGACGACACCTCTGGACCAGGTCCGGAAGCGGACGGAAGGACTGTCGGTTTTGCTGGTGGATCTGCGGGAAGCGATCGGCAACGGCATTACGGTGCGCCCGATCCGTACGATGATGAACCACGCTACTACGGAATTGTTTATTGAAGATTTGGAGGTGCCGGCGGAAAACCTCATTGGCGAAGAAGGCATGGGATTCCGGTACATCCTGGACGGCATGAACGCGGAGAGAATTTTGATCGCTTCAGAATGCATCGGTGACGGGTACTGGTTTATCCGCCGGGCGACGGAATATGCGAAACATCGCATCGTATTTAACCGTCCCATTGGGCAAAACCAGGGAATCCAGTTCCCGATCGCCCGGGCATACGTCAATCTGGAGGCTGCCAACCTGATGCGCTTTCGCGCGGCGGAGCTGTTCGACAGCGGAAAGCCCTGCGGGAAGGAAGCAAACATGGCGAAGCTGCTGGCGGCGGATGCATCCTGGGAGGCGGCCAACGTTGCACTGCAGACTCACGGCGGGTTCGGGTTTGCGGCAGAGTACGACGTGGAGCGGAAATTCCGGGAGACACGGCTTTACCAAGTGGCGCCGATTTCCACCAATTTGATCCTGTCTTACGTGGCGGAGCACGTGCTCGGGCTTCCGAGATCGTACTGAAGAGGTGCGGAGGCATGCAATTTCCGAAGAAGGCGGAGATCATCGAGGTCGGACCGCGAGACGGTCTGCAGAACGAGCCGGGTCCGATCACCGTCGAGCAGAAGAAAGAATTGATCCGGAGGTTGGCGGACACGGGCTTAAGCAGAATGGAGACAGCTTCTTTCGTCAACCCCAAATGGGTGCCTCAAATGGCGGACGCCGAAGAAATCGCCGCCTGGTGCAATCACCTCGGAATCACGTGGATCGCGCTGACGCCCAACGTGAAGGCGGTCGAACGGGCCATTGCGGCGAAGGCGCCGCAGATTGCCGTATTTGTCGGGGCGAGCACGGCGTTCAACAAGAAAAACATCAACAAGTCGACCGAAGAATCGCTGCAGGAATGCAAGCAAATCTTTGAGACAGCCAAATCGCAAGGGATTTTTGTCCGAGCCTATATCTCCATGGCCTTCTCGTGCCCGTATCAGGGGAAGGTGACCTTTGAAGAGGTGGAACGAGTTTGCCGCAGTTTTGTCGACCTTGGAGCGGATGAAATCGATGTGGCGGACACCAACGGCTTTGCCAATCCGAAGCAGGTCTATGAGAGATTCAGCCGGCTACGCGAGTTGTTTCCGGAGGCGGTGTTTGTCGGACATTTTCACGATACGAGGAAGATGGCGCTGGCGAACACATTGGCTGCGATGCAGGCCGGGGTGGAGAAATTCGACAGTTCCATCGGAGGATTGGGAGGCTGCCCCTTTTCTCCGGGAGCGACAGGCAACCTGGCGACGGAAGATTTGCTGCTGATGTTGAACGAGATGGGCATTGATACGGGTGTGTCGCTTGACAACCTGCTGGAGCACGTACCGTTTGCCAAATCTCTATCCGCCGGATGGAACGGGTGACCGCAGTTCGTTGACTTGATCACCAATCTGTAATAAGATGAAATCAACAAAATTGGATCCATTATCCCGTATCAAATTCAAATCATCCGCACAATTGGAAATGATGTCCATTATCCGGCAACGAAAGGCAGTGAAACAATGGCAGAACTCCGGGACGTCCACTGCGACGACATCACGAGAGCGGTCAAATACATGTGCATGGAAGCGAATTTTCATCTGGGCGACGATGTGATCGCGGCATTCGAGCGCGCTCTGAAGCAGGAACAATCCGAGGTCGGCAGGGACATACTCCGGCAGTTGATCGAGAACGCCCGGATCGCCTCAAGCGAGCGGGTGCCGATGTGCCAGGATACGGGAATGGCCGTTTTCTTCGTGGAATTGGGCCAGGACTGCCACATCACGGGAGGTTCCCTCTACGATGCGATCAACGAAGGTGTCCGCCAGGGATATAGGGAGGGATATCTGCGCGCTTCGATCGTTGGCGACCCCCTGGTCAGGAAAAATACGGGGGACAACACGCCGGCCGTCATCCATATCGAATTGGTGCCAGGCAATCGGTGCATCATTCACATGGCGGCCAAGGGATTTGGCAGCGAAAATATGAGCCGTCTGCAGATGATGAAGCCGTCCGACGGCATCGAGGCGGTGAAAGCGTTTATCCTGGACACGGTGAATCTTGCGGGCCCGAACGCCTGCCCGCCTATGATCGTGGGTGTTGGCATCGGGGGGAATTTTGAACTGTCCGCCTATTTGGCGAAAAAGGCACTGCTCAGGCCGATCGGGAAACGAAACCCGCGGGAAGATCTGGCGAAGCTGGAGGAAGAGCTTATCGACAAAGTGAACCGGCTTGGAATGGGACCGCAGGGAATGGGCGGGACGACGACGGCGCTCGATGTGCATGTGGAAGTATACGCCACCCATATTGCCGGGCTGCCGGTGGCTGTCAACATCAATTGCCACGCCAGCCGGCACAAGACGGTCGTGTTGTAGGCTGGAGTTCATCCGCAGGAGAGGAGGTGGGAGATTTGGCGGTGAAGCTGGTCGGTTTACCGCTTGCACCCGAAACCATCGCGAACCTGAGGGCAGGGGACCGGGTGGAACTGACCGGTGTGCTGTACACGGCGAGGGATGCGGCGCACAAGCGGATGTATGAATCGCTGGAACGGGGAGAGAAACTCCCGTTCGATCTCGAGGGACAAACCATCTACTATGTGGGGCCGACTCCTCCGAAACCGGGTCAGATCATCGGCTCAGCCGGGCCGACAACGAGCGGAAGAATGGACAAATATACGCCCAGGCTGCTGGAGCGCGGACTGAAAGGAATGATCGGCAAGGGAAGGCGCCAGAAGGAAGTGAAAGACGCAATCGTCAGACACGGGGCGGTCTATTTTGCCGCTGTCGGCGGGGCTGCAGCGCTCATTGCAAAAACGATCAAACGTGCCGAAGTGATCGGCTATCCCGATTTGGGCACCGAAGCCATTTACCGGTTGGAGGTTGAGAGGTTTCCGGCCATCGTCATAAATGACATCTATGGCGCAGATCTCTACGTAGACGGGGAGAGAAAATTTCGTACCATGGAGTGATCGCAAAGATGCTGCCCTTAATCGGTATAACCGTCGTTTCCCTTGAGCAGGCGATCGCAGCGCCGTTTGCCACCCGACATTTGGCCGATCTCGGAGCCAGGGTCATCAAGGTGGAACGGCCGGGAACCGGCGATTTTGCCCGCGGTTATGATGAGACCGTCCACGGGCTTTCCAGCCATTTCATCTGGTGCAACCGATCCAAGGAATCGCTGACTTTGGACTTGAAGAGTTCGGAAGGAAGGGAAATACTGGACAAGCTCCTGGAAAAGGCGGACGTCTTCATCCACAACCTTGCTCCCGGAGCCGTGGACCGCCTGGGTTTTGGAGCGCGCGAACTGCAAAAAAAGTTTCCCCGGCTCATCGTCTGCGGCATATCCGGTTACGGAACAACCGGTCCTTATGCGAACAAGAAGGCTTATGACCTGCTCATCCAATGCGAGGCGGGTTTGCTTTCCATCACGGGAACCCCGGATACCCCCTGCAAAGTGGGCATTTCCGTTGCCGATATCAGCGCGGGCATGTACGCTTTCAGCGGGATCCTGACCGCCCTCCTCCATCGCCAAAGCACGGGAAAAGGCGCCGTGCTGGAAATTTCCATGCTGGAGGCCCTGGGGGAATGGATGGGGTTTCCAATGTATTATACGGCATATGGAAAAGTGGAACTGGAACGCACCGGTTCAAGCCACGCTTCCATTTATCCTTATGGTGCGTTTCGCGGCAGTGACGGGAAGCAGGTATTCCTGGGCATCCAGAACGAGCGGGAATGGGCCCGCTTCTGCGCCGAAGTGCTGAAAAAGCCGGATCTGGCCGATGACCCCCGCTTTCAAAGCAACTCAATGCGCATGCAGAACAAGGAGGTTTTGCAGGAAATCATTGAAAATATCTTCAGTGCCATTCC
>Ga0181858_1000908_pt1 | contig 14490 bp, 15 predicted proteins | sample NewIslPassag4_SG_FD_130749 | JGI IMG/M metagenome (GOLD analysis project Ga0181858, IMG submission 130749) | Feedstock adapted compost microbial communities from Newby Island compost facility, Milpitas, CA, USA - Passage 4_SG | ecosystem: Engineered > Solid waste > Feedstock > Composting ...
CCGTTAGAGCCTGAGATCGAGCGCGCCCGACGGCCGGATGCCGCCTGTAACGGAACAGCGTACCGTTAGCGGCTCGGTTGTGGGGCGCGAGTGCGCTCTAACGGAACGTGGTTCCGTTAGAGCCTGAAATCGAGCGCGCCCGGCGGCCGGATGCCGCCTGTAACGGAACGTGGTTCCGTTAGCGGCTCGGTTGTGGGGCGCGAGTGCGCTCTAACGGAACGTGGTACCGTTAGAGCCTGAGATCGAGCGCGCCCGACGGCCGGATGCCGCCTGTAACGGAACAGCGTACCGTTAGCGGCTCGGTTGTGGGGCGCGAGTGCGCTCTAACGGAATGTGGTTCCGTTAGAGCCGGTGAACGGATATCCGGCCGATCAATTCGCCGCCGGCCGCTCCGTAAAGATCTGGAACGTGACGCCGTACCGGTCCCTGACGATGCCGTAGGCCGGGCTGAAGTAGATCGGGGCGAGCGGTGCGACGACCTCGCCGCCGTCCTTCAGCGCGTCGAAGATGCGGGTGGACGCTGCGACATCGGGCGCCGTGATGCAGATTTGGACGCGGGGGCCGGCATGCGCGGGCTCGCCGGGCAGGCAGTCCGCGACGTACAGTTCGGCGCCGCCGAACACGAGGACCGAGTGGGTGATGCGATTGCGCGCTTCGGCAGGCAGCGCCTGGGCGTCGGCGTCCGGCGCCTCGCCATAGGTCTTGACGAGGACGACCTGCGCGCCGAGAGCCGATTCGTAGAACCGGATCGCCTCCCGGGCCTGTCCGTCGAGCAGGATAAACGGGGTTGCCTTGTACGACATGAATCATCTCTCCTTGCGATGGATTCCGGGCACGGGCGATGCCGGGGAAGGTCGACCGCCCGTGTCCGACGTCATTGTATCCCGGATTGGTGACAGGTACGGTCATGAATCCGGTTGTGGTATAATTGGAATGTTATTTTGCTGACGATGAGAAAGGACTGCGTATGCGCCTATGAAGAGCGATGTGCTCGATGAACTGCGGACGGAAGTGACGCGCCGCCGCACATTTGCGATTATTTCCCACCCGGACGCCGGGAAAACGACGCTGACGGAGAAGCTGCTGCTGTTCGGCGGAGCGATCCGCGAAGCGGGCAGCGTCAAAGCGCGCAAGGCCAACCGCCACGCGACATCCGACTGGATGGAGATCGAGAAGCAGCGGGGCATTTCGGTGACGAGCTCGGTGCTTCAGTTCGACTACAAGGGCCATCGGGTAAACATTCTCGACACCCCGGGCCACCAGGATTTCAGCGAAGACACGTACCGCACGCTGACGGCCGCGGACAGCGCGGTCATGCTGATCGACGCGGCCAAAGGCGTCGAGGCGCAGACGATCAAGCTGTTCCAGGTGTGCGCGAAGCGGGGCATTCCGATTTTCACGTTCATCAACAAGCTTGACCGGGAAGGCCGGAATCCGTTCGATCTGATGGAGGAGATCGAGCGGGTGCTCGGCATCCGTTCGGTGCCGATGAACTGGCCGATCGGCATGGGCCGGGAACTGTGCGGCGTGTACGACCGGATGAAGCATCAGGTCGAGCGGTTCCAGGGCGCCAGCCATGACACGATCGAAGTGCACAAGGTAGACGACTACCGGGACGAGAGCATCCGCGACATGGCCGGGGACTACCTTTACGAGCAGCTCTGCCAGGACCTTGAGCTGCTCGATGTCGCGGGCGATCCGTTCGATCTGGAGAAGGTGCGGCGCGGCGAGCTGACGCCGGTCTTCTTCGGCAGCGCGATCAACAATTTCGGCGTGCAGACGTTCCTCGAGAACTTCCTCGAGCTCGCGCCGGCGCCGACGCCGCGGAAATCGCAGAACGGCGAAGTGGAGCCGCTCAGCCCGCGGTTCAGCGGGTATATTTTCAAGATTCAGGCGAACATGAATCCGGCGCACCGCGACCGGGTCGCGTTCCTGCGCATCGTCTCGGGACGGTTCGAGCGCGGCATGACGGTGCGGCACGTGCGGGCCGGCCGCGAGATCAAGCTGTCGCAGCCGCAGCAGTTCCTCGCGCAGGACCGGGACATCGTCGAGAAGGCGTATCCCGGCGACATCGTCGGATTGTTCGACCCCGGCATTTTTCGGATCGGCGATTCGCTGGCGGAAAAAGAGGCCATCGTGTTCGACGAGCTGCCGACGTTCTCGCCGGAACTGTTCGCGAAGGTCACGGTCAAAAACGCAATGAAGCACAAGCAGTACCAGAAGGGGATCGACCAGCTGACCGAGGAGGGCACGGTGCAGGTGTTCTTCTCGACGGGCGGGTTCGACGAGACGATTCTCGGCGTCGTCGGCCAGCTCCAGTTCGAGGTGTTCGAGTACCGGATGAAGGTGGAGTACGGCGTCGACATCGAGCTGCACCGGATGCCGTTCCAATTCGCCCGCTGGCTCGTCGGGGACAACATCGACACGTCGAAGTTCCGCATCAACTCGACGGTGGTGCGGGACAAGAAGGACCGGCTCGTCGCGCTGTTCGAGAGCGAATATGCGCTGCGGACGGCGATGGAGAAAAACCCGGATGTGAAGTTTCTCGAGACGGCCCCGTAAGCCGCAGACCGCGAAAAAGGCAGAGATTGCAGAAACGGCAACCGGATGCCGGCCGTCGTCGGTTTGCGCGTACCGGGACCGTCAAGCACCGCCATGGCGCCGGTACGTCAGCCGCAACCATGACGCCGCCGGAGCGGACAGCGGGGCCGCGCCCCCAAAAAAATTCAATCCTGTCGATTTGCGGCGAAATTAGGACTTTGGAATCATTGTGCTATCGACAAGTACCGTAGAAAATGGCATCATATGGTTATGCACCACGAGCGATCGCAAGCTTGCTTCCGCAGTACCGTTCGTCCATGTCTTGTCTTCGTCTCATGTCGCAGCCGACTTGCTTGTTGCATCATGGTGCATGGTCGATCATGGACGAAAGCCTGTCGACCTGTCGACAAAGGCGGGCAAGGGAGCGGAGGAAGTCATGCGCATGAATGGATCATACGGGGAAATCGCGGACGCCGCCGGGATAGATGGCGGCGCTCCTTCTGTGTTTAGGGCCGGAAGGCGTACGCAGATGATCCGTCGCGGGACCGTGTCGGATATGGATCGGGTCGTCGCGGAGCTGTCGGATGCGGACGGCGTCATGGTGATCGATATCGATCGGTTCCAAGATATCAATCTCGCGTTCGGCCGGGAAGCCGGCGACCGGCTGCTGGCCGGGACGGCCGAGCGGATCGCGTCCATCGCCGGGCGCGACGCTTGGCACCGGACGGGCGACGACGAGTTCCTGGTCGTCATCCGGAAGCGCCGCGGCGAACGCGAAGCCGCCGGCCTGCTCGAGTCGATCCGGCTCGCGCTCGGCGAGCCGTTCGAGCTGGACGGCGCGACCGTCCGCACGGCGGTCAGCATCGGCGCGGCGCTGCGCCGGCCCGGCGCGGACCATGACGCCGAGCGGCTGATCCGCGAGGCGGTCATCGCCCTGCGCCATGCGAAAAGGCGCGGCAAGAACCGCTGGTACATCTACGATCCGGGCATGCCGGGCGCGACGGCCGAGCGGCTCCGGCTGGAATATGAATTGCTGCAGGCCATCCGCCAGAATCAGCTCGAACTGTATTATCAGCCGCGGCTCGAGCTCGCTTCGGAGAAAATCATCTGCCTCGAAGCGCTCGTCAGGTGGAACCACCCGACGCGCGGCCTGTTCATGCCGCGGGATTTCATCCCGATCGCGGAGGAGAGCGGCCTGATCATCGAGCTGGGCGACTGGGTGCTGCGCCGCGCCTGCGAGCAGAAGCGCGAATGGCGGAAGAACGGCATTCTCCCCGTCAAGATCTCGGTGAACATCTCGCCGCTTCAGTTCCGGGACCCCGGATTTGTCTCCCGGGTGCTGAAGATTCTCAAGGAGACGGGCACGAACCCCGGCTGTCTGGAGCTGGAGATCACCGAAAGCACCGTCATGGAAGACGTCGACCGGGCGCTCGAAATGATGGCCGAGCTTACGTTGAGCGGCTGCACGATCTCGATCGACGACTTCGGCATCGGCCACTCCTCGCTGCACCGGCTGAAGCTGCTCCCGGTGAAATGTCTGAAGATCGACCGCACCTTCGTTCGGAACATGACCGTCGACAAGCACGATCTCGCCATTACGCACGCGATCATCAACCTCGGCCGGCTGCTCGATCTGCAGGTGGTGGCCGAAGGCGTGGAGGATGCGGGGCAGCTGGAGCTGCTCAAGAAGGCGTCCTGCACGACGATCCAGGGGTTTCTGCTCAGCCCGCCCGTCAAGGCCCGCGATCTGGAGCGGATGGTGCGGGAAGAGAAGCTGGTCTGCTGAACCGATGCGAAGACAGCGCAAGCCGTCCGTCCATTGACAACGGGCGGCTTTCCGATTATGATAAAACCAAGTAATAGTATCGGATATATAAGATTAAGCGGGCGTGATGCGGGAGGGTACCGGGATGGAAAAATTTTTGACGCTGAAATATGAATACCTGGAGTTGGCGGCGACGCTGCATTATCCGGCGGGGGAGAAGCGGGAAGACGGCACATCGCCGGCGGTCATCATCTGCCACGGCTTCGTCGGCACCCGCATCGGCGTGGACCGGCTGTTCGTGAAGACGGCCCGGGCGCTGGCGGAGGCGGGCCATTACGTGCTGCGCTTCGACTACGGCGGCTGCGGCGAGAGCACGGGCGACTACGACGCGCTCGGCTTCTCGTCGATGATCGGCCAGACTAGGACGGCGCTTGACTATGTGCTGGACATCTGCGATGTCGACCCGCAGCGGGTGACGCTGCTCGGCCACAGCCTCGGCGGAGCGGTCGCGCTGCATACGGCGGTCAAGGACAGGCGGGTGCGGCAGCTTGTCCTCTGGTCGGCGGCGTTCCACCCGTTCAACGACATCGTGCGGATCGTCGGCCGCGGCGTGTACGACGAGGCGATGTCGCGCGGCGAAGCGGACTCCCTCGGCTTCTCGCTGAAGCCGCGGTTCTTCGAGTCGCTGGCCGAGCACCAGCCGTTCCAGGCGGCGACGCAGTTCGCGGGCGATGTGCTGCTCCTGCACGGCACATCGGATGACGTCATTCCGACGGATTACCCCTTCCTGATGCAGAAGCTGCTCTGGATGCGGAGCGAGGGGAGCTGCGAGAAGGAAATTTTGTTCCAGGCGGATCATACGTACTCGTCGCGCAAGGCGCAGGAGGAAGCGATCCGGCACACGATCGACTGGCTGAACCGGCTGGAGGCCAGGCAGGAGGAGTGGCACCACTGGAGCATTTGAAACGGATATACGGCGGGTCCGGGGGCGGATCGCGCCGTTTTTTTCTTGGGCCTGCGGTCGGTTTGTCGAAATGGGGGCATCCTTTTGTTGGATTGCGGCGGGACAATCGGACAAGTTCTGTGGTTTAATAAAGACATCGGTGAAAAAAAGGGAACAACAAGGAAGGGGATCAAAGCGTGAATGACCCGCGAAATGTCCGGAAGGCGCTGCTCATGCTGCTTGCGCTGCTTCTGCTGCTCGCGGCGGGATGCGGCGGCAAACAGAAGGAAAACGACGGGACGGTGGAGCCGGATACGGAACAGCAGGAGCCGATCGTGATCCCGGAACCGGAGCCGGAACCGCAGCCCGCGCATTTCGCGCCGCTGACCGGATTGCCGCGCGACGAGGAAGCGAAACAGCGTCCGGTGGCGGTCATGATCAACAATCTCAAGCCGGCGCGCCCCCAGTCCGGCCTGCCGCACGCCGACGTGGTGTGGGAAGTGCTCGCGGAAGGCGGCATTACGCGGCTGATTGCGATTTTCCAGAGCGATGAGGCGTATGACGGGGACATCGGACCGATCCGCAGCATCCGGCCGTACATGATCGAGCTGGCGGAATCGTACAACGCGGTCATCGTGCACGCCGGGGCCAGCAACGATGCCTACGGCATTCTGCGCAAACAGAAGAAGGAGCATCTCGACGAGATTACGAACGCGGGCGCATATTTCCGCCGCGACAAGTCGCGCAAGGCGCCGCACAACCTGTATTCGGATCTGCCCAATCTGCGCGCGGGAGCGGAGAAGCGGGGATACGCGGCGGATGCGGCGATTCCGGCGTACCGTTTTCTCGATGATGAAGGCGATGGCGCGCAGGCGGGGAACGCGCGGGAGATCGACATCCGGTTCTCGCTGAAGAGCTACATCGTGTCGTACCGTTATGATGAAGAGACGAAGCAGTACCTCCGGTTCATCAACGACGAGCCGCACACCGACCTGGTAAGCGGGCAGCAGCTTGCGGCGGCGAATCTGGCGGTGCTCGGCACGTCCCACAAGGTGCTCGACGACGAAGGGCGGCTGGCGGTCGATTTGAATTCCGGCGGCCCGGCCATGCTGATCCGCCGCGGCGAGGCGATCGAATGCACGTGGGAGCGCGACGCGAGCGGCGTCATCCGGCTGATGAAAGACGGCGCCGAGCTGCCGTTCGCGCGGGGAACCATCTATTATCATCTCGTGCCGGACGCGAAGTCGGTGGCGGATCATGTGACGATCCGGCAGCTGGAGGCCGCTACGGAAAATTCGGGAGCTTAACATCCTCTTAACATTCGACAGACAAGTGTGCTAAGATAAGTGGGGTTTATTCAGGGTTATTCAAGCCGACGGCGAAGGGGAGTTCCATGTTCAACCGAAAGAAAAGCATTTTCTTCCAGACCTTCGAGGATATGGCGGACACGATTGTCGAGGCGGTCGAGTACTTCCACAAGCATGTGCCGCAGCTGACCGATCTGACCGCGTTCGCCCGCGACATGAAGGAATTCGAGTCGAAATGCGACCGGCACGTACATACGATTCTGACCGAGCTGAACAAGACGTTCATCACGCCGATCGATCGCGATGACATTCTGAAGCTGACCGGTTCGCTGGACGACGTGCTCGACGGCATCGAGGCATTGGCGTCCCGGTTCGAGATGTACCAGATCCGGGAGCATGACCAGTACGTATCCGTGTTCGCGGAAATCCTCGTCAAGTGCTCGCACGAAATCCGCAAGGCGGTCCGGCTCCTCTCGCAGAAGAAGCTGCTCGCGATGCGCGAGCATGCGATCGCGATCAACGAGCTGGAGAATCAGGCGGACGAGCTGATGCGGGACTGCATCAAATCGCTGTTCTCGAACGTGACGGATCCGATCGAGCTGATGAAAAGAAAAGAGATCTACGAGCGGCTTGAATCGACGACCGACTACTGCGAAGACGTGGCCAACACGCTTGAGACGATCATCATGCGGAACAGCTGACAGGCGCAGCGAAACGGGATAAGGGGAAAGGATCAACAGATGCCAGCTTTCGATAGCATGTTTGTCATCGTCTGCGTTGTCGTTGTTCTGGCGCTTGCGTTCGACTTCATCAACGGGTTCCACGATACGGCGAACGCGATTGCGGCGAGCGTGTCGACGCGCGCCATGACGCCGCGGATGGCGATCATTCTCGCCGCTGTCATGAACTTCGTCGGGGCGATCATGTTCACCGGCGTCGCGAAGACGATCGGCGGCAAGGTGGCCGATCCCGCGGCGCTGACCTACGGGGTGCAGATCGTCATTGCGACGCTCATATCGGCCATCGCGTGGAATCTGATCACCTGGTGGTACGGCATTCCGTCGTCATCGTCGCACGCGCTGATCGGTTCGCTGGCGGGCGCCGTCATCGCCTCGGAAGGGTTCGGCGGCGTGAACGCGTCGGGGTTCACCAGCATCGTGCAGGCGCTGATCTTCTCGCCGATCATCGCGTTCGCCGCGGGGTACATCGTCATGACGCTGCTCAAGCTGATCTTCGCGCGGGCGAATCCGCACACGGTGAACAAGGGCTTCCGCTCGATGCAGATTCTGACGGCGGCGTTTCAGTCGTTCACGCACGGCACGAACGACGCGCAGAAGGCGATGGGCATCATCACGATGGCGCTCGTCGCGGCGCAATACCAGGACACGGTGGAGGTGCCGTTCTGGGTCAAGCTCTCGGCGGCGCTGGCGATGGCGCTCGGGACAAGCGTCGGCGGATGGAAAATCATCAAGACGATGGGGACGAAAATTTTCAAGATCGAGCCGGTGAACGGCTTTGCGGCGGATACGACGGCGGCGAGCGTCATCATGACGGCGACGGCGACGGGGCTGCCGGTCAGCACGACGCACGTCATCACGTCGGCGATTCTCGGCGTCGGCAGCGCGAAGCGGTTCTCGAGCGTGAACTGGGGCGTCGCCGGGCGCATCGTGTCCGCGTGGATCATCACGATCCCGATTTCGGCCGTGATCGCGGCGATCGTGTTCAAGATTATCGCGTTTTTGTTCCTGTGAGTGCGGGAGAGACCTTTGCGGGACGTCCGTCGGGCGTTTTGCGGAGGTTTTTTTTGTTGGCGGTGCTGCAAGATCGGGATGTGAAAATCGGACAAGGTCCATCCTGAATCTGGTATTGCATTCAAAATTTGTCCTCCATTATGATGAAGGTGCGGCGCCGGTACAGCCGTCCACCCGGAAAGGGAGGACTGAAAGCGGTGACCGGCGGTTCAATCCGCGTCAGTTCGAATACGGCGGTGATGCGTATAGGAGAACGGACGGGATCGTGAATGACGCGCATGCACTTGGAAACGGGAATGAGCATGGCAATCCTTTGAGTCATTGCATCTGCAGCACGCGAATTTCGCTCTGACACCTGCAAGAACGACCATCAGGGAAAGGAGCGGATGCCCCGGGAAAAACAAGGATGACCGAACGGGATCGCATGGGAATGACGCGGCAGACGCAATCGCCGCAAGCGTGACAAATGGCAGCTTCGGAACTGATGATTGGCTGTCAGGACGAATGATCATACCGAGTCGTACAGCAAAAAGGCTTTGCCGGGCCCCTCCGGGGACGGCAAAGCCTTCTTGCTTGCGCGGGCGGCGGCGTCAAGGCAGCCTGGTGCGTCTCCGGCTGCCGGCGCCTTTGCGCACTCCGCGCCGGGATCTTCCGGCGCGCCGACCGCGCCCGCCGCGCCGCCTGCGCCGGCGCGGGCGCCATTCGCCGTCGTCCGCGCTTGCCGCTGCGGCGGCCTTCTTCGGGCCCAGCGATCCGGCGATCAGCTTGATCATCGGCGCGAACTGCTGCACGGTGCCGACGATCCGCTGGACTTTCTGCACCGTGCTCAAAATGCCTTCGATGCCGCCCATCCGGTCGATGAGCAGTTTCAGATCCGCCAGATTGGGCAGGCCGAGCGGTCCCTTGCTGACGCCCGGCGAAGGGACCAATCCCGGATATTGCTGGCTCTGCAGATAGGCGGGCGGCCCGGAGACGAACGGATCGGCGGGCGGCCCGATCTGCGATCCGCCCGGCCATGGTGCACCCGCGCCCGGCGGCTGCGAGAAGCTGCGGCTGCCGGACATGTGGGGATAATGATTCACGCTGATCACAACCTCTTCTCGGGGGTATCGTTCATCCCCAGTGTATGCGTGGGCAACCGTCGCGTATGGACGGCTGCCCACCCCGCCGCGTATGGACGATTGCCTACACCGATGGGTATGGACGGATGCCCGGCCGCGCGCGGATTTCGCGGGTTTCCCCTCTCTTCGTCCCTGTAAAGCGCCAATACGGTAATGCTTGAAAAAACCGTTCTTCCGTTCTACAATGAGCATACAAGGACGCTTTGGGGGGACACCGCATGCAGCTCAAGAAGCTGAACGACCGAACGATCGACCAGCTGTTCGAGGCGATTTTGACGCTGAAGACGGTGGATGAATGCTATATTTTCTTCGACGATCTGTGCACGGTGAATGAGATCCAGTCGCTCGCGCAGCGGCTGGAGGTGGCGCGGCTGCTCGGCCAGGGCGCGACGTACAGCCAGATCGAGGCCGAGACGGGGGCGAGCACGGCGACGATCTCCCGCGTGAAGCGCTGCCTGAACTACGGCACGGACGGCTACCGGCTGGCGCTCGGCCGCCTCGGACGCTGACCATGGGCGCGAGGCGGGGCGTGCTGGTGATCAGCCACGGCTCGCCCGACGCGGGGTGGGTCCGGCTGGTCGATGAAGCGGTGGGCGAGATCCGGCTGCCGGGCGATGTGCCGGTCGTCTCGTCGTTCCTCGAGTGCGTCGAGGGACGGCTTATCCAGGACGGCATTGACGAGCTGGAGGCGCGCGGCGTGGACGAGATGTTCGTGCTGCCGCTGTTCGTCTCGTCGGGCAGCGCGCATGTCGACGACATCCGGCAGGCGTTCGGCCTGCCGCCGGCCGCGTTCCGCGAAGGCGAGCTCGAGCCGTTCCGTCTGCGCCGGGCGCGCGTTGCGGTCGGCACGCCGATCGACGACGACCCGATCATCGCCGGGCTGATCGCGGACAACGTGCGCGAGCTGTCGACCGCGCCGGAGCGGGAGGCGCTGCTGCTCATCGCGCACGGCAGCCGCGAGCGGGGCCTTCATCGCATCTGGCGGGACGGGATGCGCAAGCTCGCGGCGCGCGTGCGGGAGCTGTGCGGCTTCGCCCGTGCCGAGACGGCGATGCTGCTGCCGGATCAGGCCGCCTGCGTCATGCGGGCGCTGACGAAGCGGCAGGCGCGCGCGGCAAGCGATGCGCCGGCGGACGGCTGCTGCGCGGTGCCGGCCGCGGGACCGGAGACGGACGCGGTCATCGTGGCGCCGCTGTTCCTGTCGCGCGGGTACTTCACGAACACGGTCATTCCGTCGCGGCTTGCCGGGTTCGACTACCGGTACAACGGCAAGGCGCTGCTCCCGAATCCGGCGATTTCCCGGTGGATGGAGCGGCAGATCGGGGCATGGCTGGGCGATGGCGGGCGGCCGGGCGGAAACGGATAGCGTGCCGGTCCGGCGGGGTTCTTTTTTTTCAGACGGGGAGCAACTGGAAACGGACGCTGAATCCGGCTACAATGGTGGAAGCGGCCTGTTGGCCGATGCCATGGATGAGGCGGGGGTTGACTTGGCAGTCAAAAGGGCTAGACTCATTTATAATCCGACGTCCGGCCGCGAAGAGATCAGACGAAGGCTGCCGGACATCCTGCAGCGGCTCGAGCAGGGCGGCATCGAGACGAGCTGCCACGCGACGACCGGCGAAGGGGACGCGACGGGGGCGGCGTCGGAAGCGATCGAACGCGGCTTCGACATGATCATCGCCGCGGGCGGCGACGGGACGCTGTACGAGGTCATCAATGGGATGGCGCAACACGAGAAGCGGCCGCCGCTGGGCATTCTGCCGCTCGGGACGACGAACGATTTCGCGCGGGCGGTCGGCATTCCGAAGCACTGGGAATACGCGGTTGACCTGATCATCGGCCAGTACAAGCGCACGATCGATCTCGGAAAGGCGAACGACCGGTATTTCATCAACATCGCCGGGGGCGGCTCGCTGACCGAGCTGTCGTACGAGGTGCCGAGCAAGCTGAAGACGATGATCGGGCAGCTCGCCTATTATATGAAGGGCATCGAGAAGATGGTGAACTTCCGGCCGACCCGGGTGCGGATCGATGCGGAAGGCGTCGGCGAGTTCGAAGAGAAGATCATGATGTTCCTGATCTGCAACAGCAATTCGGTCGGCGGGTTCGAGCGGCTCGCGCCGGAGGCGAGCATCGACGACGGATTGTTCGAGGTCATCATTCTGAAGAAATGCAATCTGGCCGATTTTCTCCGGGTGGCGACGCTGGCGCTCAGGGGCGAGCATCTGAACGATCCGCTCGTCATGCATTTCCGCTCGCGGCGGATCACGGTGACGACGGAGGATCACGTGCAGCTCAACCTGGACGGCGAGTACGGCGGCACGCTGCCGTGCACGTTCACGGCGCTGAAGGGGCATCTGGAGATTTTCGTGGACGAACATGGCATTGCGTCTTATCGCAAGCGGCTGATCGCGGGTACGCAGTTGTGACGCGGCGGCCGCTTGACGTTGTTGTGGGGCGGGATGGCGTGATGGCGGGTTCGAAGCTGACGGATGCGCCGGTGAACAAAAATGACGAGGTCACGCTCGACATCGTCGGTCTGACGCAGGACGGCGAGGGCGTGGGGCGGGTGGACGGTTTTGCGTTGTTCGTGCAGGGGGCGCTGCCCGGCGAGCGGGTGCGGGCGAAGGTGCTGAAGGTGAAAAAGCAGTACGGCTACGCCAAAATGCTGGAGCTGCTCGAAGCCAGCCCCGACCGTGCGGAGGCGCCGTGCCCGATCTATCGGCAGTGCGGCGGGGGCCAGCTGCAGCATATGGAGTACCGGGCGCAGCTGGAATGGAAAAGGCAGCACGTGATCGACAGCCTGACGCGGATCGGGAAGCTGCGGGTGGCAGGTGGCGGCTCCGGTGCGGGCGATGGCGGTGCGGATGGCGGCGTTGTCGTGCACCCGACCATCGGCATGATTGATCCGTGGCGCTACCGGAACAAGGCGCAGGTGCCGATCGGCATGGCGCGGGCCGATACGGACGATGGCGCGGCCGGCTCGCTGATCGGCGGGTTCTACGCGCGGGGCTCGCACCGGATCATCGACATGGACGCGTGCGTGATCCAGCACGAGCGGAACGACGAGGCGGTGCGCGTGGTGAAGGCGATCGGCACGCGACTCGGCATGCGTGCCTATGACGAGACGACCGGGCGCGGGCTGCTGCGGCATGTCGTCGTGCGGACCGGCTTTGCGACCGGCGAGACGATGGTGTGCCTCGTCACGAACGGCACGCGCATCCCGCGCGCGGACGAGCTGGTGGACGGCATCCGGCGCGCGCTTCCCGATGTCCGGAGCATCGTGCAAAATGTGAACACGCGGAACACGAACGTGATTTTCGGCGACGAGACGCGGGTGCTGTGGGGAAGCGACGTCATCTATGACGAGTTGGACGGTTTGCGCTTCGCGATCTCGGCGCGCTCGTTCTTTCAGGTGAACCCGGCGCAGACGGTGGCGCTGTACCGGAAGGCGGTCGAATACGCGGGGCTCTCGGGGCGCGAGACGGTCATCGACGCGTACTGCGGCATCGGCACGATCTCGCTGTTCCTGGCGCGGCGCGCGGGCAAGGTGTACGGCGTCGAATCGGTGCCGGAGGCGGTTGAGGACGCGCGGCGCAACGCGGCGCTGAACGGGATCGACAATGCCTCGTTCGAGGTCGGGCTCGCGGAAGAGGTGATCCCGCGCTGGCGCGAGGAGGGAGTGGCGGCGGACGTGATCGTCGTCGACCCGCCGCGCAAGGGCTGCGACGCGAAGCTGCTCGACACGATCGTGCGGATGCGGCCGAAGCGGGTCGTGTACGTGTCGTGCAACCCGGCGACGCTGGCGCGCGATCTCGCCGTGCTCGAAGCGGGCGGCTTCCGCGCGGTGGAGGCGCAGCCGGTGGACATGTTCCCGCATACGGGGCATGTGGAGTGCGTAATAGGAATGCAACGAATCGATACGTAGAAATCCTTTATTTTCAACACTTTGCGCGATTTATGACTTTTTCGGTGGATGGCAACGACTTCAAAAATAAGGTGCTAAAAGATAAAATTGGGGTTTCCGTCGTTTTGGACATGGATTTAGACGTCGTGTGTGTAGACATGTTGAATTCGTTGGAATAAGTTAATGAAATGGGTTTGAAAATGAAGTTGACGCAACATATGAATATTAAAGAGAATGCCCTTTGAGGTGTTCTCTTTTTTTATAGAAACTACCCGACTTGACTACAAACAAGGATGCAACATATAGAGGAATTAATCCGTCAAAAGGTAGTGCAAACATTCAAATAAGACATGGGGGATGAGGATATGGGGAAACGCAATTTGCTTGCCATTGCAATAATATCAATTGTTTCAATTTTTTTAGCTTCCTGTGGAAATTTACCGTTGTCAAAAACGCCTAATACCAATTCTTCGCCTCAAGGTGCAATTAACTCAAATGAGGAAAAATTTATGATAAAGAAAGAGGATATTTCTAGTGTGACTATTTCCACTGGTGTGAACGACCCGGTTAGTGGAGTGATCGATGCGGAGACGGACATATATAATCTTGTAAGCCTCTTGAATAACTCAACTCATCTTACCGGAAATGCTACAGCGGATTACTATCGTTTAGTTAAACTTAACATGAAGGACGGATCCGTAAAAGCGCTTGAGTTCGGTGGGAATGGTCAGTTTTTTAAGGTTCTCGATTCAGGGGGGTTTTTCAAACTTGAACCTCCAGAAAATCACAAGAAATTGAACAAACTGATAGACCGGGTCGAGAAGGAATATCAACTAAAACACTAATGTTTCAATGAAAATGTGGTGTCGAAAATGAACGCAAGATAATTTTTGAAGGGGGAGATCTTATCTCCTCCTAATTTGTGTCGTTGTTCCTCTTCCTCTGGAAACGTAATTCCAGAAAAGACCTACTATTTTACATAAAACCATTTCCTTTCAGAGCCATTCGAGCCTAGTAACAAAATCCCATAATATTAGCCTAAATTTCGAAAGTACCGTTCATTGAAAACATAAAAAAGTGCCCAAATCTTTGGTAGAATGGTGTTTGTCGAGAACACTACACCCAAAGAGAGGAGCACCTTTTAGGTGAAGTCTA
>Ga0181858_1000909_pt1 | contig 14482 bp, 10 predicted proteins | sample NewIslPassag4_SG_FD_130749 | JGI IMG/M metagenome (GOLD analysis project Ga0181858, IMG submission 130749) | Feedstock adapted compost microbial communities from Newby Island compost facility, Milpitas, CA, USA - Passage 4_SG | ecosystem: Engineered > Solid waste > Feedstock > Composting ...
ACCCGCACCCGGCCGGCTGCCCTGCATGGTCAGGTAGGTTTCGGCCAGTTCGACCAGGGTGCGCAGCCGGTCCTGATGGTCGCGGATGGTCCGCTCCCGCTCCTGGAGTTGTTCGAGCTGGCTCCGCATCATAAGCAGCCGGAGCTCGACGTCGTGGGCGGCGCGGAGCATGTCTCGGATATCGGAGCGAGCGTAGGATTCCAAATTGGCGTCCATCTCGCGAACGCGATTCGCGAGTTGCAGCTCCCGCTGGCTCAGGCGATCCACCTCGCTGGCCGTCTGGTTGACGAGGAGGGCGATCTCCTGCAGCGCCTTGGAGCCTTCCTCCAATTCCGCGCGGCAATCAGCGGCCAACGTCTCCAGTCGAAGTGCGAACTCTTTGGTCTGGGGTGGCGGCAACGGCATGGCACAACTCCCGAAATTGACGACGCGAGCGCTCGACGCACGCGCCTAGCAGGCACGTCGTGTCTGGAGCGTACGGCCAGCCGTCCGCAGGGAGAATGGTACGCAGGTCCTGAAGTATGGTACGGGCGGGTATGGGGTGCGCTTGAGACCGATGCCCGCCATGTGCTGAATGGCTGGAGCACCGACCGACTCCCCGGTGGTGTGTTCACGTCGAGACCGAACCACCCGGGACAAGCGTCCCGGGTGGTTCTTGCTCGATGTTACTGGAGGAACGTGGCAGGAGAGGATTTCCGCCGTGACACGTCAGCTAGAAGCTCCCTCCCGCGCCGCCGCCACCAGCCGAAGCGCCGCCGACTCCGCCGCCGGAGGATGAGGACGGCGGTGAGACGGCAGTGTGGAACCCGACCCAGTAGGGGTAGAAGCCCCCGGTCGAGCCCGTGTGCAGGGTGGCGTTGAACCAGGCAGGCTGGTAGCCGGCGTCGCTGGCCTCCTTCAGGCGGTCGTCGAGCGAGTCGACCACGCCGAAGGCGACTGCGTAGGGGAGTACCTCGTCAAGGTCGAGGACGGCGGCGCGGTCTTTCCGAGCGGAGGTGATGCCTTCCTTGTAGCCGCGCCAGGCGGCGGCCTCGGCCTCGCCGTACTCGGTGGTGTCGCGGATATTCGCGCCGAGGATGAGGGTGACGAGCGACGCGACGCCGAGGAGCCCGGCGCCGATCCCGGCCAGCGGCTGTTGGGCTCCGCCCGCAAGCACCGCGGCGATGACGGTCAGGAGGAACCCGACTGCGGCGGCAAGGTACAGAGGGCGTCGTCGCGCGCCGGGGTTCGGCGCGTAGAATCCCTCATTCTCCAGTTGCTTGCGGAGCTCGTCTCTCGCTCGTCCCCATTTTGAGCGCGAGGAGCGAAGCTCCTCGGCGGTGACGAGGCCTTCCCCAGCGCTGCTGACTTCGAGCGCTTCCCAGAGGGCGACTTCGTACGGCGTGCGGAGCAGGCTCCGGTCGAGCAGCCGGACCTGCACCTTCTTCTCGCCGGCCGGCTCGATGGCAAGTGCCCCGCGATTCGCCAGGTCGATGAGGGTTGCCTCGAGGTGCCAGTCCATGATGTGCCCGTCAACAAGGGCACCGGCCACAGCAGGCGGGTGGGTGGAAGGTGGCATCGTCGTGGGAATAGCGGCGCCGCGCGCAACCGGCCGTTCCCGGTAGCGGCCAAGGCCGATGGCAAAGATCAGCGCAGCGAACGCTGCCGAGACGATGTTGGCAAGGCTGAATACTCCCTCGGTCAGATCCTGCGCGATGCGTTCGAACCGGGATGGGGGTGGCGGCGGCGGTGGGCCGTAGGTGAGGGAGTGGGCGATGGCGTCCAGCCCGGCCCCGATCCCGGCCGCCGTCTGGTTGTCCCGGAGCAGGGGCAGCATCTCCTCGTCAATGATGCGCTGCAGCTCCGCCTGCGGCAGGTTGCCACCATCGAAATGCTTCTCCCCGGCGTAGATGAACACCTCGCCGCGGCGGAGATTGTCGGGTTTGAGGTTGAAGAACAGGACGACGCCGTCGTGGGCGCCGGGGGCCGACTGCACATCCCAGGCGTCCATGAGATTGCGGGCATCGGCCTCGGTCTCACTGCGGGAGGCGTCGCGGGCCTGGAGGTAGACGACGACGGGCGCGCCGGCGGCCTCGACCGCGGCAGCGCGGCTCTCCAGGTCGGCGATCTCGTCAGGGGGGAGCAGGCCCGTGGTGTCGTAGATGTGTTGCCCGGGCACTGGTTCGCCGTACTCGGTCGCCGCGATGGTCGGGCTGGCAAGGAGCAGCAACAGGGAAACGATCATGGCGGCCCAGGTGAGGCGCCGGATGGCTCGGGCAGTGGTGCGCATATGGACCCCCTTGTCCTTGGAGCCGGTGCGCGGAACCGTGAAAGGTTCCGTGTACATCATAGGCTGCCACGACGGCACTGGGCCAGGTCAATGGGACGGGCAGCGCGTGTCCGATCGGACAGTGCTTATGGACAGCGGTAGGTGGTGGTTGCCTGGGTCGGTGGTCGCTTTGCCGCTGAGCGCGGCGTCGAGGCACCCTCTCGTCCAGTACGCCAGTCACGGATCGACCGGCCACGCGGCCTGTCCGGGTGCGGCGTTCCTTGACACGGCGCGTTGCAGGCCGGTACCATTAGACGTGCGCTAGCGGCTGTTGGCGGGTGGTGAAATGGTATCACAAGGGCCTTTGGAGCCTTTGTTCCAGGTTCGAATCCTGGCCCGCCAACCGGATTTAGGCGCCGGGGCGGAACCGTACCGCCCTGCATCGTCAGGCGTCGGGCGGCAGTGAACTCGGACGAAACAGGCAGAGCGCAGTCACAAGTCGCCGCGGTTATCCTCGCCGCGGGCTTGGGTACGCGCATGAAGTCGCGTATCCCGAAGGAGCTGCAGCCCCTCGCCGGGCGCCCCGTCATCGACTACGTCCTCCGCGCGATCCAACCCCTTACCCCATTGCAGACGATCGTCGTGTTGAGTCCCGCGAAGGCGGGGTTGGCCGAGCGCTTGCCGTCTGGCTGCGAGGTGGCCTGGCAGCATGAGCCGCTGGGCACCGGCCACGCCGCGGCGCAGGCGCTGCCCCTGCTGCGGCCGGAAGTCCGCCACGTGGTGGTCCTCTTCGGCGACCATCCCCTCCTCTCGCCGGACGCCGTGAGCGAGCTGGTCGACACCGCTATCCAGACCGGTGCGCTCGTGACGCTGCTCACCGCGCGGGTCGATGATCCCGCCGGGTATGGTCGGCTCCGGCGCGAGGGCGGGCGCATCGTCGGGGTGATCGAGGCCAAGGAAGACGACAGCCGCTACGACGGCCCGGTCGAGATCAACAGTGGGATCTCCTGCTACCGGCGCGACTGGCTCGAGGAGGCGCTGCCCAAGGTGCCGCGGAGCGCGGTCGGGGAGTACTACCTGACATCGCTGGTGGCGATGGCGGCAACGGCACGGGAGCCGGACCCACCGGTTGTCTCGGTCGTCGCGTCGCCGGACGTCGCGCACGGTGTGAACGACCGGGTAGAGCTGGCGGCGGCCGAGGCGATCATCCGGCGGCGGATCAACGAGCGGTTGATGCGAGCCGGGGTGGCCATCGTCGATCCGGCGACCACCTTCATCGACGACACGGTGGAGATCGCACCTGACGCCCGGATTGAGCCGTTCACGACCATCAGTGGAGCCTCGGTGATCGGGGAGGGCGCGCGCATCGGGCCGCAGGCGATTCTCCGCGACGCGCGGGTGGGGCCGGAGAGCGAAGTGCTGGCCTCAGTGATCGAGGAGTCGGAGATCGGGGCGCGGGTCCATGTCGGGCCGTATACCCACCTTCGGCCTGGCACGCGGGTGGCGGATGACGTCCACATTGGCAACTACGTGGAGATGAAGAACACCGTGGTCGGTTCCGGGACGCACGTCGGGCATGTCAGCTACCTGGGCGACGCCGAGCTTGGGCGAGACGTGAACATCGGTGCCGGGACGATCACGGCGAACTACGACGGGCGAGACAAGCACCGAACGGTGATCGGGGACGGCGCCTTCATCGGGGTGGATACGATGCTGCGGGCGCCGGTGACGGTGGGGTCCGGGGCGCGTACCGGAGCCGGGGCCGTGGTGCTCCGGGACGTGGCGCCCGGGGAGACGGTGGCAGGAGTGCCGGCGCGGACGCTATCGCGCCGGACGCAGGACGCGGGGGAGAGGTAGACAGGGATGGACGGCCGGCTGCAGGTCTTCGCCGGGAATTCCAGCCCAGCGCTCGCGAACCGGATCGCGAGCGAGCTTGAGGCACCGCTGGGGCGGGCGATCGTTGGGTCGTGGAGAGACGGCGAGACGCGGGTCAAGCTGGAGGAGAACGTCCGCGGCTCGGATGTCTTCGTCATCCAGACGATGAGCCGGCCGGTGAACCAGAACCTGATGGAGTTGCTGGTCATCCTGGACGCGCTGCGGCGCGCCTCGGCGGCGCGGATCACGGCGGTGATCCCGTACTACGCCTACGCGCGGCAGGAGAAGAAGACGTCCGGCCGCGAGCCGATCAGCGCCAAGCTGGTCGCCAACCTGCTGGTGACGGCCGGCGCGGACCGGATCCTGACCATGGACCTGCACTCCCCCGCAATTGAGGGCTTTTTTGACATCCAGGTGGACCACCTCCGCGCGACGCCGATCCTCGCGGCGCACTTCCGGCGGCTCGGGCTGGACGATCTGGTCGTGGTGAGCCCGGACGCGGGCAGCGTGGCCCGTGCCGAGGAGTTCCGGCGGCGCACCGGTGGATCGTTGGCCATCATCTCCAAGCAGCGGCCAGGGCCGGAGCGGGCCGAGGTGCTGGAGATGGTCGGCGACGTGGAAGGCCGCCACGCGGTCATCGTGGACGACATGATCTCCTCCGGCGTGACGCTCGTGAAGGCTGCTGATGCACTTCTGGCGCGCGGCGCGCGGAGCGTGCGTGCGGCGGCCGTGCATGGGGTTTTCGCCGGGGAGGCAATGCGGCTGATCCAGGAGTCACCGATCGAGAAGGTTTTTGTGACCGACACGCTACCGTTACCGGAAGGGGTGTCGTCCGACAAAGTTGAGGTCCTGACCGTAGCGCCGCTGATCGCCGAGGCGATCATGCGAATCCATAAGGACCTCAGCATCAGCGCGCTGTTTACGTAGTGCGCGCCGGGCGACACCCTGCGGGGCAACCCCGCCACCGATCGGGACGACCGATCGGCGTCCGGAGCCAGGAGAGCTATGGGGGCTCCGGCCGGAGGGGATCCCAGGAGTTGAGGGGGTTTGAGTACCGATAGTAGTTGGATAGAGTTAGCCGTTGCGTGTGTGGCGCTTCTGGTGCTGACACTGGCTGCGTTCGTTGAAGCGAGCCTCGCGGCGGTGAATCGCGTCACGCTCCGCGAGATGATCGAGGAGCGAACCAGTCCCCACCGCGTCCAGTCCTTCATCGAGCATCCCCAGTTGATCCGCTCGACGATGACCCTTGTCCAGTTGCTCGCGGCGCTCGTCGCCGGGGCAATGCTCACGCGCGTCTTCACCCGCGAGTTCCCCGGCTACGGCCTGTTGCTGGCGCTCGTCGTCGGGACGATCGCGTTGGTGGTTGCCGGTCGGGTGCTGCCGGGCGCGCTGACTGCCAGCGAGCAACGGGAGGAGTCGCGCCGCCTGAACCGGCTCAGTATGGTGCTCGCGGGTGCGGTCTGGCCCCTGACGGCGGTGGCCGACCTCATCATTCGCCTGCTCCGGCGCGGCCCGCAGGCCGAGGCCGGGAACGGCGAGGATATCGGCGAGGCGCATGACGGCGGGAACGGCGACCTGGACATCGAAGAGGACGAGCAGGAGATGATCAGCGGGGTGCTCGGCCTGGAAGAGGCGACGGTCCGCGAGATCATGGTTCCCCGGCTCGACATCGTGGCGGCGCCGCAGGACATGTCGATTGCGGAGGTCGTGGATCTGGCCCGCTCGGCCGGTCACTCCCGTATTCCGGTCTACCGCGACTCGATCGACTCGATCGTCGGCGTGATCTACGCCAAAGACCTGCTCCGGTTCGTGAACGAGGAGGCGACTGGGGTCAAGCTGCTCGACCTTCTGCGCCCGGCCTACTTCGTGCCGGAGTCGAAGCATGTGGACGAGCTGCTGCGCGACATGCGCCAGGCGAAGGTGCACATCGCCATCGTCGTCGACGAGTACGGTGGAACGGCCGGCCTGGTCACGATCGAGGACATCCTGGAGGAGATCGTCGGCGAGATCCAGGACGAGTACGACCGCGAGACGCCGCTGATCGAGCGACTGGGGGCCGAAGAGGTGATCGTTGACGGCCGGATCGCGGTGGACGAGATCGCCGACATCTTCGAGACCGAGTTTGCCGAAGGGGAGACCGGCACGATCGGCGGGTTCGTGCAAAAACGGCTCGGACGGATCCCGAAAGCCGGGGAGTCGCTTCAGGCTGATGGCCTGCTGATCGAGGTACAGGCCGTCGAACACCACCGGATCCGCAAGCTCCGGGTGGTACGCGTGCGCGAGGACGGCACCGCGCTGGGCGAAGAAGCCGGAGCGGCCTGACGTGGAGTGGCGCATCGAGCGGCGCACCACGGTCACCTCGACGATGGACGTGGCCGCGGACCTGGCTGGACGAGGCGCCCCGGTCGGGACGGTCGTCGTCGCCGAGGAGCAGACGGCCGGCCGTGGCCGCATGGGCCGGGTGTGGCTGGCGCCGCCCGGCACCTGCCTGCTGTTCACCGCCCTCTTCCGCCCGCCGCTCGCCGTGGCCCAGTCACCCACGCTGCTGCGGGACATTGGCGAGCGCGTGGCTGCGGCCGTCGCGGAGGCAACCGGCGTCCAGCCCACCATCAAAGAGCCGAACGACCTGCTCATCGATGGCAAGAAAGTCGCCGGGATTCTGGTCCAGACCAGTATCCGCGGCGATCACCTCGACTACCTGCTGATCGGCATCGGATTGAATGTGAACCTCCCCGAGGATCTCCTTCCGGTCCCGACCGCCACCAGCCTCCTCATCGCCACAGGCCGCGAGCATGACCGCGAGGCGCTGCTGCGCGCGATCCTGCGGCACCTGGAACGCGTGCCCGGGTTGGCAGGGTGAGGCGCGCTGGCTAATGCGTGTTCCGTGGTGCGTCCCCCTCACCCCCGGCCCCTCTCCCACCAGGGGAGAGGGGAGACGGACGGAACGCGGAACACGGAACACGCACCACCTCCCGATGACTCGCCGGGGACCTTGCGTATAATGCCTGCATGGCACAGGGTTCGGCGCGGCAGGGGAAGACGGTTCGCAGCCGGGCGGCGGGCAGGGGACGGTCCGGCGCGTCCGATCTCGTGCCGTCGCGCCGGCAGTACCTCGACCTGAAGGCACAGCACCCCCACGCCATCCTCCTTTACCGCATGGGCGACTTCTACGAGGCGTTCGACGACGACGCCCGCGTTGTGGCCCGCGACGCACGCATCACGCTGACCTCGCGCAGCTTCGGGCGGAACGGTCGGGTGCCGATGGCCGGCATCCCGTACCATGCGCTGAACCACTACCTGGCACGTCTCCTGGCACACGGGCACACCATCGCGATCGCCGAACAGGTCAGCGAGCCGGGCCGGGGATTGGTCGAGCGCGCCGTCACGCGCGTGCTGAGCCCGGGAACGGTCGGCGAGGCGGCGCTCCTCCCGGAGGGTGAGAACCGGTATCTGGCGTCGATCTGCCCGCTCGGCGACCGGATTGGACTGGCCTGGACGGACGTAAGCACCGGCGAGTTCGCGGTGACGGAGCTGTCCGGGCCGCGTGCGCGCGATCAGCTCGCCGAGGAACTGGCGCGGCTCAACCCGGCCGAGTGCCTGGTGCCGGACGACGGGCGCGCCGATGACGTCGAGGTCGCACACCGCACGCGGATGGAGCACTGGCGCTTCGAGCCGGCGCGGGCGCGGGCGGAACTCATCCGACACCTCGGCGTGCGCTCGCTGGTGCCGTTCGGCTGTGAAGATCGGCCCGCGGCGATCGCGGCCGCTGGGGCGATTCTGGCGTACCTGGAGCGGACCAACCCGGCGCTCTTGCCGCTGCTGACCGGATTGCGGACGGAGTCCACCGATGGCTGGGTGGGGCTCGACGCGGCGACGCGCCGCAATCTCGAGTTGACCCGCAGCCTGCGGACCGGCGGCACACGCGGGAGCCTGCTCGGTGTGCTCGACGAGACCCGAACCGCGATGGGCGCCCGGACCTTGCGCCGGCTGGTGGGCCAGCCGCTGCGGGGTCTCTCCGAGCTGCAGCGGCGGCAGGCGGTTGTCGCCGGCCTGGTCGCGCGTCCGACGCTGCGAGCGGCCATCATCTCGTCGCTGGGGGGTGTGGGCGACCTGGAGCGACTGGTCGGGCGGGTGACGCAAGGGCTGGGCACCGCCCGGGACTTCCTCACCTTGGGCGGGGCGCTGCGCGCCGTCTCGCCGATCCTGGCGTCGCTCCGCGTCAGCGGTGACCCCGCGCTGGCTGCCTTCGCGGACGAGATCGACCCGTGCGCCGACGTACTGGCGCTGGTCGAAGCGGCCGTGGAAGACGACCCGGAGGATGGGGCCCGGATCCGCGCCGGGTTCTCGGCCGAGCTGGACGCCGCTCGGGACGGCGCCATGGCGACCCGCCGCTGGCTGGCCGGACTGGAGCGGCGGGGGGGGGGGCGGACGCGGGGGCAGCCGCCGGAGGGGGGGGCCCGGACCCGCGCCGGGTTCTCGGCCGAGCGGGACGCCGCTGGGGCGGGCGCCAGGGCGCCCCGCCGCTGGCTGGCCGGACTGGAGCGGCGGGAGCGGGAGCGAACCGGGATCAAGTCGCTGAAGGTCGGCTATAACAAGGTCTTCGGCTACTACATCGAGGTGACGCGACCCAACCTGGCGCGGGTGCCCGGCGACTACGTGCGCAAGCAGACGGTGGCGACAGGCGAGCGTTACGTGACCGCGGCGTTGAAGGAGGCGGAGGCGCGCATCCTGGCCGCGGATGAGGAGATCGCCGCCCTCGAGCGCGCGGCGCTGGCGAGGCTGACGCGCGACGTGACCGCGGCCACCGGGCGGCTGCTGGCCACGGCGAACCGGCTGGCGCTACTCGACGCGCTCCTGTCCCTGGCGGTGGTCGCCGACCGGGGCGGGTGGACGCGGCCGGCGCTGGAGGACAGCGCCACGCTGGAGATCGTGGGCGGGCGTCACCCGGTGGTGGAAGCGAGCCTTGAGGGCGAGGCGTTCATCGCGAACGACTGCCGTCTCGGTGGCGAGGCGCCGCGCGTGCTGGTCGTTACCGGGCCGAACATGGGCGGGAAGAGCACCTACCTGCGGCAGGTCGCGCTGATCGTCCTCCTGGCGCAGATCGGTTCGTTCGTCCCCGCCGAGCGAGCGCGGATCGGGCTGGTCGACCGGATCTTCACCCGCGTCGGTGCACAGGACGACCTGGCGGGCGGGTCAAGTACGTTCATGGTCGAGATGCTGGAGACGGCTACCATCCTGCGCCAGGCGACCGAGCGCAGCCTGGTCATTTTGGATGAGGTCGGGCGCGGGACCGGCAGGCAGGACGGGCTGGCGATCGCGCAGGCGGTGCTGGAGGATCTCCACGACCGGGTGCGGGCGCGCACGCTCTTCGCAACCCACTATCTGGAACTGACCGCGCTGGCGGAGCGTCTCGCGGATGTGGCGAACGTCCACCTGGCGGCGTTGGAGACGGACGAGCGCGTGATCTTCCTCTACGCCGTGCGGCCGGGGCCGGCCGACCGAGCGTACGGCATCCAGGTGGCGCGGCTGGCTGGGCTCCCGCCCTGGGTGGCGGAGCGGGCCGAGTCCGTGCTGGCGGGGTTGACAGAAATGCGACCTGCACCGTCTGCTGGCCCGGCTGAGCGAGATACGACGGCTCCCCGGGTCGCCGAGGATGGATTGCCGTACCAGCTCAGGCTCGACGGCTTCACGCCGGCGTTGTCGGAAGCCGAGCGCCTGGCTCGCGCGCTTGATTCCCTGGACCTGACGACGCTCACGCCGCGGGAGGCGCTCGACTGGCTCTTCGAGCAGCAGGCGCGGCTGCGAGGCGCCAACCCGAGTCGCTGACACCGCAGGGCGGGAGGGGAGCATGCCGGACCACGCGGCGACGGTTCTCCGGCCGATCAGGGTGCTGCCGGCTCCGGTCGTGGCTCGCATCGCCGCCGGGGAGGTCATCGAGCGGCCGGCGTCGGTGGTCAAGGAGCTGGTCGAGAACGCGCTCGACGCCGGCGCGCGGCAGATCCGGATCGATGTCCAGGGCGGCGGACTCGGACTGATTCGGGTGAGCGACGACGGCTGCGGCATCCCGGGGGCGGAGATGCCGCTGGCCTGCATGCGCCACGCGACGAGCAAGCTCCCCGACGACGACCTGGAGCAGGTCCGCACCCTCGGCTTCCGCGGCGAGGCGCTGCCCAGCATCGCGGCCGTGGCGGAGTTGACGCTCGTCAGCGCCACCGACGACAGCGGCGTGGGGCATCGGCTCGTCCTCCGCGGTGGTTCGGTGGTCGTGTCCGAGCCCTCGCCCCGCTCCCGCGGCACGACCGTCGCCGTGCGCCATCTGTTCCAGAACGTGCCGGCTCGGCTGTCGGCCAGCGGTCGACCGCAGACCGAGATTAGCCACATCACCCAGACCGTCCGCCGGCTTGCGCTGGCGGCGCCGCACGTCCGGATGAGCCTCTACATCGACGGTCGGCTGACGCTGCACACCGACGGTAGCGGTGACCTGGGCGACGCGATGGTTGCGGTCTACGGCGCCGCGCTGGCCGGGCGCCTGATCCCGCTCGGGCCGATCGACGTGGCCAGCGCGCGGATCTCCGGGTTTGTAGCCGGGCCCGAGCTCACGCGACCGGGGCGTGGTCAGGTCACCCTCATCGTCAACGGCCGACCGGTCGAGCCGCGGGGACTGCTGGCGCAGGTCGAAACCACGTACCGCCCGGTGCTCCCGCGCGGACGGCATCCGGTGCTGGCGGTGTCGATCGACGTGCCGCCGGAGCTGGTGGATATCAACATCCACCCGGCCAAGCTGGAGGTCCGGCTGCGCGCCGAGCGCGAGATCGGTGCAGCGATCGGCGAACTCGTCCGCGGTGCGCTCGGGCGGCATCCGCTGCCGTTGCGGGTGGAACCGGCGGTCGGGGCGGCCGCGTTGGCTCCGACGCTGGTGCACCTTGCCGAGGCACGGCCTGCCTGGGACGACGACGGGCCGATCGTGACGCCGGGCCTGCCGCCGCTTCGTCTGATCGATCAGGTGCAGGGGCGGCTCCTCCTCCTGGAGGGTGACGACGGGTTGTACCTCGTCGATCAGCACCGCGCCCACGAGCGGGTGATCTTCGAGCATCTGGTTGCGCGCCATGGCCAAGGCGGACCGGAGCCGGTGCTGCTTCCGGAGCCCCTGCTGCTGGAATTGCGCCCGGCGCAGGTGGCTCGGTTCGCTCGGCGGCTGGACGATCTGGCGGCGTTGGGGTTCCAGTGCGAGACCTTCGGCGGGCGGATGTTCCTCCTGCGGGCGGCACCGGCGCTGCCTGGGGTGTTCCCCACGTCAGGCGGCACGGCACTGGCCGGGGTCGGTGAGGCTGATGGGCTCGTGGCGGAGTTGGTGGCGCTGGCGGACAGCGAACCGGGGGAGGGCGAGGGCTGGCGGCAGGAATTACTGGTGCGGCTGGCCTGCCGCAGCGCCGTCCGGCGCGGAAGGCGACTCGAACGCCCCGCCATGCGCGCGCTCGTCGAGGCCCTGGGGCACACGCGAACGCCCGCCGTCTGTCCCCATGGATCGCCACTCCTGGTGCACGTCAGCGACACGCTGCTGGAGCGCCAGTTCGGCTGGCGCTGATGTGGCGTGTCGGGCGACCTGCCCGGACCGGGCTGCTCCGGCCGACCCCGCGCGTTCCACCGTGCGGGTGCCCGTGTTACACTAAACATAACCGACGACTCTCGCACCTCACCGATCACCCGCATCCCAGGCTTGCAACGTCAGAAGGGTGGTCCCATGCCGACCTACGTGCTGCTGATAAGCTGGACCGAGCAGGGCGTCAAGAGCGCCAAGTCCACGGTCGACCGTGCACGCCATGCGCAACAACTCGCCCAGAGCATGGGCGGCGATCTGAGCACGATCTACTGGACGCTCGGCAGTCACGATGTCGTAGGTGTTGCCGAGATGCCTGACGACGAGACCGCGACGGCGCTCGCGGTGGCGATTGCATCGCAGGGGCATGTGCGCACGGAGACGCTGCGCGCCTTCTCTGCCGAGGAGATGCAGCGGATCCTGCAGAAGGTCCCGTAACCGTTGCCGCCTGTGCGGCAATGCGGGAGAGCGCTCCGCTTCCGCGAAGGACGACGAGAGAGGAATGCGGGAGACGTCGGTTCCAAACGACGCAGCGCCATAGCAGCGTGACGGAAGCCTCGACGCCGACCGCCGCCGCGTCCGGAACACCGGGGCTCGCGAGCGTGCCGAAGCGTCGGGAGTGCGGAGCCGGGCCGTGCATCAGGCCCGGCTCCTCGATGTCGCGTTTCCGTTGGCTCGGTACTGCGGGTGGGGGTGTTCAGCGAGGTTAGCGCGCCCCTTCGTTGGGGCCGACGCTCAGTCGCCCGGTGGCGATCAGCCACGAGAGGAACTGCCACCACTGCCGCTCGCGCTCGGTGGGCTCGTAGTGGTCATCGACGGCCTGCGTCGCGCGTGCGTGGAACTGATTCAAACCGCGCCCGGCTGCCCAGATCTCGCAGCGGGCGCAGAGGACGTAGCGGTCGTCCACGAAACCGTCTACCTGGACTAGTTCGCCGCAGGACTTGCAGTAGCGAGTGAGCGTGTTGCGTGATTCCGGTTGACCCATGATCCCCTAACACTCGTGCACTGAGATGCGATGCACGGCTGTCCCGCCGCGTGCAGGTCACCGTGCCTCCTAACAAGCGAAAACCCTCGCAACGTCCGTCGGAGGGCGGCGGCAATGATACAGATGGCGCGGCCGTTTGCACAGGTGAGGTGCGCGCGTCCTCACGGATGCTGTGCTTGACCCGTTCGCATAGGGTTCCCTATACTGCGGCCGGTTGTGGGGGGAAGGGACGCGCGCAGGCGCGCGCGTATGCGATGCGCGTAGGCAGTGCCGGGAGGCGTTGATGGACTTTGAATATACCAGCGAACAGATCCAGGTCCGCGACATGGTGCGCGAGTTCGCGCAGCGCGAGGTCGCGCCCTACATCCAGGAGTGGGACGCCAAGGGCGAGTACCACCCGGAAGTCCTCTATAAGATGGGAAGCCTCGGCATCCTAGGGCTGCCGATCCCCGAGCGGTACGGCGGTGGCGGGTTCGACTACGTGAGCTTCGCCCTGGCGTGTGAGGAGCTCGAGGCCGTCGACACGTTCCTCCGGGTGGTGATGAGCGTGCATGTCGGGCTCAACAGCCTGACGCTGCACCAGTGGGCCACCGAGGAGCAGAAGCAGCGCTGGCTCGTGCCGCAGGCGAAGGGTGAGAAGCTCGCCACCTTCGGCCTGACCGAACCGGGCGCGGGCTCGGACGCCGGGAATATCCAGACCCGTGCGGTGCGCGACGGCGACTATTACATCCTCAACGGCGAGAAGATGTGGATCTCGCTGGCCAACACCGCCGACCACTTCCTCGTCTTCGCCACACTCGATCCGAGCAAGAAGCATCACGGTTTGATCGCGCTGGTGGTCGAGCGCGGTATGGAGGGGCTGACCACCGGATCGATCAAGGGCAAGCTCGGCGTGCGCGCCGGCGATACCGGGTGGATCAACTTCCAGAACGTGCGAGTGCCGGTCGAGAACCGGATCGGCGAAGAGGGTGAAGGCTTCAAGATCGCCATGAGCGCGATCGACCAGGGCCGCTTCACCGTCGCCGCCGGTGCGGTCGGGCTCATCCGCGCCGCCAAGGAGGCCAGCATCAAGTACTGCCACGAGCGGGAGGCGTTCGGCCAGGAGATCGGGAAGTTCGAGCTCGTGCAGCAGATGATCGCCAACATGGTGGCGGGCGAGGAAGCCTCGCGGCTGCTGGTGATGCGGGCGGCAGAGCTGAAGAACCGCGGCATCCGGAACACCCGCGAGACGTCGCTGGCCAAGTGGTTCGCCTGCGACCGGGCTTTTGAAGCCGCCAACGACGCCATCCAGATCCACGGCGCCTACGGCTATTCGAACGAGTACCCGGTCGAGCGCTACATGCGCAATGCGCGCGGCGCCGTCATCTACGAGGGCACGCGGGAGATCCACCAGCTCATTCAGGCGGGCTACGCGCTCGGCTACCGGACCGACCGGCCGCTGCGCTGCCCGCAGCCGCCGGCCCAGGCCTGGGAGAGCGAAGTCGCAACGCGATCGTAGGTCGGGCGGAGAGGGGCGCTGGCGCGATGCCGCGCCCCTCTTGGCTGTGGAGGCGGCGCGGGACGTATTCCAGCGCGCGGCCAGCGACGCCGCGCGCGGCGCGATCGACCGTGACCTTGTGGCGGCGGCGCAAGTCGTCGCGGGACGGGAGGCGAGCGACGATGGCGGTTGATGTGGCGCGCGATGGGCATGTGGCGACGCTCACGCTGAATCGCCCGGACGTCCTCAATGCGTTCAACACGGAGCAGTTGGAAGCCCTGCGGGATGCGCTGGCGGGGG
>Ga0181858_1000912_pt1 | contig 14426 bp, 19 predicted proteins | sample NewIslPassag4_SG_FD_130749 | JGI IMG/M metagenome (GOLD analysis project Ga0181858, IMG submission 130749) | Feedstock adapted compost microbial communities from Newby Island compost facility, Milpitas, CA, USA - Passage 4_SG | ecosystem: Engineered > Solid waste > Feedstock > Composting ...
CGAGCTGATGAAGCCCTACCTGGACGTGCTCGAGGATGTGGTGGTGTCCGTGCACTATTTGCCCGGCGAGGGGGGCATGCGGTGCGTCGATTTTACCGCGGACGATTTCCGGCGGAACCTGCTTCCCGCCTACGGCACGATGACGAGCGTCGTGGAAACGTATTTTGACCACGTGGAGCAGGCGGTGGCCTGGGCGGCGGGCCTAACGATGCGCAAGCGGATCGGGCATCCGCTGCTCATCGCCAAGTTTCAAAGCGAGCTGCCGCCGGTGGAAACCATGCAGGTCCGTCGCCGGCTGGAGCGCCTGGCGGAACTGCTCGCCGCCTCCGGCGTCGGCCTTGACGTGAACACGGCGGGCTTGCGCGTGGCGACATGCAGGCAGGCGTATGCGCCCGAATGGTTTGTGCGCCGGTGCCTTGAGCTCGGCGTTGAGGTGGTGTTCGGTTCGGACGCCCACCGGCCGGAGCATGTCGGGTACGGGTATGACTGGTTTGAAGCGGCCGTCGGGATGAAGTAAGCGGATGGGAGCGTGATGGGGGCATGAACGTGCTGGCGATCGGGTGCCATCCGGACGATCTGGAGATCGGCTGCGGGGGAACGCTGGCCAAGTTCGCCGCGCAGGGCCATCGCGTCACGATGGTGCATGTGGCAAACGGCGACAAGGGCCACAAGGAGATCGGGCCGGAGGAGCTGGCACGCATCCGGGCCGGGGAAGCCGCCGCGGCGGGCAAGCTGATCGGCGCGGAGGTGATCGGGCTGGGCGTGCCGGATCTGGCGGTGCGCAGCGACAACGCGGATCTGATTGACGCGCTGGCGGAAGTCATCCGGCGCGTTCAGCCGGATCTGATCATCACCCATCCTCCGGAAGATTACATGAAGGACCATATGGAAGTCTCCCGCGCCGTGTTTGACGCCAGCTTTGCCGCCACCGTGCCGCACTATCATCCGTCGTCGGGCCCGGCGCACGGGAAGGAGGTGCCGCTGTTTTACATGGACACGCTGGCCGGCGTGAACTTCATTCCGACCATCTATGTGGACATTACCGATCACATCGAAACGAAACTCCGCATGCTCGCCTGTCATGAGTCGCAGATCAAATGGATGAAGGAGCACGACGGCATCGACTTCGTTGATTTCGTCCGCACGTGCTCCAAGTTCCGCGGCCTGCAGTGCGGCAAGCCTTACGCGGAAGGCTTCACGCAATGTCTGGCCTGGCCCCGCCTGACGACGGAGCGGCTGCTGCCTTGATGGCGGGACTGGAGCCGGCAAGATTGGCGGATAGGCTGCGCGGTGGCCGGCGCAACGAAAGCAGCCCGGCGGAAGGCGCGGGCTGGAGGCAGGCAAGCCGGCGAAAAGCGGCCCGGACGACCCGAAAAAGGGCCCGGGCGCCCGAGCGCGGGCGGAGCGCTCAGCCGGCCTTGCGGCGATACCGGAAGAGCGCCGCATACATCGTGAGGATAAACAACATCAGCAGGGTGAAAAACACCGGACCATGAATCTTGTCCGGCAAGGGTGCCAGCAGAATGAACACGAAACCGGCGCCGACCATCAGCCGCCCCTGGAAGCGGCCGTAAGCCCGCTCGGCCTCCGGGCTCAGCTTCGGCCAAACGCGCAGGAATCCGGCTTGCGCCAGGCGGGGCGACAGGTTGCCAAACAGCATGAACATGAGGCCGACGGCCACCGATCCGTGCTTCACCGGGTTGATATCGTACCCCAGGTTGTAGGCCAGCGTGAACAGATGCATGCCGAGCAAGAGCGCCCCGACAATGGCCAGGATGGCCTGCTGGGCGGACTCCGCCCGCCGGCGTTTGCTTTCATCCCGCCTGTAACGCGGGGACACCACTATCAGAATGGAAAGGATCCAGATCAGCGCAGGCGCCAGGAACGCCCCCGCCGGACGGGGCACGAAACGGTCGGGATTTCCGCCGGGCCCGAAATGGATCGCCATCGACTCGGGCAAGTCGGCGTACACGAACAAACTGACTGCCAGACCGGCCAGGCTGAAAATCGCCGGCGCCACCCATTTTTTCATCACGCATCAGTCCTTTGCTTCTTTTAGTTCGATCAGCCATTTCAGCACATCCTGAAAAACGGTCGTGTTCAGCGAGTAAATGATATGCTGCCCTTTTCGCTCATCCCAGATGAGGCCGGCGTTTTTCAGGATGTTCAGATGATTGGAGACGCTCGGCTTGGTCATGTTAAATTGCGCGGCGATCTCCCCGGCGCTCATATCCCCGTTTTTCAGCAAATCCAGGATGCGGCGCCGCGTCGGATCCGCCAGCGCTTTGAACGTTTCGTTCAGGGACAAGAAGGTTCACCTCGCCGGCCCGACATTTAAATATTTAGACAATTATCTAACAATTTAATTGAATCATGCGCATGTTCAGTTGTCAACTGGAAAAGGCGGAACAGGTTTGGCTGGCCCGCCTGAAGGGCGAAGACAGTTCCGGCTTGCCGATCTGGCCGGCGCTGGGGCTTGCGGATTGCGAAGCGTGGATCAGGGAAAACAGGGACGGATATGCCGCCTTTCTGTCCGGGCTCAAAGGTGAAGATCTGGCCAAAACGGTCACATACCGCAATTCAAGCGGCACCGCCTTCAACACCGCCATCGGGGACATCCTGGCCCATGTCGCCATGCACGGCGCCTATCACAGGGGGCAAGTGTCCATGATCATGCGGATGGAAGGATGCGAGCCGGTCTAAACCGACTTCATAACGTTTGCGCGTTTGTCGGAAAGGGATGCCGCAACGTGAGCGCAAACCGCTGTGATTTATGTCATACCATTTTTTTGGTGTTTTTCTTAACTTAATAGTACTACCATCGTCCTCAAATACGTTCTCGGGAGGTGACAATCCATGACGGTTGTCGGCGAAAAGCCCGGTAAAGGCACGTATCAATGCCTGGTATGCGACCAAAGGGTCGTGCTGGATCATGACGATGAAGTCCTCCAAGAATGCCCGAAATGCGGCGCAAGCGAGTATAACAAGGAAAGCTAATGGAACTAACCAAGGCGGAAGGGCGCAGCTTCCGCCTTTTTTTGTGACCTAGAGCCGTGAGGAATCGGCCAAAAGGCAACAATCTATCCCGGGTCCCGCCGTTCCGCTCGCTCAAGTGCCCATGTGCGCCTGGCCAAGGCAAACAGGCCACATCGCCCCAAAGAGGTGACGTGGACTCGCCCCTTGGTAGACCCCGGTATCCTCCAGGTTATACGCCCCTATCCCAAATTTGTACCCCCTGCATATCAGACCACGCCTTTTTCGCCGCTCCGGCATATGTTAGCGTGACCTTCATGTTAAATGGAGATGACGCGATGTCGGAGGCTATCGATGTTCTGATTCCCGCCATTGAGAAAGATCTGGGCACGCTACCTTACGTCATCGACGCTGTCCGCCAAAATGCGGCGCATCCGGTCGGCCACATTTTCATCGTGGCGCCGCAAAGCCGGCGCATCAAGCGGCTGTGCCGGGCCAAAAACTGCGTGTTCGTCGACGAAACCCGCGTGCTGCCTATCGCCAAGGACGACATCCGCTACCGCACCAGGCGGTGGGACCGCTCCGGGTGGATGCTCCAGCAGCTGATCAAGCTCAGCGGCGACCGCATTTGCACGACCAGCCATTTCCTGGTCATGGACGCGGACACCGTGCTTATCCGCCCCCACCGGTTCCTGAAGGAAGGCCGGACGGGGTTTTACTGCCGCAAATGGAGCCAGCCCGAATATTTCCGGATGTACCGCCGGCTGATGGGTGCCCGTCCCCGCCGTCCCGCGTCTTTCGTGGCCCATTACATGCTGTTTTCCAAGTCCGTCCTCTCCCGGCTCAAACGCCGGATCGAGGAGCTGCACCGCACCCGCTGGTACAAGGCCATCCTGCGCTGCATTGACCGGTCCCATCCCTTTGCCTTCTCCGAATACGAGACGTACGGCAATTTTCTGTATGCCCTTCATCCGGAACGTGTGCTTATCAAAAAAGCGCGAAACAAAAGCTTGAGCGGCGGCATGCGCCACCTGACGCCGGAGCGGATCCGCAGACTGGCCCGAACCTGGCGGTCGCTGTCTTTCCACAAGCGCAAGCATTACTCCAGGGCGGCCGGGAAGAAGGCATGAACGGGACGCCCCATATCGTCGTCTGGAAATGTCCTTTGCGGCGCGCCGCCGCGCCACCGGCCTGGGCATTGCGGGAAGGGAATACGTGAAGGCGCTGAAAAGTCCGGGCGTGCGGGTCGTCATCGGGGAGCGGGGCAGGCAAAAAGCGCTGGAGCAGCCGCTGCCGAAAGTGCTCGTCTGCCACTATGCCCCCCATACGCTGCGCATCAGCAAAGAGCGGCGGCACGCGGACGCCCTGAGGGGCTGGCGGGTGCGCTTGGCGGGAAAAGGCCGGGCGGCGGCTTGAGGAAATTTTTGGGCGGAAACGCGTTTCCTTTTTTTACGTATGACAAGAGTAATGGAGGAGGGAGGCGGCGGGCATGGAAAAAGCGATGATGCTGCAAGTGCGGATCCGTTCCGCCGGCTACGCGGGCCGCGAAGTCACCGTGCGGGATGCGGAATTTGCGGTGCGCGCGGGCGAATGGGTCGGGCTGATCGGTCCGAACGGAGCCTGAAAAAGCACGACCATCAAGGCTATCCTTGGGCTGCTCCGGCATTGCGACGGGGAGGTGACCTTCGGCGGGCCTTCCGGCCGCTATGCGTATGTGCCGGAGCACCCTGTCATTTATGAATATTTGACCGTGTGGGAGCATCTGCGCCTGGCCGCTTCCACTTTCGGAATGGACGAGGCGGCGTTCGCGGCGAAAGCGGAGCGGTTTTTGGATAAGTTCCGCCTGCTGGACGTGCGCCATGAATTGCCGGCGAAGTTTTCCAAAGGCATGCGGCAGAAGCTGAAGTTCGTGACCGGATTCATCCTGGAGCTGGACATTTACATTGCGGACGAGCCCTTCATCGGCCTTGACCCGAGGGCGATCCGCGACCTTCTGGATTTTCTGGAAGAAGAGCGGCGGAGGGGCGCGGGGATTCTGATGGCGACGCACGTCCTGGACACGGCGGAGAAAATATGCGGCCGGTTCGTGCTGATGAACGGGGGCACCGTGGCGGCCCAGGGGACGCTGGAAGAAGTGCGGCGCATCAGCGGCCGGGAAGGCGCGTCCCTGTTCGACTGTTTTCTCGCGCTGACCTGAAAAAAATGGAGTGGCCGCATGGCATCCTGGAACCTTTCAACGCTGATCCGCACGAGGGTCGCCCGGCACTGGCGCGTACAGTATCGCATGTGGAAAACGGCGCTGGATTGGACGGTGTGGCTGTATTTCATCGTTCCGGGCCTGGCAGTCGGCGGGGGCATCTGGCTGGACTGGTGGCGTGAGCCGCCGCTGTGGCTGGCCGGGCTCCATGAAGGATGGATGGCGGCGCCCTTTGCCGTTTTGGCGATGAGCGGACGCCTGCGCGTCTTTCTCGAGGATGCGGACGTGCTATTCTTGCGGCAGCGCCCCGCATGGGAGCGGGGCCTTAAGGCCTTTGGCATCGCGTATTCGTTTGGCATGCACCTCGTTTCGGCTGCGCTGGTCCTCAGCCTGCTGTCGGTGTGGATGGTGCGGACCGCAGGCCTGGAATGGGCGCATCCGTCTTATGCCGGACAAGCCTGTTTTGTTCCCGCGTTCCGGCCGCCTGTTTCGCGGGACGGACGCGGGGACGATGTTCGGCGAAATGCGGATCAAGTCCTTCTTGCGCCGGTGGGACCACGTGCGGCTATGGTTCGCGTTTCAAGGCATTTCATCCGCTGCCGTGGCCCTTTTGCCCCCCTGGCTGGCGCCGGCGGTGGCGGCGGGGCTGCCCCTTTTGCTGGCAGCCTGGCTGAAGGAGCAGTGGAAAGACTGGATGGCCGAGCCGTTCATCCGGCAATTTCCCTGGACGAACCGCGACGTGCGCGCGGGCGAATCCGTAAGCCGGTTTTGGCTTGTGGCTCCGAGCGCCGCATGGCTTGCGGCGGTATGCGGCCTGACGGTGGCCGGCTGGCCGGGCGCGCTGCTGGGCGTTCCGTTCGGACTGGCATTTTGGAGGGTGATTTGCAGACTTTTCGACAAAAAGTGAAAAAAAGCGGCCGCACAATTAGCAAATTTTTGTCGGACTATTGAATAATATAGGCAATTGGCAGACAAGTTCTGATAGAATATGTGCAAGAGAACAAACGCGAAGGACAGAAGGTGAACGGGATGCATTCGCGGTTTCAACTGAAGCTGCAAATCACAATGATCGTATTCGCATCTGTCATCTCCCTTGCCATCGCGCTGACGGACCATTATCGCCTGAAAGAGCAGATCCTGCGGGAAAATCAGTTCCAGCTCCGGCAAATCGAAGAATTCGTGAAATACTCGCTGGAAAACCTGGAGCGGGCGTACGAACTGTTTGGCAACGAGCTTGTGGCGAATATGGAAAAAGCCTCCCTGGAACTCGCGGCAAAGTACCGTCAGAACCCGCGGTTTGAAGAGTGGGATTTTGACGCGCTGAAGCGGGAACTGGGGTTTGATATATATATCATCAACGAAGACAATGTCATCATCCGCAGCAGTTTTCCGGAAGATATCGGCATGGATTTTGAGGAATGCTGTCGGAAGCTGGCCTCCGTTTTGGACGCGCGCCGCGCGGCGGGCGGCTTCTACCATGACGGACTTGATCTGGAGCAGGCTACAGGCGATATCAAAAAATACAGCTACATGGCCACTGACGACCACAAATACTTGATCCAGCTGGGATACTCTTTGAGCGAGGATCCGATCTATCAGGAGTTTCAGCTGCTCAACATGGTGGATAAACTGGCTGAGCGCTATCCGTCCGTCAACGAGATCCGGATTTTGAACTTGGGCGGCGCGGCCCTCGGAAAAGCCACCGACGAAGGCATGGTGGCGGACGAAAGAAGGACATATTTCGAGGAAGCGCTGCAAACCAAACAGACGATGGAAACGGCGGGAACATGGAACGGTGAGCAGGCGATATACCGCTATATTCCCTATGATTCTCCCTATGTGGAGGGACCCGCCGGAAGCAAGGTGCTGGAGATCATCTACAATCAGGATGAGCTCCAGGGACTGCTCAAAGAGCAGCGCGCATATTTGCTTGGCATGCTGCTGGCGGTTATCGCTTTCACGATCCTCGTTTCCTCCCTGATTTCCCGCTGGGTGGCCCGCCCGATGTATCTGGCCTTCCACGACAGCCTTACCGGACTTTACAACCGTGCCGCATTTGAAGAAAAAATCCCGCATCTGGTGAAAGCGGGCAAAGGAACAACGGCGCTGCTTATGATCGACATGGATGACTTCAAGCGGGTGAATGACCGCTACGGGCATGACGCAGGGGACCGGCTTTTGAAAGACATGGCCCAATGCATCAAAAACACCGTGCGCAAAGAGGATCTGACCTACCGGCTGGGCGGCGATGAGTTTGTGGTGCTTTTGGAAGATACGACCCGGGAAAAAGCGGAAATCGTGGCCGAAAGGCTGGTGGGAGCGATCCAGGAACTGGCCCGGCAGCAGGAGATGGAATGGCCCGAAGTTTCCATTTCCATCAGCATGGGGATTTCGCTGGCGCCCGAACACGGGCAGGATCCGGACATCCTGCTCAAGCGGGCGGACCAGGCTTTGTACCAGGCAAAACAGGAAGGCAAGAACCGATTCCGTTTCTTTAATCTGTAACGAACTATTGTTACGTGATTTGCAAACGTTTCAAAACAATTCACTGGCGAACAAAGGTGAGGGTCGTGAAAGATACCGTGTTGGACGCGCTGCTCATGCAGGCGGATGCCGTCATTATTACCGACAGGAATCACGTGATCGTGAATGTGAACGACGCTTATGAGGCGGTAACCGGCTACCGAAGAAAAGAAATCATAGGCTTGCGCGCCGGCATTCTGAAATCCGGCCTGACGCCGATCAAAACCTATGAAGTGATGAAAGAATCCATTCACAACCTGAAACCCTGGTCCGGCGTGTTCATTAACCGCAAGCGCAACGGCGAGCTATGGCATTCGCACATCACGATTACGCCCCTCGAGCTGAAGGGCGAAGTCTTCTTTGCGGGCGTGTTCCGCAACCTTTCGGAAATCAACGAGGGCATGTATGTATCCGAATACCGGAAAACGAAAATCCAGAACGAAATCTTGCGGGTGCTCGCGCTGTCGTGCGAAATTCGCGACCCTGACATCGAGAACCACCTGAACCGCGTTCAGCAGCTGACGGCCAAGTTTTTGCAAGCTTACAACAAGGCCGCAAACGGCGTTTTGTCCGAGGAATACATCCAGCGGGTCGTCAACGCCAGCATCATGCACGATATCGGGAAATCCGGCATTCCGGACGGCATTCTCTACAAGCCGGGGTCGCTGACCGTTTACGAGCGGGCGATCATTGAAACGCATCCGCTGATCGGCGCGGACATTTTGAGCAAAATCTCGAACGAGCTGGATGACGACCTGTTCAGGCAGGATATGATCACGGCCCACGAGATCGTGCTGTCCCACCATGAGAGATGGGACGGCACGGGATACCCTTACAAGCTCAAGGGCGACGAAATTCCGTTTGCGGCCCAGGTGGTCTCCATCGTCGACGTGTACGACGCGCTGACAAGCCGCAGGGCTTACAAGGACGCATGGACCCAGTATCAGGCGGCTTCCTATCTGTATGACCAGAAAGGCAAAGCCTTTCAGCCCGATCTCGTGGACATTTTTCTGGACATGCTCGGGATCGATCTTAGCGACCTGGTGCGATAAGGGCGATGCCGCGGCCGCGCGCCGGGCATGCGCGGATGTTCAATATTGCTTGTCGTAATCGACCACGTTGCGCATTGATGAAGTTTGTCCGGACAAGTAAAGCTCCAGATTGGCCGCAAACAGCTCGGTGAGGCGCTGCCTGTTTTCCAGGGTGGCGCCTCCCGCGTTGTGGGGCGTGAGGATGACGTTATCCAGCCGCCAAAGCGGATGATCCGGCGGCAGCGGCTCTTCCTCGAAAACGTCCAGGCCGGCGCCGGCGATCCGGCCCGCTTTGAGCGCCTCGACCAGATGCTCGGTATGCACGGTCGGTCCCCGGCCGACGTTTATAAAATAGGCGGTCTTTTTCATGAGGGCAAACCGCTTCTCGTCGAACAGGTGATGCGTTTCCTTCGTCAGCGGCAAAATGTTCACCACATAGTCCGCCTGCCGGATCGCATCGTCCAGTCTGTCGGCGGCACAGGTTTCGTCCGCTTCCTCCGGCGCCCGGCCGGATCGGCTGACGGCGATGACCCGCATGCCGAAAGCTTTGGCGAGCTGCGTAAGGCGCCGGCCGATCTGTCCGGCTCCCGCAATGGTCAGCGTGGCCCCGTACAGTTCCGACACCGGCATGGCCCGGTCCCAAACCTGCCGGGACTGGTTGCGGACGGAAGCGGCAATGCCCCGGGCAAAGCCGAGCATCATGGCCATGGCCGTTTCCGCCACGGAGACGGCGTGAACGCCGCTGGCGTCGGTCAGCGTCACGCCCCGCCGCTTCAGAAGCTCCAGCGGGAAATAATCCACCCCCGAGCTTACGCTTTGGATCCAGCGGACGCTGGCTTCTCCCTTCTCCAGAACATCCTTCACCTGGGCGGTCCAGCCGAGAATCACCTCGGCTTCCCGATAATCGCTTTCCGTCATGCTGTTTCGGTCAAAAAGGACACGGCAGCCGGCGGCGGCGCGGACAATTCGTTCCTGCTGCTCTTCGGTCAGTTTCGGCAAACACAAAATGGTGCGCAAACGAGATTCCTCCCAGCTCGTTCAGTCGTTGGAAACCATTGAAACCGTACGCCTACATTTTAGCATGTCGGCACGGGAACCCGCATCATCGCAAAAATGCGGCGCCCGGCCATGGAAATGGCGGGGGAGCGTTTATCCGTTTATAATGAAATTGACGCATATGGGCGATGGCACATCTTGACAAAGTAAAACGGTAACGGTTCGTTTGGAGGGATATCTGGTGACAAAAGCCGGGGCGGACAAAATCATCGCGGCCGCCGCGATCGCGGTGCTGATCGCGCAATTGGTGGGATTGCCGGGTTATCCGCTGGCCGGCATCGTGGCGTTTCTTGCCGTGCAGGCCGCTTCCTCTCTCTCGGCGTCCGTCAGCCTCCGCCTGGCCGCCGGCGGCGCGGCGGGGGCATTCCTTGGGGTGTTCGCCGGCCAGTTTGGAGGGTGGAGCGGCATTTTGGCCGTCTTGGCCGTCCTTGTCGCGGCGGCTATCCTGGCCTGGGCGGGATGTAGCGAAGCGCTGCCCGTCGCGGCGGCATCGGCCCTGATGGCTTGCGCCGCGTCGGCCGGCATGGATTCAGGGGAGGCGGCCTGGAAAATGGTGTTATCCGCCCTGATCGGCGTCGGGTCAGGCCTATTGGTCAGCCTGATTTACAAGCCCGCCCGCCAGCTGAACACGGAAATGATCGAGGAAAAGGCGGAACGGATGATCCGTGCGCTCCTGCACTTTATCATCCTGGACCTGGAAACGAAGCGGATCATGCGCCCGCCCATCGTGGACGAACAGGTGCGGGAAATCTCCGATTACATAAGAAGGGGCAAGGAGGAGCGCGATGGGGAAGGGAAGTTCCGCAAGCTGCAAGGCATCCTCCCCGGCGACGCGTTTCAGGTGCTGGAGGCGATGCTGGCGCGCATCGGCGACATGGTCCGGGTGCTGGTGCAAAATCCTCTGGAAGAGGAAGATTACGTGTTCAGCATCAAGATGCTGAAGCTCATCACCCGCTTTCAGGAGCGGGTGGCCCGCGGCAAGCGGCTCAACCTGGCCGTGATCCGGCGGGCGCTGGAACATAAGAGGGCGGAGCTCCGGCAAGATGCCGGCGACGGCGAGGGCTTGTACCATCTCTGCACGCTGGCGCTGGATTACCTGGTGGAGCTGGAGCGGCTGAACCTGGAGCTTAAGCGATAAAACCGTCCGGCCTAAAACAGTAAGGGCCATCCCTTGTCGGGACGGCCCTCCGGCATTGCCGGGCAACCTTTTCTTTTTTTATTGAACGGTGGGACTGGCGTAAGGGAACTGGCTGGCATAGCCGCTGAACTGCTGAAACGCCTGGTCGAGTTTCGCCTGCTCTTCGGCTTCCAGCTTGTAGTGTCCCTTGCGGAACATCATTTCGAAAATCTCGTATTGCATTTGATGCGTTTCGTTCAGGATCGTCATCACATCCTGGTGCAGCGCCTTGTGGCTGGCTTCCCGCGCGGCGACATTGAAGCTGTCGGTCAAATATTTTTCAAGCGCCAGCACGTCGTTCAGGCGGTCGCGGTCGTTCATTTCCGGCCCCTTCACCTGGGGTTCGTTCGCCGGTTTCGGATTCTGGATGATGCGCGAATTCTGGTTTTGCATCATGTCTTGCGGCCCCCTTATTGCGCATGATGCGGAACGTTCCGCATGGCGGCGTCGTTATTGTGCTGCAAATGCTTAAGCAGCATCGTGTAGTGGCGCTGATGCATTTGTCCGGCCTTGTCGATCAGATTCCGTACCTCAGGATCGGTGCATTCGCCGGCAAAATGACTGCATTTTTTCATTGCCACCAGTTCCCATGAAAGCATGTCCTTCAAATACTGGCAGTCTTTCGTGGTGATCACCTGCGGCGGCGTCGGCATGAACGCCGCCTGCTGCGCCGATTGAGGCTGGGATTGCATTTGCGGCATTGCAGACTCTCCTTTATTTGGGTTTGCATGTGGTTTCTGGCATAGTTTGCCGCACGGCGGCGAAAATATTCCGGGAAGGAGGGCCTGCAGGACAAGATGGCCAGGAAAAAATACTACGTCGTCTGGGCGGGGAAAACCCCCGGCATATACGACAGCTGGGAAGCGTGCAAGGCGCAGGTGGACGGTTTTCCCGGCGCCAAATACAAGGCGTACGATTCGCAGGACGAGGCGGAGCGGGCTTTCCGGCTCGGATGGGAAAGGGCGCGGGCGGAAAGCGAGGACGCCAAACTGCGGGCGGCCCCGCCGGATGACGCCGGGATCGATTGGGACAGCATTTCGGTGGATGTGGGAACGAGCGGCAATCCGGGGCCGATCGAATACAAGGGCGTGGATACCCGCACGGGCGAGGTGCTCTTTTCTTATGGCCCGATTCCGAACGGCACGAACAACCTGGGAGAATTTCTGGCCATCGTGCACGCGTTGGCGTATCTGAAAAAACGGGGCAGCGCCAAGACCGTCTACAGCGATTCGCAGACGGCGATCAAATGGGTGAAGGAAAAGAAGGTGGCCACGAACCTGCCGCGCAATGAGGAGACCCGGCAAGTGTGGGAACTCGTGGACCGGGCGCTGCGCTGGCTTCAGAACAATGATTATCCCAACAAGCTGCTGAAATGGGAGACGTCCAAATGGGGCGAGATCCGGGCGGACTACGGGCGGAAATGAGCGTTGCATATGTATTCGGTATCCGGTGCCGAAGAAAACGGCCCTTCGCGCGGACGGCAATAATTTTCCGCCGAAAGAAGAATGCTGTCTCGCGTGAAGGGCCGTTTTATGGCCGCTTGTGCGTTTTTACAGCACGCGTCTGGCCGTCACGTAACGGTGGTTGTAGTCGCTCAGGCTGCTGATAATGACACCGTTAACACTTTTGCCGATCGTGTTATGGATGAATTTCCCGTTGCCCATGTAGATGCCGACATGGGTTATTTTGTTGCTCGAGGAGCCCGAACTTTTGAAGAAGACCAGGTCGCCGGGCTGAAGATTACTTTTGGCCACGTATTTGCCCTTCTGGGCCTGCAGGCGCGAGCTCCAGGGCAGCGTGACGCCGGCTTTGGCGAACACGTATTTCGTAAAGGAAGAGCAGTCGAACGTATAGGCCGCAGGGTTGTTTACGCCGAATTTGTAACGGACTTTGCCCTTCAGTTTCAAGGCTTCATCGATCACCTTCTGCGCTTTGGCGGAAGCCGAAACGGTGGCGGCGGAGGCTTGTCCGGCGCCCATGCCGCCAAGGACCGGTGCTGCGATCAGGGATAAGCCCAGGACGAAAGCGGCAAATACCTTTATTGCCAATTTTGTAATCTTCATCTCAAACCTCCTGATGTATGGTGTCTTCGGCAAAAACCACTATAGCACGATTGTTCATGCAAGGTTGCAAATATGAACCTATTCTAATGTGTAAATATTTGGCGGTGCGTTCAGGTATTGGCCATCTGCAGTTCCGTTTTGCGCAGGATTTCCGCCGTCTTGCTTTCGAGGGTATAGATTTGATGCTGCAGCCGGATGATCTGCCGGGTGGCATCGTTCACCGATGCGAGCAGGCTGGCGGCGGTTTTCGGATTGCGGTGGGTTTTGGTCAGCGTGGACGTGAACGATTTCCATGCGGTCCAGCGGCTGTCCTGCGGCGGTTTCAGGGCGCTTTTGGCGGAGCGGATCTGCGCTTTGACGGGATCGATGCCGGACAGCATATCCCGCAGTTTGCCGATTTTGTCGTTGGCGGATCTTTTGGCGTTTTGGTAGGCGTCTTCCTTGGCTTTGATCTCCTGCTTTGCGAGCTGAACGGGAATTTTCAGCACATCCGCCTGGGCTTGATACAGCGAAATCAGCGTCTTGTTTTTCAGCTTGCGCGCGCTTTCCAGTTGCTTGTTCACGGTGCTGTATTGATTCAGGAGTTTCTGGTATTTGGCTTTCGTCTGATCGGCTTCCGCTTTCAGCCGGGCAAGGCGGGCTTCGTCGACTTTCCGGATTTCTTTGCGGAGGATGGCTTCCTTGACGGCGTTTTGCTTCTGAATCTCCCGGATTTTCCGGTCCAGGTCCCGGCTGATTTGCATGAGCGATTCAAAATCGGCAAATTTCCCCCGCCGCCCTTTTTTTTTTGGGGTTTCCCCCTCCCCCCGCCCCTCTCTCCCCTTCTTTTTTTTCTTTTGCGTGACGGTCAGGGCGGGTTCGGCGGCGAAAACGGGATGGCTCCAGCTTGAAGCCAATACCGCCGCGAGGATCAGACAGACGATAAAATTCCGGAAAACAGGTTGCATGAAAGTTCGCTCCTTTCCGCATCCGGGCAACGCAAAAAGCACCCGCAAGACAGGCTTTCGCCTGCGCTCACGGGTGCTTCCCGGACGCTTTTTTTGATTTTTTCCAAAATATACACTCCAAATCTGTTATTGTCAATCTTTGTTGCGTCTCAAATTTCCGTACCGATGCCGGCCGAGCGGGCCAGATCCGCCAAATGGCGCGCCACCGCGATGTCAAAGGCGGCCATGCCCATCGGACAAAACAAAACGGGCTTGCCCGCCGGCACCCGGCGCAGCGCGCCGCGGCAGACGGCATCGGCCAGCGTCATCGTCTCTTCCTTCCTCAGCCCGCGGTGAAGATGAAGCATTTCGATGTCGGTGTTTTCGCGGCACCCTTCCTCCCAGGCGTCGACAATGACTGCGGGCAACTCCCGAAACGCCTCCGGCAAATAGTCGCGCAAGGAGACATCCATCAGCAGC